>Ga0315538_1000441_pt1 | contig 26381 bp, 29 predicted proteins | sample SalMarSW160230MG_2_FD_203834 | JGI IMG/M metagenome (GOLD analysis project Ga0315538, IMG submission 203834) | Salt marsh sediment microbial communities from the Plum Island Ecosystem LTER, Massachusetts, United States - Salt Marsh Sediment SW1601-230 ...
GAAGGAGCCATAGTGTCCGTTACCGAATCCGGGTCACTTGTGGACATAGGCGTCGAACGACCAGTGCTAATCCCTGACAAGAAACTGCCCGTAAACAAAAGAGTCACAATTAAAATAACAAAAAACGGAAAGCACCCCAGAGTTACCTTGGCGAACCGGCAGGAGATTGAAGCTTACTGGGGGTACACTGTGAAATCTTCAAAAGTTTCTTTCGGACAGCTAACTAAATCGCATGCCTACGATTTGGTGGTTGCCACATCCAAGATAGGAACTCCCTTACCCCAAGTCACTGATAAATTGGCGGAACGATGGAAAAAATCCCGTAGGATTCTGGTGGCTTTTGGTGCGCCAACTCGGGGACTTCAGGAGATTGTGGAGCAAGAAAACCTTAGTTTAGACAAGGTTGCCGACTTCACGGTTAACACTATTCCAGATCAGGGAACTGAAACGGTTAGAACAGAAGAGGCGCTATATGCCTCTCTAGCCCTACTGAACACTATTGGTAACTGAAAAGGGTAGTTTCGTTTTTAGGAAAAAAGGGAAAATAAAATCGCTCGTCTGCTATAGTTATGTTGTGCTTGTAGTGGGGGGGCGACTTTCTAATTCAAGTGAAACGATAGTTGTTTCGTTGTTTCTTACTATTGTTAAATCGATTGTTTGTTCCGGTAAAGTGTACTCTTCCAAGTAAGCCGAGAGGTCATCTATACTGGTTATTCGTGTTCCGTTAATAGCGATGATTATATCCCCGCCAATAACCACAAGCTCTTCCTCGATTCTAACCTGCTCTGTTCCGCCTTGTAAGCCTGCTTTGTCTGATGGTCCTCCGCTTGTAACCTGAGCAATCAGCCAGCCATAAGTGACGTCAGTGCCTACTTCTTCAGCGATTTCGTAAGTCATGTCTACTCCTGAGGCGCCCAGCCAAGGGTGATCATCATAAGAACCCGTGTTAATCAAGTCCTCGATTTCCCTCAAGATCGTGTTAGATGGTATCGCGAAACCCACTCCCTGCGAATCTTTCACGATAGCCGTGGCTATGCCTACAACTTGACCTTGATAGTTCAGAACTGGACCCCCTGAGTTACCTGGATTAAGGGGAGCAGTAGTTTGGATTACGTTTGCTATAACGTATCCACCTGTTGTTTCTGCAGTTAGTGTTCTGCCCAACGCGCTGACAAACCCTGTACTCATTGACCCAGCTAACCCGTAAGGAGTGCCGACGACCATAACTGGGTCACCAACGTGCAAGCTCGATGAACTGGCAATTTCGAGAGGCACATATTCTTCTTCCGGAGCGTCTACAGAAAGCACTGCCAATTCCGCGTATGGATCTGAGCCGAGAACCGTTGCTGAATAAGCGTTGCCATTTGAGAAAGTCACTGTGATATTGATTGCGCTGTCGACCACATGATAGTTTGTAACAACCACAACCTGTCCCGTGAAGTTATAGACGAAACCCGACCCTTGAACCTGCGAGTAGTATGCTCGCCCAAAAAAGTCGTAATGCGATAGCATCATACCACGGATTACGACAACTGAATCTGCAACTTGCGCGTATAACTGTGAAACTGAAACGTTATCTCCTGAAATAACTGTGACATTTTGGTAGTTCAGATTTTGTGTTGATTGGATTTGCGAGAGTTGTTCTTGGAGTGTTGTAACCTGATTTTGCAGGGCATCAATGTCTTCTGAAGTAGTGGAATAACAACTTAAATAGCCAAACAATCCTCCCGCAACTAGGCTGGCTATGACAATAATTACTACAAGAAGCGTTGAGATGCGTGGATTTTTTGGTTTTTCAGAAAGCTCCAATTATAATCCTCCTTGTATACTTAGTACAGTAAGTTCATCGGATGAAGAAAAAGGGTTGAAGACTATTTTGATTATGCCGCGTCTTTCCAGTCTTTTCATAGCTTCAAGGAACTCGCTCTTTTGTTTTCCGCTGAGCTCGAAATGCTGCATCATATCCTTCACCGGAGTTTGAGCAGATCCACACCTTTGATGCCGACGCTGCAGGTAATTCACGACAAGCCGCTCTACTGTTCCGCATTTCCATGTAGTATTTCGAAGTAGAACAACGAACGCTTTAAGCCGTCTTTGAGACCTAATTCCAGATATCTGAACCAGAACTTCCACCTTTATAATCGTTTGCCGCAACCAGCACAGAATGTGTCGTCTGGTTGGATTTCTTTTCCACACTTAGGGCATGTTAGTTTCATGAGGTGCGATCCTTTCCTCTCTTTTTTCAACAATTTTCCGTCGTTGAGAAAGAGCATTCTATGTGCACGACTGCCAACTTTGTTGTCATGTGTTACAACAATAATTGTTGTTCCTTGTTCAGCGTTCAATTTGCCAAGTAACCTCATGATTTCATACTTTGTTTTTGCGTCCAAGTTGCCTGTGGGTTCGTCTGCCAAAACTATTGCGGGATTATTTGCCAAGGCTCTTGCAATGGCAACCCGTTGTTGTTCTCCTGCACTTAGTTTATGTGGTCTATGTTCTATTCTTTTGGATAACCCAACCATTTCCAAAAGTTCATGAGCCCTCTTCTGTCTCTCAGCCTTTGACAGCTTTGTGCCTTCCATTGGAAGCTCAACGTTTTCGATAGCGTTTAACCAAGGCATCAAATTGAAAGTCTGGAAAACAAATCCGATCTTGTTCTTTCTTATTTTATAGAGATTCTTCTCAGGAACCTTTGTTACATTTGCTCCATCCAAAAAGACTTCCCCATGGGTTGGCTTATCTAGGCAGCCTAGGATGTTGAGCAGAGTGGTTTTGCCTGACCCGGAAGGACCCATAATTGAAAGGAAGTCGCCTTTCTGGATATCAAGAGTCACGTCTGAGAGAGCTCGAACTTGACGTCCGCCTAATTTGAAGATTTTGTCAAGGTTTTCAGTTTTCAATGATAAATCATTCATGTCTTAACGCCTCCATTGGACTAGTTTTTGATGCTCGCCACGCAGGGTAAAGGGAACCTAAAACTCCAAGCAATATTGCTCCGGCGAATACGATTAACAAAAGTTCAACAGTTGGAGTGGCAATAGTGGATTGCACAGTTAACCCTGGGATGCCAATTTGTCTTCCCGCAAATACCGTTTGAGGTCCAGTGTTGGCTTGAGTTCCAGTGTTGGCGGCGAATCCTGTAAGCAGTAGCTGCGTGATTATTGGTGCACCAACAGTCCCTATTACAATCCCAATTAACCCAGCCATTATGCTCAAGATTATTCCTTCAAGCATGAACTGGCTCATTATGCTGCCGTTACTGAAGCCTATCGCCTTGAGCACACCTATTTCTTGGGTTCTCTCCCGTACTGTATATAGCATAGTGAAAAGCACGATTAGACTTGTGGCAACAACAGCTATGCCAATCTCCATGTAAGCAACTGCTTGGGTTTCAACGAGGTCTGCTTCAGCATCTTCTAGAATGTCAACTTGTCTTTCTGCCATAGTGGTAATCGCTTCTAGGCGCGATTCGGCAGTGTTAACATAGAATTCTGCATACATGGCAGTTATATCATTAGATACTTCATCTATAACATCCTCATTTTCTGCGTAAACATCAAGTCTGCTTATTTCCCCTTCAAGTTCAGTTATTTCTTGAGCTTCAGAAAGACTCATGTACAGATTAGTCATTTCTTGAGTAACTGTTGTGGAATAAACACCAACCACCGTGAAGTCGCTTCCTAGAATGTTTATTTGATCGTTAACTCCCACACCAAAATACTCGGTGTTATTCACACTTAGAAGAACAACGCCGCTATCTCCTTCAACTAATGTTCTTCCCTCAATAATTTCGCTAGGTAATACAGGATAATTTGACAGAATAGAATCGTCAAGTGGCACGCCAACAATTGTGTATTCTGGTCTAAGAAATTCAAACTCGCCAAATTGGGTTGATCGAGTTTCAAGGGTCCCCTCAGACTTTTCTAATACGGGAATAACAGCAGCGACTCCTTCTATGGTAGTTATGTTAGAAACTGCTGTTTCATTGAAGAAACTCTCCCTGCTCATGAATCCTCCAGTAAATCCGCCTCCACCAAATCCGCCTTCAGGTGGTCCTCCACCACCGAAACCAGCAGCGGCGAATCCAGGTGATAGACTTACTTCCAATAATGTTGCTGCTGTTGTGATTTCAGTTTCCATATCCTCTAAGTAGGAATCGTAGTTTGCGCTTAATTGTTCAGCAGCTTCTTGGTTAGCCATTATACCTGTTGGTATAGAAATCAGGATTGCTACGGATAAACTTAAAGCAATAATCACTAGTAATGCTCTAATTTTTCTTCTTGAAACATTCCTTAATGCTCTCGTGAAGACACCCAACGTTTTTCACCGTTTGAATATGCTCTTGATTTGAGTCAACATCCGTTTACTATTAAAGAGTTTTTCAGAATTAGACCCAAATTTAGTTGACATCAAAACTATATGGCACATTAGCTTCAAATATAGAAAATTTTTGGAATGGCTCGAAAATGGTTTTTGTTTTTCAATTTGGAAATAAATTTAAATACGCAGAAAAACGAACAGGGTTACAATCCATTATTGCACGAGTTTGAAAAGGTTGTGTGCTAATTGAATTGTCCCTACTGTGGTAATGAAATAATTTATGAAGACGCTACTTTTTGCCCTAAATGCGGAAAATCCCTTGTATCGGAGGACGAACTACAACAAAACTCCATTCAGATGCAACAAAAACGCACAGATTTAGTGCTTGTGGCTGCTATGTTAACAATAATTTCAGCCGTTTTTATTGCAAGCATAGGATACATCGGGGTATACCAATATAAAGCATTACTTGATTACTACGGTTCCTCTATGGCTTCGGAGTTTCTTGGATTCTTGATTTTCGGGGTTGTTGACATTCTTTGTGCTGTGTTTGCCGTAGTTGGGGCAACGTTCATGTTAAAAAGGAAGCGTCTCAAAATTTCAATTTTAGGGGTTGTTTTGCTATTGGTTTCGGTGTTTGTCAATTACATAACAGTTATACAATATCAATACAGCTTCTCGGATATCCTGCTGTTTTCTGAAGTATCAGTATTCATATTTTCGATCCTGATCGGAACTTTAATTTTTGCATCAAAGGCTGAATTCGCATAGCTTCGAGCTGAGCTTTAATTTCAGCTCGTTTTCCTTAATCATTTCATTTAATGTTGCAAGTTGCTCATCCTTTTTTCAGAATTAGACCAAAATTTGTCTGCTGGTGAACTTTCGTAGAGCATCTGTTTGAAACTAGTTTGGTATTCCCGGACACCACCAAACATTGATTAATTTGAATTTGGAAATAAATTTAAATACACAAAACAGAGAATGTTGTAACAATTCCGTGACTACAAAAGAAGCTGAAAAGGTTGAATGTTTATTGAAGTGTCCACACTGTGGTGAAGAGATTCCTTATGAGAATGTCAGTTTTTGTCCGAAATGTGGCAAATCCCTTGAAGTGCAACAAAATCTCACAGATTTGGTGCTTGCGGCAGCCATGTTGACAATAATTTCAGCCGCCTTCTCCGCTGGCTTGGGATATCTTGCATTTGACCGATACCTGTCTTACGTTTTTGACTATAGTTTCTCTATAGTACTCGGTTTTTTGATTGTCGCGGTTATTAGTACTATAGTTTCTGTGTTTGGCATAGCTGGAGGCATATTCATGCTGAAAAGGAAGCACATTAACTTTTCAATGTTAGGGACTATTCTTCTATTGGTTTCGGCAGTTGGCAATTACATAACTCTTCAATATTATCGTCTTCAATATTCTCAACAATACGGCTTTATGGAAATCGCATTGTTTTCTGCAATATTGATACTCATATTCTCGATCTTGAGCGGAATTTTTGTTACTGCATCAAAGGCTGAATTCGCATAGGCTAATAACCAGTTAGCTTCTTCAGCCATCATCTATTTTTTGGAAACATATTCTCAAGTTTTCCATCAATGCTGGATTTTAATAGTTCCTAATGAAAACAGTAGAAGCCTAAAAAAGAGGGAAGAGGGGATATTTCGGGTTACTTCGAAATTTGTAGTTTAACTCATGGTTTGAATAGGCCAAAACCTCTGGCGCCTCTTCCACGGAATCCCATGCCAAACCCGCGTGCACCATTAAACTCTGGAACTTCGACACTCCACTCTTCCAGCTTAGCATTAGCTGCATCTTGGAACTCCTGCCTCATTGTTTGCAATTCTTCTTTCTGCTCATCTGTGAGACTTTCTAGTAAACCCATTGGACCCTGCCACACCGGAATTTCTATGCCCCACGCTTCAAGCTGAGCTTTAACTTCAACTCGGTTTTCCTCAATCATTGTCTTTAATAGTTCACGCTGTCCGTCGTTCAGTTCGGAAATTTCTATGCCCCAAGCATCTAATTGATCCTTAACTTCGGCACGGTTTTCCTCGATCATTTCCTTTAATGTTGCAAGCTGCTCATCGGTTAAAGTGTCTAGCCAACGGTTACGGAACCCACAAAAGAAGAGAGGTGTAGTTTCTTCTTCTTCAATGGTCACATCTTCAGACGCGGAGACAGAGAAGACTAAAACGCCAAAAACTGTAGCTGCAACTATTATTGAAAGTAATGCAAAAGCTTTGTTTTTTCTCATCAAGGCCATTCACCTCCGCTTTGGTTATTACTCTCTATCTCGATAGCTGATAATTAAACGGTTTTTCAGAATTAGACCCCAATTCAACCCAAATCTGACCGTAAAAAATGAACATTAACAAGCCACGGTAAAGCCGTAACACACCATAACATAGGGACATTTATTATAACCATCAAAACATCTTCAATTAAATCCCGTTGTTTCCTTGGAGCGGTATGGATGTCTGTTCATGTTCGCCCGTTGAAATATTTGCTCGGTTGGCTTATTGCAGGAACCAGAGGCGGTGTAACTCGTGCTAAGATACTTGAAACCCTGCGAGAAAACCCGCAAAACGCAAATCAACTGGCGAACTCTCTTGAAATGGATTACAGAACGATAAGGCACCATCTTAAAATCCTGCAGAAGAACAGAATAATCACTTCCGCTGGAAACGGGTATGGTACCACATATTTCTTGTCTCCAGAAATGGAGGAAAATTACGGTATATTTGAGGAGATTATGAACAAATTGTGGAAAAAACAAAAAAGGAAGGAAAAGAAGTGAACCTACAATGAACAAATACGTAAAAATCTGGATAATCCTCGCGATTTTGGTAGTGGTGGGTATATCCGCAGATTTTTTAGCCACCCAAAATGCCCCCTCTCCTCCAACATCCATATTCGAACCCCGACCCGTTCCCTTTGATAAATTCAACTTCGACAGATACTATTCATTCATGGGGGACATAGAGCTATTCTACAAAGTCAAAACAGTACTTTCCTCAATCAACGCCACACTCTTAGTTTTTCTATTGGTTACCTACATTGACATGTACAAAAAACTAAAGTCAGAATTCACAATCGGACTGATAATTTTTTCACTGATTTTACTTCTCTATGCCCTTTCATCTAATCCCTTACTGCAGTGGCTGTTTGGCTATCGAGCATTCGGTCTTGGACCCTTTGCAATGTTGCCAGACCTGTTCACAACTTTAGCCCTAGCTGTGCTACTGTATCTAACAATGAAGTAAGCCGAAAAAGCTTACACGCCAAAGAACAAACACGTCTAAACGGGATGCTGCCAAATAGTTTTCATATTAGGAGACTAATCTAAGGTAAAAACCAATATTTGTAAATACTTGCAAATTTAGGTTTTTGGGATACATCTTCTTTTTAGCAAAGTGATGAAGAGCTAAAAGTAGTTCTCCAATATTCTTGAAACCCTCTAAAGTGCTCAGGTAGTCTACTTCATTTGCATCAGGAGTAGAAACTCGAATAATGTACAAGACTGGAAAGGGGTCTTTAAACTTCGCTAGAATCTCAAGTTTATAGCCGCCTTTGTTAGTTTTTTCAACTAGTATATTCTCACTCATTTAATTAACCATCGAAAGTCTATAGAGAAGAATTCGTTGATTGCTTTAATAATTTCAGAAAGAAGAATCTATATATTAAATAAATGTTCTAATCCAGAATAAAATATGTTATGATTGCTCTAATACACCCTTTCTTCTTTAGTCAAATGGGAACCTGTTGTCACTGCTTGTATTTTTCTACAGCTTCTTTTAGTTTTGTCCATTGTTCTTCTTTGTTAGGTACTAAAAACTTTTGTCTCCTTTTCCACGTGTCGCCTGCTTTATTCCACAAATATAGAGCAATTTGTTTCCTTCCAAAAGAGTCAACAACTACTACTGCAGACCACCATTTGTCTGTCTTGTAAATAGTTGTTCCATCAATAACTTTTAGTGTTTCAGAAACTGGAAATTTTTCTTCAGTCATGTTTTCCCCCGACAAAATTTACGTCTATTAACTATATTAGAGTTACTAAATCTTCGTAAAAAAATAAAACTCAAATAACATAGAAAATCTAATAAACGGTGTGAATGTAGAATACATTAATGAGGTAGTTTTTTGCTATCTGTAGAAGAATTAGGTTATCCTCATGAACTAATTCTCTCAGCATCAAATATGACAACAAACATTATTAATGGGACATATAGAACGCGAATAAAACTATTCGCTAATTTGTTAAACAATGTTTTAGATAAAAAACGTGAAAACATTGAGATTGATAATAAAGACGACCCAGAGCTTTTAATACTCGAAAGCCTCACTCGATCCTCCAACTCTTTAGACCAACAGCTTTTAGAATATAAAGAAAAAATTGAACAATTAGTCGAAGATTTTAATGAAACACAAAGCGAGCCTTCTTATGATTCTCTGACAGATTTTCTAAAAGAGGGTGTTTTTCTTCATGTTTTATGTAAAGAATTAAAAAAAAGAAGTCTTTTCCTTGAAAAAGATTTTGTCAAATTCTCTAGCATCTTGGATTATAAAGAAAATAATCTAAAGGCTGTTTTTTCTGCGATCCAAGTTTGGGAAAATAAAAATTACACTAATGTCCCACACAGTATAATTGTAGAATTTCACGCGTGTAATGATATTACATTACAAGAAACCATGATATTTCTATCATATGTTCTTGCAGTAGACTATCCTAAGAATAAGCGTGAGCTTTTAATGTCGCATTTCATGCTAGTTAGAAGAATTGTTGAACAGTTTAGAGAGGTTGTTAGCCAAGAGAATTTAGCAGATCAAGTTCTAGAGAGCCTTCTCAGGACAGCCATTATTCTATCTCTTTGCGGATATATGACCACTCTAAGGCTTCCTAAGGACGAAAAGACAAGATATATTGACGAAGTCCTTCAGTTTCCGTCAATAGAGTATTCAATCAAGAAAAACTATGACGAGGTAGCAAGCATCTCTATACCTCATATTCAAATTAAAGTACCATTATGGTTATTCTTAGCGCTTGATTCAGTATTATTATTGCTTCATGTGTTTAATGAGGTTTATTTACCTTGGGAAATCTCTCAGTTAGGAATTAAATTGGAAATTCCTGATGTACCCATATTTCTACTATTTGCATTTATAATATCAAGTTACATGGCTTTTCGAGTTTATAACTTGAAGAGCAAAATTCTCAAAAAATTTAGGAGAGGAACAATTGAATAGTAAAAATTATAGAACAACCCTTTATGTAGCTTCAACTTCTCAAACAATTCCACCAAAAAAGGAAATCAGACAAGATCTCTGGAAACAACTTAAACAATTTGGAGAAGAAAAAAATCTCCCAATTGATGAGGAAAAACAGCGGGTTTCATATAAAGACACTGAAATTTGTTTTCTTGTAAATGACTCCACTAGAGAACAGTTGTGTATTATCTCTTTTCAACCAACTGGAAAGAATAAAAATCTGTGGGGAAAATGGAAGACCAAAGACGCAGGGTCTTTTGCATTAGAATTTTGCGATTTATTTGGTTCAAATTTTACTTTACCTTCGTGTAACTTGAATTTCAAAAGGATCCAATTATCAAATCAAGATAGTATTGACATTTCAAATTGGGAAGTTGTGTGTTCAGATTCACGACCTCCAACTAAGGATTCTTTACTCAATTATCTCCGATATACAGCCTCATGTAGGTATGAAAACATTTTTTCATCTATCCCAAAGGAGACTTTCTTCCATGTCTTTACACAAACTTTCTATAAGGATAGTGATCCTTTTCCTCTGTTAAGAAATATTTTATGCCAATTTGGGGAAGTTAAAGGTCCAAGATCAATTGTGAGTGCAAAAGAATTTAGTGAAAGCCTTAGTGTTCCAATTAAAAAGAAATCCATTTTTGTCTTCTTGCAAGATGCAGATTCTTTGGGACGTTGGTATGAGACCCTTAAAATCTTCTTCGATAGCAATAAAGTACCGACCCAATACATAGATGAAAAAACTGTAACAAATAAATTAACAAGATTTGTCGGAGTTAAGGCTAATCTAATCCTTGAGATGTTTACAAAAATGGGTAAACCCCCTATTGTATTACAAGCCCCTGAAGAAATATTCATCAACGATGCATTCTTGTGTCTCTCTGATGTAGTAAGTACACGCCAACGGTTGTTTGGTGCTCTTTTTACTTATTCCAAACAAGGATTAGGTCTAAAGGGGGATGTTCAAATTTACGATGACATCGACTTTGAAACGCCTACAAATCACTCGTTAGAAATTTCTGAAGAAAATGTTGACCGACTTGCACAAAAAATCCAAACGTTAATTGGTAGACGTTTAAGGATTGACATTTTATTAACTAAGAAGTGGAAACAAGATAATATTGACAAACTTATTGAGTTACTTTCAGCAAACGGAATCGAAACCGAGAAGGTTTATTATATATCTTCAAAGACCTCCAGATTCGTTGATGATTTTCTAGATGAATCAACTAACTACAGATGTTTACGTTATCCATATGCAATATTAGGCAAGAAAATTGCTTTCTTAAAAACATGTAATGAAATTAGAATTTATCCGACCCTTTTCAGCTTATATATTGAGCTAATGTACCCCGAAAAGGCAAAGATATCACAGGGTGATTTGGAAAAGATTTTGTGGCTTGTCAAGAAAAGAATCTATCGTATTCAGGAATTCCACGTATTGAAAAATGTAGAGCCAGTTTACGTCTTTAGCAATTTAAGAAAAATGTATCTAGGAAAAATAAAAGAAAGGTTGAAAATTCCCTTGAGACTTTTAATATAGATGAGTGTAACCAAGTTACTGTAATAATCAGAACTTAGGTTATTCGCTTTCATCCATTTCATCAGCAATAGCATCTAGGTCTTCGTGTTGATAACTTCCACATTCAGAGCAAATCGCTCTTTCTTCGTGTCTCCTGTAGGCTTCTTCAATCTCTTTTGTGCTCATTCTGGCATAGTGGGCTGGCATTTTTTCTGACGTCCAACCGAACCATTTCATAAGCAAAAGGATTGTATTAATTCCAGTTTCTGTAACCAGTTGTGAAGCTCGTTCGCCACGAAATCTATGTGGAAACCAATCCTTGTCAATTCCAACAACCGTTTTGTAAAGTTTGCCGTATTTGAATCCAAAAAGCTGTCCTTCCTTCTTCCTGTTAACCCACTGCATCATGTAAGGAATTAAGAAATTGTTTTTCCGAATCAACACCTGACGATAACGATTCTCTGGTTTCTTCTGCTTAAGAACCAACATTCCCTTGATCAGGATAAAGTCTTTCCTTTCTTCAAACTGCTCATGCCGAAGCGACAAAACTTCTGAAGCTCTTCCACCTGTCAGAAACAATGTGGCAATTAAGGCTTCTTCCATATCGTCATTGCATTGTCCAATTAGACGTTCCAGTTCCTTCCAACCACAGAAGTGTGTTATATCCATTGTACTCCGTTTAACGAAATCATGTAACGCCCACCAACCAATCCTAGGGAAGTCTACCACTCTTTTGACTCCTTGGGTAGGGATATTTGCTATAGTTTTCGGGATAATCTTTGATTTTATTGGGAAATCTTTCTTCGGGAAGTATCTTTCTGGAAGGTAATCGTCTTCCTCATGGTCTTTTTGCATCGTTTATTCGTCATAAAGATAATTATAGTTATCTTTATTTAACGTTTTAGATAGTTTTTGTACAGAAAATCACCACTGAATAAATATAATGTATCAGATACCCATTTTTTTATTTATTTCTGTTTTTCGGTTTTGTTATACAAACTTTTTTTAAAAACGAGGAAAACCGTAATCCTCTTGGTTCCAACCAGTATATGCCTGTAGACAGGTACTGCGTCGGTCTATCTTATCTTCCTTTGGAAATAGCGTAAACCATGACAATAAACCAATATCATACATAATTAATTTTGTTCCTTTGTCGGGGACATTTGACTCGGGGAAAGAGATTTGCGACGAACACATTCCCCTTAAGGAATGGTAGCTATTCATTCCTGCAAATGTCCATTCGACGGGTTCTTTCTCCTCCAAATAAGTTTCTTAATAGGAGGTATAGGTAACCTAGTTTTTAGACTCAAAATAAGCAATATATTTATTTGGGGTATATATACCTCTGCGTTATGCTGTCCAAGACAATTTTTTTTAGTATTTAAAGGTTTATAAAAGATATGTACTATAAAGGTTATCTTAGACTTTAAGACACCTTTCAATGTTATCTATCTAACACGGTTTGGTTATCCTATCAATCTTAAGATGATGAGATTGATTTCATATACAATCAATGATAAATATCTAAGATTGATAAAATATATTTTTTATAAACCTTTAAAAGAGGAAACAAATTCCCAATAACGGAAACAGTGTAGCGTTTGGCTTCTCTTTGGATGATGTTTCTCTTAACTATCAATTTTATATATCTAAGATTGATAGGATATACAGACCTAAGTGAAAGGAAACTATCCTCTTTGCTGAGGCTCAACGTAGCTTAGTCCTAAAACCTCAAAAATTCCGTGCGCTAATATTTGACGTGTTTGAGAATCTTAAACTTTCCTTCTTGCACCACAATTCGGGCAGAAAGTAGAAGTCTGGGGCGTTAAGCTCCCACAGTATTTGCAAGGAATCATCACAACCTCTTTAAGCACTTCTTTTTGGAGAGCTGACGATTGTACATTGACTTGAACAGATGGCATTGGCTTTTCTTCCTTTAATTTTCTTGTTTCTAGCTTATTTTGTAGGAGTTTAGTTATTTCTTTCACGATTTCGGTTTTCCCTTTGAACTCCAGGTTGCCTTTTTCACTTTTGATATACATAATCCCTTTTTTGAATATCCCTTTTTCTTTATACGCTATTTCAACAATCTCAGAGATGGCCCTAGAAATGATGTGATCCCTCTTGAAAATAAGTCCTCTTCTCGCGAAAAGAATTGCTCTCTGATTTGTCACAAAAAATTGAAAGTTTTTATCTCCTGCGTACTCAATTTCTGGAAGTGTTGAGTACTCAATTTCTTCATTCGAAAACAGAAACTCTTCCAAAGGCACTTATTTCACTAAGTTACTGTCATTAAGGCATTAACATATAGTTTATGAATTTCAAAATAGGATTACAAAAGCATGTGTACACACTTCATTTTTAGTGAGCATCTACTCCCTTTCCTCTGGCGGAACATAATCAATTCCCAAAGCCTTGAAAATTCCCTTTTCAGTTGAGGAGATTAGTTTTCCATCCTTCATTAAACCGCGATGCGTCAATTTCATTCCCGTGTTCAAAGCCCGTTTTGAGAGCTTAATGTTGTGTTCCGCGGAACCAGTCCTAATCAAAACGAGTGCGCCCCAAGTCTCAGGTGTAGCAAAATAGAGGTCAAATTGTTCACCTTTGTAAATCACTCGTTTCACTTGTTTACCGTCAACTTTGATCTTAGAGATTTTTTTGAGTTTAAGCGTGAAGTTCCACAATTGTTCAGGCTTAGCCAAAAGAACTAGGTCAATGTCTCTGCATTTGTTTTTCTTTCGTCTGATGCTTCCGACAATCTTAATTTTTTTGCAATAATCAGCAATTTCGTGTATGAATTGCTCCGCCAACTTCTCTGCGCGTTCCAGTTTCATATCTCAATTTTATCGGGAAGAGTATAAAATTCCATCTATTATGTGCTAAATATGTGCGTACAATTCGTCTCTCTTAATCGCTACTCAACAACGCAAGTAAGAGTAGGTGCCGAAAAATCCAATATTTGATAATTTAACACATGCACTTCCGAAGAAGGCGTATCCTCAGCCAATTCCCCCAACTAAAAACCGCTCTCAACCGTCTTTATAAGCCTTCTGAAACAGCTTTCTGGCATAAAGCGATTTTCTAAATTGCCACATTCAAACAAGACATTTCAAAAGGGGCGGGGGAGTCATTTTTCTTTTTTTGGTATCGTGAAGCTTAGCTCTCCATCTCTATAATATTCATTAAATGTTTTGTGACAGTTGTCACAAAAATAATTCTTTACATGGAAGACCTTGAATTCCCATTCCTTAGCAACTTCTGAAATCTCCCTTCCACATCTGGGGCATGCCACCAAAATAACCAATCCCATAAGCACCGCGATGAATTGGCTATATAACATTTGTTTCTATTGTTGATTATTGTAACGAGTTTTAAATAGTGCTAGATAAAACATTACTCTAATGTCTCCTTCAAAAAAAGTTAAACACATTGATTTTGCTCTTCTTGCGAAGGCACATCCCAAACGACACCTCATTCATAAGTATTGGGCAAGAAAACCTCATAACGTTGTTGCTGATTATATTGAACATTATAGCGAAAAAGGCGAAATTGTTCTTGACCCTTTTGTAGGTAGCGGAGTGACTGCAATTGAAGCATTAAGACTGGGAAGAAAAGCAGTTGCTATAGACCTAAACCCGATTGCTACATTCATAACAAGGATGATAGCAAAAACCATAGATTTGGAGAAATTGAAAAATGCATTTGACCAAATCGAAAAGAAAGTAAAGAGAGAAATCGAAACTCTCTATGAGACTACTTGTGATAAGTGTAAAGGAAAGGCTCAAATCTTAGCGACTATATGGGAAAGGGAGAATCTAAACCCTATCGAATTACGGTATTTTTGCCCTACCTGTAAGAAAAGACATTCTAAAATTCCTTCTAAGAGTGATGTGCAAAAGATAAGAGAAATTGAAAAAACTGAGATTCCCTATTGGTATCCTAAAAACGAGCTCAGGTATCCAGATGGAATAGATTACATGAAAAAAGAACTTGTTGGATATATTCCAAACTTGTTTACGAAACGGAATTTACTTGCCCTGTCAATGATTTACAACGAAATCGAAGGTTTAGAAGACTTCGATATGTCAGACATAATGAAATTTGCCTTTTCTTCTATGGTCCATTTAGCCAGCAAAATGACTCCCATAGCAAAACCAAGCCCCCGTTCCCATTGGAGCAAATTTAGTGCAACTTCCTTTTGGGCAGTTCACAGTTATTGGGTGCCACCTAGGTTCATGGAGTCAAATGTGTGGATGCTTTTCGAAAGTGCAGTCATTAAAGGAGCACAAGGAGTATTAAAAGGCAAGAAGGATTCGAATGAACAAATTCCAGAATACAAAGAAGCAACTACTTTTTCTGACCTCGAAGGCGATGCAAATATTCTCATTTTGACACAATCAGCTCTGGACTTGTCTAACATACCCGATAATTCCATAGATTATATTTTCACAGACCCACCATATGGTGGTGACATACAATATTTTGAGTTAAGCACCCTGTGGCTATCATGGTTGAGAGGAGAAAAGAAAGACGAGAGGTTTAAACTCGAATGGTGGGATGAAGAGGTCACTATTAATCGAGAGCAAAACAAAGATTTCGAGTATTACCACAATCGGGTGTATGTAGCGTTCAGAGAGCTTTTTAGAGTTTTGAAGGCTGGAAAATTCTTAACTGTTACCTTCCACAATACAGAAGTAAAGATTTACAACTCCATCCTTCGAGCAGTCATTTTTGCTGGGTTTGAGTTAGAAAGAATAATCTATCAGCCTCCAGCAAGGGCTTCAGCAAAAGCTCTAATGCAACCCTATGGGAGTGCCATTGGGGATTATTACATTAGATTCAGAAAACCAATCAAGGCATTCACGAAGTTTTTTGAAAGAGAAGCTGATGAAAAGAAAGCAAAGAGGATTATTCTTGAATCTGTGAAGAAAATCCTTATCGAGAGAGGTGAGCCAACTGCCTTAACTGATATATTGAAAGGTCACACTCTTGTTTACAGCGAACTAAGAAAACATGGATACCGTATTTTCGGAGCCAATCCAGAAAGCATAAGCAAAGTCATTGGCGAAAATAGGAACAAGGAATTTGTTTTCATAAAAGGCGAAGGTTGGTGGTTCAAAGAACCTAGCAAATACCACACCGAAGTGCCACTTAACGAAAGAGTTGAACTAACGGTTTTAGACACGCTCTATAGAAAGGTAGCTACATTTGATGACATTCTTCAAGACATATACCTCAATTTCACAAATGCGAAGACTCCATCTCCAAACAGCGTCAAAGAAATCGTTCAAGAATATGCTACGCCTAAAGCACGTAAGTGGATACTTAAACCAATAGTAAGAGAACGGGAAAAAGAACATAGCGAAATGATAGGTTTTCTTGCTGAACTTGGGAAAAAATCTGGATATAGTGTTTGGATTGGTCTGAGAGAACAATCAGACATGTATGAAAAAAAGCCTCTTTCAAAACTAAACGACTTTGAGGAGTTGAGTCTAAGTGAGATTAGCCCAGATGATGTAGATAGCTATATCAAACAAATTGACATTTTGTGGATTAAGGATATGAAAGTGGCTTTCTCGTTTGAAGTTGAATATACAACAGCAATAACAGAAGCATTCATGAGGTGTTCAGCTATTCCAGAATCCCATCAAACTAGAAGATTTATTGTGATTCCAGAGGAAAGAGAGAAATTTATGTATCGAAAGCTACGCTCTCAACTTTTACGAGAAAGAATCGAAAAGGAAGATTGGAAGCTGATTTTTTTCAAGAATCTCAGAGAGTTCTACAACAAGAACAAAAGGAAAAATTCAATCAATGAGAAGCAAATACTTGAAATTGCACGGACTCCAGTAGAAGAACGCAAAAAACAAGCGTCAATTGACTCCTTCTAGCAATAACTGGAATTTAGGACAAAAGCCCAGAGCCAAAAGTTAAGGCTCTTATTCCCATGTATCAACCGTTAGAATTTTCAAAATGAGAAATGCGGAAAAAGTTAAAGCTGAATAGCATCCCAACTTTTTATTTTTTTGTTCAATTGAGGTTGGGGTTAAATTTTAACCTTTCTCTCTCTTCCTTTTCTATTAACTCCTGTCGTCTCCTGTCCTCTCTTCTCTTCTCCTCTCTGTCCTAGCTCTCCGCTCCTCTCCGCTCCGCTCTCATAAGAATAAATATTGTGTCTTATTATTCTGATTGGAATAATTTGGTGTTCTTTTTTGGCAATAAGGCTTATATATCTCTACCCCTGAGGGATATATCAGTAATTCACTTTGGAAGGAAAAATCATGAAAAAGAAAAAGAAAATAATGGTGAAAGTATAAATGAAACTAAATGTTGTTGGGTTGGTGAAAGAATAAATGAAGGATAAAAAGCAAGAGAAGAAAGAAGAAATGAAGGTGCCGAGAATTTTTAATGGTAGTGTTTTGTTTCGTGCAAAAGTAGATTATGACGTTTTAGATTTTATTTTTAAACAATTACCATTAAGAGAAGATAGACTAATCTCAAGAGTAAGTGTTCTTTATCATCATAGCACTAAATGGTGCAGAAGAAAGATAGCTGATTTATTGAGCATGGGATTAATAGAATATGAAAAAGAAAAACCTTTTTCTTATTTATGTTTGATATATACAACGGATATTTTTGAAGAATATCTTAAAGATTTGAAGAGAAACATACGGAAATATGAAAAAATTGTAGAAAAAGAACGAAAAGAGCATGAAGAATGGCTAAGAGAACATTCAAGTGGTTTTATACCAAATCACGAAACAGGGGATGGAACACAATGAAAGGAATATGTCTTAATTGTGGTAAAACAATTCCAGATAATTTGTCTTTTTGTAATAGAGAATGTGCAGAAGAACACAAAAACAAAATAGAACATTCTGAATTATTCAAAATGGAAGTTGATTTGTTAGAAAATAGTGTTGGTAAACACGTAGAATTAGGTTTAAGCAGAGGCTCAAACGTAAAAGGAATAGTTACAGCTTTCGATAACAGATACGGAAAAGTAGCGGTAAAAGTTACTGAAAACAATAGAACAAAAACAGTTATCGTTAGACTAGGTTATGTTATCTCTTTCGCAATTTACGATTAGGAGATGTTTATTTTTGAGATGGAATTTCAGAATAGCAAAATTCGGATACACTTATTTTAGTATGTTTGCTAAAACTCAAACTCTAGAAGGCGTATCTTCTCTCCTAAAAAGCGGGAAACACATCGTAATGTTTGATCTAGAAGATTGTTCTCTTAAACAAGCTGAAGAGACTCTCAGTTACGTGCAAGAAAAATATGATTTATCCGACATCTTTATTCTTTCTGATGTCGATAGAAGTTATAGGGCATGGTGCTTCAATTTTGTTGAACTGAAAACTTTTCTCAAAATTCTTTTAGATGTTGAATATTTAGATTATAACTTCTTTTATTATACCGTGAAAAGAAGAAAAGCAACATTAAGGGTAAACAGCAAAAAGAATAGACCGCCTCAAAAGATAGTTAGTATTCTAAGAAGTTATCCTACTTTAATTCCAGATGAAATCGAAAAGGTAGTTTATGACACTGGAATAGAGAAAAGAGGTAGAAGTATTCTTTTGGGTGAAAAATGATGGATAAATTCCCTGAAGCTTTTAGAAGGTTCGAGAAGGTTGTTGATGTAGATAGTTTTGAGAGTTACAGAGAATTACATTACGCTTTTACTCAATGGGCAAGTAAAAGATGGAGAAATACAGAGTTACAGAATAGAGCTTTGACGAGAGAAGGTAGAAAGTTAGGTTTTAAAGATACTGTTATGCCTTCATTTTTTGGTCAGAAAGTAAAAGATGAAATAAGAATGAAAGCCACAAGAGTAAGAAGAGAAAAATGGGTTACAACTTACAAAAAGAGAGCTAAAAAACAGGTTAAAGTTGTTGCTAAAAAGTATAAGGGTGTCGGCAAAGTTAGGATTAATGCTCTCAGTTGGTATGTAAACAGAGGTTATTCCGCTAACAAGATTCAGAAAAGACTTTCTGATAGAGGAATAGGCATAAGACGCAAGAAGCTTTTGAATATAGTTAGGGAAATGAGGCTGAAAGAAAAGAAAGCTGATTCTAAGAAATACAATCCTAAAAAGTATAGAAAGAAGTCTAAAATAAAGTAATTTTAGGCTTTTTTCTTGTTTATTTTTCTATATTATTCTTTCAGTTTAAGTTAAAAATCAGTTTATACAATATACTTTATTTGAAAAGGAGATGAATAATTATGCCGTTTCGTAATTCTAAAAGTTTGAAACTAGAATTAAGTGAATATGGAAGTTATTTAGGTCGAGATGCTGGATGCTTTGAGTTAAGAAACAAAAACGGAAAAGTCAAACGCTATCCTCATTTTGAAAAAGAAATAGGTGAATGTGTCTTAGTTTCTGGCTCTTATGTAAGTGTTGACGCTTTGATTGATTTAGCATTATGGAATATAGACACTTACATAATGACGAAACATAACCGTGTTGTTGCTTTCCTGAAAAACTTAGAAGATGACTCTCATGTTAAAACTCGTGTTAGCCAATATCAAGCATTAGATAACGGAAAAGGAATCACAATAGCTAAACAAATTGTTAAGGCTAAGATTGAAGGACAGAATAGGATTTTACGGAAATATGATCTTAAAGCTATTGACCGATATATTGGAGATGTCAAAAGTAGAAGAAGCCTTCTTTCGATTGAAAGCAGACACGCAAGATTATATTTTAGTCAAATTTTCAAGTTATTTCCAGAGAACATTAGACCTGAGAAAAGGACAGGTTACAAAGCCTATGATGGAATAAATAATGTTTTCAATTTTGGCTATTACGTTCTGAAATGTAGAATACATAAAGCGTTATTGAAGGCTAAACTTGAACCGTATTTAGGATTCTTGCATAGCTTACAGCATGGTAAACCAAGTTTAGTGTGTGACCTTCAAGATGTTTACCGTTATTTGATTGACGATTATTTGATTGAGAGAGGTAAGAAGTTACGGAAAAAGGATTTTGTTGTTGTAACGGATTTTATGATGAAGCTTAAAATGGGAAAGAGGATTCATTTATGTAAATTTGAAACTGACAGTTTAGCTGATGGTTTAAATGGTGTTTTTAATCGTGAAGTTGAAATTCCAAGAATAAGGCACGGTAAGAAACAAACACTTGACACTTTAATAAATGAAGAAGCTCTTTTATTGGCTAAGTTTCTGAGGCAAGAAAAGAAGGAATGGATTCCTAGACTTCCACAACTCTAACTTTTATTTTTGTTACGATTCTCTTTTAGCTTTAATTATGGTGTTTTGAGAAGTTATGTTTTGTTTTTCTTCTATTTCATCGAGCCTTTTAGTTATTACATTAAAGTTATTATCAACAATTCCTTCAAGTCTATTTAATCTACCAAGTAAATCTTCATCGGTTACTTCTTCACTGTAAACTATTGATTCTTCTTCATAGTTACTGCCCATGTATAAACCTATGCCGCCAATAATGTATAGTATGACAGCGGTAATGAAATATGGAGAGGCTGTAATTAATGATGTTGTGGCTGCTATTTGATTAAAACCAATAATTTGGTGAATCTCAGCGTTAATAGTAAGAAACACAAATAGTCCAAAGATAAGAATAACAGAGCCAACTCCAAGACAAACATAACCAACTGCTTTCCAATTATTCATTTAATTTCCCCTTAGAAATATAGGTTAGAAAAACTTTTAGAATTATAGTTTATGAAGTTGAAAACAATATCAGAAATCTTACTATTCATTTGTTGTTCTGTGAGGAGAGCGGAGCGGAGAGGAGCGGAGAGCTAGGACAGAGAGGAGAAGAGAAGAGAGGACAGGAGACGACAGGAGTTAATAGAAAAGGAAGAGAGAGAGAAAGGTTAAATTTTAACCTCTCTTCTTCTATGTTGGGACAACTTTTTTAACTTCAGAACGCTAAGATTAGAACTATGGGAATTGCTTATTCTACTGGAATACTTTCCATAATGTTGGGGTTGATTCTTTTCTTTCTCAAGAGTAGGTCAAGAGGAGAAATGAAAATAGATATTGGTAGGTTTAGAGGACCTATCTGGTTTCTGCTCATAATCTTTGGTTTATTTCTCATGCTGTTAGACCCGTATATTGGATGACTAGCACTTTTTTCTATCTTCCTTTATACCCCTAGACAAATATCATTATGTGCTGACAATTAGTTTTTAGCTTTGTTAACAAGCTTTTTCAAGAATTACCCTCTCGCGCGCGCAGGGGCGAGCAAATTTTCCTCTCTAACCGCTTTATCTTTTAATAATTCTATCTATTAATAGATAGGATTTTTTCTAACGGTTAGAATAATTCCCGCTAAGAGATTTCATAACTAACCTGTCATCTAAGATATGCGTCTAATCTTTCTGAACTGATTATTGGTTCGGAGAATATGTCTCCGTTCTATCGATGATTATTACATCTCCGTCCTGAGTGGGTTCAAAAGCAAGAACTAATTTGAAATCTCTGTTTTGATACATCGATGGATTATCAAAACATGTCAATTCATCCACACTCTTTCCTTGTTGGATACCAAACACAGAATCCGTTGGGTCAACATGAATCCAAGTTTCACCATCTTTCGAGGGATTAATTTCCGCCCATGTGTGGTCAACTGCACCTGGAATGATATATCCTGTAACCAAAAGTCTTGCAGGAATATCGTTTGCCAAACAAATCGCCACATAGACTATCGAAAATTCCCCACAAGCTCCTTTACCATAATCAAGTATTTCTAATGGGTCAGTATGCACCTCTCTGTTTTGAGTATAGTTCAAGCGAGTGCTTTGCCAAATGAATAGTTGAGTGTAGTTCAAGTTATCTGGAAAATTTTCTTTGAGTTTTGACTGAACTTCAGGAGACGATAAGACTCTTACAACTGATTCGTTATGGCGAATATGATTTGCTACAAAAAGTTGACCTGAGTCAAAACTGAACTTATACACAACAAAGAAAGATGCTATTAACACAATAATCAGAACAAAAGTAGTAATTGTTTTTCGTTTATTCAAGACCACTTTTACATTTCCTTTTTTGTCTTTGTTTTCATGCAGGCTTACCGCTTATTCATAACTCAATCTGAGCTAATAAATAAAAATTATTACTATCTATTATGCGGGAAACCATTAAAATACAAAAAAATAAAATACTCAAACAAACTTACCAGATTGATACATAAGATATGCGTCAATTGGGGGGGGATTGTTATCGCCAGCTCACCAATGTCTATAGACGAACAATTGGACTTGGCAGAAAAGAATCTCGAATTCCTTTTAGACTGGGTTGGTCGTCATGACAACAAATCTTCTATAATTTTCGGAATCGGGACAGGAATGCTTGGCGTAATAGCCACTTTTGCCCCTGACAAAGCTTTTTGGTATTTCGAGATGATAGTTTGCACGGGTGTTTCAATATTTCTTTTGTTATTAACCCTCTTACTCGTTTACCTAAGCAACTATCCTCGTTTGGGAGGACATAGTGATTCACTATTTTATTTCGGGTCAATATGTCAAAAATGCACGAAACAATACCAACAAGCATTTTCTAAAAGAACTAAAGAAGAAATTCTCGCAGATATTCTTGAACAGTGCCACCGAAATTCAGAAATTCTTAATAAAAAATTCAAATATCTAAAATGGGCATTTCTTTCGCTTCTTATCAGCGTCATTCCTTGGTTAATTACAATCTACCTCTTCAGAAGCATAACGGTAACAGGATGAACGTATTATGACTTTATCAGATGATTTATCAAAAGAAGTTTCAAATATCCTTTCCCAAAGCTGGGACATGAGAGAAGGTCAAGTAGTTCCTTTAACAGAAGATGTGGCGCTCAAAGGTGGAGCCGTAAAGCTTGATGCTACTGTGCTATATGCTGATTTAGTTCAATCATCAAAATTAGCAACTGAATTTCAACAAAGAACTGCTGCAAAAGTTATTCGAAGTTTTCTTTATTGTATGTGTAAACTCATAGCTGCTCATGACGGAACAATTACGAGTTTTGATGGAGATAGAGTCATGGGCATTTTCATTGGTGGTTCCAAAAACACTAATTCTGCAAAATGTGCGTTGAAAATGAATTATGTGACTAAGAAAATAATTAAACCCAAAGTCGAAAATTACTTCACAAGTCTAAGAAAAGAGGGATTCAATATATCTCACTGTGTAGGTATAGACACTAGCTCTGTTCTAGCAGTTCGAGCAGGACAACGAGGCTCAAATGACCTTGTATGGGTTGGAAGAGCACCAAATCTTGCTGCAAAACTTAGTGATATCCGAGAAAGTGATTATCACTCATACATAACTGAAGATGTATTTTCAATGCTTCACAAGTCAGCAAAATATGGTGGCAAAGAAGAGAAACTCATGTGGGAAAAGAGGAGCCTTCAATACATCGGTGAATCAATCACGGTTTATCGTTCAAGTTGGTGGTGGAAGCCATAAACATTGGTTGGTTGGGTTAAAATTTAACTCCACACACCCATAATGAGCACAGCCACAAAAACACATGAAGTTCCAAGTCCAAAGGTTAATTGTCCCACTAATGCATAGCTTAATACAGGAAACAGGAACACACAACCCACAATCACAGGAAGCAAAGTTTTGTTTATCCTTCTAGTGAGATAACGCCCAAAAAGGAACACAACTAACGCTTCAGGAATCCAATGATTCAATCCTAGCGGAGATAAAGGCGTCCATATCCATTGGTAAATGTCACAAATGAAAAGTACCATAAACATTGTGACTGCTGAAAATAGAATAGCTAAGGTTAAGCGTTTCATCACTTCATCTCCTTTTTTACCTCTGAGTATGTTTCAGGGTACTCTTTTTTGAGTTTTGACAACGCCAAGATTTTTTTGACCTTATCTCCAGAGAAACAATCGTGAATCAAAGTCTTTTGTCTATGATTCCCAAGTTCTGTCTTTATTACTTCCACTGTTTTCTTACCTACAGTCGTCATTACTTTGTTGATTTTGCTTCTCAATCATTTCACCTCCTTCACTTCTTTTTTGTATCGTTTAGTGAAGTCAAGTCTAGCCTGTTTAAGTTCCTCGGTGTATTCGTCCATCCATTTCTCAAAAAGTCGTCGAGTGATTTCTTCAACTCTACCCTCAAGACTGTGTTGTAAATCGTCAATAGTTCTGTTCAAGTCAAGGATTCTCCGCTCAAGTTTCTTCACATCCTCCTTGATCTCAAGACTCTCATCTACTTCGCCATAAACCGTCAGAAAAGGCTCAACCCTCAAATATTCAAGCTCAAGTTTTGCTTTGCTCAGTTCGGAATAATCTTGTCCTTGGTGATTCCTATGTCCCATAAACGCGTTTGTGTAGAGTTCAGTTATTCCTGCTGTATCGCAAGCTGTTCTGAAAAGGTGACGCATACGCTTAGGTCGGAGAGGATTATGTTCCCCATTCTCCCACTTGATCCCCATTCGCCTAGCCGCATCACGGTAAATAGATGAAAGATTGTTACCTGTCATTCTTTTCTCGGCTCCCTTCCGAGTGTAAACAAATAATGGAGCATCGTCCTTTGCGCCTTGTCGTTCCTGTTCAATGTATTTCCTGATGAATTTTGTTGCTTCCTTAGAAATGAAAGTTCGGAACAATACATTTGTTTTTCCACGGTTGTCTTCCCAGAAAATTCGACTTTTATCACTCTGTTCACGTATGTCACCGACGTTCAGTTTAAAGAGGTCTCCAGAATCCTGAGATGAAGACAGTAAAGTTAAGGTTATTGAAACATCTCGTAATTTCAGATTAACTAGGAATTGTTGCATCATTTCACGATTAAAGCGGATTGTCATTGTTTTTTCGTCAACATCATAGAATGTATAGACCTTGTCTTTCTTGAGTGCTTGTTTAGGTCGCTCAACTTTAGGAATCTTTCTCTTCCATTTCCTCTCAAACCCTATGCCAATGTTCACGAAGAACCCTCGGAGATAACCATATGTTCGTGTATTTGCTGAACTCTCTCGCATCGTTTTCCCGCGTAAAGGATAACCTTCAATCTTTTCATTCTGTAACCACCTGTAAAACTCGTCCATGCGTTCTTGTGTAATTGTCACATCTTCCTTTGCCTCGGTAACCACATCGTCGATTGAAATTGTTTTACTCAATCCTTCTTTGCTGTTCACAAATTTGAGGAATTGTTTCAAGGAGGTTTTGCTGTTCATACGAGTGTTTTCAGTCAAGCCTTCTAAAGCTTCTTCAACTATCTTTGATTCTTTTACTCCCATTTTGACCAACCCTCATATAAGATATAGGTCACCGAATATTTATTAATATCGGAAAAAACATTAGATTAGGAGACTAATAATACTTCATTGTTGAAAACAGTACTTTTTCCGGAAAACTACACAGCGAACAAGAAACTGCTGAAAAGAAAGTGCCCCAGAAACTTGTTAAATAGAAAAGGATTCTCCCGTTTGCCTCATCAACAGGAACCTCTGCAGAGCCAGTAATGTTGGAGCATGAGTTATCTTGCCAGCCATAAGCATTTTCTTTATGTCGTTGATGGACATGAGTTTTACGTTGATTTGCTCTGTCTCCTCCAGCCTCTGCGCTCCCTTCTTCAGGTCTTTGGCGAGAAAAAGATGAGCCTGTTGAGTGCTTCTCGACAAAGGGTGAAAACAGCCCATGCATACAAGTTGCCCAGCTCTGTAACCAGTTTCTTCCTCAAGTTCACGGAATGCACTTTCTTTAGGGGTCTCTCCATCTTCAATGTATCCGCTGGGAATCTCAAGGCTCAAACAATTTCTGGGATACCGGAGAATCTCAATCATCACAATCTTGTTGTCTGCGAATGGGAGAACAGACACGAAATCTCTCAGCTCAACTTTTGTAAACGTTATCTCCTGACCGCTGGGCAAAATCACCCTATCGTCGAACATGGACACAAACTTTGAGCGGCAGAGAACCTTTGTATCAATCAGTTTCCACTTTCTCAACCAGTTCAACTCCCACAGGTTATTCGTTAGATTCCTACTGCACTTCTAAACGGAAAGAAGAAATATTAAGTGATTCCCCCTCAATAAAAGACCTTAACAAAACTCATATCTGCACATAATAATAACAAAAAATTCCTGTTGGAAGTCTGTTAAAGAATGACTAAACCCTTAATTTCAAGTTACAAAAAGCTGCTGGAAAAAACAAAGAACATAGTTACTCTCAGTTCAGCAGCCGCGATTCTCCACTGGGACATGGAGACGATGATGCCTCCCCGGGGAATCAAGCTGCGGAGCCTACAGCTGGCTATGCTTAG
>Ga0315538_1000451_pt1 | contig 25978 bp, 22 predicted proteins | sample SalMarSW160230MG_2_FD_203834 | JGI IMG/M metagenome (GOLD analysis project Ga0315538, IMG submission 203834) | Salt marsh sediment microbial communities from the Plum Island Ecosystem LTER, Massachusetts, United States - Salt Marsh Sediment SW1601-230 ...
ATACCACAATGCGGGCAAGGAATGGGTTTGGCAGTATGTCTTTCCTGCTTCTCAACGGTCCACCGATCCGGAATCGGGTGTGGTGAGACGCCATCATTTACATCCCAGCGCAGTGCAAAAGGCTGTCCGGCGCGCTGCTCAAAAAGCGGGATTAGACAAAAGAGTTACTCCACACACTTTCAGGCACTCCTTCGCCACCCACTTGCTGGAAGCAGGCTATGACATCCGCACCGTCCAGGAATTGCTCGGGCACAAAGATGTCAAAACCACCATGATCTACACCCATGTGCTCAATCGCGGGCCCAAAGCCGTGCGCAGCCCGCTGGATGAGGTTTTCTAGATTTAGAAAAAGGCAAAAAACCCCGGTTTTCTCTCGGTAAATTCGACCAATCAATTGGCAATTCCGCCAGCTTCTCTCGCTGCTCGAAACGAAATCAAGCGATTGTCAGTAATGCAGCAGATGGATGACTAGCAACTGAGCGTGACAGAAGCGGCCAAGCACCTGGGGTTATAGCCTCGCCAGGTGCACGGTTTGTTGGGTAAATATCGTGAGAAAGCAGCGCAAAGTAAGGCGAAGCAATTATCGTCCGGCTCTCGATCTGAACCTGAGTTTTCACAGGCTAGGGTGAGAGCCGGTTTCTTGATTCTCTCGCATCAAGCTGCCGGTTTGCCGATCGATAAGTACATTTTGCCAGGTCTATTTCTGATTTCCAGGAGGTAGGATATCCCATTAACCTCAATAAGCAACCTTGCGGGTTTTTTTCCGTATATATTTATGTGTACCAAAAGATACAATTGCTACCTAAGGTTTGCAAATCTAGGTGAAGATGAAAACAAACACCAGCCAGTCTCTGGCTATCGAAATTACGCGGGCGGCCAGTAAACAAACCTACTATACGATTCGTTTTCTCGTGGATCGCGAACTCGTCCCCAATGCTTACCGGGCCTACGCATATTTCCGCTGGGTAGACGATTGTCTCGACGCCGAAACAGGCTGGTTGTCTGAAAGGATCGCTTTTGTCAATCGCCAGCAGTCCCTCCTGGAGACTTGTTCTCGCCGAGAGGCACCTGGCAATTTCAGCGTTGAAGAACAGATGCTGGTGGATTTAGTCAGAAATGATGGAAAAAAGAACCGCGGTCTGCAATCCTATCTCCGCAATATGATGGCTGTAATGAAATTCGATGTGGAGCGTCGCGGCCGCTTGATCTCGCAAGCCGAGCTATCTGAATATTCACGATTGCTTGCAACCGCGGTCACGGAGGCCTTGCATTATTTTATCGGTCATAATTGTTCCCCACCTGGTAGTGAAACCCGTTATCTGGCAGTTCGTGGTGCCCATATCGTCCATATGTTGCGCGATATGGTGGAGGATACTGCCATTGGATATTTTAATATTCCGGGTGAATATTTAGAAACGCATGCCATCTCTTTTAAAGATGTGAACAACCTTTCTTATCGAAAGTGGGTCTCCAACAGAGTGCGGCTGGCCCGCATGTATTTCAGGATTGGCAGGGATTATCTCTCCCAGGTAAAAAACCCCCGTTGTCGTTTGGCAGGCTTCGCTTATATAGCCCGGTTTGAATGGACCCTGAATGCGATCGTGCGGGATGGCTATCGCCTGCGGGCTGCATATCCCGAACGGAAAAGCCTGCGAGCCGGGTTATGGATGGTCTGGAGGACGTTGTCATCCATATTGGGCTTGCACAGGCAGAAGGCTAGATCTGGTCAGCTGGCCATTCAGCCAGCTCAATATGATGAACGATGAAACCTAAATCTGTGATTATTGTTGGGGCAGGCGTCGGTGGGATCAGCGCTGCCATTCATCTGGCAAAGCGCGGCTTACATGTGACCGTGGTGGAGAAAAATTCTCATCCCGGCGGGCGCTGTGACCGCTTCAGCCGAGAGGGTCATTACTTTGATACTGGCCCGACCCTGCTGGTCATGCCCTTGTTGTACGAGGCGGAATTCTCTGCTCTGGGCGCTTGCATGCACGACCTGCTGGATCTGCAGCGGGTTGATCCGACCTATCACCTGGTCTTCGACGATGGCAGTCAACTGGCACTTACTTCCGACATGAAGGCTTTGCAGGAGCAGATCGAATCGATCGAACCGGGCGGATTTCAGGGATTGACCCGCTATATGGATGAAGGCCAGCGTCATTATCGTTTGGGTATGCAAAAATTGGTCAATCGAGACTTCCGAAAAATTACCGAATTCTTTAACTTAGGCAATTTGCCCCTTCTTTTTCAACTGAAGCCACTGGTCAATCACTATGGCAATATGTCTGCTTATTTCGATGACCCGCGTTTGAAGGCAGCCTTCACTTTCCAGGACATGTATATGGGTTTGAGTCCCTTTGAAGCACCTGCCACCTTCTCTATGATGCCTTATACCGAATTTGCGCATGGTGTCTGGTATCCTAGGGGCGGTATGTACAGCATAGTGGAAGCGCTTATGTTCCTGGCTCTCCAGGCAGGGGTGCAATTCGTTTTCAATACGGCGGTGGAGCAAATTGATGTGAATGGAACCCGGGCCCGCGCAGTCGAACTTGCCGGGGGTCAGCGCCTGGAGGCGGACGTGGTTCTGGCCAACGCAGATCTGCCTTATGTTTACCGGGATCTCTTACCGCAGGACGACTTGTCCGAAAAACTATCCCGCCAGCGCTTTTCCTGTTCGGTCATCAGCTTCTTCTGGGGTGTCGATAAGCCATACGAAACCCTCGGTCCACACACCCTTTTCCTGGCAGATGACTACCGCCAGAACTTTGAGACCATCATTCACGACCTGGACCTGCCTGCCAATCCCAGTCTTTATCTCCATGCCCCGGCGCGGCTCGACCCAGCCATGGCCCCACTGGGACAGGACACCCTGATCGCGATTGTGCCGGTCGGTCACATGTCTGAGAATGGCGATCAGAATTGGAGGGCAATCCGAGACCAGGCGCGCCAGCATGTTTTCCGCCGGCTGGCGACTCTGGGTATCACCGATTTGGAAAGGCACATCAAGTTTGAGACCTCTTTCACACCGCTATCCTGGCGCAAGCGTTATAACCTGATGAAAGGCTCCACCCACGGTCTTTGCCATAACTTGACTCAACTGGGCTATTTCCGCCCATCCAACCGGCATCCTCGCTACCACAACCTGTACTTCGTGGGTGCCAGCACACGCCCTGGCACCGGCTTGCCGACCACCATGGTATCAGGTCGCCTGTCCGCTCAACGGGTGATAGATGATCTGGAAGCCATGGCATCATGAAAAGAAACAGTACCAGGCGGTAGTTATAGAAACCCTTTCTGGACTGTAAAATAAGCATCTGGCTATGTGGTCCGCATGAGGACTGCGCAGGAATATTGAAACGATGAATGAGAGCTTTGCAGGACTGGCAACGGCAGCAAATCGAGCCATCGAGTTGTATTATCCAGAGGGAAAGCGATTATTCGGCGATCCACTTGCGTTAGAACTTCTTCCTTTTAGGTGGCGGCTGCTCATGAGGCTGGTGTTCCTGCCAGGGATCCGCGACCTAATTTTAGCGCTCCGCGAACGTCGAGTCCCGGGGGTCTTGGGTAGTCTTATTTGCAGAACACGTTACATCGATGACGTACTGAAGCTATCATTGCAAGAGAGGGTAAAACAGGTAGTCATACTCGAAGCAGGGTTTGACACCCGGGCCTATCGGATTGAAGCTATTGATCAGGCACACTGTTTTGAAGTCGATATTCCCGGAGCAATCCAACTGAAGAAGTCCCGTGTTGAGGCAGTCTTGGGTGTGTTGCCAGAAGGCGTGACTTGGGTAGAAATAGATTTCGATCGGCAGGAGCTGGGCGAGGTTATGGCAGCCGCAGGCTGCCATAACGAAGAGAAGACACTTTTCATTTGGGAAGGAGTGACACAATACATCTCAGCCGAAGCGGTGGATACGACCCTTCGATTCGTCTCAAGTGCTGCCGCAGTTGGAAGCACCATCGTATTTACCTATATTCCCCACGGCATCATCGACGGTTCTGACTGTACGGATGTGGAGCAACGCATCGTCCCGTTTGCCAGTCGCATGGGGTCAGCCTGGATATTTGGTTTCAATAAAGCCGAGTTACCCCAATATCTTTATGAGAGAGGCTTGAAGTTGATTGAGGATGTTGGCGCCCCAGAGTATCGTGAACGCTACTTGTTGCACTTTGATCGAAAGATGAGCATCTTTTCGGGTGAGAGAGTCGCATTTGCAATGGTCGTGAAGGAATATATCGAATCCCTTGCTTTGAGCCTGCTCGGCAAACGCGCCAATTCCCTTTACGGGTATATTAATTGTATACTTCCGTATGTTCAACTACGTCGCTCCCTTCCAAAGGGCGGTCATTTTCGTCGCCTTCGTGACCGGGATGGATTTTTTCCTGGCGGTCATGCTCATCAACTGCAGTTTAAAAATGTTTGCCAGCCTGCTAGGAACCCGAATTCCGTTCGACTTAATCTTAGCTTCCATTTGGCTGACAGGAATTTTTGCTGCGATCCCGATTAAGGGTATTTAGTCCATGAGTATTTACAATATTGAATCGAATGACTTTGACGGGTGGCTGGCGCTTATCGAAAAACATCTCGAGCGCTATCCTGCCATGAGGGCTCGAGATGTATATAAACTGTTATATCAGGGTGTTTTGGGACCCGAGCATATCATACCTTCTGCAGAAATCTTTACCGCCCGATTGATAGATGAACTGGCTTCCCTACAACCCGATCCGAGCGAACCCCTATTGGAATCCATTCGGCCAAATGGCACACTGAGCCGGATCCACCTCCGGCCCTGGCTGGCAACAGGTCGGGATATTTCCCGGCTGGTTGATGCCTGTCTGGAGACCGGCAAGCGTTCATGGGGCACATCACAAGAATTAAGCCAACTTTGGTATGAGTTCATGGATCAAGTTGAGTCAGGCCACTTCCCAACGATCTCGGCTGCTCAGGTTAGAGCTTTGTCCAACTTGCTGGAGGAGCACAACTTTCCTCCGGCTCATCACTCAACAACCTATGCGACTCTCTATAAACCAGCCTATCGCTTGATCTGGTTCCTGCCCAATGTCACTTTTTTGTCCATAGGGTGACATTTTCACTTAACATTTAGATGGTGTCAATTTCGCTGAACAATAACAGGAGAACCACTCAGTTCTTGCCTTTTGTTTTGGAGTAAGATATATTTACCTGCGGAATAACCATTCCAGTCTATCCTTACTCAAGCGAGGATTAACGAAGTGCCCGGTACTTGGAGAGACAAAGGAGCATCACCATGCCCGAGATCACATTGAGGATCAACCATAAGACCGGCCTGCATGCCAGGCCAGCAGCGATGTTCGTCCAGACTGCCAATAAATACAAAGCGGCTATCAAGGTTCAACATGGGAAGCGGGAAGCCAATGCCAAGTCCATCATGGGTATTTTAACGCTGGGGGCGAGCCAAGGGGCGGAAGTTACGATCCAGGCAGAGGGAAGCGATGCCGAACAGGCGCTCTCCGGTCTGCGGGAGCTGGTTGAAGGTAATTTTGGAGAGCAGTCGTGAAAATCCTGAGAGGTATCCCTGCTTCGAGGGGAATTTCGATCGGACCCGCCTTTCAGTTTAAGAAAGGCGAGCTACGCATCGTGCGCTACCAGGTGGAAGACCCGGCTGCTGAAATCCAGCGGTTCGAGGGGGCTCTGGAGCAGGCTCGCCGGGAGTTGGCTCAGGTGCTGGAAAAAGCCCAGGCTGAGACGGATGCCGGGACGGCATCGATCTTCGAAGCCCATGCCCTGATGCTGGAAGACCCGGATTTCCTGGCAGCAATCCAGGAAAAGATCAAGAGTGGGGCACTCAACGCAGAGGCCGCCGTGGCGGATGCCACTGAGACCTACGCACAGATGCTAGATGCGATGGAGGACGAATACCTGCAAGCCCGGGCTGCCGATATCCGAGATGTGGGCATGCGGGTGGTGCGCATCCTGCTCAAGCTGGGCGACTCGCCAATCAGCGGCCTGGATAGACCGGCAGTCATCCTGGCGGAAGAGCTGACTCCTTCGGATACGATTTCCCTCGATAAATCGCTGGTGCTGGGTTTCTGCACTGCTGGAGGCGGTCCCATTGCCCACGTGGCGATCCTAGCGCGCCAGCTGGGGTTGCCGGCGGTAGTCGGCATGGGGCTTGACATTTTAAACATCCCGGACCTGAGCGCGGTGGTGGTGGATGGGGATGAAGGGACGCTGCTGGTGGAGCCAGACGCAGCCACCTTGGCGAAGAAGCGCGCCCAAGCAGCAAGCCAGTTAGAAAAAGGCGCCAAAGCCCGCAAGCACGCTAGTGATCCAGCAGTGACCCGCGATGGTCAGCGGGTGGAGGTAGCGGCAAACATCGGCGATGTGGAAGGGGCCAGGGTGGCGCTGGAAAGCGGGGCAGAAGGCGTAGGCTTGCTGCGTACCGAGTTCCTATACTTGGAGCGGGCGCACATGCCGGATGAGGAAGAGCAATATCAGGCCTACCGGGCGATCCTGGATGCATTCGGCAGCTTACCAGTGATCTTACGTACGCTGGACATCGGTGGGGACAAGAACCTTCCCTACTTGAGCCTGCCAAAGGAGATGAATCCCTTCCTGGGCTTGAGGGCGATCCGACTTTGCCTGGCGCGCCCCGAGATCTTCAAGCCTCAATTGAAAGCTGCATTACGAGCGGGTGCCGGTCATAATTTAAAGCTAATGTTCCCGATGGTCGCAACCGTGGCGGAGGTGCGCGCGGCCAGGGCCATCCTAGAAGAATGCCGCAGTGAGCTATCAGGCAGCGGGCAGCCCATCGCAGACCAAATAGAGATTGGCATCATGGTCGAGATCCCGGCGGCAGTGATCATGGCCGACAAGCTGGCGACAGAGGTGGACTTCTTCTCTATCGGTACGAACGACCTGAGCCAGTACACCATGGCGGCGGACCGCACAAGCAGTTCGGTTTCTGCCCTGGCAAATGCCTTCCAGCCAGCCGTGCTGCGGCTGGTGCGTGACATCGTCAATACAGCTCACCAGCACGGTAAATGGGTGGGTATGTGTGGTGAGCTGGCGGGTGAGCCGCTCGCCATCCCGCTCTTGCTCGGGCTGGGACTGGACGAATTAAGCATGAACCCCCCTGCAATCCCGCTTGCCAAGCAAATCCTGCGCAACCTGACGCTGGAGGAAGCCAGGGGGATAGCCCAGGCAGCTCTGGAATTGGACAGCCCGGAAGCGGTGAGAAGCTGGCTGGAAAGCAAATACCCATTATAGATCTAGGTTTTTTGAATAATTCGCCGGGCGAATGCCAGTTAGTTGGTATTGGAAGAAAGCTTCAATCAGGGCATGACTTTTTTAGGCCTAGAGATGAGCCTTAAAAGAAGTTCGGGAGCAAGAGCACCAAGGATGAACTATCAAACCTCAGAAAAACTGGCTCGGCGCGTTAAAGGGCATTGCAAATAATTAAAAGCATGCTATACTGATATGGCATTTAGTACAGTTTCGGGTTGGTGCATTATCGGTTTTCGCTCGAGTTTTTCGACTTATAGGTGCATGGTTGGGTACGCCGTACGGCTCTCGCACCTTATAAACTCCATAATCTTTTGCCAATTGAGACACGCTCTCGAAGCCATTGGGTGGCAGCAGCTTTGGCTGTTGGACGTTCAACTCAATCTCGTTCTGATCTAGCCAAGAGGCATTGGCCGGCAACCAGAGCACTGCGATCTTCGAGGCTTTGCCCGGAGCATGAAGCGGTGTGAAGGCTGGCTTCAAGCCGGAATGATTGCCTGCGCTCGCATTTCAGGAAAAAAGGTAAGGGGGACCCCAAGCAGGAGTTATCTTCCACGCATTTCCTGGAAACCGAACGAGGCTGCCATCTTTGTAGCGAGCGATCTCTTAGTCGGTCGAATCTGAACGCTCAAGCGCATCCAAGATGAGCTTGGCCGAACCACTCTGCGTCATCCTGTACTGAGTTTTACATAGGTGCTATCAAAACGAATTAGGCTGTCATCAAAGGAACTGCAGGCATGCTCTTGCGAGTGTACTCATCCTGCTCCAACCATCATCTGGTTGCTGAATCAGCAGCGCAATCTTTCTTTACTTTCCCACATAGAAAAACGAAGGCTCTCCGATTCGATCCTATGAAACAATCCGTACCAGGAGTGCCAGGTACTCTCCGTAGGAATCTCGTATCCTCCGAGCATTGTTGGGGTTAATTTAATGTGGGAATTCTTTTTTTTCACTAGCTATCGGTTGGCATCATGAAGATACCAAGAAAGGAGCCTAACTATCGCTGATTTCAATGAAACCCTTTTCAGTCCATTTGTCTCAGTTATCTCGTTCATTATTTTCGAATAAAGGAGAAATAAGGATATGACTATCGTATATGCAATAGTCCTGGCTGCTCTAGCCTACTATGCCTGGTACGATATCCTTGGCCCAAATTTCACGTTGGCATTCCGGCCGTTGATCTCCGGATTTTTTGCAGGCTTAATCATTGGAGACGTCCAAATGGGCCTGTTGATCGGCGGAACTCTGGAACTGATGGCTCTGGGTGTCTATACCTACGGCGGCGCCACCATCCCCGAGTACTCAGTGGGTGCCATCCTGGGCACGTACTTTGGAAAGTCTCAGGGATTTGAGGTCGGTCTTGCGCTGGCCATCCCCGCTGCTCTGCTGCTTACCCAACTAGACGTCCTAAACCGTTTCTTGAACTTTGTCTTCGTTCACCGGGCGGATGCCTATGCGGAGGCGGGCGATTCACGCGGTTTTGACCGAATGATGGTGGTATTCAGCCATATGATCTGGGGCTTCACCCGGGCGATTCCGGTTTTCCTGGCGGTCGCTTTCGGGGAACCGGCCGTAACTGCGGTCACGACCTTCTTCAATAATAACGCTTGGATCAATCAGGGCATATCTGTGGTCGGCGGCATACTCCCAGCTCTTGGGTTTGCGATGTTGCTCAAGATCATGCCTATTCAGAAGTACCCGGCATTCCTATTGCTAGGGTTTGTAATGTATGCATACCTGAAGATGCCATTGGTGGGTATTGCTATTGCGGCAGTGGCCATCACTCTGGTTTTCCAACAGATTAAGTATCGGACGGCGGAGGGATGAGCCATGACTACCGAAACAGTTGAAAGAAAACTCACCCGTGCAGATTTAATGAGAGCCTTCTGGCGCTACGTCTTCTTGTTCCAGTGCGGTTGGAACTACGAGCGCATGCAGTCAGTTGGATATGCTTATTCGATCCTCCCGATCCTAAAGAAGCTACACCCAGATCCGGAGGAATTCAAGGAAGCTTTCCTCACCAACCTGAACTTCTTCAATACCAACCCGGTGGTAGGCGCGCCACTAATCATCGGAGCGCACATCGCACTGGAAGAAGCCGGGGCAGCATTAGAGACCACCGAAGGTCTAAAGGTTGGTTTGATGGGCCCAATGGCAGGCGTGGGGGATACCCTGGTGTGGGCTTTGTATAACAGCGTCATCTTCAGCATTGGAGCATCGATGGCATTGGGCGGCAGCGTGCTAGGCCCGATCCTGGTTATCTTGCTGGTCTTCTTCCCATACCTGGCTGTACGCTACTGGCAGTTCACCTGGGCTTACCAACAAGGGTCGAATCTAGTGGCATCACTAGGAGGCGGGTTGATCGCCAGGGTTACGGAGTTTGCTACCATGGTGGGTTTGGTCGTCGTCGGCGGTTTTGCGCCTTCTATCGTGAGGATGGCGATAGCCTGGAAACCAGCGATTACCACAACCGTCCAGGGTCAAGCTGCAACCACGACCATCGATATCCAGCAGCAACTGGATGCGATCCTGCCCTTCATGCTACCAGTGCTAATTACCGCCCTGGCCTACTGGCTGCTCAGGAGAGGCTGGAGCCCGGTGGCTGTATTGGGCGTCCTGTTTGTGATCGGTTTCATCGGAGGTGCGATCGGTCTACTCGGCTAAAAGGGACCTTGCCTTATCCCAAACATCAGGGCAGGGAAAAATGTTGTAAAGGAGTTTTTGGCGGCATCGTCCGCCAAAAACTCCCATTATAATATCGGGAAAGATAACCCAAAAGGAAGCTAGAGAGCGTATATGTATATTGAATACCTGGATTTGGCCTGCAACATTCTGCAACGAATGAAGGAAACGCAAGGAGAGGCGATCAGCCAAGCCGCAGCCCTGGTCGGGGATACCATCCTGGCTGGTGGGTTAGTATACACATTCGGCAGCGGCCATTCTCAACTACTTTCCCAAGAAGTGCATGCCCGGGCTGGCGGATTATACCCGGTGATGCAGATCGTGGACCCACTATGGGGCCGCGCCGAACGCCTGGAAGGTATGGGCGAGGTTTTAATGAAGGGCATGCCGCTCGAGGCTGGAGAGACGATCTTCGTTATCTCAAACTCCGGCCGGAATCCGGAACCGATCGAGGTGGCCATGATCGCCCGGGAGATGGGCCTGCACGTCATTGCCGTGACCTCCATGGCTCACTCTAAAAGTGTAGAATCACGGCACTCAAGTGGCAAGAAGCTCTACGAACTGGGGGAGATCGTTCTGGATAGCGGAGCACCCCCAGGCGACGCCTGCCTGAGCTTCAAAGGGTTGGATGTAAAAGCGGGGGCATTATCCACCGTGCTTGGGGCTGCTATAATGAACGCAGTGATGGTTGAAGCGATCCAGTATTTGCTGGATAAGGGCGGAACGCCGCCCATACTGATGAGCGCTAACCTGGACGGCTCGGACGAATACAACGCGCAGGTTATGGCGCGCTATGATAAGATTATCCCGGGAGTCTTCGGTATTCATTAAGGAGAGCTAAACTGGTCGGGATCGTACTGGTCAGCCATGGAAATATGGCAGAAGGGATGATCGATGCTGCCCGAATGATCGTGGGGGATATGGAAAGCGTTGTCTCGGTTAGCCTGAAAGAGATGGATGCCGTAGAAGACCTGATGGCGCGCATCGAGGCAGCCCTGATCGAGGTAGATAAGGGCGACGGGGCGCTAGTCCTGGTGGACGCCTTCGGCGCCAGCCCTTTTAACGCCAGCGCACGGCTGGCGATGAACCGTAAGAATATTGAAGTCATCACCGGTATGAACCTGCCAATGTTGCTGGAGCTGGCGGTGCAACGCGAGGGTCAGGACCTCAAGGCGGTGACGAAAATTGCACTCGAAGCAGGGACCACCAGCATCCGGACCCTATCACAGACTTTGAAGAGCGATTAACCCTTGTAGGGTTTAGATACCATCTTTAGGAGAATCATCCATGCCCGTTATACACGTCAGAATGGACAACCGGCTCATCCACGGACAGATCCTGGTGTCCTGGAACTCAGCTTTCAAAATCGAGCACATCATTGTCACCAACGATAGGGTTGCAAGCGACCCGCTCCAGGTGACCCTGCTTAAAGCTGTAGCCCCTCTCACGGCGAAGGTTTCCGTACTTTCGATCAAGGACTGCGTGGCGTATTGTAAGAGCCCCGAGGCCGAAAAAGAAAACATATTTATTATTGCTAAGTTTCCTGAGGATGGGTTTGCCCTGGTTGAGGAGGGCCTGAACATGCCTGAGCTGAACCTGGGCAACCAGGCCTTCGTGCGCGGCTCAAAGAAAATCTCGAATACCGTCTTCCTGACCGAGTCAGGAGTAAAAGCCTTGAAATCGCTGCACGAGAGAGGCCTGCGCGTTACCTGCCGCATGATGCCTTCCGACGCCGATACAGATTACTGGCCAACGCTAGAGAAAGCTCTGCCCGAATGGGCGAAATAAGCTGAAAAAACACAACCTTCAGCTAATGCACAGTCTTACCTGGATAGCCCAGGGAAGAGGGCGCGCATGGGGACGTCTGCCCCTTCCCACGCCCTCTTCCCGTAATTCGTTAAAAGGAGGTCCAAATGCCTGGCAAGGGATTGGAATATGCCCTGGCGATGCAATCGCATTTACAGCAGATCATTGAGAGCCAGATGGAAAATATCGAGCGTGCAGCTCAGATCGTCGCGGATGCCATCGCCGGCGATGGCATCCTTTATACCTTTGGCACTGGTCATTCCCACGTGATTGCCGAAGACGTGGCTTATCGAGCAGGCGGGTTGGCTCCGGTAGATGCCATCCTGGAAGCCTCTCTAACAGGCCACCAGAAAGTCCGCCAGAGCGAATATATGGAACGCATAGAGGGCATGGCCGCAGTAATCCTCGATTATTACGGCATTTCCTCAGGCGACGCCCTGGTGGTGATCTCAAATTCGGGGCGGAACGCGGCTCCTATCGAAATGGCGGAGCTGGCACGGGGGCGCGGCGTACCGGTAATCGCCATCACTTCCCTGGCGCATTCCCAGGGGACGACTTCTCGCCATTCCAGCGGAAAAAAACTCTATCAGATTGCCGACGTGGTGATCGATAACCTCTGCCCGAAGGGGGATGCGATGATCCACATGGATGGGCTACCGGTACCCGTGGGGGCCGGCTCAGGCGTTGCCGGAATGTTCATCATGCATACGATTATCGTCCAGGCCATCCAAGATTTATTAGAGGGTGGCATCCAACCCCCCGTCTTCATGAGCGGCAACCTGGACGGCGCGGACGAGTTCAACCATGATTTGTTAGCGCGCTATCGAGGCCGGGTGAAAGTCTGGTAAGCAGATATGGCTCCTCATCCACTTTACGCCAGCGCGGTAGAAATCGACATCACCCCACCGGTAGGCACCGGGTTTGATGGCTATGCCGCCCGCCAGGGGAATAGCTTGGGCATCCATGACCCCCTGCTCGGGCAGTTGTTATTACTCCAATCCGGCCAAAGAAAGATGGTCTTGATCAGCCTGGACTTATTGGGTACCAGCCTGGATTTTACCCAGCAGGTGCGCCAGGGCATCGCAGAGGCCATTGAGGTGCCGGTCGATTTCACCATGGCAACTTGCTCGCACACTCACTCAGGAGCGGCCGGATTCTTGCCTTATCACCCGGGTATCACTTCTTTTAAGGACCCCGATCTCCAGCGGCTGGTAACCCGCAAGCTGGTAGGGGCGGCGATCTGGGCTAAACAGCTCCTGCAACCAGCTTACCTTGGGATTGACCGTGGTTCTGTAGCCGGCATCGGACTCAATCGCAATGACCCGGAGGGTGGCTTAGTCGACCAAGAAGTCATCGTCTTGCGCGTCGATAATGAAGCCGGTAAACCCATAGCAGTGATGATGAACTTCGGCTGCCATCCTACCGTGCTAGGTTATCAAAACCTTTTCTTCTCGGCAGATTTTCCGGGCGTGGCGCGTTCTACCTTGCGTCAAATTTACAATGAGACCATCTTCCTTTTCACCAATGGCGCCTCCGGCGACGTCAGTACCCGCTTTACTCGCCGTGACCAATCCTTCGTCGAGGTGGAACGCATGGGTCGCTTGCTGGCCGGAGAGGTATTAAAAATCATGCAGGCGATAAAGGTCCAGCCGGAGGTGGAACTCGAGGCACGTACAACAGCCTTGGACTTGAAGTTCCGACCTTTCCCGTCTCCAGAAGATGCCCAGATTGAATTAGAAAGATTTCAGGCCGAGCTGGAGGCATTGAAAGCCTCGGGATCTTCCCATGGGGAGGTCCGCCGAGCCATCACCCGGGTGGAAGGCGCCACCGGTCAGGTGCTGATGGCTAAAGAAATCGCCGGACAATCGTCAAACAGCAGCCAGATGCAAATGCTGTCGATTGGCGACCTGGGGCTGATCGGGATACCGGGGGAGCCCTTCACCCATACCGTTCTAGATATCAAGGAGCAGAGCCCCAAACCACTCACCGGGGTCATCAGCTACGCAAATGACTACCAAGGTTATTTTCCAGATGCTCTCTCAATCGAGGCAGGCAGCTACGAAGCTTTGATTAGCCCTTACGGCGCGGATGTCGCCGACATGTTACGTGCGACTGCCACAGACTTATTAAAGAATGAATAACCTATTTAACTTCGACACTCCATTCTTACTCCGGACTTTCGGGTTGATCTTCATTGGTATAGGAATCATTGCCCGGCTCGGCATCTGGAAAAAATGGTACTGGCGCTCCCGGGGATTGGTTTACAGCTACATCCCCGTAGGGGTGATATTCTTACTCTATGGTTTTAACGATCTGGCAAGAGAGCGCCTTGGAACTTTTTTTTGGATTTACCAGGTAGGCTATGCTATTCCGGTAATGGTGGCGATATGGTGGATGGTTCGCCCACCAGCATTTGTAAAACCAGATTGGGTGCGCTGGATTGAGGCATATCCCGAAAAGACCTACCAGTCAATGCAACAGGCGGCTCAAGAAGATCCGGACTGGGAGAGCCACGTGGCAAGCGAGCAGAAAGTTGCAGCCTGGGCCGGGTCGCTTGGGAAGGGCAGACCCAAGCCAAAGGCGGGATCTAGAACCGATAAATGAGCACAGGACAACCCATCGCGGTATTAAGCGATTTCGACGGCACGATCACCATAGGTGGCGTTTTAGACCTCATTTATAAAGAATTCGCCCAGCCAAACTGTTGGGAACTGGTGGAAAGGTGGATTCAGGGCGAGATAACCACCCCCCAGGAGATTCGAGGCTGTTTTTCGAGCATGAAAGCCTCCCGGGAGGAGATGGAGGCCGTGCTCGATTCCGTCCAGATCGATCCCGGGTTTCCTGAATTTGTCCAATTTTGCCAGCGACAGGGTTACCCCCTGGCTGTATTGAGCGACGGGCTGAGTTGGTACATCAACTATGTCTTGGACCGCTATGGCATCGACGGCCTGGAAGTTTACGCCAATGAGATCAATTTCTTACCGGATGGCTACCAGATCACGACACCATGGTACGATCCGGTGACTCCCAGGCGCGGGGTATCCAAGCCCCGCATCATTGAGAAATACAAATCCGAGGGCTTTAAGGTAATCTTTATTGGGGATGGTCTGAGCGATATTGAGGCGGTCACCGTGGCGGATGTCATCTATGCCCGTGACGAGCTGTTGGACTATTGCAAGCAGAAGAATATCCCCGCCACCAGTTTCTCTGATATGCGGGACTTAATTGCAAAGTGGAAGACTTCATAAAGTATTGCCGAAAAAGGTAAGCGTCGGGTTTAACCTTTTTCTGGAGAAATTCAATTCTGTTTCAGACGGGCAGCATCTTCAGCGCCTTTGGCTTTCGCTTCCATAATGAAGCGAACCGGAAGGCGCGCCACGATTCCAAGCAGGAAAGCGCCCCCCCAGGTGAGGGCAATGGCGATGGCGATCCAAACCAGCGTATATCCCCGCAGATACAACACGTAAGCCAATAAGGCATAAGCCGGGTAAGTCAGCCAGACCAAAGGGCTCAAATACTGGTACAGACGCCGGTCAAAGTAGAATTGGAACAGGCTTTCCAGCAGGACGAGCGTGCCTATTCCGACAATAACCCCCATGCGTAAATTCACCAGGTAGGTCACCGCAATAAACACTAGGACGGTGACATCATGCGGTACAGCCTGCCAGCCGATACGCTCCTGTTGATAACGCCGGGCAGCGATCACCTGCTCCAAGACATTATTGAATTCAGCTGCGCCAAGCTTGGGGTACTCGGCCATCAATCTGGCCTTTTCGGTCTCGCTCATGTGCACCAATTTGTTGAGTTTTTCATCATATAATTTCCTGGCGAGATTTCGACCCATTTCAGTACGGGCGTCGCTTTTTGGTGTTTTTGGTCGCATTGATACTCTCCTAAGCTGGCGCTAAACCGGTCTCATCAGGAGATCTCAACCCAATAAGACAGGTTACGGGGTTCATCCGGATTCAAATCCAGTGAGAGAGCCCGGTAATAAGCCATGTACTGGACGGCTGGTAGATAGAGCGGCAGGCGAGCCAGCTCGCTCAAATTCGACTTGAGCTCGAGCACGTGTTGGGCATAGGTCTGTAGCCTTTTATCCGCCTGCTCGCAAATCACCCAAATTGCACCGCCGAGGGAGTGCATGTCTTTCACGAAGAGGGTTTCCTGCTGGCGGGCAGTATCGGAGAGAAAGGCAGTCACAAGCATTTGCGTACTCACATTGGATTGTGGCCCGTGGCGGAAGTCAAACATTGGATAAGAATCGGCCGGCAATAAGGTCATCTCCTTGATCTTGAGCTGGCTTTCACGCGCACAGCCATACAAGGGACCATTACCGACGAAAGCATAGCGGTTGAGGGTATCCTGTTCGCCGATCAATTTGCCCAAGGAGTGAAATTCTTCCTTTTTTGCAGCAAAGACCTCGGGTAATCGCTGAAGCTGCTCCAGGTAAGATGCATTTTCGGCGACGATGGCTGAGAGCAGCTGGACTGTCAGGATCATGCCGGTTAGCGAACGGGTTGTAGCAACCGCCCGCTCGGTTAGCGGAGTGAGCGCCAAGGCGAGATCGCTTGTCAGGGCAAGCGGACTTTCTGAGGTGCAGGTTATGCCGAGGGTGAGGATTTTGTGCCTGCGAAAGTAATCCAGACTGTGAAGTACTTCGGTGGTTTTCCCGGAGCGCGAAAGCAAGATCACCAAAGTTCTTTTATCAGGGGGCATATATGCGCTTGGAAACAGGTAAGTTTCTGCTGCCGGTATGGCTATAGCGGAGATGCCGGTCAGCATCTGGAAGAGGGGTGCGGCGGTGAGAGAAGCGTTTAAGGCCGAACCACAACCGGTGAAGATCACATTCTCGATGCCCATAGATATCTCATGGATGGCCTGGCGCTGTTCAAGGACAATTGGGATGAGCTCGGACCAGGCACGATCCTGGCTGGAGATTTCATCCAGTAGGTACATTCCTGCTTTATAATTAGGCATAGGATTATCTATCAATTGGAGGCATACGATGGCAATGACTTTATTTTATTCCAATATTCTAACACCAGTAGAGGTGATTCGCGCTGGTGCAATTGTGATTTCGGATGAAGGCAAGATCGTATATGTGGGATCTATGGAGGGTGCCCCACAGGACACCACCAAACGCCTGGACATGCGGGGTCTTTGGGTGGTGCCGGGCTTCATTGATATACACGTTCATGGAGGGAATGGAGTCACCTTTGGAGGCACAGAAAATTCTGCCGAAGAGCTGCGCTCCTATTCCGAATGGATCACCAGCGCCGGCGTCACCGGTTTTTTGTGCTCGCTGGCTGCAGCAGATGCTGACTCTCTGGTCGATCTGGTGGGACGTTACGTCGAGGCGATGAGGGCAGGCGCCCCGGGTGCCGAACCGCTTGGCATCCACCTGGAAGGACCGTTCATCAGTAAGGAGAAGAAAGGGGCCTTTAACCCAGAATGGCTGCGGCTGCCTTCAATGGAGGAAGCCGAGGCGGTACTGGCAGCTGGTCAGGGCTGGATACGCCAGATGACCCTGGCCCCGGAGCTGCCTAATGCCGGGCAAATTGCGGCGCTTTACCGAACAGCTGGGGTGGTGGTGTCCTTGGGACATACCAATAGCGACTTCGATACGGCCAGCGCAGCGCTCAAGGGAAATTACACCCATATAACCCATACCTTCAACGCCCAAAGCGGTTTCCATCACCGCAAGCCGGGCGTATTCGGAGCGATCCTGGCATCCGATCAAATCACCGCTGAAGTAATCGCCGATACCGTCCACTCCCATCCAGCCGCAATGAAGGTACTGGTGCGCTGCCTGGGCACAGACCGAATCGCCCTGATCACCGACGCGATGGCTGGCGCCGGCCTGCCAGACGGCACCTACAACCTGGTGGGTCAAACCGTAACCGTAAAAGACGGGCGCGCCACGCTCGCAAATGGGACCATCGCCGGAAGCACGATACTGTTGAACCAATGCGTACATATTATGAACCGGTTGGTGGGAGTGCCGCTGCCGGAAGCCGTCAAGATGGCTTCTCTGATACCGGCCAGAGCCATGGGCTTCGCCGACAGGCTGGGCAGCATCGCCACAGGCAAGCAAGCCAATCTTACGGCCATCGACCAGGATGCAAATGTGCGGTTGACGATCGTGCGAGGCAAGGTAGTTTACTCCAACCTGTAGCGCTCTCCTCCTCGTCCGGCGGAGAGATAAGCGGCCTCGACAACCTGCTGTATTTTGGATGCAGAGCGGAAATCATTTAACGAAGATTTATTCTCGGCAATATTGAGCAATAAATCATATTCGGCAGCCATGTGAGCGTTGGTCATCATACCCTGGGCGTACTTGGAGGTGGGCCAGATCTTATCGACCGGTCGCTCGCCTGCAACAGGGGGGACGTCGCGGGGGCCGCTGATCCACTCACCTTTCTGCATACTATAATAACGCACGGTATTGGGGTTGCTCTCGCGGTAGAGCAAGGCCCCTTTGCTACCGTAAATTTCAAATCCAGATTCTTCGCTGGCTCCGGCAGCCATGCGAGTTACCTCGATCACGCCGGTCGCTCCATTTTTAAGCTCTAAGGTACACAGCGCCCAATCGTCAACATCGACCGTTTCCCACCGGTCGCTGCCTTTTACAACGTAGCGCTGCGAGATGAAGGTGCGCATTTGGGAACTCACACTTTTTACCTCTCCCAGAATGTAGAAGGCGAGATCTACCAAATGCGCGCCCAGGTCCATGAAGGCACCGCCTCCGGATTCGGATTTTCTCAATCGCCACGACATGGGTCGATTGGGATCGAGATAACTTCCATGGAACATATGACCGCGAAAGTTGAGCACTTCACCTATTTCTCCGGCTTCCACCAGGGCTTTCATCTGTCTTACAGCAGGCAGGTAACGCATCACATAAGCCACCTGAGTAATCACCCCAGCTTTCTCCGCCAGCTCTGCCAGCTGGTGGGCCTGCTCGAACGACATTGCCAATGGCTTTTCGCAGTAAACCGGCAGCTTGGCCTCCAGCACCCGTTGGCATTGCTCCAGATGCAGGTGGTTGGGCGTGCATATATCCACAAGACCAAGTGGCTGTGAAAAAAAGTCGTCCGGTGAAGTGGTGCACAAGCGATAACCAGCCTCATCCATGGAAGCTTGCTCGGTACCCAATTGGGAACGGAGCAGGGCCGTCATATTCGCCCGCACCTCAGGACGACCGATGCAGAGGGGAATATCCCGATAGGCAATCGTGTGAACCTTGCCAATATAGCCAAAACCGATGAGACCAACGTTGATCGTTTTCATTGCGACTCCTTATTAGATCGATTGCAGGGCGACAAGGATAGATATGCGTGAACCCTGGCTTGCGCGCCCCGGGTATATACGAGTAGCCCAGAGAAGATATGCTCTTAATGTGAGCGTTCGGAAACTCAAGTCGGCCATTTTTCGGTCATGTCATTCTGAGGAACGGAGGTGCTGGATGCTCTTTTCCAGCACCGGAGTGACGAAGAATCTCTCCAATCGGAATAGAAGCGAGATTCGTCGTCGCCGGAAAGAGCACCGGCTCCTCGGAATGACATTTCAGAAGGATATTTCCATAAGTGATCAGTATACCAGAGTAGTTTCCGAACGCTCTCCTTAATAGATGAACTTGCTCTAGATGAATCTTGTCATAGGATGGCGGGCGCGTCAAGCCTTGTGGAAGGGGTAAAATATTAATACCGTTGCGCGGCAATCATAGATTGATAAACTCATCCAACCAGGGAGGCAGTCATGGCAATGTCAGTGGCAATTATCGGCCTGGGCTCTATTGCCCAAAAGGCTTATTTACCGGTCCTATCAGCCTGGGAAGGGATTGATCTGCTTTTGTGCAGTCGCAACCCAGCCGGCGTGGCAAAGATCCAGGCGCAATACCGGATCGAGCGCGGCAGCACCAACCTGGAGGAGCTCATCGATTGGGGTCCCAAGGCAGCCCTGGTGCTGACCCCTTCAAGTACTCACCGGGCAATTGTCGAACAACTGCTCCTGGCAGGCATCGATGTTTACGTGGAGAAACCCCTGACCCTGAGTCTCGATGAAACCCGCGGCCTGGCGGAGCTTGCCGACCAAAAGGGCAAGGTGTTGATGGTGGGGTTCAACCGGCGATATGCACCCCTGCATCGCCAGGCGCGCCAATTGTGGGGCGACCGGCCTATACAAATGGCAGTGCTGCAAAAGAACCGCAGCAGCGCCTACCACCCAGACCTGTATAAGAACTACATCGATGATACCATCCATATCATCGACACGCTGCGTTTCTTCTGCGGAGATGGGACAGCAGTGCACACCAGCTACCAGGTTGAGCATGAAAAACTGGTCGGCGCGGCGAGCACGGTCGCTTATCGCCACGGTGGATACAGCATGGTGTTGACCAGCCTCCAGGCGGGTCACTGGTACGAGAATTACGCCTTGCACGGAGAAAGCACGTCGATGTATATCGACGCCTTTAGCAAATTAGTGCTGGTCACAGAAAATGAGCAAAAGGTCTGGAAGGAGAGCTATGCCTCTGCCTGGAAGACTACCCTGAAAGCCCGGGGTTTTGTGGATGAAATCGCCCATTTCTTTAACTGCGTCCAAACCAGGGCCGTGCCGCAAACCTCCGGGTGGGAAGCTTATAAGACGCAGCTATTGCTGGAAGATATGGTAGCAGTGGTTAAGGAGTAAACGATGGTCAAACGCCTGCTGGATGCGAATGCTTCAGATTTCCGGGGGATGACAGCTCATGATTTGATCGAGAGCATCCGCCTTTCTGAGGGCCGGGTGGTCTTGGCGGAGGTGATAGCCTCTTCAGCGCCCCTGGTCGACAAAATCTCCAACGCCGAGCTGGCGGCAGGTATGGGGGCAGATATGATCTTGCTGAATTTATATGATGTCTCCATGCCGACGGTCAGCGGTTTCCCCGACCAAGGAGAAACGGTTCAATCAGGCGCGCCTGCCTTCGGAAGATTTTCCCTGGGTCGCGGGGTTACATTGAGGCTGGTTAAGGAATGGATCGGGCGACCAGTCGGTATCAACCTGGAACCAATCGAGAACCCGGAGGCGCTCACCACACCCGGCCGGCTGGCTTCGCCGGAGAACGCTCAAGCTGCGGTGGACCAGGGCGCTGATTTCATCGTGCTGACTGGCAATCCCTACAGCGGTGTGACCATCGCCGGGCTGGTCAGCGCCCTCGAGAACATCCGAGAAAAAATTGGAACGCGGCTGGTGATATTTGCAGGGAAGATGCACGCGGCCGGAACCTATGAGGCAGTCACCAGAGCGGTGGACTTGGAGGATTTTGCGGATGCCGGAGCAGACGGGGTAGTATTGCCAGCCCCGGGGACGGTGCCCGGCATGACGGTCGATAGCGTGCGGAACCTGGTGGAAAAGGCCCATAACCTGGACTTACTGGTAATGAGCGGCATCGGGACATCGCAGGAGGGCGCAAGTATCACGACAATCGAACAACTGGCCTTGATGAGCAAGATGACCGGGGCAGATATCCACCATATCGGCGACGCCGGGACGATGGGCATGGCCGTACCGGAGAACATCAGCGCCTGGTCGATGTCGTTGCGCGGCCGCCGGCACACCTGGCACCGCATGGCAGCCTCCCTGAGAAGGTGAAGGGCAGGAACTTCCACCCCGTTTGTTTAGAACGGCAAGCCTGAAGAGACTCGCATTTGGCACGCACCCTACCATAAGTCAACGAGATTACCCCCTTCACACCGGCGTTCTCAGAAACGACCGGCAAGGAAGCGCGAACTGAAAAGAAGATAGATGGATATCCACATTCGAGGCGCAAAAGAGCACAACCTGAAAAATATCGAGGTACAGTTTGGTGATGGCCTGACTGTCGTTACCGGCGTATCCGGTTCCGGCAAGACCTCTTTGGTGTTCGACACGCTTTATCATGAGGCCCACCGGCGGTTTTTGGATATTTACCTGTATGGCCGGGGTGGGGGGCGATTAGCTCCCTCCAAAGTCGAGGAGATCACGGGGTTGGTGCCCACTATGGCGGTTGGACAAAATTTGCTCAATCGCAATCCGCAATCCACGCTGGCTTCCGCCTCAGGATTGCACCCGTTCTTACGGTTGTTATACACAAATTATGGCGTGCGGCATTGTCTGAGATGCGGCAATACCATGAGCGTGCTTTCAGAGGATGAAATCATAGAGCGTTTAATCAGGCTGTCTCAACGGGAGCCGTTGCAGTTGTATGTACCCTACATTCACGAATTGCAGGGAAGCCATCAGACCCTGCTATCAGTCTTAGCTGGCGAGTTCGGCGATGAACGCTTGATTGTTGATGGATCGACTTGGGATTCGAAACCCCTGGATGCCTCTGCAAGCCACTCGATAGAGATCGAGACTGGAACCATTGCCGGTCCGGATTCTGTAGGCAGCCTGCGGGAATTGGTCCAACAGGCCACGGCCTTGGGAGCTGGAGCTGTCCGGGCGATAGGTGAGGGCATTAACTTGGCGTTCGCCACAACCATGACCTGCACGACTTGCGGGGCAGGGCTGGGAGAGCTGAGAGCCACTCATTTCAACCAAAAATGTCCTTATTGTAAGGCGAAAGGCTGTGAACGCTGTGATGGGACCGGAATGCACCCCCAGGCCGCGTCTGTCCGCTGGGAAGGAATGCGCTTACCTGAGTTGTTGACCCTCTCCGTTGAGGAATCTCAGGACCTGTTTTCCAAAGTGGTGCTCCCCTCGACCGCGGATCGGTTACGCTCTGAGATTCAACGGCGGTTGAATGCTCTCCAGCGAGTGGGGCTGGGCTATATCTCTCTCAATCGAGCGGCGCCCACTTTATCGCGAGGCGAATCCCAGCGCGTTCGTCTGGCGATTTCGTTGTCCAACCGTTTGGAAGATATGCTTCACGTCTTGGACGAGCCAACCATAGGGCAACACCCTGCCGATGTGGCCCGATTTCTGCCCGCCTTCCGGGATGTGGCTGGGCCGGTTATTTACGTTGAGCATGATCGAGTGGCAGCAGCTTGCGCGGATCATGCGATCGATTTAGGACCAGGAGCCGGGACAGCGGGGGGCCGGGTAGTCTTTGAGGGGTCCCCAGCTAAATTGTGGGAGACAGATACCCCAACCGGGCGGTACTTCAGCCTGCGTGAAAGCGTGATGACCCCAGAGGCGCGCCCTCCTGCAGAAGAGTACCTGGTAGTACTTGGGGCAAAGAAGTACAACTTGAAGGGAATTGATCTACATATTCCGGTAGGGCGATTTACGGTTGTGACCGGTGTGTCGGGGTCTGGAAAAAGCACCCTGGTTGAACATGTGCTGGTGCCCACGCTGAAAAAAGGAAAGCCCGTCGGTTGCAGGAAAATTGAAGGTCCGAAGATCAAACCCGTGATGGTCGATCAATCTCCGATTGGGCGGAATCCACGCTCCAATCCGGCCACTTACACCAAATTGTCGGATACCATCCGCGATCTGTTCGCCGAGGCTATCGGCCTATCCAAATCCTATTTTTCCTTCAATCGCCCGGAGGGAGCCTGCCCGGATTGTAAAGGGATCGGCGCTTCGGAAATCAAAATGCGCTACCTGCCTTCCATCTGGATTCCCTGCTCCACATGTGTGGGACAGCGATTCAGTCAGGAAGTCCTGGCTGCGGTGGTTGATTTTGGTGGGAAAAAGCTATCAGTTGCTGATCTCTATGGATTGCCCATCGAAGAAATCGATAATCTTATAGGGGAGACTCAGTGGTTGTCTCCGGCCCGACTTGAATCTGCCAGGCGGATCTTACGGGCGCTCAATGAGGTCGGTCTGGGATATCTTGAACTCGGCCAGCCCTCCCCAACCCTGTCAGGGGGTGAAGCGCAGCGTGTCAAGCTGACCAAATATCTCGGAAGGAATAACCTGACCAACCACCTTTTGGTGTTCGACGAACCTTCCACTGGGCTGCACCCGCAAGATTTGGACGGCTTACTGGTGGTCTTAGACCGTCTGGTTCGCCAAGGCGCCACGATCGTGATTGTGGAGCACAATACCGACTTTATCCGGGCTGCGGATTGGGTCATTGACCTGGGGCCAGGAGCGGGGCCAAAGGGTGGTGAGGTGCTCTACGAGGGCCCACCTGATAGCCTTTTCGATGTGGAACTTTCGGCTACAGGGAAAGCTCTCAAAGACGAGCGTTACCTTCAACCACGAGGACCCCTCATAAAACCAGGCCATGCTGCTGCTTCTGCCATTTCGATCCGCAAGGCGCGAGCGAACAACCTCAAGGCTGTGGACGTCGATATTCCAAAAGGGAAGTTGACGGTGGTAACGGGTGTCTCGGGATCTGGAAAATCCAGCCTGGTTGGAGATGTCTTGCAAACCGAAGCGCGGCGTCGTTACCTGGAGTCACTCTCGATGTACGAGCGCCAGGGATTGCGTGAAGGTGCGGAGGCTCTGGTTGATTCGATCTCCGGATTAGGGGTTACCTTAACGGTATCTCCCCATCATGCCCATTTGTGGAGTCATATACCCCAATTTACCCGCCGCAACAGTGTCGGCACCATCACAGAATTAAGTTTCCACCTCGCCAATGTGCTGGCCTCGGTGGGTGAACGCCAGTGCCTGGATTGTGGGCGAAAGATGGATCGGGGCGATGAGTGGGTTTGTCCAGGATGCCATGCCAGGGCCCCCATCGCCCAAGCGGGACATCTCTCGACTGTGCACTGGTCGAGCTCCTGCAAAAAGTGCAACGGGCTGGGCGTACTACACCTGCCACAACCGGAAAAGCTAATTACCCATCCGGAGAAACCTCTTTGCGCGGGGGCCATGTACTCGCCAGGTTATTGGCCACAAAGTTACCTGTGCAAGGATCAGCCCATCATCGCTGAAATTGGAAAACGCTACGGCTTTGATCCCCTGAAAACACCCTGGAATGAAATGTCCGAGCAGGCCCAAAAAGCATTTCTGTATGGCGACGGGAGAAAATACACCTGGACCTATATCAGCAAGTCAACCGGGCGAACCAAGGGGCAGGAACGGACCTCGACCTGGACCTGGCGGGGGTTCTATGGAAAAGATAGCTGGATCTTCGACTGGGACGTGCATGGCACCTACACCCGGCAAGTGACCTGCCCTGACTGTGGTGGCGCGGGTTTACGGCCTGAATTTTTGGCTGTAACGCTGCAAAGCAAGAATATTTTTGAATTGAGTGAAATGACGTTGGTCGAGCTGGAGACCCTGTTGAAGACAACTCCTGCAATCCCCCCGCGGATGCCGTTGGTAGAGACCAGTCTGAAGATAATTCTCAGGCGGTTGCGATTCTTACGGCAGGTTGGAATCGGATATCTGCATTTGAATCGTCCTACCGGAACCCTTTCGGCAGGGGAGGCGCAACGAATTCAACTTGCGAGTCTCTTGGGGAGTGAACTTACAGCTCTGACGATTTTGGCTGACGAGCCTTCCCGAGGCATGCACCCCTCAGAGTTAGAAGCACTGCTCGAAGCCCTTCAGGAATTGCGAGATGAAGGGAACACCGTCATCGTGGTGGAACATGATCTCCTCCTGATACGGGCTGCGGACCATATCATCGACCTCGGTCCCGGAGCGGGGGCATCTGGCGGGAAAATTGTGGCCCAAGGAAAACCTGCCGACATTATCAATGCGGAAACGATCACCGGGAAATGGCTGCAGGAAGACAAATTATACAGGGGTAGCCGGCGAGATGGTCTCCGACCATTGAAAAAGTCGAATGGTCACCGTCAGGCGCGGGATTGGATGGTAGTAAGAGGTGCCCGAGCGAACAACCTGAGGGGAGAAGATGTGGCATTCCCATTGGGGATATTAACTGGCGTTTGCGGAGTTTCTGGCTCCGGAAAAAGTACCCTGCTGATGGATACCGTGGGAAGGGCACTGGTGAAGAAATTACATTCTTCATCCTTTGCGCGCGAGCCACTCGAGCCGGGTGAACATGATAGCATCGATAATCCGCCAAAGCGTGCCTTCCTGGTGGACCAAACCCGGCGTGGAATCCGCAGCCCGGCGACTTATCTTGGTTTAGAGAAAGCTTTATTCAAGATCTACGCAGACGGTGATGACGCCCAAGCCCTGGGATTGACCGAGAAAGACCTCGGCCAGAGGTGTAGCGCTTGCGGGGGGCAGGGCACCATCCGCATCGTCATGGACTTCCTGCCGGATGAGTGGGTCGAGTGCGAAACTTGTCAGGGGAGCGGCTTTCGCCAGGAAGCCTGGCAGGTGCGCATCGAA
>Ga0315538_1000455_pt1 | contig 25914 bp, 16 predicted proteins | sample SalMarSW160230MG_2_FD_203834 | JGI IMG/M metagenome (GOLD analysis project Ga0315538, IMG submission 203834) | Salt marsh sediment microbial communities from the Plum Island Ecosystem LTER, Massachusetts, United States - Salt Marsh Sediment SW1601-230 ...
AGGGTACTTCCAGTCAGGAATTGTATCATTCACATGGATGTTAATAATTTGTGGCTGCTCATCATCGAACGAAATAGCATACCGCAATCCTTCAGTATTATAATAGTTTTGGGTGGGAGATAGATACACCTTCACTTTAACTTTACCACTATCAAAGAGATACATACGGTATTCCAAACGGGGGCTGTCTTCTCCGGGCGACTTACTTTTTTCGGTGACCGGTAACGGCGTCATTCCTGAAAGTGTCCGTCCTAAATCAGGGATGCGTAGCCATCTTACAGGTGCCTTATCCACCGCATTGGTATAATGTTCGGCCTCCATGGAAACGTACCCGTTGCCCTCGACAAAGCCCCTGACCTGATCCCGTTTCGGAGACGTTGGATTTTCAATGACGGCCTGAGCGACAACGCTGCTTTCATTCGGTCCGGTTACAGTAATCGGAACGCGGTGTGTTCCGGTTGGTGCCTGTTGCCAGTCTACGCTTACCCACACTCGCTGTTCTTTATCGATTTTTCCTTGGTTAGGTGTAACAAGCAGCCACGATTTTCCTGATTCAATTTTGTAATCAAAAGGTGTCTTTCCCCGATTGAATACCTCTATATAATATTTCTGTTGATTAAAGGGGTCGAACTCAGGCAATACAGCTTTATTTTTATCCATCGGCCACCAGCTTTCCGACCCTTCAATCGACACACCCATATCCGCAGCCTCGGGGATTTCGATATTATTGACTTCGGGCATGACATCTTTTTCCGGCTGCTGCCAGTACGTATAACTGATATGCGTTTGATCCATCATGTGGTTCCATTTTCCACCTGCCATGACCTTGTTATAATGGTGAGAAATCTCAGCATCCTTTTTAAATAAATCCTTCGCTTTGTTAGCCAGATCATTAGTAGCGGCACGTCCTTGTTTCGCATAGAGGTGATTCTTTCCAACGGTCGCACGAAGATCGTTTAAATTAGCACAGGCTATCACAGGATGCAGCACAAGCTGGTAATAGGCATCCTTGTATTCAGAAGGTATAGCCTCGTATATCCGCTTAGCCTCATCTGCCAGTTTGTTGTAGTCAGCCACAATGGTTTCAGCCTCCCGATAGTGGATCAGGCTGTAGGTATCCGAGGCCAGCATCTCGGGTTTTCGGCGGCCGTTGTATTTAGTATATTTGGTGAGGAACTCGGCAATGGCTGCGGCGTGCTCAGCTCCGAACTGCTGCTCTGCCCAAAGCCGAGTGTATTCGGGTAAACTCTCCGCCGGCCATTTATCAGGATTCCAGGCATAATCCAGGAAGAATGAGATTGGAAACTCCATCGGTTTAAGGTCACCGACATTCACAAGCCAGATTCGATCGACACCGTGACGATAAGCCAGGTGCATCTGCTCCCAGACACGTGCTATCGGACTTGTATTTAGCCACTTATAGTTTCTCGGGCCGCCTACAAAGTCAAAATGATAATAAATACCATATCCGCCAGACCGTGGTGGATCATCAGGTTTTGGTAAACTACGGATATTGCCCCAGTTGTCATCGCACAACAACAACGTCACATCATCCGGAACCCGCATGCCCTTGTCATAGTAATCCTGCACCTCCTTATATAAGGCCCATACTTGGGGAATAGTTGTCACGTCTTTTCCGGTCACCTCAGTGAGGATCTTGCGCTGATCGGCCACAATTTTTTCCAGCAGAGCGATGTTTGTGCTTTCGCTCATGGCCTTGTCGCCATCGCCGCGCATGGCCAGGGTTACGATGCTTTCGTATGAACCCATTCGTTTAATGCCTTCCGTCCAGAATTGTCGCAGCTTTTCGGCGTTGGTCTCGTAGTTCCAGGCCCCTCCTCGGGATTTTCTCCACTCTGCATGAGCACGCATCATAGGCTCGTGGTGAGTAGTGTTCATCACAATACCGTATTCATCTGCCAACTTCGGGTTGTTCGGGTCGTCACTGTTGAAACTCGCCCACCACATGGCAGGCCAAAGAAAGTTGCCCTTCAGTCGCAGGATAAGTTCAAATAATTTCTCGTAAAACTTGTGATTGAATCCGCCATATTTTTCCACGGCCCAACGACCCAGCGCCGGTTCTTCATCGTTAAGAAAAATTCCCCTATATTTGACAGCCGGTGGACCTTCGACGTATGTACCCGCCTTCACAAATAGAGCATCTTTATGTTCGACCGGCACATCGGCCCACCAATACCACGGTGACACTCCAATCTGCTCGGAAAGATCGTATATACCGTAGATGGTTCCCCTTTTGTCGCTTCCAGCAATAACAAGAGCGCTCGCTACGTCGGGTAACGGTTCCGGCACAACCTGAATGAGAAACGATTCCCACTTGCCGACGATCTGTTTCGTATCTACTTTTCCATTTCGGATTAATCGGTCGATGATTTGGCTCTTTCCGATCGTGCCTATGAAGACCATATTTTTTTCAAGGCCGGTTTCTTCATGAGTGATCATTGGATTGTGGTCCGTTACGCGAGCCATATCGGCTTGCAAGTCCTTCACGGCACGAATAACACCGGCGTGATCCTGCGAATCAACAAAAAGGGCCGCGACATCACCTTTTTGTGCAAAGCTGAAACTGCCCTGGCTGTGAACGAAGTCAACGTAGCGAACCTTGCTAACGGCAAAACACCTGGAAGTAAAAGAAAAAAGACAAAGGACAATGACCGGAAGTAGCTTGCCGAACGCCATCGCCTGCAAATGATGTTCACGTTTTCCGCTTTGAACGCGCCTTTGATGAAAAATATGCAGGAAAGTCATAATGAGCCTCCTAAAAAAAAAGTTTTCTTTGACAGACAATTTTAAAAATTATTCGTTTGAAGATAACATTATTTTCTTCGAGAGTCAATAAAACCTTCAGGTTTGTAATCATCTCAAAGATATGGATTGGTTTTTGGGTATTTTATGTAGATTTCCCAAACCAAACGGGTGACCATGTGTAATCGGTTATCTTTAAGGGAGATGCTTTTGCAATTCTATTTTGCCCGCAGCGGCTATGTTCATGCTGTGAAGTTGTACTACCCAGCCAAGCAAGACGTTGAACGCAACGATCGCAACTGAGAATGTCGAGCAAAATGATGCTGGACAGGAAAGTGAAAAAAAGTTAAAGATACGATTAGAAAAACGTTGTGAAAGGTCTAAATAGAAGCCTTACGCAGTTCGTATCGAAAGAAATTCTGGCCAGAAAAATGCAAAGGTTATATGTAATGAAGAAATTAGTTATATTACTTTGGTGCTTTGTGTATATAGCTTTAGCAATGTCTCTCGGTTGCAAGAAGCAAGACGCTGCTAAGCCGAAAATAGTATTGAAGTTGGGCCATAGTCTCGACATAACTCATCCGGTACATAAAGCGATGGTGTATATGGCCGAGAAAGTCGCGGAGAAGTCACAGGGGCGGATGAAGGTCGAGGTTTTTCCCAATGAGCAGCTCGGTAATGAAAAGGAATGTATAGAGGCACTGCAGCTTGGCTATATGGCGGTGACCAAGACATCAACAGCAGTAATGGAAGGATTTGTGCCGAAGATGAAAATATTTGGCATTCCTTATCTTTTCAGAGACTCGGAGCACTACTGGAAGGTACTGAAGGGGCCTATAGGCAAGGAGCTGCTGGCAGCAGGAAAAAGTAAAGGGCTGCGTGGTTTGTGCTTCTATGACGCAGGATCGAGAAGTTTTTATGCAAAGAAAGAAATCAAAAGCCCCGAAGATTTGGAGGGATTGAAAATAAGAGTTATGAACAGCGTGATGTCTATGAAAATGGTCGAAGCTATGGGTGGTTCGCCAACACCGATTCCGTGGGGCGAACTTTATACCTCGCTTGACCAGGGTGTTGTTGACGCAGCGGAAAATAACCCGCCATCGTTTCGCACTTCTCGGCATTACGAGGTGTGTAACTACTATATACTCGACGAGCACACAAGGCTGCCCGATATATTGATAATCAGCGTAAGGCTATGGGAATCTCTTAAGCCGGAATTTCAGCAGATACTTCAGGAGGCTGTTGACGAGTCGGTTGAATATCAGCGGAAAATATGGGCCGAAGCTGAAGAAAGCGATTTGAAAATAGTTAAAGAAGCCGGCGTTCAGGTCAGCTATCCGGATAAGGAACCTTTCAAGGCTTCCGTCAGAAGTGTGTGGGAAGAATTCGAGGGCACCGACATCGGTGAATTGATTAAAAAAATTCAGGAGGTGCAATAACAGTGTTCAAATCGATAAAAAAGTTACTGGACCGCTCGCTTGAGTTGCTTGTGATAGTGGTCGTAGCCGTACTGGTAGTGGATGTTTCGTGGCAGGTTTTTACTCGCTTCATTCTGAAGGACCCCAGCACCTGGTCGGAAGAGCTGGCAGTATTTTTGCTCATCTGGGTTTCGCTTCTTGGGGCAGCAGTGGCACTAAATCGCGGTGCGCATCTGGGCATTGACTACTTCGTAAGCAAGCTCTCGCCCAAGAAAAGACTTTATACAGAAATCTTCGTTTTTTTGTGCATATCAATTTTTTCTTTTACTGTCATGGTCCTCGGCGGAATTGACCTTGTCACCAGCACTTTAAAGCTGAAGCAGCTATCACCTGCTCTCGGCATTAAGGTTGGTTATGTTTATCTGGCAGTACCAATCAGCGGATTCTTTCTTGTGCTGTATTCAGTTATTGGCTTGTTCGATAGAGTGGCGGAATCGATTAAAGGCGGTTCTGCCTCACACATACAAACTCCACACGTAGAGGAGGGGATTGACTGAGAGCGGTAAAGATGATAGGTCTCGACGATACAAGATTCAGGAAATATGAAAGGATTTTAGAGTGGACCTACCCATATTAGTTTTGGTTGTCAGTTTTATTATATTGCTTCTTTTAAATGTGCCTGTAGCGTTTTGTATGGGTATTTCAACAGTTCTGGCATTTTTGGTTATGGGCGATCTACCGGCATTCGTGGCAGTGGCACACAAGATAGCTACGGGAATCGACAGTTTCTCGCTTTTGGCGATACCGTTTTTTATCTTATCAGGCGTATTGATGGGCCACGGAGGCATTGCTCGCAGGCTGATTGATTTTGCCAACGTACTGGTCGGCCGGTTTCGTGGAGGACTGGCTTTAGTAAATGTACTAACCTGTATGCTCTTCGGCGCGATATCCGGCTCAGCCACTGCGGCGGTCTCAGGGGTTGGCGGGTTTATGGTTCCAATTATGAATAAGATGGGTTACCACAAAGATTTCAATGCATCGGTGACTATAACAGCAGCAACAACAGGTCTTTTGATTCCGCCGAGCAATGTAATGATTGTCTATTCGCTTGCGACAGGTGGGATTGTTTCAATTGCAGCGATATTTATGGCAGGTTTCCTGCCAGGCTTTCTAATGGGTATGTCACTGATTTTAGTCAGCGCAGTTATATCCATTATTCATAATTACGGTAAAGGAGAAACCGTTGCTATCAAAGAGGGCATACTACGATTCTTCAAAGCAGTACCGCCGCTGCTTATGGTTATTATCGTAATCGGCGGAATACTTTTGGGATGGTTCACGCCCACAGAGGCTTCAGCGGTTGCGGTTCTTTACTCATTCTTCCTTGCGGTTGTTGTCTATCGTGAAGTGAAAATCAAAGACATTCCAAAGATACTGCTTCAGTGCGGTGTCACCACGTCCGTCGTTTTCCTGCTGATAGGAACGAGTATGGCAATGTCGTGGGTTATGGCTTCGGAAAATATTCCACAGGATATAAGCGAGGCATTGTTGAATACTACAAGTAATAAAGTCCTTCTTCTACTGATGATTAATGCCATCCTGCTGGCAGTGGGGACATTTATGGACATGACACCTGCCATTCTGATTTTCACCCCTATTTTTTTGCCTATCGTAGAGAAATTTGGCATACATCCCTTGCATTTTGGCATCATTATCATAATGAATTTGTGTATAGGACTTTGTACACCGCCGGTCGGGACGTGCCTTTTCCTCGGTTGCAGCGTTGTGCAAACTACAGTAACCAAAATAATGCGTCATATTCTGCCCTTTTTTGTCGCAATGATAATTACGCTCTTGATTTGTACCTTTGTGCCTGAAATATCCATGTGGCTGCCTGACAAACTCGGATTTGTTAAGTAGATACCATGCAGATGGATATTGAGATGAAAAAGGGCTGTGTACAATTTATAGTAATGAAATAACGTATGCCAGTAATGTGGTACAGAATCCGAGTGACGTATTTCATAAGATTTTAATGGATATGAAATACTCATTGCAGGGTATGTTTAGGCAGGACGCCCGTATCTGAAGAGATGCTTGTGTTAATTGTTGTCAGAAATTTAGAAAAAGACCTTTGCTTGAATATAGTTAAAATGATGATCTTTGCTGCATACGAGACTATTCTCAATCATTAATCTAAAAGAGTAAGGGGGTTTGTTATGCGCAGTAAGTTGATTTGTTTATCTTCAGATGTTTTGACCTTTGGCACATTGTGGACCACCAATTGCTGATACTGCGCCTTTGTTATTGAGATACTAACCGTTTGATGAGGGCAAACCGTGCAAGAAAAACGCAAAGTATTATTGATGATGGAGACCTCAAGAAAATACGGACGGTCAATTCTGTGTGGAATAGCGAAGTACTCTCGTGCACATGGACCTTGGATATTCTATAGACAGGCTCCATTCTACTGGGGTTCCAGCAACAAAAAGGCAAGATTAAAGCAACTGCTTAAGTTAGATATTGATGGCATCATTCTGCGGGAACAACGTGAACAAGAAGTGACCGACAGTCTTCTTGCTTTGGGTCTTCCCGTTGTTGTTTCTCCTTATAGAGAGCGGTTTCCTGGTTTGCATAATATCGTAAGTGATGACGCGGCCATTGGGACAATGGCCGCAGAGTATCTTTTGCGTCGAGGCTTCAAGCAATTCGCCTATTGCGGATTCGGGGATATGTACTATTGGTCACGCGAACGTGGTAAGAGCTTCGGCGATAGAGTCACCCAGGCCGGATACGAAATCCACCACTACGCATATGAACAGCCGAAATCAAGGTATCCACACTCATGGGAGAAAGAGCAGGTTATCCTGGTTGACTGGCTAAAGCGTTTGCCGAAGCCCGTTGCTATGATGGCCTGCAATGACGATCGGAGTCAGCACGTTCTCGAAGCCTGCAAAATTGCTGGTCTTAATGTGCCGGAGCAGGTTGCCATTATTGGGCTTGGTAATGATGACCTTGTCTGTGATTTGGCGTTCCCACCACTCTCGAGTATAGCGCTGGGTGCGGAAAAAGGGGGCTACGAAGCCGCTGCAACACTGGACAAACTAATGAGAGGCAAGCAAGTACCTAATCAAAGTATTATTGTGCCGGTGCTTTATGTTGTAACAAGACAGTCAACCGACATCTTAAAAATTGATGATCCTTATGTGGCTCAAGCCCTTCGTTTCATTCATCGGCGTGCCAAGAGAGAAGCCATTCAGGTTGCTGATGTGCTACGAGTCGTTCCTTTATCCCGCCGGAGTTTGTACGAGCGATTTACCAGGGTGTTGGGCCGATCGATACATGAGGAGATCAAGCATGTCCGTGTGGAACAACTTGCGCGCATGCTGGTCAGCACAAGCCTGTCAATATCCCAGATTGCCTCAGCACTCGGTTGCTCGGAGATGAAAAATCTCGCCCGGTACTTCAAGCAGGCTAAAGGGATTAGTCCTCTTCAGTACCGTAAGCGCCATTCTCCGAAATAGTTAGTCCAGCCATCCTACAACAAAAACAGATGTTCCCTGACACTGCCCTCCGACATGTTAAGTCCGCCACAGGCGGAAACCATCTGGCCTTTATGTCTTATGCACTGGAGTTTATCCGCCGTTAGGCGGACTCTTATGTACTTATGCGCTTATATTCTTGTGCACTTATGCACTTTTCAACTCTTTTTTCTTGCCTTTACCGATAATAACGATGATAATTTTTTTATAGTGGTACAATAAGACAGGTCGAAAGCAAAGAAATAATGAAATAAGTAAGGTGTTCCCGGAATTCGTATGAACCGCCGATGAGACTGAATCGTTACACATCCTATATCCGGTACATTGGCCAGGACGACAGCGAAACGCTAGAGAATATTCTGCGTACGCTTGGCAAGGCTGCCCTACACGCCGAACAACGGATCGCCAATGTCTCCAAAACTCATGATGATGAAGACATTACCGAGGTGGTCGCCGAAGAGACGATGTTCATCGAGGATATTCTTGGCTGTGCCTATGTGGCAGCGCAGAGTTATATCACTCGTGTAACTTCACGCATAAGATGGCTTCACACACGTCTTGAACATGACGGCCACTGTTTGACAACCACAAATTGTAAGAAGTCAGCGTTGCTCAAGGCCCACAACGATACTGTGCTCGGTACGTGCTACAATCAGGTTGAGGTGATCAACGCGTTTGCCAACTATTACAAACACCATGAGCAGTGGCCGACGAAGTGGGACAACGCTGACAATAAATCCAAACAGACCGTTGCCGTCATCAGAGAAGTTGGTGCGGCCGAGAATTCATCTGACAATTGCCGGGAGGGACTCACCGCCCTTGGAATCGATCACGTGTTTGACGTGTACAAAATGGCGAACATCCTTGTCCAATGGCATGCCAATCTCACGGATGCTTACAAGAATGAACTGAAATAGCTTATCCGATTATGAATTCCGGGGATACCATAGAATGGCGTTTCATTAAGGTGTTTTTGGCGTTACTAATCTGCCTTTTTGGCTCAGAATCGGGATTTGTGCGATTACCTGTCTTCTAAAGGAACCACCATTCGATACATTATACCAATTTCTTTTTACTGGCGGGTGACAGACTCAAGGCCACAGTTCTTGGGTATGATTGAAATAACCGTCGCTGTTCTTCTTCGTATTAGTACTATGAAAGACGAAGCTCCGACGGGACTAAAGACCCCAGCACCTATTCTTCGTTAATACTACGGAGGGCAAGCAGGTCCGGAGGTTTTTTTATGCCCAGCCTAATCGGGGTTATGTTTATTAACGTACTGAATTTTTCGTGTTAATTCTTCTTCGGAAAAACAAAAACGTTTGTCGTAACCTTTTGTCCAAATTCGGCCTTTTCGGCCAAGTACCCATAAAGCACGTGTTGTCAAACTTTTATATCTACCAACGAGGTCTTCGATTGATTTTGTATTCGTTCTTGAAGTTAGATGAACGTGATTAGTACAAACTGTCAAAGCGACTATTTCATGGCTGATTCTTTCTGCTTCGTTTAAGATTACTTGTCGAATGAGTTTTATTTCTTGTTTGTTGAGTTTTACGGTAGGTGATTTTTGTCGCTTTTTATTTCTTTCCAAGGTTTTGAAGTCGCCCTGCAATATTTGGCCTTTTGCGGCATATCTACGTTCATCGCCCGGCAGCCAACTGCCGTATGTTGTCCATGTCACCATATATCCAACGATTTTGGACATGCTTGGAATAATAATGATTTGTTGATTATTTTGCAATTCCTTTTCGTTTAGCCCCAGCACCTGTGGCTGGGGCTATTTATTTTGCCACCTGTGGGCAGGGATTATTTTATGCAACGCATGAGAATGACGGTAAATACCAATAAGAAATAAAAGCCCATGGCACAGGTCCATGGGCTAAACTTACAAGTTCAGTTAAGCCAAAACGAAAGTGCCTGACAGCGGCCAAAGGCCATGTGTCTCGTAAAGTGAAATTTGTAAGAAGGTTACTCCTTATTTTTTGTTTGCCTTTGAAGCTTCTTAAGCTCAGAAGTTCCTTCTTGCCAATATTCCAATTGCTGCTTAAACGATTTTCCTTCAAGCTGCTTGCGCACTAATTCTGAGCCTCGTCGCTTCATTTGCACACAATCAAATGTTTTATTCTTCATATATTTATAATGATAACTTTTTAAGCGATTTTTATCAAACAAAAAAGCCCTGTGGTTTTCACGGGGCTTTTATCCGCCACAGGCGTTAATATCAAGAACAGTTAAGTTTACCCGCCATTTTTTGGCGGGCCGTTGCAGCGAAAGGCCTGACTCTGTAATTGATTATTGATTATTTACTATTGATTATTTTTGCGAAATAAAAAACGCTCCGTGAAATTCACAGAGCGTTTTATATCAAGAACAGTTAAGTTTACCCTTCGATTTCGCTCAGGGCAAGCAACGAAAGTGCCTGACTTTCGCCCCCCGCGTTGGGCGGGAGACGTTCTAGTAATCCCTAGAAAGGAGGTGATCCAGCCGCAGGTTCCCCTACGGCTACCTTGTTACGACTTAGTGCCAGTCATCGGACTTACCGTCGGCAGGCGCTTCCCGAAGGTTAGCAACCCGACTTCGGGTACTCCCGACTCCCATCACTTGACGGGCGGTGTGTACAAGGCTCAGGAACACATTCACCGCGTCATAGCTGATACGCGATTACTAGCGATTCCAACTTCATGCAGGCGAGTTGCCAGCCTGCAATCCGAACTGGGGCGACTTTTTTGCGATTTGCTCCACCTCGCGGTCTTGCGTCGCTCTGTAGTTGCCATTGTAGCACGTGTGAAGCCCTGGGCATAAAGGCCATGATGACTTGACGTCATCCCCACCTTCCTCCGGTTTAACACCGGCAGTCCCGTTAGAGTCCCCGGCCTAACCCGCTGGCAACTAACGGCAAGGGTTTCGCTCGTTAAAGGACTTAACCCGACATCTCACGACACGAGCTGACGACAGCCATGCAGCACCTGTGCAAGTTTCACCCCGAAGGGCAACCCAAACTGTTTCCAGCCGGGCATCCAAGCATGTCAAACCCAGGTAAGGTTCTGCGCGTTGCTTCGAATTAATCCACATGCTCCACCGCTTGTGTGAGCCCCCGTCAATTCCTTTGAGTTTTAGCCTTGCGGCCGTACTCCCCAGGCGGCCTACTTAACACTTTTGCTTCGGCTGTGCAGGCGTCAGAACCTCCACAACCTAGTAGGCATCGTTTACAGCGTGGACTACCGGGGTATCTAATCCCGTTCGCTCCCCACGCTTTCGTGTCTCAGCGTCAGGACAAGCCCAGTGCACCGTCTTCACCGCCGGCGTTCCTCTTGATATCTACGCATTCCACCGCTCCACCAAGAGTTCCGCGCACCCCTGCTTGCCTCAAGAAGGGCAGTTCGTCAAGCAATTCCTCGGTTAAGCCGAGGGATTTCACAAAACGCTTACCTTTCCGCCTACACACGCTTTAAGCCCAGTGATACCGAACAACGCTAGCCACCTTCGTCTTACCGCGGCTGCTGGCACGAAGTTAGCCGTGACTTCCTTTGGGTTAGATCAATACGCCGAAGCGTACTTTCTTAACCCTGACAGCGGTTTACATCCCGAAAGACTTCCTCCCGCACGCGGCGTCGCTGGGTCAGGCTTTCGCCCATTGCCCAATATTCGTTACTGCAGCCCCCCGTGGGGGTCCGGGCAGTGTCTCAGTCCCGATGTGGCGGGTCAACCTCTCAGTCCCGCTACCCGTCATAGCCTCGGTGAGCTATTACCTCACCAACTAGCTGATAGGAGGTAGGCCGCTCCTATGCCGATAAATCTTTGGTCATCTGCCCATCGACAGACGACATTATCCGGTATTACCGCCCCTTTCGGTAGTCCCCTAAGGGACGACGCTATCCCGAAGCACAGGGTACGTTACCTACTCGTTACTCACCCTTTCGCCACTAACCATCCTCTCGATTACTCAATTGGATGGTCCGTTCGACTTGCATGTCTTAGCCACGCCGCCAGCGTTCGTTCTGAGCCAGGATCAAACCCTTCAGTTTGTATCGTAGAAACCTCCTTCGCGTAAAGCTTCGGAGGTCATCTTCGATTAAGGCTCAACATTTGGCATACGCGCCGAAAGTGCTGAGATTAAAAGACTATTCTCAATTTATAGCTTGCCGTGATAATGCGTATATCATCGCGGAAGCTGCACTTTCGCTGCTTTGTTGGCTTAACTGTTAACTTGTCAAAGAACTACGTATAAACGACTGAAAAAACAACATGTACAGATACTGTATGTCATCCCCCCTCAACTATTATAATTCTAACCTAAATATTACTATCGTCAATAACATAAAAGGAAAAAAGAAAATTTTTTTATTGTGCAGGGAGGCACTCATAGATTTGTGTGGGAATTTTATTCTTCTTCGATAGCCGTTATTGTCGCATCTAGGCCCGTAAGGACGGTCTTAACGGCAGGATTATTTATTATTTCACTTCTTCTTTGGCTGTTGGTCCTGGGGCGTTTTGCGCCGGCTTTAGCCACCGGTTGTTCAGTTAGAGCGAATTCGAGTTGAATTTTAGAAGGCAAGCCAGGATAGTCACTTAACGCAGAAGCGATTTGTTCTGCTCGGCCATTACTTTGGCACATCTGCTTCTGTATTTTAGCTGAGGCTCCAAACTCAAGTGTCAAGAGTCCATTTTCAAGCCTTGTCGGTTCTGCAGAGCTTAGCAGACCCACTGTACCTGGTCCAAGTTGAGTGCCGAGAGTTGCTAAGATGTCCTGCCAGTGGTCTGTTATGTACTGCAAATCTTTTAAACCAGATACTTCTCGCTGACCGTTGCTCGTGACCTGCGGTTCATCGTCTATCTGTTGCTGATTCTCGCTTTGCGTTTCTTTGCTTGCGTTTGTTTGTACCTGTGTGTGCAAGTTATCTTTTGGGCTTACTACTTGCTTTTTTTTTATGCTTGAGCTTGAGCTATTCTGCGACTGGGACAGCAATTGATCGATATTCATGAAATGCTCAGCGAGGGCAAATCTTAAAAGCGCAGCCTCCAGAAGCGGTCTGGGAGTATCGCTATTTTTGACTTGCCAGCGCAGTCTCTCAAGTGTCGTTATGTTATAGATAAGTGCGGCAGTGTCGAATTTCTTAGCCAAGGCCGTAGCTCGCTTTTGCTGATCGGCTGTTAAAATCAGAAACTCGTTTTCCGTCCCTGTTGATTTAATCACCATTAAATCGCGCATACGGTCCACAAGTGCATTTACGATCTGGACTTCGCTCAAACCTGTTTTAGTCAGGTCATCTGTAGCAGCGAGTGTCCCTGCGGCGTCATTGTCGCCGATTCTTTCTATCAGATTATAGATCTTTTCACTATTTGGTTCGCCCAGGAACTCTTCAACCAGTTCGACGTTAAGCGGCTGAGCACCGGTACTTATTAACCTGTCCAGCAGGCTCAGCGCATCTCTCATTGAGCCGTTTGCCATCTTTGCCAGGGGCAGGGGCAGATTTTCGTCATATTCGGCTTTCTCCTGATCGAGTATGGATTTGAGTTGTTCTGCAATGAGCTTCGTACTTATGTTGCCAAAATCGAATCTCTGGCATCTGGATTGTATCGTGGGGATGACCTTATTGGGCTCAGTGGTGGCGAAGATGAACTTCACGTGGCCCGGCGGCTCTTCAAGTATCTTCAAAAGGGCGTTAAAAGCTGGGACAGTTAGCATGTGGACTTCGTCTATGATGTAAATTTTGAATCTGCTTCGAGCGGGCCTGTAAATTGCGTTTTGCCGTAGCTCTCGGACTTGTTCTACACCATTATTTGTAGCTCCGTCGATCTCGATGACGTCGATGTCTTCGCCAGTATTGATTGCTATGCAACTATCGCATTTGCAGCACGGCTCTGTAGTTGGTTGCTCAAACGAGAGACAGTTGAGTGCTTTAGCAAGTATACGTGCCATTGTGGTCTTGCCGACGCCACGTGTGCCGGTAAATAAATATGCATGAGCGACCCTGCCAGTTTTGATGGCGTTTTTGAGGGTCTTTGCGATTGGGTCTTGGCCCACTACCTCATCGAAGGTCTGCGACCTGTATTTTCTTGCCAGTACTGTGTAAGCCATATTCAATTTACTATTGACGATTTTCTATTGATTATTTTCAAACGACTCTAATCGCAGATCTTGCAACTCCGCGAGCTGTCTTTCTGGAAGAGACCAAAATTGAGACTAATTCGTAGCCTTCTTGTAGCAAAGGAAGAACTTTTTTACTCTGTAATAACTGCTCGTCGATTATAAACTGAATCCAGAAGCATGTCTCGTCGGCTTCTTCAATCACTATGCTCAGTTTCGAGATAAAATCAGGCTTCGATTGTGCGATACATGCAGATCTGTAATTTGCAGCCACCGATGTTGAGCACCTGATAAGCTGCCCTTTAAGATGGTTACCCAAATGGTTTCTGGGTAAAGCCAGAGCCAATTTAACACATCTGTGCGCAAAGTCTCTTGTCCTGTTCTTCAGCTCATCTGCATCCATTTTTCAACATTCAATTGTCAATAGTAAATTTTAAATCCAAGATGGCCGGGTTAACCCACAGCACAACCATGCTCACGCTTATGGCTGCTCGGTTCCCCGCCTGACCAGATTCACGGGCTCGGCTTGCATGGGACCCGGCCATATAATTGATTATTTTCTGTGTCGCAACGTGTCTGTAGTATAATAAGGAGCATACTAACTTTCCACAAAAACATTTCGAGGTTCTTAAATGCGTATTTATCATGTCTGCTTAGGCCTCAGGTTTATCCTGGGGGTTTCCTTTCGCGCTAGCTCGCAGGTTTTTCTTGTCAATAACATCCTTAATTTTGTATAGTTATTTTATGATTTTATAGCGATTTATTTCAGGAGAGGGCAAATGAAGCGGAGGACAATCTGGCTTATCCTTATAGTAATTTACATGGTAATATTACTACTCTGTACGTTTGCTCAAGCAAGAACCATCTATGTTAATAACGACGGCCTCGCAGATTTCAATAATATCCAGGCCGCTATAGACGATGCCAACAACGGCGATGTAGTCATTGTCAAATCTGGTACATACACCGGCGATGGCAACCGTGATATCGACTTCAAAGGTAAAGCAATCACTGTCCGAAGTGAAGCCGGGCCCGAATCGTGCATCATCGACTGTAAAGGCAGCGGAGACCAGCCACATAGGGGTTTCTACTTCCACAGTGGTGAGGATACCAATTCCGTTGTTAAGGGTTTCACCATAACCGGCGGCGATGCTGTTGAGGCCTATGATTATGGTCGAGGTCAAAATATTGGTGGCGGAATATATTGTGAGGAAAGTAGCCCACATATCACAGACTGTATAATAACAGCGAATATCGCTCGTATGGGTGGCGGGATTGCGTGTATTGATTCAAATTCAGTTATTGCCAACTGTATTATCTCCAACAACATAGCCGGCTTATATCCACCGTTTTGGGTTTGGCAACCTTTTGGTAGCGGGGGAGGAATAGAAACCAGCGATGGCTGCCCAATGCTGATCAATTGTGTCATCATAGGTAATCGTGCTAGCAATGAAGGAGGAGGTATTAATTGCTGTGGCAATTTGGTTGTTGTGAATTGCACGATAAATGGAAATCTTGTTGGATGGCAGGATGGATTTGGGGGCGGAATCTCCTTTTCTGGTACTAAGCTTGATGAAGCCATTCTACGTAGTTGCATTCTTTGGGAAAATATGGCTATAGGACGTAATGCTCACGGTGATCAGATTGCACGATTAGGAGGTGGTATCGCAGGGACCATGCGTTTGGAACTCATCTGCTGTACAGTGCAGGACGGCACCGATGCTATCTACACAGCGTGGTCGCAGTTGGTAGAGGGAAGCTGGATAAGTGATGAACCGCATTTTGCTAACCCAGGTTATTGGGACCCGAATGGGACAGCGGACAATCCAAATGACGACTTCTGGGTGGATGGTGACTACCATCTGAAATCCCAGGCTGGTCGGTGGGAACCAGCAACACAGGCCTGGGTCGTGGACGATGTAACCAGCCCATGTATTGACGCAGGCGACCCAGCCAGCCCAATCGGATATGAGCCATTCCCCAACGGTGGTCGAATCAACATAGGTGCCTACGGCGGCACAGCCGAGGCAAGTAAATCATATTTTGGTAAACCACCTTGCGAAACCATCATCGCGGGCGACATAAACGGCGACTGCAAGGTGGATTTTCGGGATTTTGCCATTATGGCCGGTCAATGGCTTATGGGCCAACATTAGAGTGTGATTTAGCCCCTGCTAGGATAGACGGCACTGTGGCGTTTTAGGGTGGTTTTGTGAAAAAATTTGTGCGCAATGCTTGACAAATTCTGGGCAATATTCTATTGACTGTGCGCCGCCGGGGGGGAATAATCTGGCGTCCAAGTATTGGTCAAAAAGGAGGTTGCCATGAAGGTTAGAATTGAGGATACGTGTACTGCTTGTGGGCTTTGTGTTGATACCTGTCCAGAGGTCTTTGATATGGGCGATGATATGGCACAGGTTATCGTTGATGAGGTTCCTGCTGAGTATGAGGATGCGGTTCAGCAGGCTGCTGACGAATGCCCTGTCGAGGCGATTGTTGTGGAGTAGCAACTCGTAGAATCTACAACATTGGAGATCACAAACACACGCACGGCAAGAACTCACGAGTTTTCTGGGCGTTCTTGCCTCGTTTTTCATCGATGCTGTCTTGGCTTGTGATTGTTTAAGCTACTTTATACTCGCGGCGTTACTACGCTCAGATAGAAGAATGCAATCGCAATCGCCGGCAACACTAAGCATGGGCCAACCATTTCTGTTAGAGTAAATGACACCGGATCGTCCCCTTAAGGGCGTAAAATGCCCCCTTTGACCGGACTGAAGTAACTTAATGACCGCAGCTTTGAATTAAGTAACTCCAGTGTTCGCAATGTACGTCGCCCCTTTAGAGAATTTTCGCCAACATCGGCTCATCGGCGATGAGAAAGCAGTGGCCAAGGTGTAAGATTATCCAAATAATAAAGACACACCACATAAAAATATAGACCGTTGAGTATTTGTAGTATGATACTGATTGTGAATAATCAATGCGCTTATTCTTGTCATTTCGAGCGATTTAGCCTTTAGCCCTGAGCGAAGTCGAAGGGGAAGCGGAGTCGAGAAATCCCTCGGCTTGGCTCGGGACAGGTCTGCTTTTTAATAGATTTCTCCACTTCGCCCCTTAGGGGCTTCCATTCTCCGCCCCTTAGGGACTGCGAAGGATGAAAGCCCCACCCTACATCTAAACCAGATTTCTCCGCTCCGTTCGCTGTGCTCACTTCGGTCGAAATGACATTTTTTGTTCGCTGCGTTGGCTTCGGTAGAAATGATTGAAAGCCACAAATTTTAATCACAATTGGTATTACATTCTTTTGTAGCGGGGACCGCCAGTGCCTTCCGGAACCGTCCAGCGGATATTGTCAAACGGACATTTTCTCTGGCAGGTCTTACAATGCAGGCAGTTGGACGGGTTTGCGGGCCTTACTTCATCGTGGATTGTCTCATACACTCCAGCAGGGCAAAACGTGATACAAGGGCTATTGAATATCGGTGTGCATTTAGTTTCACAAATAGTTTTATCCAGGATTTTCAGATGTGATGGTTGCTCCTCACGGTGTTCCGTGGCTGCTACAGCCGTGAATGTATCTTTGTCAAAATTCTGATTGGGTTTTAGACGATATTTAGCGATTGTCATGGATTCATAGTCTTTTTCGATTTCAAACTTCGGCAGCAGGCCTCCAAGAACCGAAAGTGGCATGCCCTGCAACGGGCCAAATTTAGCAACTGCCTGTCGGAAATTCCGAGCAGAGTACATTTCTTTTATGATATTGGATCGTTCGACCAGCTCAGTATACCTAACAGCAGACTGCTGAGAAGTGTCAAAGCTATCAACGATGGCTTTTGCAGCCTGTATGCCGGAATCGATAGCATTATGCAGGCCTTTGATCTTGAGCATGTTGACAAAACCGGCGCTGTCACCAAGTATCATTACATTAGCCATACCAATACTTCCGGTCTGCGGGTCTCTTGGTATCGCATAGTATCCCCCTTCCGGAATCATTTTCGCGCCGGCTTCAACGACCGTGCCGCCCTCGATAAACTGCCTGACAAACCGATGCTCTTTGAAACGAACCAACGCGTCCTGTGGGTTGAAATTATAGTACTTCCAATCAGCACCGACGATCATGCCCACGGACAGGTGATCCTGGGCACCGGCGTAGATAATGCCACCGCCGAACATTCCCGGGCCGATGACCGGCGCCCAGATTGGATAGCCCATAGCGTGAACTACCCGGCCAGCGGTGAATTTTTTGTACTGTTCAGGAGTTACGTTTATTAGTTCTTTTACTCCGACTGAGTAAAGCTGGTTAGACTCTCGCCGAAGATTTGCCTTATCTATAAACCTTTCTGTCACCAAGCCGTCACAGCCTTCGGCAAGCACTACAAAGTCGGCGTTGATGATTTCTCCCTCGACGTAGTTCGGTTGTTTGTTGCCTTCTTTATCAAGTCCCTGATCCACGAGCTTAACGCCAATAGCCTTACCAGATGACTCATCAAGGATTATGTCCTCAGCCGCAAAGCCCGTCAGCACTTCTGCGCCGAGATCCCTGGCAATCAGGCCCATCCACTTGGTTAGCTTGCTAATTGAAACAGAATAATCTCCCTCGTGTATCATCTGGCCAAAGCCAAGTCGCAAGAGCTTACTGAGCTTTATCGCAAAGAAGATATTGAAAGCATACTCTTTGCCGAGCAAAAACATGATGTCGTCTTTGTCGATCTTGTTCACCAGCACTTCTTTGGCTGCTTCGGTCTCCTGCCAGCCCGGTATTGCTGAATCCAGCAGCGAATGTAATGGCTCTGGCTCCAAGACCGCACCGGAGAGGTTGTGATTGCCCAGTTCGAGAGCCTTTTCTATCACACAAACATCAACTTCCGGTTTTATGGTTTTAAGCTGTATTGCGGTTGCCAAACCAGCGGGGCCCGCACCAACTACTAAAACAGAAACCTTGTTGAAATCTTTGCCATTCGACACTACTTATACACCCTACAAACTAAAAAACTTAAGAAACTTGAGGCATTTTTTATCCCTGAGGTCAGCAAAGGATTTGTGCATCACAGCTCTTCTAAAGCTTGAACTAACTTAGGCACTACGTCCTCAACAGTGCCAACTACGTAATAATCACACTGTTTAAAAATCGGAGCATTCGGGTCGCTGTTGATGGCAACGATAGTCTCAGTATTGGCAACACCGATCATGTGCTGAATGGCACCTGAAATTCCAAGGGCGACATACAGCTTGGATACGATCGAGGTACCGGTTTGCCCAACCTGATGAGCGCGCTCAACAAAGCCCTGCTCTACTGCTGCGCGTGAGGCGCCCCTTTCGATCTGCGCATCTAATTTCTTGCTCAAGCCATTACACAAAGCTCCAACAAGCTGCTCATAGTTGTCTCGACTCTGCACGCCCTTGCCGCCGCTTACGATTATTTCAGCATCGAAGTTAACGTCACCGGTGCCCAATTCCGTCTTTAGAATCTTCAGACTGACGTCGTCCTCCGTAAACTCAACTTTGTGATTGATGATCTTGCCTTGTCTGGATGGGTCGGGAGGAATTCTCTTCAAAACACCTGGCCTGGCAGTAGCCATTTGCGATCTTGAGTTCTTGGTGCGGATAGTAGCCATCACGTTTCCACCAAGCGCCGGCCGGGTTTGTAAAAGCAAACCTATATCACCTCTTCGGGAACTGTCTCTAATGTCCAGGCCCGTACAGTCAGCGGTCAGACCGCACCCTACGCTGTAGGAAACCATCGGAGCCAGCATCCTACCTTGTGGCGTCGCGGCACAAAGGACTATCTGCGGCCAATACGTACTTATGGCATCAGCGATGGCCTTGCGGCGTGCTGTTGGATCGAAGACTTTCAGTAGCTTGTCATCGACAACATATATGTTGTCTGCTCCGGCGGTAGTCAGTTCTTTTGTCATCGACTCAACATCATAACCTGCCAGGCAAACTCCAACTTTGGCCTCGAGCGAATCAGCAAGTTCCCTGGCCTTTCCAATAAGCTCAAACGTAGCTGGATGAACTTCGCCTTCGTTGTGTTCGGCTATAACCCAAACCTCACCCTTAAACGCCGGCTCGGTAAGCGTAAATCCGTTGATCATGTCTTCGAGCGCTCTTTTGTGAAATCGCTCTTCGACTGCGGAAAGAATTTTCTTTCTGGTTACGTCATCAATCTCGTTAACTTTTTTAATACCAAGTTCATTCAGCGTATTTGTAAGGACCTTATAGTCTTGCTGCTCTTTTATTGTCCCCTCGAAGTTTCTCTCAAACAATGACGCACGTCTGGTTGGCAAGACATAGCGGGCAGCCTGGGACTGACCGGCTTTGGCAGAGTCGCCATTATCGCTCTTGAAACTTTCCACAAGCACCTTTGCCAGATCGTTAACATTGCTGAGCTGTTCACATTTTCTGGTGCTTTTGCCTGGTGGGAAAACGCGTATCACCGCTGTTTTGGAGCCTTGTACGCCTATGTGTGTTGCATTGATGTCGTCGTTGCCCCATTGAATAACTTCGGTCTTGTAAGCCCATCGGGTGCCGAAAAATGTCGCAAACAGAGGATACTCATATTTAGCGACAGTTATCACGGCAGGCAGTTTTTTGGCAGCAACCACCTGGCTGCCTCCACTGATGATCCGCGTAAATTCAAATCGCCCATTTTTGAACTCAGCGCCAGTCACATAAGCAATGCAGGGCAGCGACAATTCTTCGGCTATTTGTGGCGGTACCTGAGCTGTGTCACCATCAACCGACTGCATACCACAGACCACAAAGTAATCACCGTTATTATTTAGAAATTCTTTGACAATCTTTCTCACAGCAAATGCGAGGGGATTAGCCGTGGCTACCGTATCCGCTCCGCCCAACGCCCGGTCTGTCAGCAGCACAACTTTGTCAGCGCATCTACTCAAGCAATATCGCAACACCTCTTCAGCCATAGGCGGACCCATTGTCAGGGCGATTATTTTGGCCTTGTCATCGTTGCTAATTCTTCTCATATAGTTCGCGAAAGCCAAAGCTTGCGTATCCAGTTCATTGATTACGCTGGCCAATCGCGTCCGAATGAGCGTGCCGGTCTCGGGGTCGAACGCATTGTCAGTTATTTGCGATACGTCAGGGACCTGCTTTACTAAGACGATGTAGTCGCTCATTTTTCAGATCTCATATCTGGTGCAGCATACACTGTTTTAGCTGTGCACGATTACCGAACCCCAAAAAACGCTTAAGGCTGCCGGAATCATATTAACAGACTCAGATTGACCTAATTTTAGTTGAAAACCGACGTAAATAGCTATTTGACAACAACATATCGAACTTTGTCATTCCCGTGAAAACGGGAATCCAATTTGATGAAAACTTTAATGGATTCCCGCCCATTCGGCTAGCGCTCAGGGCAAGCCCTGCGCGGGAATGACACAAAGAATCGGTCAGTTTGAGTAACAAAACAAGCTGCGTTGCGAAGAACAGACCTCCGCAGCCAGCAGAAAACTGGATTATATCAGAATCTGGGATTCTTTCAAACAATATAGCTCCCTTCGTAACCGACGTGTGAGTGTCGAGTTTGTAGGTAGTTTTTTTGGCCTTTAGCACCAATTTATCCATAGAAGCGTACCCATCCCCAAGCTACGCTTGAGGCTGCCACACGTCATTCATTATCTATCGTGTCTCTTGCCTCGTTTATGATGATCAGGTGGCAGCCTCATCTCTTCGAGATGGGGATGGTTTTTTTCAAAATAAGCCTTTTTACCTACAAAGATGACATGCACCCTGACCGACCGGTTACTTGAGCTTTTAGAATGTGAATTGGTAGTATCGTCCGTCAAGAATCGGATGGTTCTGAATCAGCCGTGCGATCAGTCCATGAGGGATATTGGACAGCATGACAGGTTGGAAAAGTCCATTCGCAGGCAGTGACGCCAAGGCTTTTATGCTGCGACCGGTCAATGGCTCATTCGGTTGCCTGAGGGCTGGACATTATGTAATCGAGGACGTCGCTGAGTTTAGCTGTGGCAACGGCGACAGTACAATCTGCGGCGCCGTAGTAAAGGTGGAGCTGATTTGTCTCTTTTTGAACGATAGCTCCGCTTGGGAACACCACATCACTTACGTCACCGATGCGTTCGTAGTAGGCGCTCGGGCCCAATACCCATTCGTCACTTCGGCGCAAAACCTTCCAGGGCGATTCCAAATCGAGAAGGGCCAAGCCGACCCGGTATATCTGTCCTGCGGAGGTGCTACGGACACCATGATAGAACATCAGCCAACCTTGCGAGGTTTCTATTGGGTGACAAGCCAGACCGACTCTGTGGCAGTCCCAGTAAGCCGTTCTTGTTCTGACGAGCAGTTGATGGTCCCCCCAGTGCTTAAGATCAGGGGAGAAGCTGAGCCAAATATGTGCCTCACCGCGGACTATAGGTCGATGAATTAGAGCGAATCGACCATTGAATCTACGAGGAAAAAGGCATGCATCTTTATCCTCCGGTGGCAGGAGGGCACCGAGCCTGGCAAAAGTCCGAAAGTTCTTAGTGATAGCCAGTGAGATTACGGGTCCGCCTTCACTGAAGGAGACGTAAGTAACGCCAAACTGCTTTTGCTCTTCAAGCCAAACGATGCGTGGGTCTTCCAAGCCCCATCTTTCCTCGCGAGAGCTTTGGTCAGCTTCAAGTGTGGGTGCGGGATCGATTTGCCAGTTGGTAAAGCCGTCGGTGCTTCTGGCAACAGTCAAGTGTGAAAAGCCACGCATATCCTCGACGCGGATAAGAAGTAGTGTCTCCGTGTTTAACTTAGCCGCCGCAGGATTGAAAACGGCGTTGGCGGGATAAGGCCAGTCCTGTGGTGTCAGTATGGGATTGTCGTCATACTTACAGAAAAGGTCATGTGCTTTTTTTTCACGTGAGATTTCTGTCATAGTTCAGTTCCCAAAGCATCGCATTGATCTTCACAAATAATAAATGTCTGTTGCAAGTTGAGTTCCAAAGTCCGTACTGTTTTGGGCATAAGGCTTTTTCTATCCAGTCTAAATCGACCAGATGGGTTATTTACTATAAGCAAATATGTACATATCAGGCAACCAGCGTTAGAAAATCTTCGGGCAGAAGATCCGGCTCGAACGGTGCCGTTAGCTTCGTATTCAGAATCTGTGAAGATATTCGACCAGTGGATTATGTCCTTACTAACTGAGTTTCGTACAATCCTTGATACAATGGGCAGGTTTGCATGAGCTCATCGTGCTGACCTTGTGCGATAATCTGTCCATTATCTATTACTACTATCAAATCCGCAGAAATTACAGTACTGAATCTGTGCGCGATTATAAGAGTGGTACGGTCCTGCATGATTTCTTCGATTGCCTTATGAATTTTTGCTTCGCTATCGGCATCTACCTGGCTCGTCGCCTCGTCAAAGATTAAGATCGGGGGATTTTTCAAGATTGCTCTGGCAATGACGATTCTTTGCAGTTGACCGCCACTTAGCCCTGTACCCTGTTCTCCAATTAAGGTGTCATATTTATCCGGCAGAAAATCGATGAATTCGTGAGCGTATGCTCGCCTGGCTGCTGCGATTATTTCTTTTTCTGTGGCGCCGGGTTTACCATAGGCAATGTTCGCTGCTATAGTGTCATTGAAGGTGACCACATTCTGGGTGACAAGCCCAATTTGGCTTCGCAGGCTGAAGAGCGTCACATCGCGGATGTCTTGTCCATCTATCAGGACCTGGCCGGTGTCCGGGTCGTAGAACCTTGGTATGAGCTTTGCAAGGGTTGTTTTGCCTGAGCCATTAGGCCCGACAATGGCAACATTATGGCCAGCACTTATCGTCAGATTCACTTCTCTGAGCACCGGCTTATTGCTGGCTGGATAAGTAAAGACAACGTCTCTGAATTCCAGCTTATCCTTCAACGGCGGCAGTGAGGCGGCGTTTGGTTGTTCAAACTCTATTGGTCTATCCAGAACGGCAAATACCCTTTCGGCGGCGGCATTTGCCTGCTGGATTTTGTTCCAGATGTCACTTGTTTTTCGAACAGCATCTGCGGAGGCACCAAGCAGGACGAGTAGCACTAAAAACTGCGGGCTGTCTATTCGACCCTGAGTTACCCAGTGTACGCCGACTATCAGGGCAGCCGAGCCTGCAATCATTCCAAGGACTTCCAGCACAGGATTCGTGACGGCATCGACTCTGGAAATTTTCAAAAGTTGCCTTAAGAGCTGTCTGTTTATGGCTTTGAATCCTTCTCGTTCGTGTTTCTGCTGGTTATAAACTTTTACAATTTCAAGCCCTGACATTGTTCCCTGGAGCTTTGCGAGCATTTGCGAGCTGGCTACAAGGGACTTTCCCGTGGCTCGTTTCATTTTCTTGCCGAAAGCAGACAGCAGCACCAGCACAAGAGGGGCCCCACAGAGGAAAATAAGCGTCAATTGCCAGTTAAGCCAAGCGGCTGCAGCCAGCATGAATAGCGCATTTAGCGGTTCCCGAAGTGCTTTGCCGAGCATGATTTTTATCGCCTGGCCCATTACCGCGGTGTCACGGACTATTCTACTGACGCTATCGCTCGGCCTTTCATCGGCGAAAAACCCTACCGGCATGTCTGTCAGGTGGCTGAAGAGGTCCTCCCGCAGGTGACTTATTCCCACCTGCACTATCTTCTGTGCCAAATAGCCCTGGTAGAATTTTGCCAGACATCGAATGACTGTAACCACAGTTATTGCAAATATAATGGACACTACCGCCCTGATCTTGTTTTCGTTTGTTTGTTGCCTTGGTAGGATACTGACAGCCCATTGTGCTCGGTTGATCAATGCATTTTTAATGGCCCAGTTAGTGCGCTCCATGCCGCTCCATCGCATGGTTTGAACGTATGCCTCGTTATGGTGAGTAATCAGTTGCAGGTGTTTGTCCTCTAAGACTCCTTCTTTGTTCATTCTCTTGAGATGTACTGTTATTTGCTTTTTGCGGGTCGTAGCCATTTCTTCAAGGAGTTGCGCGAACGGTATTTGGGGTTCATCAGATGTCGGCTGATTGCCCAGGCCAACAATTACGTCGGCTGGTTTGAGGTTGGCAGCTTCAGCGAGGCTTTTTTCCTTAACGTTAGTTATCAGGAGCTGATAGGCCAGAGCTGGGTTGTGGCTAATGTCTGTAGCTCTTGGAACGTTGAACTCGAGGCCGTAGTGATATTCGCAGGCTTTTCGATCGATCCAGCCGTGCAGCCCCTCGTCGTCCATCATGACTTTGAGAAGGGGAATAATCGTCATGAAGCTCAGCGATAGAAGTGCGGCGACAATTATAGCGCTGAAAACGACGACAGTGATTCGAGGCCATTGAGGCCAGATATACCGAAATATTCGCCTGAAGGCCCTCATATTTTTAGTTTCTCCGGTCGGCCCAAAGTTTATAGTGCGACGAAGCTCAGTATATAGCGTATAGCATTTACTTTTTTTTCTATGTGCTCTATGCTGTACGCTATTTTAGGCCTGAGCAAACTAACAAACTTGAGGCTGTCGGTCAAGCGGAAAGGCGGGTGTTGACGGCCGGTAACGTTTTCGTTAGTGTAAGCCATTTTTAGAGGATAATTTGTATGGAAATAGAGCGTTTGGTGCTAGGGGCGTATGAGACTAACTGTTATGTTTTGCGTAATAGCCCTGTTGATCGAGACTGTTTGATCATCGATACAGGTCTGGATGCGGCAGGATTAGTTGATTTTCTCAGCAAAGGTGGGTTTACTCCTAAAGCGGTAGTTCTGACTCACGGGCACGTGGACCACATTGGTGGCATTACTTTCTTGCGTGAGGAATTTGACGGAATAAGAGTCTATATTCACAAGCTCGATGCTGACATGCTTTCGCGGGCCGAACACAATTTGTCAGCATTGGCAGGGGAGCCATTCAGTACTGAACCCGCAGAGTATTTCCTGGAAGAAGGAGACGCAGTCATGGAGGCTGGGATAAGCTTGGAGGTCTTTCATACGCCTGGCCATACACCAGGCGGAATCAGCCTGTATGCAAAAGGTGATGGAATCGTCTTTGTGGGGGATGCTTTGTTTGCTGGTTCTGTCGGACGGACGGACTTTCCGGGTGGCGATATGGCACAACTTATTGCATCTATTAGGAAGAAG
>Ga0315538_1000456_pt1 | contig 25886 bp, 15 predicted proteins | sample SalMarSW160230MG_2_FD_203834 | JGI IMG/M metagenome (GOLD analysis project Ga0315538, IMG submission 203834) | Salt marsh sediment microbial communities from the Plum Island Ecosystem LTER, Massachusetts, United States - Salt Marsh Sediment SW1601-230 ...
GTCCGTGCTGGAGAAGTAGAAGAACAGCAGGCCGTCGTCATAATTCTTAATGGCGTAATCCAGCAAATTGAGCCGTTCCTCGAGCACGTACGTCGCCTGGGCGACATACTCCTCGTCGCTGAAAACCTTATTGGAAAGGGCCTTGTGGTCTTCCTGAAAACCGGTGGTGTAGAATAAATCGAGACGCTGCGAAATCTCCTTTATAAACTCGGGCGGCTCGGTAACCTTCAATACCGAATCGGACGGGTCGCTGTTGATGGGGCTGACGTAAAGCCGGAAGTTGTCCCTGACCTGCTGAAGGTAAAACCTGCATATCCCGCTCACGTGCTTGTCCGGCAGCAGCGCCGGCGTCGCCATATCGAAATCCAGCTTTATCCATCGGCTCCACTGACCCTGCCTGAGGAGAACTCTGTCTTTTTGAATCTCTATCAGGGCCGCATTGGCCTGCGTATCCCTGTGGACAACAAAATCGATGGTGCTGTCCTCGGGCTCTATAAGGAAGCTGTTCACAGGCCCAACCAGCTTGGCACGTGCGGTTTCGTTCTCGAAGAACAGCATCGAGCGTTTACCGCCGCCCTCGTCTTTTGTCTGAAGCGGGCCGTCCTCGGAAAAGTGCTGATAGGTCCCGTATGTCCCTAATAAATCCGGCGTCCCTAAGCCGGCAAGGCACCGGTGGTAGCCGTACTTCGACGGACTCGGCGGATAGTCCGACGGCAGGTCGTAGAATGTCGAGTATATCTTGGCTTCATCTAAATAATCCCAGAAGGGCGTTCCCTGCCTTCTTAAAACGGTGGCGGGCGGCTTGTGATTGAAAGGCCAGAAGTCCAACTGCAGCTTATAGTCGCCGACATCCCAGTAACCGGCGCCCGGTAGCGTTTCGGCCATCGAGAAGAACGGGACACACTGTTTTTCGGGATGGCGGTGGATGAAGTCAAAGATACCGTGCGAGCCGGGCCCGGCGCCGTTGATGAAGTTAGCCCAGGCAACCGGGCTTTGAGGCGGTATGCTGGTACCCAGGGCGCTGAAGCCGCCCCGTCTGCGGAGCTTGTCGAAGTTTGGCAGCTTTCCCGCATCCATAAGCCGCCGCGACAGGCGAGGGTCCATCCCGTCAATGCCTATCACGATAACTTTCTTTGCACCCGAATGGATTCTACCTGATTCTGCATACGCCGGATTCAAAAACAGCCCGGCCCCCGCCGTCACTGCCGCCGCCGATTTTTTCAGGAACTGCCTTCGGTCAATTTGTCGCTTTTTAATAGCCATCTTAATCACCTCCCGGCTGATTGGCCTGTTGTCCTCCCGCAGCCGGCTAATCCTTATCAATTATACAAAACCAAACCTCAAAAGTAAAGCCCTTTTAGAGATAGCCCAGCGATTTCAACTGCTCTCGCTGCTGCGGCGTAAGCATTTGGACGCCGTCCTGCGTTTTCGGTTGCTCTTTGTCCATTCGGCTAATCCATCCTGAAAGCAGTAATCCCGGTTCCCCGCTCTCTTTGCCGGATTTGCCCGCCCGGGACCACCGACGCTTCTCATAAAAAAACATACCCCCTTAGTCATTTTTTTCGTTGGCTTGTTGTCATTTCCACTGCCAGCGGTTTGCCGTCCATATACTTGGGCACATCCACGCCGAACATATCGAGCACGGTGGGGCCGATATCCATCAGCCGCGGCTTTTCCGTTGCAACCGGCCGATTGCAGAAAAGAACGCCCGGGACAAATGATGGGTCGATGCAGTGGTCGCCGCTCCAGGCCTTGGTATTGTCGTGGAAAACCTGCCCCGTCACCTGGCCGATAGCTGTCTCCCACGATGCGCGGTAGCCGCGATTGTACCCGATGAGCAAATCAGGGGCATTGCCCTTGTAAGGCCCGTCGAATACCTTCAGCGAATTGTAAACCTGCTTGACAGCCGGCTGATTTCTTTGCGAATCCATCAGCTTGACCAGTTTGCCGGCGATTTCATCCCGCAGTTGTTCGGCCTCGGCGCCCGGCTCGACTATGCCTTTTGCCTCCCTGCCCTTCAAATTAAGATACATCCCCGTCAGGCCGATTGCATACGCCCGCGTCTGCGAGAAATCGACGGCGACCAGGTTCTTCTCGCCGCGTTTGTTCTCTATAACCTTCAAATACCCGGCCTCTTCCAGCCAGCGGTTCAGGTCAACGCCGTAGCGAAAGGTGTTAAAACCGTGGTCCGAAATTATCATAAATGCGGTATTTTTGTCGTCGCATTCATCCAGCACCCTGCCTACCAGAGTGTCCATACGTTTGTACAAATCTTCGATAACGGTTCCGTTTGTATTTCCCTGCTTCGACTTATTGGCGGGATGCCCCGGGTCAATCTGACGCCAGAACGTATGCTGCAGGCGGTCGGTACCGTCAAAAACGCACACCACCAGCCCCTGTTTGACCTTATCCAGGGCGTCGAAGAACATCTTTTCCCGTTCGCCGTCAATCTGAATGCTTTGCTGGACAAAATCGTCGTCATCGATAAATTTTTCATTGAGCGCCCAACTGTCCTCGGCCAGGCCCAGCGTCGCAAAAGGCCCCTGCCGCTTGGCAAGATACGTCGAGAAAATGGACGGGAAAGAAATGGGCATTACCGGCTTTTCAGGGTCTATATTTATCGGTGTAACGTACAGCCGAAATCGCGGCTGCACCTCTATAAGCAGAAACTTGCAGATGCCGTGAACCTTCATACCCACACCGGTCTTGAACGCCACCTTCACCCAGTCACTGTACTCGCCTCGTTTCAGGAGCCGGCGTTCACCGCTAATTTTAATCTCAGCGGCGTCATCGCCTTTGATTTTTACCACAAAAGGACACTTCAATACCGCACCGTCCGTGCGAAACGGGTTCACCGAGCCAATCAGTTCGGTCTTTATCGTGTCGTTGTTTCTCGTAACGTAAAAACGCTCACCGCCGGTGTGCTCACCGTCGCCTTCGGTCTCGGTGCTGTAGAACGAAAACATCCCCTGGGTCCCGCGAAGGTCGGGCACACACATCGCCGAAAGCTGAACGCCGTAGAGTTTTTCAGGCGGAAAGGTAATGGGTACACGAATGACGCTGCTGAATATACCGTGCTCGCCTAAAGTCCTCCAGAACGGCTTGCCCTTGCGCAGGAGTCGAATGTCGGCCCTGCCGAGCGGAATCTGGAACTTGCCGATGGTAACATTTCGCCGGGGGCCTCTTATGTCGGTGGAGCTTAGTTTAGGCATGTATGTTTTCTTGTCGCGGGTGAGAAAGTCGAAGATGTTGTGCTTGCCCGGATTCGAGCCGGTCTGAAACGACGACCAGGCCACCGGCGACATCGAAGGAACGGTCGTGGCAAGGCGCTTGAAGCAGCCCTGCTGCCGCAGCTTCGCAAAGTTCGGAAGCTTACCTTCGGCAAGGAACTTCTCAGCTAAGTTCGGGTCCATACCGTCAAGACCGAGGATTATGAATCTCTTGACACGTGCCCGTTTGAAGGCGTGTCGATGTTTTATTGCGCGGATGACGTAACGTATCGGCCAGGTGAACAGGGCCAGGACCGCCGACAAAATTGCGGCGAACATCGCCAGAAATGACCCCATCACGGCAAAGCCCGCCCCAGGCCCGATGTAGGCCTGCGCCGTGCCCGACAGGGCCAGGACCAGCACCGCCGCCAGGACCAAAATTTTCAGATTGTGACTATTTTTACCAGCCGGCATTTTTCTCCCGATTCATTCCAGGGTTTGTGAACTATTATAACAAATATAGCTATGGCTGTCAAGCGGACGGTCAATCAGAGCCGGGGACGTACGGCCTGAAGACTCCCGTCCGGTTAGTCTCGCAGTCGGCCGGGGCAAAGGTTATGTTCCTGAGCCGCTCATCCGTGGCGGGATTCACAAGCCGCAAAAAGCAGCCATAAGCGCCGCGATTGCTGTTATAGACAATAACCAGGTTGTTATCGCCTTTAACAAGCTGCCCGGCCTTATCTTTTACCAATTTGCCGTTTAGAAAAATCCGCTCTGCATTTTTCTGGCACGTGAACTTGACCGGCTGGGCAATCTCCGATTTGACCGAGCTTTGCAGCAGGTAAATCATCGGTGTCTCGCACATCCACCTGCCGAAGGTGCGGATTACCTCGCCGTCCGGCATTTGCCAGGAGTATTGCCAGGGTTCGGTCGATAGTTTGCCCGCCTGAATATCCGAAACTATTCTGTCCATATCGATGCGCTCGTTCAGGACTGGGCCGAGCCGAAGGAATCCGCCCTGCGGAAAGGATTTGTCTTCAGCATTATTTTTTACCTTGCAGGTTGCATAAAGTCGGCCCGCTTTGCCGCCGGTTACGAAATCGACCTGGGCCGCGTAATAGGCGCTGCCGGCGGTGTATCTGTAATCATCCGTAACGACGGTTGGTTTGAGTTCATCTATGATTTTCCTCCCGGCTTCGATTGTGCCTGCTTGCCTGCGTTCTATTCCTTCTTTCCATCTCAGGGGTAGCCGATAGGTGATTCTGACGTTGTCGAGCGTCTTGCCGGTCTGGTTATCGACTGTCAGCCGCAGCTTCGCATTAGACATACACAGTAGCGCCCTTAGGTTTGCAAAGTCGCTGTCCTGGTCGCTGTCTTTGAGTTGCAATCGATTTTGCTCGTTGTTGACAAGGCCTATTTTTTCTGGAAGCTTTCGGCTGCGGTCCTGGTACAGGTTAAAGAGATATTCGCCGCTTTGCCTCTCCGAGGGCACACAGTCGGCCGTTTCACAGGAAACCGAAACCACATCCTCACGCTTAACGCCCTTCACCGCAAACGTCAACGGCGTTGGATAATTGACCGCTAAAAGCTCGGGCCGCTGTAAGTGAATCTTCAGAACAGCGCCGTCTCGCTGCGTTGAGATTGTGCTGTGCAGAAGCTGGTAACGGTAGGCGGCATAGTCGTTCTGATTGCAGTACCACCAGTCGGGATTGTGACCGTATTTATCGAGGTCTTTCTCGAATTTCGCCCACATCTGCGGCGTGCGGTACCAGACGTGCATAGCATACGAGAGATTCGCATACTTTTTCTGAAAGGACTTGTCCTTCAGGGCCTTTTGGGCAAAGTCGTCGATATCCCTGCCGTCGTTCGGCATAATGGGGCTCAGAATCATATCCGTTTTGAGGGTCTGTTCGTATCTCTGGTTGACGATATTGTAGAAGCCGGCGCGTTCCAGCGCCCGGGTTATGTCTTTCTGGATGTTTTCTTTCTCCATCGTATTGTAGTAATCGCAATAGGAAAAGGCGTATGAGCTTAACAGCGTGTCTGCGGCGGCCTCCCACATAACGCGAATGCCGGCCACTTCCTCGAAAATCCTGTTGCGATTTAAGTAGGTCAGCCGGGGGTGCATCAGCGAATGGCCACCGATGGAATGGCCGCCCTCCAGCAGTTTCCTCGCCGTGCTCGCAAAGTCATAGTAGCCGTCCTTCAAGCTCTTGCCGTAGTCGTACTTCGGGTCCAAATAGAAATCCGTCTTGAAATCGAAGTCCCAGCTCGCATTATGCTGGTCAAACACCGCCGGTTTCGTGACCTTCCTTGCATTCAGGTAGAAGGTGCCCTTGTGACCATGCTTTGTAAGGGTATCTCGCATATCCATATCGTGAGCATTATTATCGTCCCACCTGCTCGAAATCGACCAGGTGTAACCGTTGTACAGAGGCGTAATCACAATTTGCGCATTCGCCGCCGCCTGTTCGTTTCTGAAATGAATCACAAACTGCTGTTCGTATGTTCTGACTGGAAACTCGAAGCCGAAAACATCCTTCCCGCCGGCGCTGTCGTCCGCGACGGCGTTTCTGCCGGTCAAGGCCGCTACAGACATCGCCAGCGTACAAATGATACGCGTCCACTTCATAGTCTTGTCTCCTGCTATTTTAAGAATATTCAGTAACTTTTTTGACGTCTTTAACATTTATTTTGCGATTATAACATCTGCGAAAGAGTCAAGGTCTTCAACTTATCGGTAATACAATTAGCCGGGATTCCCCATATAACCTTGCATATTCCTGCTCAGCTACGCCGCTGAGCCATATTTCCAATAGAATATCAACCTGTCTTGAAAATTCAAGATTTTTAACTTTATCTCAAAGATATTTCAGCCACAATAATGTCCGCGAAATTTATGCCCAAGGTATCAATTGACTTTTCCGCTGAGGCGGTTTACTTTATGGCTAAGTCAATTGACTTTGTGGCCGGGGAGATTGGATTGTAGACTTTTTGCCGCGGTTTATTTAAGGCGTAAACGCCGTTTTTGGCTTGAAATGGCCGATTTTCCTGCAAAAAGGGCCGCAAAACAGAAAAAGGACCAGCCGCGAGGTGTGCAACTCGAATACCAGGTAAGGGCCGTCAATAAGGGGGGGGAAGTTATCCAACTAACGTTGTTTCGGTTGTGCTATAAGATCCCCGCCCGAGCGCTGTGGGGACTGTACTCCGCCTGCTGAATCGAATTGTTCGCATTTTCTATTTTCTTATATCGTATGCTTTTATTAGAAGAGTTTTTAATGTTTCCGCTTTGCTTTCTATTTCCTTTGCGGAAATTTTCAATCGATAGTTTCCCCATCTTTTGTCATAATCAAGCACATCTAATCCTGCTTCTGATATGATTTCATCAAATTCTTCTGACTGGGGCAGTCGCACTTCAAGTCTCAATGCATTTTTCTGAGGGCGGCAAACTGCAAAATTACATGCTTTGCCATCAACCCAAAACCCCATGTAATATTTGTTGTAACTAAACTCGGCTGTTGGGATAAACTCTTTTGCAATATTCAATATTTTATCAGCAAGCCCAACTGTCTTTTTTGTGCCTCGTATATTTTCCCAATATTCCCTATTTGTTTCTTCCGGAGGGTCTCCGTCATCATCACCAAGGTGTATAGTATCAATCACTTTTGTAAAATGAAGGCCAATGCCTTCCGTAGTTTCAATTGCGGATAGTTGAAGAGCCATTATGGGGATAAAACCATTAAATAATCCTACAACATTAAGAAAACGGCTGGTAATGTCTTCTGCGACAATTACAGCAGTATGGTCATATTGTGGATAACGCTTTCTTTCTATATCCCAATATTCTATTGTTCGGATTATATGTGACTCATCCGTTGCTCCAAGTTGGATTTCAACCTCATAGCGTCCATGCCCCTCCGCATCTTGCAGTAGTAAATCCAATCTGCCTGCTCCATGCTGTATTCTTTCCTTGTCTTTTAAAATAACATCCCCAATATGTAAAATGCTTGGATCTTCGGCAATAACATTATGCAACCATTTTTCATTGTATTCGGAATGATTTTTAAGATTGATTGTTTTCAACTTTACATGGTTTTTCATGTCAATTCCTTTTTTATGCGAACAATGATTATCCAGTCTGTATAACAAGTTCCCGTTGGTTCTTCAATACTCGTCCAATCACTTTTATTAAATGATTCCGCATGTGCAAACAAGTTGCTTACCCTATAATCCTAATTTCCAACAGACCATAAAAACGAATCATATATTATGTCAATTTCCCAGTTAGCAATCCCAGAAGAAAGGGAACGATAATTCGAGCAATGGCAAAAAACCAGTGTCCTTTGTATTCTGCCCACCACATGTCAGTTCTATCCCACCAACTATTGTACTTTCTTGCCGAATCATATCCTTCACGAGTAAGACGCAAGGTGATATTGTCGCATTCTATATCATCTTCCGAACTCGCTAAAAAGTTGTGTAGGTCTATACAGTCCTTAACCATATAAGCTGTCATATATTCAACATGCTCCGGTCCACCTTCTATTATTTCATGTACTAAACCACGACTTATTAAGTTGTGGGTTGCAATATATACCTTCGCGGAGAGAGACTCAAATCTCTTAGCTTGTTGTGTGTTTTGAAGGTTTTTATAGTATTTGAGTAATGTCTTTCTTTCATCCTTTAGCAGCAACATCGTTTTTTCCTTACAAATCCTTTCTGTCACTTCGTGAAGTTTTTGGACGTATTCCGGCAGATGTGCTAACGACTTTCTCATATCCCGCCATTATACTCAAAACCGACAAGGCCACAACAGTTTATTTCCCCCGCACTACGCTGAGTGCGGGGTCTGCGCTAGTGCTACGACTTTGCACAGCTTCATCCGGCAAATCCGGGATTAGTCATCCTCATCGGCGTTGACGGCCCAGTCAGGATATGGGACCTGTGAGCCCTTCTGCGCGTTCCAGATAATTCGATTGAGCAAATCTTCCGGACATCTATCGACCTCGTCAAGAGGCAGTTCGGCTGATGCGACTGCAAACGAGCGTTGAACAGGATCAGCAATCGCCTGCGGCTCAGGATTCATCCGGTCGAGCGGAATTCTGTTGGGCACCGCCGAGTAAGGGGTATAGTCGGGCACATCGGTAAAACAGGCGGTCATCGGCTCGGCCGATGCGTCAATCCGGTTCATCGGCGGCAGGCCAAGTATCAGCTCTATCGTCCGAAGCATACCGGGCTGGTCGTATTTTTCACTTACAACCGCCGAGCGCTTAGTATAAGGGCTGATGACGTAGGCGGTGGTTCGGAACCCGCTGACGTGGTCCCAGCCGTCCTGCGGGTCGTCTTCTATCGCAAATATGCAGGTATCTTTCCAGAACCGGCTGCTGGTTACCGCCTCGACAATCCTGCCGAAGGCCAAATCGTTGTCGGCAACCTGGGCGGCCGGTGTAGGCCTGCCGGCACGTGTGCCGGAGGTATGGTCGTTGGGCAAACACATTATTATCAGCCGGGGCATCTCGCCATTACGCTCGAACTGACGAAGCTCCCTTATAAACTGCTCGGCGCGGAATATATCGGGCACGGTCAGGTCCCAGCCAATTGTCCGGGCGTTTATGTATGGTTTTAGCGAATCTATCGCCGCTGCCGAACCGATTTCAATCAGAGACGTTTTGTTTGTTATGTCCCTGTAAATATCGAGAAAAGTGGGCTCGCCCTTTTCTTCGCAGTCTCTCCACCGGGTTGTGCCGATAGTGAACTCGCCATAGTCCCTCAGGGAAATACCATAAGCGATGGCATTGTCCCAGATGAAACCCGCCGGCGAATACGCCAGGGCGTCAACGTCGTGTTCATCCATACCGTCGGGATAGCTGCGCGGAAAACCGGCAAATGACTTTTCCATATAGTCGGTGGTGATGGCAGAATCGGTCCACTGATGACCGTCGGCGCTTAGAATACCGCTGCAGTACGTATTATCCAGCAAAACAAACTCCTGACATATCTTATGCTGATTTGGAGTAACCTCTTCGCCGAATACACACAATTCAGAATCACCGTTGCCCTGTTTCATATCGCCGAGTACCTGGTCGTATGTCCTGTTTTCCTTTATGATGTAAATCACGTGCCTGAACACCGACGGCTCGCCGGTGCGCTGCGGGACAGGCCGGGCCGGCTGTCCGGGCCGGGCAGCAAGCATCGCCGCCTTGGCAAGGGCCCGGTGGTTGTTGTCAAGAACAGCTTGTGTGTACCCGGCAAGTATCGCCTGAGACGGGACCTTTATTATCGATACGGTTCCGAAATACTGCCGGCTGTTGTAAGAATGCTTCTCTTTTTTTGCATATCGTTTCCACGAACCGATGCCTTTTATGTTTGCCACGTATAATGTTTCACCATCCTCGTCAATTGCTACCGCCCCGGGAAACCAGCCGGTCGGTATCAGCCCGAGCAGTTTTGATTGTCCCGGCTTAAAAGAGACCACAGCCACCGCGTTTTGCGTACCGTTGCAGACGTACATCAAGCTCTTGCGCTTGTCAAAAGCTATTGCATTAGGCGTAGCTCCGAACAAATCGCCATCGTGCCAGTTTAGGGTAATAGTCTCAACAACTTTATCGCTGGCAGTGTCGATTATGCTGACGGTATCGCTGCCGGCGTTGGCAACCATAACGTATCGTCCGTCAGCCGTCGCTGCCAGAGCCGATGCGTGCAGTCCGACAAGAATCTCGTCTTTTATTTTTCCTGCTTGCAAATCAATCACAGAAACCGAACCTTCGCTGGCGATAAAACGCACGGGGTCAACCCGGACATATCCGGTTAATCCGACCGGGCCGGTAACGCTCGATGCGTCAGGCCGACGCCCGCCCCAGTTGCTCACGTATGCCTTACCCGCAGCCAAAACAACGGCGTAAGGCGCAGCACCTGTATCAAATATCCTCAGCGGCTTATTCGCTTTAAGGTCAAATTCCAGCAGTCGATTCGACACATTCAGCGTTATGTAGAGCAGCCGGCCGTCTTTAGAAATCGCCAAGCCCGCAGGCAGCGCCTTTCGCCGGTCCTTGATGCCCGTAGCCGGCAGACGAATCGAATATAACGGCTCAACTCGCCGGTCGGCTTTGACGGCGAAAACCTTAATACTGCCGTTGACGTTGGAAAGATAAATTCTCGAACCGTCCGGCGAAAAGGTTAATCCGGTATAGCTGACTTGGCCGTCTTCATCCGGCTTGAGATTATTGGCCGAATCTGCCGAGGGCCTGCGACCGGCCTCCGACGGCAGCGGTACCCGCTGGAGTATCTTGCCGCTTGATGGTTTCAGAACAATTAATTCTGCCGTCTTGCCGGATGTTACTAACAGTTTACCGTCAGGGCTGACGCCGACAACCTGCGGACGCAGTCCCGGCAGCTCGACCTGTTTGCCGGCCGGTGTAAGTACCTGATTGATAGGCAGCACGACCCTGCCGTTCTTTTTAGGCCCCACCGAGTTGGAAATCTCACTGACGAGTGAGCTTTCACAGCCGGTAACAAACAGCACAGAAAGCAAACAGAAAATAACAAGCAGTGACATAAAGCTACTGCCTATAGCGTTGTCGTTTTTGTTCTTCATCCTTCAACCTTTAACAAATTAGTCCTGCAGCAGCTTTGCCGCTTCTTTGGCGAAGTAGGTGATGATGATACCGGCGCCGGCCCTTTTGATTGAGTACAGCATCTCCATCATTGCAGCATTTGCGTCGATAAGCCCGGCATCGGCGGCGGTCTTGAGCATCATATACTCACCGCTGACGTTGTAGGCGGCAATGGGACAATCGAACCTGTCTTTGGCCCGGCGGATTACATCCAAGTAACACAGGGCGGGTTTTACCATAACGATGTCGGCCCCTTCCTCGATATCCATCGCAATCTCAGCCATCGCCTGCCGGGCGTTCGGCGGGTCCATCTGATAGCCCTTCCGGTCGCCGAAGGCCGGGGCCGACTCGGCCGCATCCCTGAAAGGCCCGTAAAAAGCAGAGGCATACTTGGCGGCGTAGGACATAATGGCGACGTTATGGAAACCGTTGCTCTCAAGGCAGTCGCGGACCGCCTTTATCCTGCCGTCCATCATATCCGACGGGGCTACCACATCTGCGCCGGCCTGGGCGTGCGAAAGAGCGACCTTGGCCAGAAGCTCACACGTGCGGTCGTTATCGACCTTGCCGTCTTTTACGACGCCGCAATGGCCCGTCGTGGTATATTCACAAAGACACACATCGGTAATAACAAGCATCTCAGGTACCGATTGCTTTATCCGCCTGACGGCGAGCTGAACCGCCCCCTGCTCCGAGAAGGCCTCGGAGCCGGTCTCATCCTTTCTGGCAGGCAGCCCGAACAGCAGCACCGCAGGTATGCCAAGCGAAGCCGCCCGGGCCGCCTCGGCGACGGCGGTGTCGGGTGAAAGGTGGTAGCAGCCGGCCATAGACTTAATCGGCTTTTTTGTATTCTCGCCCGGCCTGACAAAAAGCGGATATACCAAATCGTCAACGCTCAGCACCGTCTCGCGAACAAGCCGGCGCATCGCCCTGCTGCTGCGAAGCCGTCTCATCCTAATATCCGGAAAGCCCATCGAATGACCCTTTCTTCAAAAACCCTGTAATTACCACCGGCTTATTTATTAACAAGAATTCGCTCGTTTATCAAGTTATACACCTTCGACAAGGCCGAGACCGGGAAGATGAGAGGGTAAAGCCGCTCGTAGTACCACAATTTTGCGAAGTAAAGGCCGATTGGCGCCGGGGTGTATGCTTGGCCTGTATTGCTCTGTTCAATGAGCCATTTTGTACCTTTGGAAATTGCAGATTCGATGTCCCGTACCGGAATATGCGATTGAACTTCGGTATTGTGCTTTTCGGCCATAACGGCTCTAAGTGCGGCAAGGGCATCGACGGCCAGGGCCGTCTGCTCGATGGACGACTCGGAGCCCTGCGCACCGCCCCAGCCGCCGTCAGCGTTTTGTGCCGACAGAAGCCAGCGAACTGCCTTTTCGAGCATAGGCCAAATCGAAGTACCAAAGCGGGCAGCACTCCCGCACAATGCAGAAATAACTTTCGCCGTTCCATAGACCGGATTTTGCTGCTGCGGAGCCGACTCACAGCCGAACCACAACGGCAGCCAGCAGCCGTTTCCTTGTTGATTATTTTTCAGGTAGTTCAGGTATCGCCGCGTTGTGCGGCCAATTCTTTTTTGCAGCTTGGGGTTCAGCATTTCACGCCAAAGGCCAAGGGCGGCTATGGTGTGGGCGGTGAGGTCCGGCGTGCTCTGGTCGAAAGGCAGCTTCGTCCAGCCCCGGCAAAAGGTCGGGATGCCGCCGTCGCTGTTTTGCAGACCCAAAAGCCAACCGACCGCCGCCTCGACGGCAGCAATAACCTCAGCATCGGGCAAATCGAGATTGTGCAGCGCAATAAGAGCACCTGCTGTATCGTCGGCGTCGGGAACACCGCCGGGCAAATCCGTCCACGCCCAGCCGCCCGGCGCAGCAAGTGTATATGGATGTACCCGGTGATATTGCTGGTCGAGCAGCCAGTCCCGAATTGCCGCCCGCTCGTCGGGGCCGAGAAGTTCCCGAAAAGAACGCGAGCAGGCCAGTGCGTTTACCGACAGCGTTGTCACCCAGGTCGAAAGATTTACATCTATAGGCCAGCCACCGTCATCTCTTGCCGAACCAAGAAGAAACGCAGTACCCTTCGAGACAACGACACTGTCCTTTTGCCCGATAGATGCAAGGCACATGACGACAAAAGCGGTAAGCGGCGGCGCCTCGAGGAAACCGCCGTCAGCCGGCTGAATGGCTCTCAGCTCGCGGAGCGACTTTTTCCTTGTCAGCCGGCGAAGCATTGCGGTTACCGGATTTGCCGGCCTCTTGTGATGATAGTGCGCCTGGCCTACCGCAATAAGCGCCGGCAGTGCATAACTGACGACCGACAGCCGAAACAGTTTTAGCAGCCGGCGAGGACACGCGGCAAACTCGAAAGGCAGCGGCCTTATTAGTTTCCAGGCGTTGTCTTTATCGCCCAGCTTCCCCGCCAGGGCACACATTGTCAGAATCGGGACCGAAAATGTCCGGTCGCCGCCGTACTTGCCGCTGACGACGCCGGCGAGGGCGTCGGGTTTCAAGCTCCCGGCCCGCCTTGCAAGCCAGCTTTCCGCCGCCGCTGCGCTTCGGCGAACGGCATCGGACTCGTCGGCGGCCGAAAATGCCGCCCAACACAGCATTGTCGTACTGATATTGCTCGAGCTAACTACGGTATCTCCCCATCCACCGTCGGCATTTTGATTCGCCGTAAGCCAGTCAAGCCCGCGTTTTATGTAAGCCCGATATGCCGTTTTGTCAACAAGCGCCAGGGCGAAAACGGCCGTTGCAGTCGATAAGGCGCTGCTCGAAAGATGTCCCCGCCAGTAACCGGCCGGCGTGCGCGAACTCAACAGTTTCTCGGTAAAATTGTCGAGAGTTTCTTTGAGTCTGTCCTTGTCAATATCCATCACCATCACCCAAGCCGACCAAGTGCCAAAAGTCCGTAGTACGTATATTCGCAATCAGCCGTCGCATCGGCGCTATTGCCGTAAAAGCCGCCCCTGCCGTTCCAGAGAGAGTCTATGAAATCAAGCGTCGGCTCTTTAAGGTTATCGAGCGGCACACCGGCCAGCGCCAGGCCGTGCACAGCCACCGCGGTGGAAAGCAAATCCGCCATCGGCGCCGCAGGCACGGCCAGGCATCCGCCCGATGGCAAAAATTGACCGCCCAGCCAATCGAGCGTTGAGCCGTTCACGGGCCGGTCAAAATAGTGCAGTATCGTCACAGCCGCGGCCGCAGCCGGCGTCGAGCCGGGCACTATCGACTTATCGTTTGCATAAGAGCCGTCCGGTCTGTGCAGTGACTCAATACAACCGAGCAGTTTATCCGGCGCCGGCACATCGACGCCCAAATCCTGGCACAGCCCCACGGCCAGAAAGCAACCGTACATTGTCCCCGTCTCCGAGTCGATTTTCGTATCGTAGCCGCCGTCGGCGCTGCGATACCGGCTGAGCCGGCGGATAAGAAGTTTCTTCAATTGCGAGCCGAGCGGCTGTGATAAATCGGCTAAGCACCGCACCAGGGAAGCCAGATGCACAATATCCAGTGATTCGAGGCCGGTGAATTGATAAAAAAAGCCAACGATACGCTCGACAGGCACATCGGCATTCAGCCCGACAAGGGCCTCGGCGCCGAACAAACTATAATATAAATCGCTGCGCCCGTCCCTTGCACTGAAGCCGCCGTCGGGATTGATTTGTGACAGCAGGTATTCGACGACCAAACCGACCGAACTGCCGAGTACATTCTCAGCCCGGCTTACCGCCTTTACCATATCGCGCCTGATAGTCATCACAGCAGCTCATTACCTCGATGTCGTTGAAGATTTTGGAGACAACCCGGCGAAGCAGTCCCTTGATGTTCGCATTTTTAAGCGGAACAAGCGAGCCGATGGCCCTGGTTTTATACGATTCCATCGTGGCCCGGGCCGTAGGGATGATTTGAAGTTTCTCGAAGATGGCCCGCATCCGGCTTCGAGAGCAGGGTTTTCCCCCGCCGGTAACTGCCGTCAGCAGCAATTCTCTATCTGCTTTTTCCCCTAACTCGAATGCCAGTGCAAGCGGAAACGACGGGCGAATTTCGCCGCAGCCGTCCGCAGCGTTTTCCGAATCGAAATCGTCGATGTCGTCTTTTATCTGGTAGGCGATTCCGAGCGCTTCGCTGTAGTGTTTGAAGACAATGCCCAGTTTTTCGCCGCCGCCCGCAAGCAGCACGCCCAAATTCAAAGCGACGGCAAACGCCGGAGCCGTCTTGTTTTTATAAATCTCGATTGCCTCGGCGCAGCTCAGCGGGCCAGGCCGACGCACCCAGGACAGCTCCTTCCCCTGGCCTAAGCATAAATCGCAATGTCCCCGGGCGGCGACCTGCAGCATCGCTGCCGTAACCTCCGCCGGGGCTTTAAGCTCCGTCAAAAGCCGGTATCCCTCGCCAAGGAGAAAATCACCGATGTTCAGCGCAATCGGGACGCCGTACCTGACGTGCATCGTCTCGTCGTCATAACGTTTGTCGTCTGCATCTTCGATATCGTCGTGGATTAAAGACGCCTTGTGAAAGCACTCGACGGCCACGGCGAGCTGCATCAGCTCGGCAGGTAGCTTTTCTTCGCCGTCCTGCCTGACGGCCTGGAACGCGCACACCGCCAAAAACGGCCGCCAGCGCTTGCCCGCCTTGCCAAGCCACTGAAACGCAAGCTCCTGCACCTGCCCGCTCGGCCGGCCGGTTATCGACCGCAGCGCTGCCGGCGTGAACCAGCCCTGAACCTCGCCGCGCAGCCGCTGAAGATTGAGAAGACGCGTTCTGTCTTCGCTGTTTTCGTATATTGCTTCCCACAGCCAGTCCATATCGATGCTGGTATTGGCACAGCCGTCCTGCAGAAGGGGTATTGCAACGCCGGCAATCGCCCCCGCCGACATATAAGGAAACACCTGCTGCAGTACCGAAAGGCAGCTAACGCCAATCACCGCCTCGATTTTGCCGCTTTCTATTAAACTCGTAACAATGGGAGAGCCCTCAGCCACAAGAACCGCATAACCAAGCTGCTCGGCCTGGCTCTGCAGCTCGTTTATCACACATCGGCCGCAGTGGTTGCAAACTAGGCCTAACTCATCTATTTGCCCCTTGCAGTTTTTCACGTCCCGCAAACACTGCGGCAAAAGCAGCAGCCGTTTGTCGTAAGGAACACCGGCCACAATCTCCCGCCACAGCTCGTTGTTCACGAGCACCGCAATGTAGTCGCGGTACTTCGGCTCTGCCTTTGCAATCCTGAGGATATTATCACTGTGCCGCCACAGCTCCTCGAGGGACAAAGGCCCGACAGGCCCTTCATCCCGCACGTACTCTCGAATGATATCGAGCAATCTATCCCGCTGCGGCTTTGTCCGCGGGATATTATCCTGCGGCGGCCGCGCCGGCCTTGCCTTTATTACTAAATCGTCCCGCATACCTGCACCTGCTCCTCAACGACCGGCCGGTTCGCCAGTTTCTTCTGCATTTTTCTAAATGCCCCTCTCCACGAGTGCACCTCACATCTGCCTAATATCTGCACAATTACCCGCTTCGCAAGCGATACGCCGCCCGCCCGCTGGTTGTCCCGGAACAACCGGGGCACTAACCGAAAGTTTATTTCATAACAACTGCGGTACAGCTCAAGGTGTCCGGCTGTCATTTTATCAAGTGTAAATCCGTCGTCTTCGCCGGCTGTCGGTTCGTAAAATACCGGGAATACCACAGCCCGTTTTCGGCCAAGATATTTTACTAATTTCAGTGTACGTTCGACATCATCAGGCGTCTCGCCCGGCAGCCCTAATATTATGCTGTACAGCGGAAAGAAACCCGCCCGCGCCATTCGCTCAGCCGATTCTTTCACCATCTGCTCCCAGTCCTCGGGGCGAAAAGGCCAAATCTTTCCCGGACAGTTGGCCGCAACGAGCTGGCCGTTTGCACTTTCAATCCCCATATTCACCCAGAGATAGTCCGTCCTGCAATTCCACGCTAAAAGTTTTCTTATCTGTGCCAGCTCGGCATCGTCAAGCTGCAATACCGAATTGATGTTTGCATGGTCGATTTGCATAAACGAAAGCCCCGGTATCTTTCGCATCCGTTCGAGCAGATTGCATAAGCCCTCGAAGTTCGGCTTTGCCCCCGGAGCGCCATATCGAAAGAAATCTTCGCTGCTGCTGACGACATTGGTTATACCGTTTGCAACGTTTGTCTCGATATCGACAAGGATTGTATCCGGCGAAATATGCTCCATCTTCTTATGGGCCATCGTGCAGAACTTACAGCCCCGGCCGCAGCCCCTCGAAAGCTCGATGATACCGAGCATCGAGGCCGCTTTAATCGGCTGTACCCTGTCGGCGCAGCAGGCCTTTTCACAGACGTATTCGGGATATTGCCGCCCATTGATTATGTCGCTGACAAGTTTCGCACCTTCTGACTCGAAATAGCCGTCGAAGACAACATCAATTCCCAGTTTCCTGCACCGCTCGGGATTCTGCACCCACTGCCAGGCCCCTGCGCCGCCGGCAACTATCTTAAAACCGTAGTTGCGTTTGGCCTCGGCCAACTGCCGGAGCATTTGCCGCGTCCAGAAACTCGTGTACAATTCTCCCTTCCAGAAACTTGTCGTCGTCGTATTACTCATCCCCCGGCCGAGCGGGTCGCTCGAGCTAAAGCCAACAACCCTGACCCAGGGTCCTAACAGTTTAGGCAATGCCTCCGGCGTCGTGCAGACCACCTCGTCGGCGCTTAGATTTGTAAATTTCAGAATGGCCGACTCAACTCGCCTTAATCCCAGGGAGGCCGTCTTCGCCCGCCCGAAGCCGTCGGCTGCAACTCGAGGCGACAAAAAATGCCTCATCACGAATTCAGGGACCTTCGTGGTCTGCATCGTGGCGAAAATGCCCTCGAACAAAACCCTGTAATCGGCGCTGAGCGTTCTGTCCGCCACAAGTACCACTTTCGGTCTGAATTGTTTGGCCCTCACTGTCATTTGCCCTTTGGTCGATTGTCTTTGTCTTGTTTATCTGATTGTTGTCGTATTTGAGCCAGGTCCTTTGCAGAAAGACTCGTCAGCACATCGTTCGGGATACTCAATTTTTTCTGGATTTCGCTTATAAAAGATTCCGTTTCGCTGCCGGGGCCTTGGCCGTTTGCTTTTTCAGACGGGGCGAATCTGGCTTTGCCGGACCGGCTGCGGATTGCCTTACGAATGTCACCGCTCAGAAGCTGCTTTATATCCACCTTCGCCGTCTCGGTTACCAGTGTCTCTTCGGTAACCTCATCGCCGTTGATTGGGCTTGACTCGTACTTGGGGAAAATGATTGCCGTCTGCGGACACACCCTTGCGCAGGCCGGACAATTCGTCTTGCAGCCCGCCGGATTGGCAACCTCGACCCGCCCGGCATCGTCAACGGCAAAAACACCAAAAAGACAAAAGTTCATACACTGCCTGCAGCTCTTACACCTCTCGTAATCGATAACCGGAAACCACGGCACCCAGTCGCCCTTTCCGCCCGGCTCGATGTCCCCGCCGATTTCGATTTTGCTTTGTGCCGGGACAACAGAAGAGATAATCTCTTCCGCCGACATCGTTCGCATATTGAATATCTCGGTGCGCTGCGGGTCCAAATCGGCACCGGCCGTATGAAACAGCCACTTGACCGCCCTCGGGTAACAGGCGATTATCTTAACCGATTCCGCCGCCGCCCAGTCCCTGAGCCGGCTGTCCTTTTTCGCCGCCAGCCCGCATAAATCCGCCACCGCCTCAAAATCAAGACCGCTTCGCCCAAGTGCACCCGCTACCGCCGATTTAACTTCTTTTGCAATGTTCTCATAGTATGCACAATCACAGTAAATTATTGTTGTATTTTGTGACATTTACGGTACTCCTTCTAACCCTCAATGGGCCTTAATATCGTATGCCATTAGCACCTCACCGTGCCGTATGTACAGCCGGCCGCCGCTGATGACCGGAAGCGCCCAGTGCTCGCCCGTCCCTTTAGTAACGGCGAAGCTGCTGACAATATCGAATTTCTCCGGCGTGGCCCTGACAAGCGCGACGTTGCCCTTTTTCTCCTCGTAGCAGTACAGCATTCCGTCGGCGTAGCTAATCGCTCCCTTGTTAATCCAGTGCGTATCGTACATCACCTTACCGGTATCCCAATCCAGGCAAACCCAGTTTCCGTCGCCGTTTCCCTTCCAGCTCGCCCCGTAGATGTAGCCGTCCACAAAAACCACGCCGCCATGATGACAGTCGAGTGTCTCGTCAACCCACTTCAGCGAAACATCTTTCCCGTCCTCCGACAATTTCAGCATCACACCCACGTGGTCATATCCACTGGTGACATAGATGTTCCCGTCATGATATAACGGTGTTGTCGTGTTGATGTCTGCACCTCTTTTTTTGCCGTGCTTTTTCACGTAGTCGTATTTCCACAGTATTGTTCCGTCTCTGGCATCCACACCGATTATGTAATTCGCCGTGACGCCGACGATTATTTTCCTGTCCCCTCTTTCAACCAAAATAGGTGAGACATAAGCTCTGTTATCGTCAAGTGCGGCACTGGCCCATATAATCCGGCCCGTCATTTTGTCTATTGCCACCACCGTCGTGTTATTACCACCCGGCATATAAAATACCATATTGTCGTATATCAGAGGTGATTCTGCAGTGCCCCATCGGCCGTGACTTCCTTTGAATTTTCCGAACGCATCAACCGTCCATTTCACCTGTCCGGTTTTCGCATCCAGGCACGTTACCGTCCCGCTTCCGGTCGTCACATACAGCCGGCCTTCGTCGAACGTTGGAGCACACCTTGCGCTTGGATAAGCCCCTGTCCAGGCCGGGCCTGATTCCGTCTGCCATTTCTTTTTTCCTGTAAGCTCTATCGCATAAACGGACTCGGTTTTGCTGTTTTTGCCCGTTGTGTAAATCAGCCCGTCGGCTATTGAAACCGAAGCCCAGCCGTCGCCCAGGCCGTCCACCGACCACAGCAGCTTCGGGCCGCCCTCGGGCCATTTTTTCAGCAGTCCCGTCTCTTGTGATTTATTGTCCCTGTTGGGGCCCAGCCATTGAGGCCATTCGCCGGCCACTGCTGAGCCGCAAAAACAAAGCCATCCAGTAAAAAATGCCACCAAAATTCGCCCCGCAAATAACTTTTTTTGTGCAGCCATCCAATCACCCTTGGTTAAAACCTCTTAACACGCATCACATTCTGACTACAAACATGTATGTGTCGTTCTATCCGTTCGTATCGTCTGTATGCTCATTTGCTGACATCAAGGCAGATTACCTCTCCGCTCGTCTTGGTAGTGTTCCTGGCATAAATCCTGCCGTTCGCCAGAACCGGAACGGTCCAGCACTTAAAGGGCAAAATCTTGGCAGCCGAAATCTCTTTGTACCCGTCGGGGCCGGCCTGGGCGATGACCAGGTTGCCCTTTTCACCGAGCACAATCAGCTTGCCGTCGGCAGCCATTAAGCTTCCCTGGCCAAAACCCGGCTGCCGCCACAGCTTTTTCCCCGTCTTGAAGTCCAGGCAGCGAAGCTCACCACCCTCATCGACCCCGTAAATGTACCCGTCCCGCAAAACAGACGCGTTCATCTTGTTCCGCATATTCCTGTTCCGCCAGAGCTGTTTGACTTTGTACTTGCCATCCTTGCTCTCAAGCTCGAGCAGTGCACATCCTTCACCGTACCCTGAACAGATGAAGACCTGCTTTCCCACAATAACAGGGTCGGCGGCGTGAACGTCGTATTTCGTCTTCCATTTGTGACCCCACAGCTCCTCCCCCGTTGCCGCATCAAGTCCGAGCACTTCCTGAAAGCCGAACAAGGCCACACACTTACGCCCGTCCATCATAAACGGAACCGCTGTCGCATAGCCGCCCGGACTCTTCGGCCCGCGCCACACCACACTGCCGTCGTCTCTATTGAGGGCAAGCCCGGTAGCGCCGGCGTTGTATATCACAAGATTGTCAATTATAAGAGGTGACCCCGAAAAGCCCCATGTCGTGCGCTCTATACCCATATCCTTTATGAACGCTTTGCGCCAAAGTACCTTACCCGACTCGGTGTCCAGGCAGAACGCTTTGCCGTCTTTGCTTACGGTATAAACCCTGCCATCGGCAACCGTAACAGAGGCCAGCGTACCGCCCTCGTACCACTTTGGGTCCGGCCGCTGAGAATAGCTGTACTTCCAAATCACCTTACCCGTTGTCGCATCGAAGCAGTAAATTGTATCCCTGTCGTCGGCATTGCCCATCGTGTAGGCCCTGCCGCTGCTCACCGAAATGGTAGAAAAGCCAATCCCCACAGTCGCCTTCCACAGCACCTTCGGCCCTGCCTTGGGCCAGATCGCATTCCAGCCCTTCTCCTGCGAAATGCCGTTGTGTTCAGGCCCTCTCCACCAGGGCCAATCCCCGGCATAAGCCGGGACAACGAACAAACCCGCCAATAATACGATTATAAAACTTAAACTGATGCTTTTAAGACACAGCCCAATGTGCATAGTATTTCTCTTAAAAATATCGTAAGGTTTTGTGCAATAATGATATAGCACTGGTTCGGGAATGTCAAATATTCGTATCAACCTCCACCTTTCAGCGCCAAAGCACCCGTTGGGCAGGCGGCAGCACACCTGACGGCAGCCGAGCTTAAACCCTCTGAGAGTAACCGGTTGAACGGCACCGCGACGCGAACGTCGAAACCCCGGCCAATAAATGTCAGGCCGAGCTTTTCCTTTTGCTCGGCGGCAATCTGCACACAAAGCCCGCATTTGATGCATTTGCCCGGCTCGTAAATCACCTGTGGATGGTCAAGCTGTTGGACAAACTCCCTCCGCTGCGATTTGTAGCGATTCGCCTTTGCGTCATATTCCTGCGAGTAAAGGCGCAGTTTGCAGGTATCGGCCTTTCTACAGTCGCAGTGCATACACCGGGCCGCTTCCTTGCGCGCCTGCTCGCCGGAAAAGCCCAACGCCCTGACCGAAGGGCTTTGCCGGGTGGTCTTGCTCACCGCCGCCATCAGTTTCTCCATCTCGCCTTCGAGCAGTTTTCCCATACGACTGTTGAACGGCTTGACAGGCCCCGTCACCGGCTTACCCGTCAGGTATTGAGTAATCGAGGCCGCTGCTTCCTTGCCGTCTGCAACCGCCCGAACAGCCATCTTCCGCCTGCGAACCGCATCGCCTCCCGCAAAAACGCCGTCGATATTCGTCTGGTATGTCTTGCGTTCGATTGCTATCCCGCGCGGGGCTGCCTCGAAGCCCATTCGCTCGGCATCGGCCTTTTCAAGCCGGCCCACAGCTATAAAAACAGCGTCAAAATCGCCGCGCAACTGCTCAATCTCCGTCTCTGTCTTAATACGTCTGCCACCTTCAAATTTCAAACCGAACTTTGTTATCAATTCGATTTCCGCATCGAGCACATCCTCCGGCAATTCCGTCCTGCTAACGCCATAACGAAGCATCCCGCCCGGCCGGTCGTGGTCGTCGAAAATCGTACAATCGAAACCGGCCTGCAGCAGGTAATACGCCGCCGACAGTCCTGCCGGCCCCGCCCCGATAATCGCCACACTCTTGTTGCGCTTCGCCTTGCAAACAGGCATATACGGCTGCGCCGATTGCAAATCCACATCGGCAACGTAACGCTTCAGCAGGCATATCGAAACCGCCTCATCGTATTCTCGCCTCCTGCACACATTCTCACAGGGCGCAGGACATATCCGCCCCAGAACCGCCGGCAGCGCAATATCCCGCTTGACCGTGGCAATCGCATCGGCCAGCTGCCCTGCCGCAATCTGCCGAATCATAAGCGGTATATCCATCTTCGCAGGGCACGCCACCTGACAAGGCCCCATACAATCGCCCACATGGTCACTCAGCAAAAGCTCCAATGCCGCCTTTCTCGCCTCAACAATCTCCGGCGTCGATGTCTTCACACGCATCCCTTCCTCTGCCGGCAGTCCGCACGAAGCAACCAGTCCGTCGCGCCCCTCGACCTTGACCACGCACAGCATACAGCTCGTCGCCGGCTCGTAACCTTCGAGGAAACACATCGTTGGTATCTCAATACCGAGTTTATTAGCCGCGTCGAGAACCGTCGCCCTCTCGTCAACTTCAACTTCGCGATTGTCTATACTCAGCTTTACCATTTCACTCAACCTTCACCGCATCGGCAGGACAAACGCTCTTGCACGTACCGCACCGTATGCATTTGTCCGTATCTATCTCATGTTTCTCATACGGCTTCATCTCAATCGCCTCCACAGGGCAGTGCTGCGCACAAATCGTACAGCCGATGCAGTCGTCCGTAATCGAGTATGTGATAAGCGCCTTGCACCCGCCTGCCGGACATCGCCCCTGAATATGGGCCTCGTATTCGTCGCGAAAGTACCGAATCGTCGAAAGCACCGGGTTAGGCGCCGTCCTCCCAAGTCCGCACAAGCTGCCCTTCTTTATCACCGCCGCCAACCGCTCAAGCTCTTCTATGTCACCACGCCTGCCTTCACCGCCGCACAGCCGGTTGAGTATATCCAGCATCCGCCTCGTCCCTATCCGGCAGAACGTGCACTTGCCGCACGACTGGTTCTGCGTAAACTGCAAAAAATATCTCGCTATATCGACCATGCAGTCCGACTCGTCGAGCACAACCATCCCGCCCGAACCCATCATTGTACCCGCTTCCGCAAGCGACTCATAATCGACGGCTATATGCCCCAGCTCGGCGGGGATACACCCGCCGGAAGGCCCGCCCACCTGGACCGCCTTGAATCGCTCGCCGCCCGCGATTCCGCCGCCGATATCCTCTATTATCTCTCGAATCGTAATACCCATCGGCACCTCAATAAGCCCGCCGTGCGCAATCTTGCCCGCAAGAGCAAAGGCCTTCGTCCCTTTGCTTGTGCCCGTGCCGAGTTTTGCAAAGGCCTGTGCCGAGTTTCGGATAATCCACGGCACCGTCGCGTATGTTTCAACGTTATTTATCAGCGTGGGTTTGCCCCACAGCCCATGCTCAGCAGGATATGGCGGCCGAAGCCGCGGCATTCCGCGCCGGCCTTCTATGCTCGCCAGAAGGGCCGTCTCCTCGCCGCATACGAACGCGCCCGCACCCGGTACGAGTTTAATCTCCAGCGTAAAATCCGTACCTAAAATCCCCTCGCCCAGAAAGCCGTTCCGTCGGCATTTTTCTATCGCCTCGGCAACACGCTTATAGGCCAGCGGGTATTCGGCCCGGATATAAAACCTGCCCTCGCCTGCGCCGACGGCGTATGCAGCTATCGCAATACCCTCGAGAATCCGGTAAGGGTACGACTCCATAATCATCCGGTCCATAAACGCGCCCGGGTCGCCCTCGTCGCCGTTACACACTACGTATTTGGTATTGGCCTCGCTCGCTCGCACGGCGGCCCATTTCATCCCCGTGTGAAAACCGGCCCCTCCCCTGCCGCGAAGACCGCTGTACCGGATTTCCTCAATTACCTGCTCGCAGCCAAGCTCCGTCAGGCACTTGCGAAGCGCAGTAAAACCGCCATTCGCAAGGTATTCGTCGATATCGGTCGGGTCAATCGAGCCGAAGTGCTCTGTCGTGATATGTTTCTGTTTGCCTAAAAAATCGGCTACCTGCTCGTCCCGAACGCCAATAGAATAGCGTTTCAGGTCGCCTGTTCCTTCGTCCGTCAGGATACTGTCGAGCACCTGCACGGCGGCATTCGATACCCGCCCGGTTATACCGCGGGCCTTGAAGTGCCTTGTTACAATCGCCCTGGCATCTTCAGGCCGAACCCTTGTGTACAAAAAGGACGTATTGTCCGGCAGGACAACCTCCAGCAGTGGTTCCTGGTAACACATCCCTAAGCAGCCCACGCGTTTTACCCTGACTTTGATACCGGTTTGCTCCAGCACATCATCCAGCGCCGCACGAATCTGCCCGCTGCCCTTTGCGATGCAGCATGTCCCGAATCCAAGCCGAATTTCGCCCTCGTAGTCCGCCCCGTTGCCGACCGCCTTATGCTTTTCACGCGGTTGAGACGCCTTGCTTTCCTCATATCGCAGGAAATTACTCAGAACCTCAGAGACCGCATCCGTTGTAAGATGCCCGTATATCACCTCGCCGATTTGAACCGCCGGAGCTAACGTGCAGCAGCCCAGGCACGCGACCTTTTCCAGCGTGAACAGCCCGTCCGCATCGGTATCCTCGTCTGGCCCTATATCCAGATATCGCTGAAAGGCGTCATAGACCAGCCCGGCCCCTTTGACGTGACAGGCCGTCCCGATGCAGATGCGAACGGTGTATTTGCCCGCCGGGCTGTGACGAAACCGGTCATAAAAACTCGAAACACCCATAATCGAAGCAGGGCTAATCGCCGTCAGCTCACAAACCCGCTCAAGAACCTGTTTGGGGAGGTAGCCGTACTCGTCCTGAATCGCCTGCAGAATCTCCAGCAGGTTCTCCTGTCCTTTGCCGAAGCGCTCGACAATGCCGTCCGCAAATGTCAAATCAACCTCATTTGCCATTATTATTGCCTATGCAGTACAAATTCTTTACGCCCCGGATGTATATTCGGCCATCGACGAAAGCCGGAGAGGCGTAACATTTCTCACCTAACTCGGACCTCGCCAGCTCCCTGTAGCCGTTCTCTACCCCGGCAACAATCAACCTGCCCTTGCCGCTGAGCAGGTACAGCTTATCACCGACGAATGACGGCGAGGCGTAAAAATCCTCTTCCAGCTCCTCTTCCCAGAGTTTCTTGCCGTCCTTCACCGCGTAACAGGTCAACAGCCCGTCCGTCGCCAGCACAAGAACGACCTGTCCGTTAGTTACAGGGCTGCAAATATCGGGTATGCCGTCCTCGGCGACCCAGACGATATTCGTTTTAGTAACATCGCCTTTGCCGTCGTCGCGGATGGCAATCAAGCTGTCATATGGCTTGACGACAAATACCATACCGTCTGCAAAAACAGGCGAGCTGGCAACGTCGGTACCGAGACAGTTCGCACGCCAAATCTCCGCACCGTTGTCGGGTTCGTATTCTATAACCCACGGTTCGGAGCCGGTAATCAAGCGAAACCCGTTCTTCGTATTTACCA
>Ga0315538_1000458_pt1 | contig 25775 bp, 31 predicted proteins | sample SalMarSW160230MG_2_FD_203834 | JGI IMG/M metagenome (GOLD analysis project Ga0315538, IMG submission 203834) | Salt marsh sediment microbial communities from the Plum Island Ecosystem LTER, Massachusetts, United States - Salt Marsh Sediment SW1601-230 ...
TGAAGGTGGAGGTGACTGTTTTAGATTCTTAAGGTCTTCTACCTCACCCCCTATCCTACGGATCTTCGATCTTCCCCCTCTCCACAAATGTGGAGAGGGGTTCACCCTGAAGGGATTTCCCTCGATCCTGAGATCTTCGGGATCGAAGGACACCCTGAAGGGGACTAAGGGGGAGAGGTTATCATAAAAACCCAAAATCACCAAATGGTAAAGTAAACTACAACTGATTTTTCAGAAAATGGTAAATCAACTAAGAGTGATAATTCGAAAGGGGGAATTAAAGAAAAGGATAAAAGAGCTGGCATCTGAGCTCTCAAATGATTATAAAGACAAAAATCCAGTGCTGGTGGGAATACTCAAAGGAAGTTTTATCTTCATGGCGGATTTAACAAGAGAGCTTCAGATACCGCACCAGATAGATTTCATCTCTGTAGCCAGCTATGGCTCTGGAAAACAAGGCTCGGGAGTGGTGAGATGGCTTAAAGATTTGAGCATAAATATTGAAAATAAGCACGTAATAATAGTGGAAGACATAATAGATTCTGGTCTTACTTTGAATTATATAAGAATTAACCTTTTGACCAGAAATCCCAAAAGCTTAAAGATCGTAACTTTGCTTAATAAAAGGAGGAGACGAAAGATAGAAATACCCTTAAGGTACGTGGGTTTTTCCATACCGGATAAGTTTGTGGTGGGTTATGGTTTGGATTACGATGAGAAATATCGAAATCTGTCTTATATTGCTCAGTTAGAGGATGAACAAGGATGAACAATAGAACAAATAATGTTTTGAAGGAAAAGTGGGCAAGCCTTGTGTCCGACCGTGGATCCTGTAAGAATTTGCTTAAAAGAAGCTCAGGAGGCGATGGAGGGAGGAGGGGTCGCCAGAGTCGATCTCCAAATAACAGAAAGCCTCCAGAGGGGAAGAAAGATGAATTAAGAAAGCGGAAAGGGGCTCGCACCCTGATCTTCTGGGTGATTCTTCTGTTTTTTTCCATCTTTTTGTTCCAGTATTATTCTCAAAGCAAGAGGGACGTGGTCACCATCACCTATACTGAGTTCATGCAACAGCTGGAGGGATCCAATATCAAGAAGGTGACCTTAGTGGAAAAGGATATCCAAGGGGAATTTGAAAGAGAGATATCCAAAACTGTGGGAAAAAAGACAGGTCGTTTCAGCAAGTTTGAACTCCACATTCCGTTTGAGGATCCTTCGCTTTTGGAGAAGCTGGAAGCAAAGAATGTGGAGATAGATGCCGAGCCACCCAGCACCAACTGGTCCGGGATAATCTTGACCTCACTTCCCTGGTTAATTTTGATCGTCTTCTGGCTTTTCATGCTCAGACAGATGCAGGGTGGACCAAAAGGTCTTTTCTCCTTTGGAAAAAGCAAAGCCAAGCTCCTCTCCGGCGACCGACCCAAGGTGACCTTTCAAGACGTGGCCGGGGCAGATGAAGCCAAACAGGAGCTTCAGGAGATAATCGAGTTTTTGAAAGACCCGGGCAAATTTCAAAAGTTAGGAGGGAAAATCCCCAAAGGAGCACTGCTTTTGGGAGCTCCCGGAACAGGGAAAACCCTTTTAGCCAGAGCTGTTGCTGGAGAGGCAGAGGTGCCCTTCTTCAGCATGAGTGGATCTGATTTTGTGGAGATGTTTGTGGGAGTGGGCGCCTCCCGGGTGAGAGACCTTTTCGACCAGAGCAAAAAAAGCGCCCCCTGTATCATCTTCATCGATGAGTTAGATGCAGTGGGAAGGCATCGGGGAGCAGGATTGGGGGGCGGACATGATGAGAGGGAGCAGACTCTAAATCAGCTTTTAGTGGAGATGGACGGATTCGAATCCAACGAAGGGGTGATCCTCTTAGCCGCTACCAATCGTCCGGACGTTTTGGATCCCGCGCTTTTAAGACCGGGAAGATTCGATAGACAGATCGTGGTGGACACCCCCGATGTAAAGGGGAGAGAAGGAATACTCAAGGTTCATACCCGTAAAATACCTTTAGCCCAGGATGTGGATCTTTCCATACTGGCTCGCGGCACTCCGGGTCTATCTGGTGCGGATTTAGCCAATATTGTAAACGAAGCCGCCCTCCTTGCCGCCAGAAGAGACCATGATAAGGTAACCATGCAGGATTTTGAGGATGCCAAGGATAAGGAGATGATGGGAACTGAAAGAAGAAGTCTGGTGATAAGTGAGGAGGAGAAGAAGCTGACCGCCTATCACGAGTCCGGGCATGCTCTCATAGGTAAGCTGGTCCCCGGTTCTGATCCAGTTCACAAGATGACCATCATCCCCAGAGGTCTTGCCCTGGGCATCACCCATTATCTTCCCATAGACGAAAAACATACCCACTCAAAAAAATATCTGGAGACCAAACTTCTGCACCTGATGGGGGGGCGGGTGGCGGAGAAACTGGTGTTTGACGAGCTGTCCACCGGAGCTGCCAATGACATAGAAAAAGCTACAGAGCTGGCGCGCAAGATGGTCTGCGAATGGGGAATGAGCAAAAAATTGGGTCCTTTGACCTTCGGCAAGAAGGAAGAGCAGATATTCTTGGGTCGGGAGATAGCCACCCACAGGGACTACAGCGAATCCACTGCCCAAGAGATCGACAAGGAAGTCAGAGAGATAGTGGAGGCGGCGGAGGTGAAAGCCACCGAGCTTTTGAGCGCCAACACAGACAAACTCCATCTTCTGGCCAACGTCTTACTGGAGAGGGAGATTCTGGATGGAGAGGAGATCGACAGAATCCTGCGGGGTGAAAAATTAGAGCCGGTTAAGCTGGAGACGGAAAAGAAGAAATCATAGGTCGGCGGTCCGCAGTCCGCAGTTCGTATGAATGCATACGCATCGGCAGCATGGACAAAGAGAAAATTCAAAAAGCGGTCAGAATGATTCTGGAGGCGGTGGGAGAGGATCCAGAAAGGGATGGGCTTTGTGATACTCCTAAAAGGGTGGCTGACTTTTACGAAGAAATCTTTGCTGGGCTTTCTGAGGATCCTGAGGCTCAGATCAAACTATATTCTGCTCCCAATCAGGATGATCCGAGTTTGGATCCGGTGGAGATGATCATCGTCAAGGACATCTTCTTTCACTCACTTTGTGAACATCATCTTCTTCCCTTCTTCGGAAAAGCGCACATCGCCTACATCCCTAAGGACAACCAGATAACTGGATTCTCCAGGCTGGTGCGGGTGATCGAAGTCCTGTCAAGAAGACCTCAACTGCAGGAGCGGCTCACCGCTCAGACTGCCGACGTTTTGATGAAGATTCTTAAGCCCAAAGGGGTGCTGGTCATCATGGAAGCGGAACAAATGTGTCTTACCATGCGGGGCTTGAGAAAACCAGGTTCTGTGACCATCACCTCCGCCATGCGGGGAACGCTCAAGGAAGATACCCTCAGAAAAGAAGCCTTCTTGATGATAAAGGGATTCATCCCCAAGGATTCATCCGAGTAAAAGTAAAGTTTAAAGAATCTGTCTACAACAGAATTTTGCCTTATCCAATCAGTCATCACCGTTGTTACGGGGCACCCCTACCCTGCGACATTTCTGGTGGAAAACGAGGGCATCTTAAAGAAACGTTTTGGAACCACACCTCCAGAAAAAGATAGGTGTTGAAACCACTAATATTGGAGAATATGGCGAAGATCAAGAGATGAATTAACTAAGGGTTGCAGATAATTCAGGTTACTTTTTTAACGTAACCTAAAGGTTGCGGCTACCTTTTTTCTACACCTATCTAATGAGCATATACTTGGTAGCCGCAGACTTCAGTCTGCGTTTTTCATATAGTTATGTGTGATCTTTATGTAACTGAAATGGCAAAAAGATGATTCTCCGGTTTAAGAAGAAAAAGTTGGATCTCTCCTCCCGGACCCATATCATGGGTGCATTGAATGTAACTCCCGATTCGTTCTCCGATGGGGGCAAGTTTTTTAAGTTAGAGGATGCTATAAGACAGGGGATGAGGATGGCTGAAGAGGGGGCGGACATAATCGATGTGGGGGGAGAATCCACCCGTCCCGGAGCAGATCCGGTTCCCATCCAAGAGGAGCTTTCCCGGGTGATTCCGGTAATTAAGTCTTTGTCCAAAAAGACCGACGTTCTCATCTCCATTGACACCTATAAAGCCGAGGTGGCCAGGCAGGCGCTGGATGCGGGAGTCCAGATGATAAACGATATTTCCGCATTGCGATTCGATTCGGAGATGAAAAAGATCGCCTCAGAATATAAAGTTCCGATAAATTTGATGCACATCAAGGGGACTCCCAAAAATATGCAGAAAGATCCTTTCTATGGGGATGTGATCGGTGAGATTACGGAGTATTTGAAACAGAGCATCAAAATCGCCCAGGATGCTGGAATTCATAAGGGAAAAATAATAATCGATCCGGGAATTGGATTTGGAAAAAGGTTGGAGGACAATTTAAATATCTTGAAAAATTTAAGAAATCTTTCTATATTGGAATGTCCCATTCTGATTGGGTGCTCGCGAAAGTCCTTCATCGGCAAAATATTGGACGTGTCCGTGGAGGAGAGACTGGAAGGGAGCTTGGCCGCATTAGCGGTGGCGGTGGCAAACGGAGCAAATATAGTGCGGGTGCATGATGTCAAAGAGAGCAAAAGAGTGGTTAGTTTGGTGGATGCAATAGTGGAGGTAGATTAAAAATGAGAGCTGTAAAAGGATGTCAAATACCAAAACATGTGGCAATCTTTCCGGACAGGGTGATTATGTGAATTTATTTAATTCGTTTGCTATAGTAAAACTGGAAATGGGGTGCTTTTCAGATATGAATGAGAAAGGGGATATTTAATATGAAAACTAAAGCAAAGATTAATCCTGAGGAATATATCCTTTCTGTGTTGTCGCCAGAAGATAGGCTGGAGGCGGCTCTTAGGATTGCCAGGGAAAGCTTCAGGAAAACAACCCTAACAATTAAGGATGTTGAGAAGGCTGTTAAAAAATTAAGGAGAAAGGCTTACGAAGAGGTTTAAAGATAGGGTAGTTGTTGATACCGGGGTGCTTGTATCTGCTTTTGTCTTTGGAGGCATCCCTGAAAGGGCAATCAAGAAGACATTTGCCGAGACTGAGATATGGGTGTCTCCCCAACTTCTCAAAGAATACAGAGACACGCCTTTTGAACTCGAAGTAGAAGGCAAGATAAGCGATGTTCAATTGAGATCACTCCTTGCCGGTATCGCTTCATTTGTGGTGAATGCCAAAGTGGTGGTTTCGAAGAAAAAATTATCTCTTTGCAGAGATGCTGAAGATAACATGATCCTTGAATGCTGCTTGGCGGCTGATGTAAATTTTTTGATTACCGGCGATAAAGACCTCCTTGAGGTTGAGAAAACCAGATTGAGGACGAAGCTACCGAAATTAAAAATAGTTTCTCCAAGAGCCTTTCTAAGACATAAGAAATAGTTTGAAGGTTATGGCTTTTATCGAACTCGACCAAAAAATCAAACAAGCCATCCAGATCTGGAGGCGGAATTACGAAGGGACAAGCTCGGTAACCAAAAAGCTCCTTGAGTTTTAGTTTAGGGGGGAGCAAATCCCTTACTACAATCAGGAGGGATATTTAAGGTATTATCATGCTGATTTTGTGGTGAAAGAAGTAAAGGCTATGTATCTTGTTAAAACCAAGGGGATGGAGGGGGTGAAAGTGCCTATAAGGGATAAGGAAACGATTCGTTGGTATGAGAGTGTGGCAAGATTCTTTGGAAAAACCTGGAGGTATCTTAAGGTGAGACCGTATGATCTGGAGACTCATAAGCCTCGCAACTTTAAAACCTTAGCCACAGCCACGCTTCAGAGATTATGAGGGAATTATGGAACTATTTCACATCAGCTTTTTAAAATTCACCGTGGTCGATTTGATCGACGTGGCTTTGGTAGCATTTCTGTTTTCACGGCTGTTGATTTTGATGAAAGGGACCCGTTCGGCGCAGATCGTTTTAGGACTATTCTTGCTTTTTTCCATCTCGTTTTTAGCCTTCTGGTTCCGATTGGAGGGACTTAAATGGTTGATCACCAACATTGCCACCGTGGGGATTTTGGTTTTAGTTATTGTATTTCAGCCGGAGTTGAGAAGTGCCCTAGCTCAGATAGGACATAACAAACTTTTTCGCCTATTTTTTAGATACGAGAAAGGGAAAACTTTAGATGAGCTGGTCAAGGCGGCTATCCGACTTTCTCAACTCCGTTATGGTGGACTTTTAGTGATTGAAAGGAAGATCGGGCTCAAAAATTTCATAGAGACTGGAAAATCCGTCAACGCCGAGGTCTCGGCTGATCTTCTGGTAACCATATTTACCCCCTACACCCCCCTTCACGATGGAGCCGCAATCATACAGGGAGATTACGTGGTGGCGGTGGCTTGCACCCTTCCCTTGACCCAAAATCCCCGCTATGCCAAGCTCTTCGGTATGCGGCATAAAGCCACCATCGGGGTGACCGAGGAATCAGATGCCGTTGCCATTGCAGTCTCCGAAGAGACTGGAAAGATATCGGTTGCCTTCAAGGGGGTGTTGTACGAACAGGTCGACAAATCTGCATTGAAAGAAACTTTGATCAGGATGGCAAAATCTGGATAATGGGGTAAGTGTGTCCTCATTCCCTTTTAAAAAGTTGATATGCTATTTATCGATTATGCAGAGATCTCTGTTAAGGGAGGAAACGGCGGCAGAGGATGTGTAAGCTTCAGGCGGGAAAAGTTTGTGCCCAAGGGAGGTCCGAATGGAGGTGATGGTGGGGATGGTGGGGACGTGATCATTCAGGTAGATTCCCATATGACCACCCTGTTGGATTTCCGTTACAAAAGACTATATAAAGCTGAAAATGGAAAGCCGGGAGGCGGGGCTTTAAAACACGGAAAGGAAGGCAAAGACGTTTTAATAAAAGTTCCTCCGGGGACTGTGATCAGAGATCTGGATACAAAAAAAATTATAGCGGATTTAACCAAGAAAGGTCAAATAGTGGTGGTGGCTCGTGGTGGAAAGGGGGGAAAGGGGAATGCCTCCTTTAAATCACCCACCCTACAATCTCCCAGAAAATCGGAGCCAGGAACCGGAGGAGAGGAAGTAAGGCTCTCGCTCGAATTGAAACTTTTAGCGGATGTGGGAATGGTGGGCCAGCCCAATGTGGGCAAATCCACTCTTTTGTCCCGACTCTCCTCTGCCAAGCCCAAGATAGCCAACTACCCCTTCACCACCCTCAGCCCTAACTTGGGAATAGTGAAGCTTAAAGATCATCAAAGCTTCGTTTTAGCTGACATTCCCGGATTGATCGAGGGAGCTCACCAGGGAAAAGGTTTGGGCATCCAGTTTCTCAAGCACATTCAAAGGACAAAGCTCCTTCTTTATCTTTTGGACGCTACCTCTGAGAATACTAGGAGTGACTATCAGGCGCTTTTGGAGGAGATTGAGCTTTTTGACCCCTTCCTCTCTCAACGCCCCAAGGTGGTGGTTTTAAACAAAATCGATCTTTTGCCAGAAGTAAAAAGATCAGAAATTGCCAAGGGTAAAACTCCGGTGTGTTTCATCTCAGCTTTGACCGGCAAAGGGATAAAAGAGCTTTTGAAAATTATAAGATCTGCGTTAGAGGAGATAGAAAAGGATTCATCCTGAATCAGTCCATAAGGAAGGATAGTTTTTTCGAAGCTGGTTTAACGGTGACGAAACTCGTTTCGAGGCTGGAAGCTCGGTGATCGAAGCTGGAAAATTCCCAACAGATGAAACAGATGAAAAATTTCAAGCTTCGGACTTCGGAAGTCGAGTTTTGTGACGAGCTTCGCCAACGAGAACCACATCCGATTTCGTTTCTTGCTCCCCGTGGGATGTTATCCCAGACGAGCGCCCGTACGGGTGGGGGTCTCCGTCATCCCACGGCATTAGGTTAGAAATCCCGCCAAAGGCGGGGGTGGATGATAACATCCACCCAGGAGCGTAAAAAGTTATGAGGATGGCATTTTGGATTCTTCAGAACTAAAAAGCTGGCTGGCACTCTTCACCGTCCCCAAGGTTGGTCCGGTTCGCTACATCTTTTTGGTCAAACACTTCGGCTCACCAGAAAAAGTGTTATCTGCATCAAAAAAAGAGCTGGCAGAGTTGCCGGACATAGGACAGGTTATCGCCTCCAACATAAAGAATAAGGTCGATTGGAAGAAGGCAGAAGAGCAACTGATGCTGGTGGAGAAAAACCAGGTGCAGATTGTAACCTTCAGAGATGAAAACTATCCGGAGAATCTTCTGTCAATCTACGACCCTCCCCCGTTTCTTTTCGTCAAGGGGGAAATCAAAAAAGTAGATCGGAATGCGGTAGCAATAGTGGGATGCCGCTCCGCCTCTCTTTACGGAAAACGGATCACCGAAAGGATTGGGAGGGAGCTGGCTAGGCGAGGGATCACCATAGTGAGTGGACTGGCGCGGGGGATAGACTCCATCGGACACCTCTCCGCCTTAAAAGAGAAGGGCAGGACTTTGGCTGTCTTCGGCTCAGGATTGGATATAATTTATCCTTCGGAAAACAAAAAACTAACAGAGCAGATCAAATCATCCGGAGCCATCCTTTCTGAGTTTTACTTGGGCACCAAACCCGAAGCACCCAATTTCCCCAGGCGGAATAGACTGATAAGTGGGCTTTCTTTGGGAGTGGTGATAGTGGAGGCGGGGACAAAAAGTGGGGCACTTCTCACTGCCCATTGTGCCTTAGAACAAAACCGGGAGGTCTTCGCCATACCGGGTAATTTAGGAGCAAAAAATAGTGAAGGAACCAATAGACTAATAAAGCAGGGAGCCAAACTGGTCACCTCAGTGGAGGATATATTGGAGGAGTTGAGAATAACCACGAAGGTTGGGGAATCCCCATCTTCTGTTCTGACCGAAGAAGATCTGTCTCATCTTTCGGAGAAGGAAAAAGATATATTTAAGCTTATCTCAGATGAACCTTATCACATAGACAAAATCGCTAACCAGGGTTGTGTTAGCGTTCCTCAAGCCCTATCTGCGCTTTTGTCTTTGGAGCTAAAGGGCCTGGTGAGACAGCTTTCCGGTAAGATGTTTGTGCGAACTTAAACTCAAATAGAAATCGATAGCGGTTCAGTTGATACAGATTCAGATTTTTTTATATTAAAAAATTAAGTTCATGAGAGCAAAATTCAGTTCTTTATAGATGATGCAAAAGCTTGCATTTATTGTCTATTTTGTTTAAATTATAACCTGACCACGTTTAAGCTATAATGTGCGGGATGTTTAAAAACTCCTGCCGAGTAAAGAAGGATAATGTTTTGGTTGAAAGGAAGATTGAGGTCATAAACAAACTGGGACTGCATGCCAGGCCAGCCGCCATGCTGGTGCAGAAGGCGTCTAAGTTCAAATCGGAGATCAAACTACAAAAGGAAGATGTAGAGGCTAATGCCAAAAGCATCTTAAGCGTGATGATGTTAGCCGCAGAAGTGGGAAGCTTTTTGATCATCAAAGCCGAAGGTGAAGATGAAGAGCAGGCGGTGGAAGCAATAGCTAACTTGTTTGAGGAAAAGTTTGGAGAGGAATAAGTGAGAAAACCAGACAAGCAGGTTTGTGTCATATATCGGGGGATTCCCGCCTCACCCGGGGTGGTGATAGGGAAGGCGTTTCTTTTAGATCGCGAAAGCATCCAGGTTTCCCAAGAGAAGATTAAAGAAAATGAGGTGACAAAGGAAATCTTAAAGTTTAAAGAAGCTTTAAGCGATACCAAAGAGGAACTTCTAAAAATAAAGGAAAAGGTAGCCAAAAGGATCGATCCAGATCATGCCAAGATATTCGAGGCTCAGATCATGATCCTGGGGGATAAATTATTTAATAGCGCGGTGATCGAGAAAATAAAACAAAGCCGAAGCAACGCTGAGTTTGTTTACAAAAAAGTGATTGAACAGACAATAAAGACCTTATCCTCTTCTAAGGATGAGTATCTCCGGGAAAGGGTAATGGATATAAATGCGGTCGCCCGCCGTCTGATCTACAATCTTTTGGGCATAAAACATCTTACTTTAGAAAGTATCGACTCTCCGGTGATTTTAGTGGCTAAATCTCTTTCCCCCGGCGATGTGGTGCATATGAAGAAGGAAAGTATCTTGGGTTTTGCCACCGACATGGGTGGAGGAACCTCTCACGGGGCTTTGTTAGCCAAATCCATGGGAATTCCGGCTGTGGTGGGACTGAGAAACTTCTTTGGTCAAATCCAGGATAAACAAAGCATCATCCTGGATGGAATAAAGGGGGAGGTGATTATCTGTCCGGATGAGCGAACTTTAAAGGAATATGAGAAGAGAAGAAGTTATATACTTAAAAAGACAGCTGAGCTTTCCGAACTCAAGCCACTTCCGGCAAAGACTTCTGATGGAAGGAAAATTGAGCTTTCCGCCAATATCGAGCTTCCTGCTGACACCAACTCTGCCTTGGAATATGGGGCTGAGGGCGTGGGCTTGTTCCGGACGGAGTATCTATATATCGCCCGGGCTGACTTCCCCACCGAGGAGGAGCAATACCAAGCTTATCGGGAGGTGGCGGAGAAAGTATATCCCAAATCGGTCATCCTGCGGACCTTCGACTTGGGTGGGGACAAATTTGATCGGCATACCGGGAATTTGTATGAGACCAATCCCTTTTTAGGATGGCGAGCCATCCGCGCCTGTTTAGATCTTCCGGAGACGTTCAAAATTCAGCTAAGAGCCATGCTGAAAGCCAGTGCCAAAAAGAATGTAAAGATCATGTTCCCCATGATCTCTGAGGTGGGAGAACTTCAAAGAGCCAAAGCAATGCTGGAAGAGGCTAAAGGGGAATTGAGGCGAAAGAAAATTCCATTTGATGAAGAAATTCCGGTGGGGATAATGGTGGAGATACCTTCTGCCGCATTGGCGGGTGACGCTTTAGCAAAAGAGTGTGATTTCTTCAGCATCGGGACAAACGATCTGATTCAATATACTCTGGCAGTAGACCGGGGCAATGAAAAGATCGCTCATCTGTATCAGGGGTTTCATCCCGCCGTGCTTAGGCTGATAAAGGAGACCATAGATGCCGCACACAGAAATGGCATCTGGGTGGGCTTATGCGGAGAGATGGCCGCCGATCCTTTAGCCACCACCCTGCTGGTGGGGATGGGAGTGGACGAGCTTTCCACCTCCGCCATGGCTATCCCGGAGATAAAGAAGATCATCCGCTCCATAAAATTTGAAGACGCCAAAAAACATGCAGAAGAAGTGCTGAAGCTCTCCACCATCGAGGAGGTGAAAAAATTCTTAGCTGAGGATTATGCTAAAAGATTTGGAGAGGAGAATAAAAACAAGTTCATTTGAGCCACACAATTGAAGGAACTGATGATATGCTTGAGTCAAGCAAAAAAGCTGCATTCAGGTTAGGTATAGACACTGAGCTAATTGAGAAAAAAACGGATACTCAAAAGAATGTCGAGGTTTTGGGTAATGATTTGACGTTCTTGGGTATTAGAGAATATGAAAGGACAAAGCACGTTCATCGGTTACATCCGTATCTTGGTAAGTTTATTCCTCAGTTGGTTGAGGTGTTTTTGAGAAAATATTTTAGAAAAGGCGATACTATCCTTGACCCCTTTTCTGGTTCTGGAACAAGCTTGATAGAAGCAAACGTTTTAGGCATAAACTCAGTGGGTGTAGAACTTTCACCTTTTAACGTACTGATTCAAGCGGTAAAGATGAAGACGTACAATATTCCAGAAGTTGAAGGAGAGATAAAAAACGCATTAGGAAGATTAAAATCTTTTAGCTACCATTTACAATACAAAAATCAACTTCTAGTTGAGACTCCGCCGGAGGAACTTAAGACAGAAAGTAAATATCTTAAAGAATGGTTCGCTGAAAGAGCTTTAAAGGAAATTTTATTTTATCGGAGCATAATAAAAGAATACAAAAATCAGGATGTTTTACAGATAATTCTTTCGAGATCGGCCCGGTCAGCAAGACTTATTCCTCACTACGATCTTGCTCGACCCAAAAAGCCTATTCGAGGAAGATACTGGTGCATTAAACATAAAAAGTATTGCGAACCAATCAATGAAGCATTGAAGTTTATTAACCGTTATAGTTGGGACACAATAAGGAGGATAAAAGAATTTAATAAATTAAAAACTGATGCTTTCACTAAAATTATTCAAGGAGACGCGAGAACAATAAAATTGCCTGACAATTTGAACTTTGAAGGCATATTTACTTCCCCACCTTATGTTGGTCTTATTGACTATCACGAGCAACACAGATATGCATACGAACTTTTTAACTTCCCGAGACAGGATGAATTGGAAATAGGTCCTGCTATAAAGGGGCAGAACGGAAACTCAAAAAAAGAATACACTAAAGGAATAGTGCAGGTTTTCAAAAACATGTGTAAGAATTTAGTTAATGGTGCATCGATTTTTATTGTAGCAAACGATAAATTCAATTTATATCCCAATATCGGCAAACAGTGCGGATTTGAACTGATAGATGTTTTTCACAGACCGGTGCTTATGCGAACTGAGAGAGATTCTAATAAGTATTTTGAATCTATATTCTATTTCAAGAAAGCCTAGATATGGGTATAGATAAAAAGCAAAGTGAAAAAATCGAAAACCTTCTGATCTTAACTATTGACAGAAAACTAAAAAGATATGCAAGAGAAACCTCTTCTATGCCATTTTTGGCGAAATTGATTCAAGATAGTCGAAAAGTAGCTGCATATTCCTTTATTCATTCCATTGCCACGACTTTGGGTATGTCTATCTATGAAGAGGTTTCTCAGATACTAGTGGAAGATAACTGCGAGGAGTGCTTTCGTAAATATGATTTAGGTGGGGTTCTTTCGAAAGAACAAAAGTCAATAATTGATAATGTAATACGCGAATTGCGGAATAAAGAAAGGGTTCCTGATTATGAAAAAGATATGCAGCTTATTTTAAATACTTCTGCAAAAGATGGAAAACCACAAAAAGAAAGCAAAATTGCTGATTTCTATATGTTAAGGGAGGGTGTAGAATATTTCTTTGAGATAAAAACCGTTAAACCCAACATAGACATCTTCACCAAATCAAAAGCCAAGCTTCTGGAATGGATTGCAAGACGAAGGAAGCCTATCCGAGCTATCTTGGCCTTCCCCTATAATCCGTATTTCCCCAAGCCTTACAAGAGATTCACTGAACAAAACTTAATGCAAATGGGTATTGATTTCCTTGTTGGTGAGGATTATTGGAATTTCTTGAACGGGAACCACACCTTTAGAGATTTATTGAATCTTTTTGACATTGTTGGGAAGAGATGCAAAGCTGAAATACTAGCGAAGATAGAGCAAGTGGCCAAAGAAAAAATGGAAGGTTTTTAAAAAAAGTAGGTAATCCATGCATCCTTTGGACGACATAGAGGAAATCAAAAAGATCGATAAGGGGGGGATGTATGATCGCATTTACCAGTTCCCAACTCAATTTGAAGATGGGCTGAAACGCACCAAAGAAATCCAGCTTCCAAGGTGGGACAAAAGTAAGATTAAAAATATAGTGGTGGCTGGTCTAGGCGGCTCTGCTATTGGAGGGGATTTGGTGCGTTCATATCTGGCAGAAAGACTGAATATACCTTTTTTTATCTGCAGAAACTACACCCTGCCCAAATTTGTGGATTCGTCCTCTTTAGTTTTTGTTTCCAGCTACTCCGGAAACACAGAGGAGACTCTGTCTGCATTTGAGGACGTCTCCCGAAGAGAGGCAAAAATCATCTGCATAACCTCCAATGGAAAAGTAGAAAATGTATCTTCTGAGAAGCAATTTCCCTGTGTTCATCTGCCCAAAGGCTTCCAGCCTCGTGCCGCCTTAGGATACTCCTTTGTGCCTATACTGACGATGCTCGAAAGACTGGGATTTGTTGACGGTGAAGAGACAAACATAAAAAAAACCAAAGAATTCTTAGACGAGAACAGGAACAGATACCGAGTTGAAGTTGATACCGAAAAGAATGAAGCAAAAAAGCTTGCCACCAAACTTCACAAGAAACTACCCATAATTTATGCATCCTGCGATCATTTCGATGCAGTCTCCACCAGATGGAAGGGACAGTTCTGCGAGAACGCCAAGATGCTTGCCTTCAATAACGTGTTTCCGGAATTCAATCATAACGAGCTGGTGGGGTGGAAGGTCTTATCAGATTATAGGGATGACCTGATAGTGGTGATACTGAAAGATAAAGAAGACCATCCACGCATCCAAAGAAGGATGGAGATCGTCAGAGATATCATTGAAAAGCAAAAGGTGGAGGTTATAGAAACCGAAAGCTGTGGAGAAAATCTTTTGTCCCGAATGTTTTCCTTGATCCAGTTGGGGGATTTTACCAGCTTCTATCTGGCTATCTTAAATCAGGAAGACCCTACTCCGGTCAAGGTGATAGATTTTCTTAAAAATGAGTTGGCAAAGTAGACATGATGTATTCCTTCTGTCATTCTGAGTCCCGCCGCAGGCGGGACGAAGAATCTAAAGATAGATGCTTCTCCCGCCTTTGGCGGGATCAGCATGACACGAAGGTAGTTGGTAGCTACCCCTTCAGGTGCGAGACCGAAAATTTGAAATCTGCACAGAAGACTACAAACTCAGATTTATGTCCCGAATTCTAAAATTGAAACATTCCGCCATCCTGATTATTTTCTTTTGCTTCTTTGTTATCTCCCCTCATCCAGTTCAAGCTGAGAATGATAAATTAATAATAAAGATCGCTTCACCTGTCGACTTGACGGTGAGAGACACCCCTGACGATGGCGGCGGGAGTTTAACTCTATCATGGAAGCCCTCACCGGATGATAAGGAGAAGATCGGTGACATAGATGGATATGAAATATTCAGAGCAAGCAGAGAAGACACCACCCTTAAGTTTATCACCCAAGTGGGCGACAACACCACCGCCTTTACCGACGTTGAGTTAGAAGGCAAAGGAGAATATCTTTATGCAATCAGAGCGAAAAAAGGAGATTACTCGTCTGAGTTTGTCTATTCTAACTTCGCCCATCCCAGGTTCAACTGGTTCAGAACCCATCGGTTAAACATGTTGGTTTTGCTTATGATCTTTTCCGCCTCGGTGCTCTTATACATCCGTAGTGCTAAGGGTGGAAAAAGCCTTTTTATTCGCAAGTTAGCCGGGTTGGAGGCGGTGGAGGAGGCGGTGGGGAGAGCCACTGAGATGGGAAAGCCGGTTCTCTTCATTCCGGGAATTTCTGATCTGGATGAAATCCAGACCATCGCCGGTCTTTCCATCTTGGGGAAAGTCGCCCGCATCACTGCGCAATATGAGACTCCCCTGGTGGTGCCGGTGCTTTATCCCATGGCACTGGCAGCGGCAGGAGAAGTGGTTAAGGGAGCTTACTTAGATTCCGGCAAGCCGGAAGGTTTTAAACCGGACATGGTTCGCTATGTGGCAGGGGAACAATTTGCTTATGTAGCCGCAGTAAATGGAATCATGCTCAGAGAAAAACCTGCGGCTAACGTCTATATGGGAGCATTTTATGCTGAGTCTTTGCTCTTGGCGGAGACAGGATTTGCCGCAGGTGCCATTCAGATTGCCGGAACTGCCAATCCAGAACAGCTTCCCTTCTTCATCGCCGCATGCGATTACACCTTGATGGGGGAAGAGCTTTACGCCGCCAGCGCATGTCTTTCAAAGGAACCTTTGATGCTGGGAAGCCTTAAAGGGCAGGACCTGATTAAGATTCTATTGGTTGGTTGCATAATCATTGGCGTGATCTTTGAGATATTCCAGATCGGCAATGGATTTTTCGCAAAACTATTTTTGGAGCAATAAACGTTTAGAGAATTTAAAGTGTGACCGTGGACATGATATATTCCTTTTGTTATTCTGAGGCCCGCCTCTGGCGGGATTCGGTCGCGGAGTTTACCCCGCCAAAGGCGGGGCTCCCTCAGAATGACAGGTGCGTAACCAAGCCTTCCCACTTCGTCTCCCGCCAGAGGCGTCCAGACGGACGCCCCCAGACGGGGGCTCGTCTGAGCCCGTCTGGGCGGGATGTCAAAGGACGGCTTGGCATCAAAGTTTAAATAACGAACAACAAAATTATGAGAACGCAACTTCCAGTAGCCATTGCCTTCCTCTCCGGATTCATCATGGTGATCGCCTTCTTTGTCCCGGAGCCGAACTTAGAGAACTTCAGCCAGAATCTCCTCACCTTTGTCACCATAGTGGGTGGATTCACTCTGCTTTTAGGAATTGTAAGCATCCTGCGGGCAAACGTTCAGGTGGTAGCCAAAAGAGGCAAGGAATGGGGGTTTAAGCTTCTTTTGATACTCACCCTTTTGATCATGTCAATCTCCAGCTTCATCTGGGGAACCCACGAGGGGACCGTGTATCACTGGATGTTTCAAAACATGCAGGCTCCCATGATGTCCACCATGTTTTCGCTTTTGGCATTCTTTATCGCCTCGGCGGCTTATCGTGCCTTCAGGGCTCGTACCAAAGAAGCTACTATTCTCTTGGTCACTTCGGTGATCGTGATGCTGGGAAGAATACCTCTGGGGCAATTCTTGTGGAACAAACTGCCCGTATATACCGACTGGATAATGGCATATCCCAATTTAGCCGTGCAGAGGGGAATCATCATCGGAGCCGCACTGGGAGCTGCGTCTATGTCTCTGAGAATAATACTGGGAATAGAGAGAACCTATATGGGAAAGGGATAAGAGGTGGTATTGTTGGAAAACTACACTTCGGGCGGGATATGCGTATGCATTCATACGAAAATTCCCGCCCCTATGGGAAACAATTGCTTGCCTCTCATAGGGCAGGGTTCACCCTGAAGGGATTCACCCTGAAGGGCATTTAGCCCTGCCGGATGAGTTTTTCAACAATCCTAAGTTGCCTAAAGATATCTATTACAGAAAAGTTCACAATTTGCCGCCTCAGGAAGAAGGTAGCTGTATTGGCGATAGAATTCAACACGACAGGAAAGGCGATTTCACGCTATAAGATTTAAAAAAAATAGAAGAAAACCATGGATGAAAATTACAAAGGAAAAGATATCAAATTTACACGCAGGGTCAGACCCAGATATAATAAGCTTTTGATCCCCGCACTGATAATAAGTCTTATAATAGCGGTGATACTTATCTTGATTTTGAAAAAATACCTATTCCAGCCAATTTTTGAAGAAAAGGGCTTGCTTCACCCAAGCACACCTGTGTTGGTGATGCAGTCGGGGAATGTGCTTGAGGAGAGGATACCCTTGCCCAAGAATAAAGTCGAAGTGAAAGCAATTCCTTAAGGCCGCAATTCCGGAGGCAAATATGAGACAAAAGAATTTCTGGACGATCGTCTTTGGGGTGGTTCTTGTCCTGATCGGATTCTTAGCTCTTTTAGATAGCTTTGAGTTTATCTCCTTCTGGTCCGTTTTGGGAAAACTCTGGCCCCTGATTCTGATCGGGCTGGGTATCTGGCTTTTGGTTAAGAGACGTCACCTCTACTGGGACGAAAAGATCGAGATCAAAGAGGGGAAGAAATATTCCAAGGCTTTTGGGGATTTGAAAATCGATTCTGGTGGAATTGACCCGCATGGAATGGACGTGGAGATGGGATTCGGCGATCTGGAGGTAAACCTCACCAAGGCTAACTTCTCTGATCGGGAGAACGTGATTCACCTTGCCCTGGGCTTTGGAGACATCAAGGTATGGATACCATCTGAGATGAAAGTGAGAGCCTCTGCAAGCTGTGGAGCTGGAGATATCGATGTTCTCGGAAAAACCACAGACGGTCTAGGCAGAAGCGTGGATTATCAGGACGAAGGTTACGATTCGGCTCAAAAGAGACTAAGAATCTTTGCAAAAATCGGTTTTGGTGATATAAAGATTTCGAGGGTCTGATATTAGGCGAAATGCGACCTCACCCCCTATATCCCTCTCTCCACAAAGTGGAGAGGGGTTCATCCTGCCCTTCGGTCCTGAGACCTCAGGGTCGAAGGAAAGGGATTCACCCTGAAGGGGACTAAGGGGGAGAGGTAAACCAAAGGAGGAGTCATGACTCAGCCATCTGAAAAGATACCGAATGTAAAAGTTACGGTGAAAAGCATCAAAGGGAGATGTGCCTTAGGACACAAGGTGGGGGAGGAGTTTGTGTTCAAAGGGGGAATAGCTCCGGGTGGTTTGTGCACAGAGGGGATGTTGACCGTGATACCTGCGGCCAGAACTTTGATGTTCGGAGGAACTCACTTCTGGGAAGATGATCCGGATGCCATCTCGGTCTGTTGTCCTGACTCTAAAAATCTGGTTGTGTTTGAGATCAGAAGAGTTAGGAGTTGAAACAAATCCGAGTTAATTTGTCCGAAAGTCCCGCCGTTGGCGGGACATTTTGGACCTACAACTACAACTTTAAAGAATTTTTCGCAGAAAGGATAGAAAAGCGGATTTTAAGTTATGAACCGTGTATCTGAAACATTCTCCAAACTCCAGCACATTGATCGTAGGTATATCTTTCTTTTCATCGGGATGGCTGCATTTGTGCCATTGATATTTCCGCTGGGACTTCCTCTGGGAGTGACCCCCTCTTCTGAGAATCTTTTCAATGCAGTGGAAAACCTAGGGGAGGGTTCGGTGGTGATGCTTACCTTCGATTACTACCCCTCCACCCTGCCTGAAACCGAGCCTATGTCTTATGCCGCCTTAAGGCATCTTTTTAGAAAAAACATTCGGGTGATTACCTTAACCACCATTCCCTTGGGTGCTTTATCGGTGATGGAGGGGGTGGTCAAAAACGTAGCCCGGGAATATAATAAAGAGTATGGAGTTGATTATGTGAATTTAGGATATAAATACGGCTATGTGGCAGTGATGCTGGGCATGGGCAGAAAAATCTCAGACATCTTCCCCCGAGACAACTACAATAACAAACTGGAGGACCTTCCCCTTATGCAGGAGGTCAAAAATTATGATGATATTGACTTCCTCTTTGTAGTGGCAGACAACGCCACCGTGGATTACTGGGTCTCGCTGGTGAATGCTCAATTCGGTTTGTCCATGGGAGCAGGAGTAACTGCGGTCATGGCGCCGAAATGCTATTCATTCTTGCAAACCAAACAGATGGTCGGTCTTCTGGGTGGAATGAAAGGGGCGGCTGAATACGAAAAATTAACCCAAAATCTTGACAGAGCCACCAGAGGAATGGACCCGCAGTCCATCATCCATCTTCTTATCATAGCTTTTATAATACTGGGCAACATAGGGTATTTTGTGAGTAAACGAGGGAAAGTTCAAAATTAAAGGTTGGTTCGGGGTGCCCTCACCCCGAACCAAAAATGCTGCGGGGTAAGGTACCCCGCAACAACGGAGAGTAAACGTTCGAAAATTTAAAATTAAAAATGAAAAATTTCAGATAAAAATTCAAAATTTGGAGAATTCGAAAAAGTGATCCACTTCTATTTTTGATTTTTGAATTGCAATTTTAAACTTAGCTTTTTGAATTTTTAATTTGATTACGTTATGAACTTAGAATTCATCGGAATCACCATCGCCGCTCTCTTGACCCTGTGTATCTACAGCTTTTTGTATAAGGACAACCCCTTTTACAAATTTGCCGAGCACATCTTCGCCGGTCTATCGGCTGGATATTACGTGGGATTGGTATGGCACTCCATCATAAAGCAACAGCTTATCGGGCCGCTTTTTGAAGAAGGTCAGCTTCTTTTCATAATCCCCGCGATTCTCGGAATCTTAATGTTCACCAGATTCATCCCCAAGATCACCTGGCTTTCCCGCATCTCGCTCGCTTTTGTAATGGGCAACACTGCTGGAATCTTTCTGATTCAACAATTGCATGGACTGGTGCTTCCGCAGGTGAGAAACACTTTCACGGTGGCGCTGAATTTTTCGGGAGTGGTCATAATTGTAGGCGTAATCTCCACCCTGATCTACTTTTATTTTTCCAAGGAGCACAAAGGTGTATTAGGCCTCACCGCCGGTTTGGGAATCTGGTTTATAATGATTTCGTTTGGCGCATCCTTTGGTTACACTGTGATGGCTCGAGTCTCCCTCCTAATCGGCAGAGCCCAGTTTCTCCTCATCAACTGGCTGCATTTGATAAAGTGATTGTTTCTCACCTGTTGTTGCGGGGTACCCTTCGTCCTGAGTCCTCAGGGCAAGCCCTTACCCCGCAACATCTCTGGTTCGGGGTGAGGGCACCCCGAACCAACGTCTATGATCTCGTTTGGCGCATCTTTTGGCTACACCGTGATGGCACGAGTCTCCCTCCTCATCGGCAGAGCCCAGTTTCTTCTTATTAACTGGCTGCATTTGATAGAGTAGTAGGGGCGATTCCCCGCCTCCGGCGGGATGTTCCACATGAATTGCCCCTACAGCAAAAAAAACCAGAACCTAACTTAAGTTAGGTTCTGGTCTCCCTTGATTCTTCTGTTGCGTTATCAGGCTAACCCATATTTTCAATTATAGCAGAGGCGTATTCAGAGGTCTTAAGCTTGGTGGCACCGTCCATAAGTCTGTGCAAATCGTAGGTTACTCTCTTTTGCTTGATGGTATCTGCCATGGCTTTGTATATCCGCTCAGCCGCCTCTCTCCAGTCCAGATACTCCAGCATCATACAGCCAGAAAGGATAAGAGAGCCGGGATTGACCATATCCTTATCTGTATATTTGGGGGCGGTTCCATGGGTGGCTTCAAAAAGTCCAATGAAGTCTCCGATATTTGCACCCGGGGCCATGCCCAAACCACCTATCTGTGCGGCACAGGCATCCGATAGATAATCGCCGTTAAGGTTAGGGGTGGCGACCACATCGTATTCATCAGTCCGGGTGAGGATCTGCTGGAACATGCTGTCGGCGATTCGGTCTTTTATCACGATTTTTCCATCGGGCACTTTCCCGTCGTGTTGGCTCCAAAGCTCCTCCTCGGTTACCACCTTATCCCGGAACTCTTTTTTTGCCAGTTTGTATCCCCAATCCCGGAAAGCTCCCTCGGTATACTTCATGATGTTGCCTTTATGCACTATGGTGACCGACTTACGACCATATTCTATGGCATACTTTATCGCCTTTCTCATCAACCTCTGTGTGCCGGTGACGCTTATGGGTTTTATTCCGATACCAGAATCTGTCCTGATGTTTAACTTATATGTCTGGTTCAACCAGTTGATCAGTTTTTTGACCTCTGGTGTCCCTTCTGCCCATTCGATTCCGGCGTAAACGTCCTCGGTGTTTTCCCTGTATATGATCAAGTTCATCCTCTCCGGATGCTTGACCGGCGAGGGAACACCTTCAAAATACCTGACCGGGCGAACGCAGGCATAAAGATTTAAAACCTGACGCAGGGTTACGTTCAGACTACGGTATCCTCCTCCTACCGGGGTGGTTAATGGTCCTTTCAAAGCCACAATGAAGTACTTTATGGCTTCAAAGGTATCTTTAGGAAGCACCTCTCCATATTTTGCCTGAGCCGCCTCTCCGGCATAGATGTCAAACCAGACTATCTTCTTTTTACCATTGTAAGTCTTCTCCACAGCCGCATCCAGCACTCTGCGGGTGGCTTTCATGATGTCCCGTCCAATGCCATCGCCTTCAATAACCGGAATTATGGGATTATCCGGGATACTTAATCTATCTGCCTTGATCTCTATCTTTTTCCCTTCGGTGGGAACGGTAAGTTTATCGAACTTCACCATCATTCCTCCTGCTGTTGTTTATTAAATTTAAGCATCTTAGATTTCCGACTAATACAAACACAATGATGATTCTTCTATGTCGTTCTGAGCGTAGCGAAGAATCTGGGTCCCATAAGTGAGACCAGAAGGCTCGCAGTTAAGTAAACATAGAAAAAAGATGTTTCGCTTCGCTCAACATGACAATGAACATGACAACCTTTTGCTACTTTTACCGCAGGTCAATCTATCTTAAAATCCCCATGTTTCTCAATATGTGCCAGAAGACCACCATCGTTTAATATCTTTATCATCACATCCGGCAGTGGAGCAAAATTCAAGGTCTCTCCTTGGGTCTTGTTGACCACCGTTCCCTTTTCTAAGTCCACCTCCAGTTCATCTCCCACATTTATTTTGTCCGTATCGCAGATTAGCACGGGCAGCCCCACATTGATGGCGTTGCGATAAAATATGCGGGCGAAGGATTTAGCTAACACTGCCGAGACCCCTGCTAATTTTATGATGGTGGGGGCATGCTCTCTGGATGACCCGCATCCGAAATTGCTCCCTCCCACTACAAAATCACCTTTTTGCATCTTCTTGGCAAAATCCGGGTCGGCATCCTCTAAAACGTGCTTTGCCAGCTCCGGAAGATTTGACCTCAGATGAAACAACCTTCCCGGAGCAATAAGATCGGTGGAGATGTCATCTCCAAATTTCCATGATTTTCCAGTCAGTACCATACGAAACTCCTTTAATAAGGCTCGATGTCCGGATGTTGTTGTCGAGGCTCGTAACGAAGCTCCCAGACGGGAGCTCGTCTGAACTCGTCATTTCGAAACTCGATACTCGAAAATCTATTTATCCATTTAGGTGTTCCAGCTTCCAACTTCGAACCTCCAGCACAGACGTGCCCGTCTGGGCATCGATACCAGTTTCGCCAACGTTTACCGAGCTTCGAAAACCCATTTTCCTGAAATCCTCTTGATATTTTGCAGAGGAAAATCAACTTCGGTTCGGGAGGGGGTTGAACCCCCTCCCGATCAGGCGCCCAAATGGGCGGCTACCGTTTTTTTGCCTTAATAGTTTTTCTTTTGGTTTTCTTTTTGACCAGGAACTCTCGCGGGTCGGCAATCTCGCCGGCTATGGCAGTTGCCGCCGCAGTTGCAGGCGATGCTAAGTAGATAAACCCTTCTGTATTTCCCATCCTCCCTTTGAAGTTTCTGTTCATGGTGGCAAGACAGGCTTCCCCATCACCTAAGATTCCCTCGTGCACTCCCACGCAGGGACCACAACCGGGAGCCATGATTGCCGCTCCGAACTCCACAAAGGTTTTAATGTAACCTGCACGGATGGCATCTAAAAACACTGCCTTAGAGGCGGGAACAATTATCATTCTGGTTTTAGGATGTTTTTTTCTTCCCTTGATTATCTGAGCGGCAATTTTTAGATCCTCCAGTCTCCCATTGGTGCAGGTACCGATGAAGACTTGGTCAATCTTTATTCCCTTGGCTTCATGGATGGATTTGACGTTATCCACAGTATGGGGAAATGCCACCACTGGAGTAAGCTTGGACGCATCGATCGAAATCACCCTCTCATAGTTTGCATCCTTGTCCGGGACAATTCTTTTGAACTTGCTCACTCTTCCCTGTGTCCTCAGAAATTCCTTGGTGGTTTCATCTGAAGCAATAAGCCCGGTTTTTGCGCCAGCCTCCACCGCCATGTTAGAAAGGGTGAATCTTCCGCTTGAGGACATCTTCTGGATGGTGCTGCCACAGAATTCCAACGCTTTATATGTGGCCCCGTCTGCTCCTATCATGCCGATCAAGGAGAGGATCAGATCCTTGGGATAAACACCCGGTTGAAATTTTCCGTTCACCTCCACTTTAAACGTCTCAGGAACTCTTAACCAGGTTTTGCCCAGGGCGATACCCACCGCTACATCGGTGGAACCCATTCCGGTGGCAAAGGCACACAGTGCTCCACCAGTGCAGGTATGCGAATCCGCTCCGATCAAAATATCACCCGGATTAAGATATGATTCTGCTATGATCTGGTGGCATACTCCCTCTCCCACCTCCGAAAGACAGGCACCAGTCTTTTGGGCAAACCGTCTGATGGTGATATGATCGTTGGCCAGCTCTTTTCGGGGGGAGGGGGCGGCGTGATCTAAAAATAGAACCGTCCTTTTGGGATTGACCGCTTTCTCTAAGTTTATCTTTTGAAGCTGTCTTATAGCCAAAGGTCCAGTCCCATCCTGGGTCAGGCAGACATCTACGCCAACCAGAGCTATCTCGCCTGCACTCACCTCGTTTTTGGCATGACTACCTATTATTTTTTCGGCTATTGTTTTTCCCATCTTTTTCCTAACCTCTCAAGTGTTGCTCCCTTATCCGGAGAATCAAATTCTCATTTACAGTTTCATTTGATAGCCCAAACTTTTGGCTTGACGAATAAATTTAACATGAAATTTGCTTGAAGTCAACTGTTCTTTTGTGAATTTTTTCACTAAAATTCACTTTTCCCAGGAAAGCGGGAAGGTTTTTTTAGACAAACCTTTGGCGGATTGGAGTAGGATAGATTAAAGATAAAAAGATGGCTAAAAAAAGGAGACGGTCCAATTAGAAAAAGAGAAATTTCGTAAGGTTATTCTCGATATCCCAGATGCTTTTTCAAAAGCTCTCTTATCTGATCTGCCTTGAAAGGTTTTGATAGAAATCCATCAGCCTGTGCGGCAAATGCGTCGGATTTGGAGGAGTCGGTGCCAAACCCGGTGATGACCACCACTGGCAGATGAGGAAACTTATCCTTGATGGTGCGTAAAAGGTCCATGCCCCCCATCTTAGGCATTTTCAGATCGGTGATCACCATATCGAACGATTCGTTACCCAGAATTTTCAAAGCCTCCTCCCCATCCTGTGCCCCGGTTGCCTTGTAGGCAAAAAAATCCAGAATTTCCGAAAGCAGATTGGACATATGGGGATTGTCATCCACGATCAATATCTGATTAGTTTGAGCCATACGGTTTTTGATTCAAAATTTGAGGTTCAAAGACTTTTGATTCCACTGCTTTCCCTTGATGTTCAGTTTAATCTCCAACTTATTTTATCGGTTAAAAAAAACAGAATCTTCAGCTTATGCAAGAATTTTGCAAGAACAAATGTCGGATAGTCCCGCCGTTGGCGGGACATATTCGACCTACAACTTAATTAAGAACCTCTCCCCCTTGGTCCACCTCAGTGTTGGTAACGGACGCCCTCGTCCGTTCTCCCCCGCCTTTGGCGGGGGATCAGGATGAATCCGTTCACGGTGAATCCGTTCAGGATGAATCCGTTCACGGTGAATCCATTCAGGATGAATCCGTTCACGGTGAATCCATTCAGGATGAATCCGTTCACGGTGAATCCATTCCCTTCAGGCCTGAGCCTTCAGGGCGAAGGCAGGATGAATCCGTTACCATCTATGTTTCCGTCACGGACATCGAAGATCCGTCTGGAAGGTGTCCGCCCAGACGCCCATACGGGCCCGTCTGGGGGCGAGCGCCCGTACGGGTGGGGTCGTCTGACCGTGACGAACATATGAAGGGCATAGTAAAACACAAATTCCACATTAAATGCGAAAGAACCAGATTTTCTTCTGTTGCCCGGCGAGGCAATCCGCCCACTCTTTGGGAAATTCGAGAAGGTTTATTTAAAAAAGCCGAGGCACAATTCCAGCCTACTCAAAGTAGGACTCACTCCGATTTTTTTGTTCCTATGGTGAGACAAGCTGCTTGTAAAGCATTATGGTCTCTTTAGCGGTTTTCCCCCAGGAGAAAAGTTTTGCCCTTTTTAACCCCCGCTCCCGTAGAGTTTGACGCAGTTCGGTGTCTGACAGCACCGTATCGATCGAAGTCGAGATTTGTTCGATATCAGAAGGGTCCACGTAGACGCCTGCATTGCCCACCACCTCCGGCAAAGAGGTGGTGTGGGAGACTATCACCGGGGTGCCGCAGGCCATTGCCTCCAGAGGAGGAAGTCCAAAGCCCTCGTAAAATGAAGGATAAACAAAGACCGATGCGCTGTTGTATAGTGCCGGAAGATCCGAATCTGACATATATCCGGTGAAGATC
>Ga0315538_1000464_pt1 | contig 25715 bp, 38 predicted proteins | sample SalMarSW160230MG_2_FD_203834 | JGI IMG/M metagenome (GOLD analysis project Ga0315538, IMG submission 203834) | Salt marsh sediment microbial communities from the Plum Island Ecosystem LTER, Massachusetts, United States - Salt Marsh Sediment SW1601-230 ...
TTGTATATTTGTAGTGCTGTAATATTTCGATTTGAAAGGTGGGATTCTCTTCAGTTATCAATGTTTTGTTCTTTTCATGTATTTAGTTATAGGTTATTTGTTAAATCAACATCCCACCTTTCTTTTCCTATGAATCAACCGAAGGACATATTGATAGAGAGCCACCAGTTAAGGCAGGACATCCTTAATACCATAGAGAAATATAATTTTGATCTAACAAGTATTGCTTTGAATAATGGTCAATTCACACCAGAGTTATTCAGGGAATTCCTTACCACAAACTTTCCATTTCATCCCAAATTCAAACTAATGACACAGGTTAGATTCCTGAGATTATTAAAGGAGATGGGGATTACATTGCATATTAAGGAATCCATAGGTACCCCGCCCGATGAAACCTTCGAGAGATATACCAAGAAACAATCTGTTGAGGTATATGAGAAAAAACTTGGAATAATTAAAGATTTTTTCAGAGAATAATCCTATCTTTGTTTTGGCTAACGGTCCTTTATTAAATGATGGGAGGGATATTTTAAAATATAGCCCCTGGGATTGTGCATTCCTTCTTCAAAATAGAGGTTGTGTTAGCCAATAAAAACAATTCCGGGGGTTTTATATTAATACCTTTAAGATGAGTATAAAAGGGAGAAAAACAACCATAATGCCTGAGCTAAATAAAATATATATAGGTGATGCACTGGAAGTCTTAAAGACTTTTCCTGATGAGTGGGTGAATTGTGTTGTTACATCACCACCTTATTGGGGATTGCGGAATTATGGGCAGGATGGACAGCTTGGACTTGAAAAAACACCGGAGGAGTATGTTGATAAGCTTGTGGGGATATTCAGGGAAATCCGCAGGGTGCTTAAAAGGGATGGTACTGTTTTTTTAAATCTTGGCGATTCTTATTATGGTTCAGGCAAGGGTAGAAATCCAGATGGAAGCAAATGGAGCGGTTTTATGGGGAACAAAAATCGGGAGATGGCTGCAATGACTTCAAATGTTCAACATGCAGCTTCTTGTGACATTTTCGACAAAGAACCTGTAAATTGTCAAGAGAGTGATCATTTTTCTGAAAATCTCTGTGGTGTGTGTCAACAGGTTTCCCGCCGCAAATTTCACAAAGAAAGTTTGCCCTCTTCCATGCTAATTGCTTCACTTTTCTTGCCCAACCAGGAGAGTAGGGAATTTCTGAACGACCATTTTCCCACATTGGATTTTTTTCTCCAGGTGAACCGCATTTTAATCTCCATTTTGGATTTTCTGCATTGCGAAAACCTCTCTGACGAGCAGCTTCTTTCATTTTATCAGTCCATGCCTGGCGGATTTTTTCAGCAACTTCTGGTTTTGTGCTTGGCGAGGGGTAATTTTTCTTCTTGCCTTTTGTGCGGTCGCTCATTAACTTACAATGTTCCGGAGTCCTTTCATAAGTCTTACGATTTTTTAATGCAATTTTTGCACAATCAGGGCAACGCATTACCCTCCTGCCAACAGGACTGCCACAATCTATGCAGAGATATGGTTTCTGAATATTATAACGAAATCTTGTCATATTTTAATGATGATATTCAACCACAAAGTACCATCAATAATTATGCCAATTTAAAACCCAAAGATTTAATTGGCATTCCATGGATGGTTGCATTTGCTTTACGTGATGATGGTTGGTATTTAAGAAGCGATATAATTTGGCATAAACGAAATCCAATGCCAGAATCAGTAACCGATAGACCAACCAAATCGCATGAATACATTTTCCTGCTTACTAAATCAGCAAAGTATTATTATGATGCGGAGAGTATCGCCGAACCAATAAATGAAGATACAAAAAGAAGATATGAGCGGGCTTGGAATGGTGATGGTGAGCGTGGTTATCCCGGAGGCGTACAAAACCACATTAAAAATTTTATGGATCCCGAAAATGAAAAGCGTCAATGGGCTAATAAGCGTTCCGTATGGACAGTAAACACCCAACCATTTTCAGAAGCTCATTTTGCTGTTTATCCGGAGAAATTAATAGTGCCCTGTATACTTGCCGGATGCCCGAAAGACGGGATAGTGCTTGATCCTTTTATCGGGAGTGGCACAACATTTATAGTATCCCGCAAACTTGAAAGAAATTGTGTTGGGATAGACTTGGGATATAAAGATATTTCAGACAGGCGAATATATAAAGAATTGGGAATGTTTAAATAATATAAAATATGAAGAAGGTTTATATAGCAAGTCCTTATACATTAGGAGATGTGGCGGTAAATGTAAAATTTCAGATGGATACTTTTGATGAATTGGTGAATCTGGGTTTTGCTCCGTTTGTTCCGCTTTATTCACATTTCCAACATATGATGCATCCAAGACCCTATGAGGATTGGGTGAGGCTGGATTTTGAATGGATTAATGTGTGTGATTGTCTTTTAAGATTAGGTGGTGAGAGTAAGGGTGCGGATGCTGAAGTTGAATATGTTAAAAAATTAGGGATACCTGTTTATTATTCAATAAAAGATTTAGTAAATGGATCTAAATAAACTATACTGCATGGATTGTATGGAGGGCATGAAAGACTTTCCTGATAAGTATTTCGATTTGGCTATTGTAGACCCGCCGTATGGGATAGGAAATTGTATTAATACACATGGTAAGAAATTGTACAATAAAATGCAATGGAATACAAAAATACCAAGTCCTGAATATTTCAATCAACTTTATAGAATTTCAGAAAATCAAATTATTTGGGGGTGTAATTATTTTGGTGGAAACATTAAGAATGTTGGTAGAATTATACATGATAAAAGTAATTCGGGTCAATTCAAGGGACCTAATACTCTATCAGATGGTGATTTAGCATCTCAAAGTTTTAATAATCTCGTAAAAATATTTCATTATGGATGGTCTGGCAACCGTATGGGTAATAAAATAAATTGGGAAAATAATGGATTAGATAGTAGAATACATCCAACCCAAAAACCGGTAGCACTTTATAGATGGACATTAAAGAAATATGCAAAGCCTGACATGAAAATAATAGACACCCATGTAGGCAGTGGCTCATCCATTATAGCCTTCGTTGACTTCGGTTGCGACTGGATAGGCTTTGAGATAGACCCCGATTACCACAAAGCAGCCACCGAAAGAATAGAACGACATAAACAACAGCTTAAACTATTTTAATGGAAAAGAAAACATCTAAGGAGTGGCTATCAATCCTCAAGCAGAAATACACGGTTGAGATACATGAACCCGATGGATGGGACAGGGAAAATCTTAAATACTCTTTTATGCAGGAAGAGATTACTGCAGATGAATTTTTGAAAAGACTTAATGCTTCAACAATAGAAGTGGATTCCTCTTTTTTGAAAGCTAAGAATGTTTTTGCTGACTATACCGGGGATATTGAAACAAGCCCTAGATTTTATGATGAGACCCTGCCAAAAATGAAAAGACAGGATAAAATCAAGGAACTTCTCCCGGGTCTCAGGGAGCTTATCCTGTCCCTCAACAGCGTTTCGGCTGACCTGGCACACCTGGAGGTCGCTGACAACGTGAAAGCCTACCAGAGAGTCCGAAAAGCCCTTATTGACCATGAAAAAGCAGTGAGGGACTACCGCTATATGATCGATAATCACCGGAAGGAAGCCCAGAAAGTAAATAAAATTGCAAAAAAATATTGAAAATAATTGGAATTTAAGAAAAATACTTTACCTTTGTTTCGTAATCACAGTGTGTATATATTAAATTGTCTCGGATGGAGTTACGAATACAGTTTAAGAAGCTAAGACGGGAGAAAAAAATTACCCAGCAAACCCTCAGCCAATGGTCAGGGGTCTCCAGTGAGATGATTTCCCGGTTCGAAAGGGGTGTCTCTAATATATCCATGCGTAATTTTGAGACATTATGCTCTGCTATTGATGTATCCCCCGTATTATTTGATAAAAATCAATTAAAACAATTGTCAGAATAAAGATAAATGATATGGAAGAAAAAAACACAGGACAGGCGAAACTCTCTGAATTAAAAGATTCAGCATTAAAACACTATGATGAAATTTCTACTAAAGCACATATTTGGCAAAGCTTCATACCAAGAGCAATTAATCATTATAGACCATTAAGAAAGGGTATTATATTTAAGTATATATATAATCTTATTACTTATGATTATTAACCCTTAAAAGATTCTTAACCTATGAATATAGCAGAAGAACTAAATGATAAAATTTATCAAATTCAGGAAAAATGTGTCAATGGTGAACTAACACCAGAAGAAGCAGATAAAAAATGTATTGCTTTAATCAATCAATTCAAAAGAGAAATAGTCCAGGATGCTTGGTTTGCAGGGTTTCAGCAAGGTGTTATTACTGACCATAATGATAGGGATGAAACTAATAATAAAAGAATGTCATTTGAAAAATACTTAAAATCCAATTCATGAAAACATTAAAAGAAGAAATAGAAAAAGAAATTAAAGTCCATGAAGGTACTATTAAGGACTGCCAGGAGGAAATCGAACGCAATAAGCAATCAATCAAAGCTAATGAAAATACAATATTTAAAGTAACTGCTATGATGAGTGCCTTGCAGTGGGTTTATGATAAATTATGCGAACCCAAATAAAAGAGATATGAAGACAAACCAGGTTATGATCAGGAAGATGGGGACCTATGAGGTGCGACAACGTACTGTGGATAGTATGTTTAATGCCTCAGCCCTGTTGAATCAATATAATAGAATTAATAACATCAGTAAAAGAATTGCTCATTTCCTGTCACTGGAAGGAACTAAGGACTTTTTAAATGTGCTGGCAGAGGACTTGCAACTACATGATAATCAGCCGTGTCGTGATCACGACATGGATAATGATGATGAAATAATAAGAATTCCAGGTATAATCTATACATCAAACCGCAAGAAAGATAAGAAGGGAAGATTTGTCCAGGGAGAAGTGTGGTTCCACCCGTATTTGTTCCTGGACTTTGCAATGTGGATCAATCCGAAGTTTAAGCTGCAGGTCGTTAAGTTTGTCTATGACCAATTGATTGAATTCCGTCATAATGCAGGAGATCAGTACAAGGGATTAGCCTCAGCCCTGACAATGTTTGAGAATGTTGACTACTCAAAGGTGGCAATGGGTCTGAATTATATCGTGTTCGGTAAACATGAGCCTGAACTTCGGCAGAATGCCACCCAGCAACAATTAAAATCCCTGTCTTCCCTGCAGGAAAAACTTGCCTTTGCTGTTAATATGGGGTATATATCAAGCTATCAGCAGTTGCTTACGGAAATGAGACGTATCTATAGAGTAAGAGATCAATACCTGGCACTTAAATAATAGAAACCATGACAGTAGAAGAATTAAGAACAGAAATATTAGAACTCGCATTTGCTCCTTATATGACTCCGAGAAATTTGGAAAAGAATATTGATATCCTAATCAATCAATTCGAATCCGAGGTGTGTAATCCCGCAAAGGAACTTTTAAAGAAATATGAGCAATGGGAAACCGATTTGTTAATGTTAAATGAAGTATGGGAAAATGGCCTGCCACAATTCACTCAGGAATTATATGATAAATGGATGAAATTACAGACTGAAAGAAATAAAATTTTAAACACATCCGAACCAGAATAACCACTAAAGATGAAAGAGATGAAAAGAAAAGAATTAGTGAAAGAACTTATCGAATGCCTTAGGGAATATGATTTAGCAATGGATAATAATGATAATCTTACTGCCATGGACATGGTGGGTAGAATGTGGATTATATTAAAAATATTAAGAAGATTGATAGGTAAATCTAAATAACCAGAAACCATGACAGCAGAAGATATAAGAAGTGCAGATTTGTTAAGCATGCTCATGATGTATGAAGCAGAAATAGCTGATTGGTATGAAAAATTTGAGAGGGGTGAAATTACTAAAGGAAATTATAGTAAAATAAGAGATGAACTTGTGAATAAACAATTTGTTTTAATCAATAAATTCAAATCCGATATAGAGAAAAATGCCTATCCTAACACGTTTGCTAAAGACGGTGAAACTGAATTCTGCGGTAAGTGTGGGACGGCAATTTAATCAACCACAAATAAGATGAATAAACCAATATCGTCCAGTAAGCTCAGATGGAAGGTTCATATTGAGACACCAATAGGAAGACTGAAATTATATCTTAATGATAAATTATATTATTGTAGTGGAATTATTGTTAAACTAAATAAATCGAAATAAATAACCCCTAAAAATCAGAAATGATGACACACAAAACAAGAGAAGCACTTGACGAACAGCAAAAGCAAACTATGACAGCAGAAAATAAAGGGAATGGATCACTTCTTTGGGATTATACCCAATGTAATAAATCAGAAAAACAAATGCTTCATGGGGTGTGTATTTATAGGGGTTTATTCAATTTTAAATGTTCTATTAATAATCAAAATTGTGTAGCTTATTTAGGTAAGTTAAACCAATAATAAACCCCGATCAACCACAAATAAAGATGAAAGAGATGAAGATTAAATGTGAATTTGATGGAGAATTAACTGAATGTAGGGTTATTGAAAACATGGGTTATCAAGGAGGTAATTATGTAATGGCTGTTGAATATGAAGGTGAGGAGAAAATTGTTATAAAAGTTGGTAAAGCATGGCGGCCAAAAACAGTTCTTGAAAAATTGGAGCCGGGTAGTAATTATGTAGGACAAAGAAATTAACACCTAACTCTAAATAAAGATGAAAGAGATATTATTATATGGTGGTGGCACTCAAAGTACCGGATTGCTTTTAATGGCCCTTGATGGGCTGTTTAAAAAACCAGATATGGTGATATTCTCAGACACAATGGGAGAACCACAATTTGTTTATGATTATATAAAAAGGGTAAATATATATATTATTGAAAAATATCAATTAGGTATCAGACAAATTTATGGTGGTAATTTGCCGCAGGATATTAAAAGTGCTGAATTGTCTTATAGAATTAATCAAAAATTTCCGAGCTTAAAAACAAAAAGAATTGCCTCATTGCCATTGTTTACGGAAAGTGGTGGAATGATTCGCAGACAATGTACGGCAGAATATAAAATACAACCAATAACGAAACATATAAAATCGGTTTATAATTTTGGTCGGAAAAATGCCAAATCGGAGATTGAAATAAATAGATGGTTCGGAATTTCTCTTGATGAAATAGAACGATGTAAAATATCACAGGAATGGTGGGCGATTAATAATTATCCACTTGTGGAAAAAAGAATGTATCGGCATGAAGTGATTGATTATATAAACAAAAATCACCCAGAACTTGCAAACCCCCCACGATCATCTTGTTACTTTTGCCCATTTCATAATGATAATTATTGGAGAGAATTAAAAGAAAATCACAATAATGAATTTGGAAAGGCGTGTAAAATTGACGAACTAATACGGCACCAACCAAAATTGACAGATAAATGTTATCTACACCGAAGTCGGCAGCCACTAAAAGATGTTGATTTTTCAAAACATGGCCAACTTGAAATATTTGCCGAATGCGATGGCTATTGTGGAATTTAACCCTAAATCTAAATAACACCTAATATTAGAAATAATGGAAGAACAAACCTATCTCGGATATTATGAGTCATTAGAAGCATCTGGATTCAAATTATTTAACTCATTGGAAAAAGCTAAAGAGCCCTGGTGTTTTAATATGAGAATATTTGAGGCTCCGGGATTAATCCAACAAGAGTTAAATTCTATGGAAAAACCCAGGTATCCCAAAATCAAAGAGAAATACAAACTTGTGTATTCAGAAGGAAATCTATTTCATGAAAAGGAATAAGTTAGACCAACAATAAAACCAGATATGGGTAATATATGCTTTTCAGCAACAAAGAATTGTTATGCTTCCTTTTGGAGTTATGGAGAGATATGTGTGGGGTGTAATTGTTGTGGTAGATCAGGGAAAGGATTAAAGATGTGGAAGGCAAGACTTGGTTTTCATAAAGAGGAATTGAAAAGACAAATAGATTTTAATGATTGGGTCCCGGAATATAAAGAATTGCAACAGAGAGTCAGGAAATCAAATATCACTTATCATAAAGCAAAAATTAAACATTGTGAAGAACGAATCAAACACTTTGAAAATATCCGAACTGAGAGTCGGCAACTGGTATGAATCGGTGAAGTTTAGGGTACCGGTAAGATGTGACCTGTCTGACCTTTATAACCTGTGTGCTATATCTGATGGTGCATATGATGATCCACCAATAGATGAAATGTTTACTCCTATTCCCCTCATCGAAGAATGGCTAAAAAGAGGTAATTATGAAAAAATGCCAGAATATGATATATGGGTTCATGAAGATGGGGTTTGGATTTATGGGAATGAGCAGGAAGGATTTTTCTTTGATTATGTAATTAAAGATAGAAAGTTAGAATTTGTCCACACATTCCAAAATCTTCATTTCGCATTAACCGGTAAAGAACTTGAAATAAAATAATAACTATGGGGATAAATAGAAGTTTTATAGTGGTGAATCTCACAAAATATGCTGGTGTCGTAGCCCCGAACCTTACAATACTGGCAAAAACAATGAATGTCCATGGTGATACTGTGCGTAGATGGATAGAAAAAAGGGGGGAAATTCCTTTATACTATCACCAGACTAAAGATAATGAATACTATATGATAATAGAAAATCCCGTGATCATACCAACTTACAATCGGATAAGGAGAAGAAGACAACTTGAGGAACTTATGGAAATGTCAGGGGAAACGGAAACAGTGAAGGGACAAAGACAGAAAATTGTTGCTTATCTAAATGAACAAATGATTGTGCCGGATGATGCCGGACATTTGGAAGGATTAATGGAAATTTTAGATATTGAATTTATATCCGAGGAAGAGGGATGGGTAATGATTGATTATATTAATTAACTTATAAATAAAAACCATGATTAACTGGCTAAGAAAAATACGGTTTTTAATACTTCATCGATTAGGCTTTGATGCTGGTGGTGTCTGGGGTGATTACCTTACTGATATACGTATACCAACAAATGAATGGAGTGGGTATTTCTTTCAACAGATTGATGAGACAGGACAAATCCCTCAAGGATGGGATATAGACTTGCCCTGGGGACATAATGACAGGGGAGACCACTATACTACCTATGTGTCACCATTGGGAATATGGTTTGGTCGTGGATCGTTTGAGATATGCTATAGGGCTGAGATGAATGATATGGTGTCCAGGCCTGCATTCTGGCTCCTGAATCTTGAAACAGAAACCTGTGAAATAGATATTACAGAACATTTCAGGTCAGATGAAAAATTCCAGGTGTCCTATTGGTACCACTATGAACCACGTAAGGGATGGTGTAGGGCTATTAGATCAAAAAAACTCTTCAGGGAAATGACTGAAAGATATTTTGTTTATCGCCTGGACTGGAAGAAAGATAGGCTGATGTGGTATATTAATGGTATTAAAGTGGCTGTCTATAAATGCTATATTCCTGTAGATAAGATGGCTGTTGTAATATCAGGAATTGAAGGGAAAAATATAAAATGGCTTAAATATAAATCACTTAACTAAAACTTAACTCAATGAACCAATTCTATTTTTTTGAACTTGTCTTTTTAGGAATAATAATTCTGGATGCTTTATCCCAGGGGTTTTCTCATTCGGGAGTATACCAGAATAGACCATGGAAACGTAAGCTTGGCAATGGTTTTTTCTTGCTGCTAATAGGGATTTTTGTACTATCCCTTGCCCTGATCCCGGATAGAGTGTCTGTATGGATGCTCGTGAATCGTGATATTTGGGATGTAATATGCCTCTCAGGAGCTTTTCTCCTGTTTCGGTATAGTATATTCAATATTATCTATAACTCCTGTTACAACATCGGATATAGCCTTAAAAGGTCTATATTCTACCTTGGTGGTAGTAAAAAGTTTGACCGGGCTATGACATGGTTTCTGAAATTTAGCTGGTTTGGAAGGAAATTCAAGCCACCAATCAGCATGTTTATGTTCTGGTCCGGGCTGTTTGCCTTTATCTTTGCCGAGGTATTGCTGGTATGGAGACTCACTGAAATTGATTTATTCTAATTAAAATATATTAAATAAAATGTGCGATCCAAGAACAAGAGACGAAATTCTCATAGCTATGCGGTGTTCACCACCAGTAGATCATAAAACAGCAGAAGCTATTGATAGACATTTACAATCCAAGCCAATGGGAAGAATAGATTATTATTGGCAAGAAGTTGGAAGACCGAATAGTAGAACTTATTTTACACATAACACATCTAAATAATATGGCTAGAGACTTTATTAATAGATACAATCCGGTAGAAATTATTTTCCCTTCTATTGAACTTGCTGGTGGAAAATATTGTACACTTGATGGTAAGAAAGAAGTAACAGCACCAACTTATTTAAGGTATTTTGATACAATAGGTGCAATTAGACATCTACCAAAAGAAGAGTTGGCTTATATAGTTACTCGTATGTGTGAGTTAGAGAAAATGCGTGATGATATTTATACTATAATATTTAAAAATAGAATAGAATTAGAATAAAAATCTAAATTATGAAAAGCAGGCATAGATATTTAATTAAAACTTGTAGTATTTCTGGATATGGGTACACTGTACATGAAGTTTATTGCATGGAAACTACAGAAACTTGTATAAAATTAAAATATTTAGATCATCCCGACCAAAGAATTGAATGGGTTAAAAAAACTGATATTCAAACCAGAGAATGGGGAGATCAAGGGTTTGTAATTCTTGAGGACTTAGGTAAGTATAACTTAAAAAAAAGATGAAAATCCAAATTGACACCACAGAAAAGGTGATCCGGGTCGAAGAAAAAGTAAACCTTGGAACACTGTACAATTATTTGAGAAAATTCTTCCCTAACAATGAGTGGAAGAAATATTCAATTGATGCTCACACCATTATTCAGTGGGAACGACCATGGTATGTTTATGTTGATAGACCATATAAACCCTATCAACCATGGATTACCTGGTATGGTGCTGATGTCGTTACGGTTGATGATGACGGGTCTACAACCAGGCAGTTTGAATTTAACTCCGGGGTCTATAATGTAGAGATCGGAACAGTTGCGGAACTTGTGGCCTCACAGAATTCGTAATTAAGGGTATTAATATATTAAGACCTTTTTATCTTTTATTATTTAAAACTGAATTATGAAAAAATTTCTGAATTTTGCATTACTATACCTGGTTATGTTTGCTGTAATAATTGGGTTGTTTGTTGCATTCTGTATTACTGCTGAATGGAAATGGCTCCTGGGATCATGGGGTTTTGCTGTGATTATTATGTCAGAGTTATTTCTTAGGCTGTATCGCACACTTAAGGAATCAGAGATGGCTATTAATTTTTATCGTGCCTGTGAAACATTAGGACAGTCTGATGGGAAAACTAACTGAAACTTTTGATTTTCTTACTGTACCACCGGACAAACTCCATACTAGGTATCCTTATGAATTTTTTTATCATTATATTACGATTGATTATAAACTGAAAAAATTAAGGAGGACCCTTAAATTATGGCTCAAGGATTGATCTACAACCCCAAGGGTAAGGCTAAAGAGTACATCCCTGATGGATATGCTTTGAATATTTATGTTGGATGTAGTTTTGGCTGTCGCTATTGCTATGCCCCAAAGATAATGCACCAGGATAAAGAACTGTATCATATTGTGGGGAAACCAAGAAAGCGTTTCAGGGAAAAGATAATACAGGAAATTATTCTGTATAAGGGAAAAAAGGTATTCCTCTCTTTTATATCTGATCCATTCCAGCCCTGTGAACAGGAGTATAAGCTTACTGAATTTGTGCTGGGAGAGATGTTATTGCGTGGTGTGATACCTGTGATCCTGACCAAAGGGATAGTTTCTGATAAGGTATTTGAGATTATTTGTTCGTTTGAGGAGGCATACTTCGGGTGTACGCTTACTTCTGCTGATAATGATGTTGCACTAACCTGGGAACCCAAAGCTCCATTAGCCAGCCTGAGAATGGATCAAATCAAAAGATTTCATGATAGGAATGTGCATACCTGGGTGTCCCTTGAACCAGTAATCTACCCGGGTGAAGCATTGGAAGTGATAGAAAAGACCCATAATTATGTTGATGAATATAAAATCGGCAAATTAAATTATGAAAATATTGGAGAGAAAATTGATTGGAAAAAGTTTGTGGATCAGGTAATTAATCTGTGTGAGAAGTATGGGGTTAAATATTATATTAAAAATTCTTTGAAAGAATATTTGGAAATTTGATTGTTTTTACTTTAACTTTGCTTCATTATGAAAGGGAGAAGATTGTTCTTTAAAATATATCCAACAGCGATAGAAGATTTTTGATCCAAAGATTATGCATTTCCCGTTCTCCCGGACCCATAATCTTCTGAAAATGATCCACTAATCCATGCTGTTGGAGGTTAAGTTGGGTCATTTTCTTTTTTATGACCCCTTCACCCATGGTCGGGAGTATATGTAACGGTGGCGTGGGTGATGCTTATTCCCCTACCATGGGACTGCAAAAGGGGAGCTGTGACATGAAAGGATCGAGCAGTAAGCAGGACATCGTTAGCGGTGTTAAATTTGGGTCTAACTTATGAGGTGCTAACATCATCATAGGCTCCAGGTCGAAGGGCGGCTCCGGCACGGGGGTTAGTCTAAAAGACAAATGGGGATAATGCAATGAAAGTAAAATTTCATTAGGACTCATTATCTCCATTCTCAGGGACTCTCCATCTTGGGATTAGGGATAACGTAATAGAGATTTCGATGTTATTACCTTATATACTATTGAGACATAACGTGCGTGCGAGCTTTTTTTAGAAAAAATGGAAACTGTAATTTATATAAAAGGTTCTTATTTTTACGATACTCAAAAGGGAGAATATGGTGCTGTGATAATTCACCCCGATGGTTCTAGGGACTATATATCTGGCAATGAGGATAATAGTACTTCGTGTAGGTTGGAATTGTTAGCTATTATTAATGCTATAAAAAAATTTGATAATGATCAGTCTGTTGATATATATACTGCTGATAATGTTATTATTAGTGGTATAAATAATAGATGGATGATGAGAAATAAGAATAGAAAACATATGGATTTATGGTCTGAGATACTTAAGTTTGGTCGAAAACATAAAATCCAAGCTTTTCGTACACCAAGCAAACATACATATCATATTGAGTTTGCTAAATATCTTGCCCAAGAGGGTCGTAAAGAACATATTAAGAAGTAATTAAAGAATAGCTTGAGATAATTAACGTTATTAGAAAAATAGGATTGGTCCCCTTTTTTCTTGATCAAAGCTATTCTTTTTACAGGAGAGGATGCTTAAAAATAGTGTCCTCTTTTTTTGTATTGGATTTTTTTTTAACTTGCACCTAATTTAAAATTTTTTTTATTCATTAAAAATCGAACAGATCATGTTACTAACATTAACAGTTAGATCAAAAAACAACAATGTTGTGGCTACTGCCTACAGCAAATCGTTTGAAAGTACATTAATGAGGGATTTAATCACTAATCCCAACACGGCTGCTGTCCCTGCTCTTCCAGGTCTTGCAGCTTTTGTGTATGAAACAGCAAAAGGAAGAGATGAATCTTATACCGTTACCGAATCCGTTGCTTATATCACCAGTGCTGCAGGAGGAATCGGATCACCGGACACCCGGGGTACTCCTAATGCTAATTATGATGCGGTAGAGTATGGTAATGGTGTAAGGCATACCACTGTCCTGACAAGGAAAACTGATTTTGTCCAGGCTGTTGCCACTGCTGCTCTTGCTTTTGGGGATGCAGTTTACACCTTCCCAGAAGGAGCACTTGGAATAGTTGCCGGAACAATCTCATTCACTATTCAGGGTGCTACTGCCGTTAACACTCCGGAAGTAGGGCTTGGTCATGTAGTTGCCGTAGGAGCACAAGTTACTATTGATGCTTGTGCTGGTGGTGCTACTATGGAAAGTATCCTTGATGGTACTCCTACCGCACCCATTACCGCTGCAGGTACAGATGTAGCATATGCTTTTGATGCTGAGGCTGACCTGGCTTGGGTTGATGGTACTGCTGCTGCTGTGGCAATGTTCCTTAACTGTGCAGGAAACTGGGCGGTTACGGAAAATATTACATTTTCTGATGTTATCATTACCCTTACCTGGGATTTCCTTGGTGACGTATAAGATTGCCTATTAACTCTTTTAAAGCTCTCCCTTAACCGGGAGGGCTTTTTAAAAAAAATACAATGGAAAAAGTAACAGCAAATATCAAAACATTAAACTCTATGTATACAGACGTAAGACTTGAGGGAGCAGAAAACGGGCTTGTGTTGCACTATACAGAGAAGGTGAAAAGACCAGGGAGTAGTGAGTATGATAATTACGATTACAACTACAAGCAAAAAGTATATAAATTTAACGAAGCACAGGAAGCAGTGAATGAGTTATTGGCAATGTCAGGATTATCAGAACTGGTAAAGTCTGCTTCAGTTGAATAATAAATGAATGCCAGATACCCGAGGCATAGAAAAGTCTTCCAAAAAACCTCATAGAAAAAGGGAAGATTTGGAAAGTCATATTGACTTTTTATACGAACTCTACACTAACGGGATACCCCTTTCACCAGAAGATTTTCAATTACTCATCGATAAAAAGAGGATTGATACTACTACAATAAATCAATTATTATACTCTCCAAAAGCTGCCGGTCCTAAAAAACGTAAAGAAGAAAGTCAATTCCAAAAAAGATTCCCTACCAAGGAGGGAATGGAGATTGATAAAACAATCACTTCTGTCAAAGACGATGAACCAGAAATTGATTTCTTTAAAGATCAGGATGTTATTGTCAAAGAACTTGTTACACAGGAAGAAATTGAAGAGGAATGGAAATCAGAATTTAATGTTATTAGTATAGGCAGGGAGATTGAGAAGTCTGATTGGCTTCCGGCACAACTTATTAACCATTCACAGGAATTTATTGACTGGATAGATAGTATTAATGCCGGGTTCCAGACAAAACGTGAATACTCAAAATTTAATCTCTATAAACAACAGGCAGAACGATGGTATAATGAGAATGATTCTATTGTGAACTATGAGGGGGATGAAGCGAAGTATGAATATGCCATGCAGGAGTTTGCCCGTTGTGCTGAAAATAGTTTGTATGCTGCAAACAAGCGCTTCTATCTTAAAGACCCATTGGTTGATGGTGGTAAACTGAAGTTTTATGCCACAGATAAGTACGAACACCAGAGGGTTATATGCTATCTTATTGATTGTGGATACAGCCTTCTGATAGGCAAGCCAAGACAGCCGGGACTTACATCCATGGTGTCTATCGTAGCCATGAACAGGCTGATCAGCAGGCGTAATTACTTTATTAAATTCATTACCGAGGACCTTAAAGATACCGGACATGAAATCTTTGAGGATAAGCTAAAATTCTCATTCTATTCCCTGGATGATTGGTTTATTCCTGCTACCAATGGCATTCCTGATGTTCTGAATGATAGGGATAATCTATTCAGGATAGGCAGGAAGGGGCAGAAGGGAAGGATAGGTGGCCTTAATAGTAAAATTCAGGTTGTGGCGCCTTCCAAAACAGCAATCAACGGAGGCACACCACCGTTTGTTCTGGTTGATGAAGTAGGTTCTATACCTATCCTTACAGAGATGTTGAATGAGGGCAGACCAACTATGTTCAGGCGTAACAGGGATACTGGGGAGATGGAATTGCGTGGACAGTGTATCTTATTTGGCACAGGCACGACAAGCAAAGGAGGTGCTGCTTTCGAGGCAGAGTGGAAACGGTTCATGGGATTATGGAAGGAAAGGGAATTTTCTGCTGGCATAATCCCTATCTTTTTTGACTGGACTACCAGATGTGATGAGATTGAGTATTTACAACAAAAGAAATATTACTATGGTGCCAGGGCTACAGATGAGAATATAGATGTGGAAACATCCAAGGTGCAGTTTCACCAGCATTTCCCCACCTATCCTTCCGATATGTTTGCCACTACCCAGAAACTTCTTGCTTCCCGGGATTTTATAGACAGGCAAATTAAGAAATGTGAAGGAATCGATCCGATAGCAAAACCGCAGTATGGATACTTTGAACCGATTATGGATATGAACAAGCCCATGCAGGAGAATAGCGATACGGCTTATGCTGTGATTGGTGCTAAATGGATACCTACGGAAGAATATGGCGAGGGGTCCACAACGATTATATTCTCTCATCCCAAAGAGAAGTGGAAGGATCGGTATTATGCCGGGACAGACCCGATTGCTTCCGACACTGGAACATCAAAGATGTCTTTAACTATATGGGATAAGTATTACAATACTGTCTCCTGTGTGGTAAACCATAGAAAATCCAATGATCCCAACTATTCATTTCAGCAATGCATGCTGGCTTCTATGTATTATTCGCCAGACAGGAACAAATGTGTTCCGGAGTTGATTGAAAAGAATATAGGACTTGCATATAAGAATTACCGGATTAACCATAATACGCATCATCAGCTATTGTTTAACGCACAGCTTCTCCCCGTATACCAGTCTGGTGAAAAAAGTAATGTGGGGATTGATAATAAGGGTGTGAGAAACCAAAACATCATTAAAAAAATGCAGGAAATTATTAATGTATTTGGCGATAAGATATATATTCCTGTTATTTTTGAGCAATTACGCACCTTTTCATGCAATACTACCAGGAGTGGAATAGACCGTTGGGGAACAATAGACCACAGATATTACTTCGATGATGTACTTTTCTCAATGACATTTTCGTATATTTGTGCAGAGAGCATTCAAAAAACACCAAAATACCTTGGAGATATTGAAAACAATACCAAGATTATTTGGGTGAATCAATATGATAGTAATTGGAATATGGTTCGTAAACAAGTGAGGGTACCGGCATGACATCAGATTATACATTCGATCATTATTATTGGGATACAGGTCGCTGTACCTATGATATATTTTTTTACTATACTCTAATTGGTTAACCAAATGGATAAGCGTGATATTTTCACACCAGTAGAGAATAAATTATTGACCCAAAGTTATCCTGAACTGGATAAGATTGAGGCATTCCGTGGTCTCCGGTCACTGGATGCTAAGTTTGCCTGGTACTATGCTGTTTATTTTGCCGAAGAAAAAGATAATTTAATAAGAGTAAAGAAATCACTGGATGTTTCTTATAAAAATACACTCAAGAAGGAAGATAAGAATCGATACTTAAGAGGGGATTTCCCTGATCAGATAAGAGAGGCTATCAATTGGTTTGAAAAGATGGATGCTCCGGCAAGGGTAATTGCTAAATTTACTTGTGAGAGAACCCTTGAAGCATATATGAAACTTGTTGATGTTGATGTTGATGATGTCGGACTTATTAAAGTGTATGACCAAGTAACAAAAGCTGAAATTGGTGAGAAAAGAGATTGGAATCAGGTATCTGCTTTTGTTAATGCTACTACTAAAATAGCTGAATTTCTTCCTGAGCTGATTAAAACCCTTGAGCATGGATTTGGGATAAGCAAAAGTATTAAGCGGATGAAAGGAAGGAGTGAGAGCTTGAGGGAAGATTTTCTAAAACATATTGATGAAAAAGAAGCTGCAAAATCTAACTAATGTTCAGACTAATAGAAAAAGGCGACAGACCTAACCGCTACCAGACCACCGAAAGGGATGAGAAGTACCATATTGATTGGGGTCGTTATGCAATCTCTAATGGGTTTAATTCATATCATCAGGAATTTTTGAACCAGGTATACCTTAATCGCAACTTTGTGTTTGACAGACAATGGGTGTTGGAAGAGGATACCACTTCGTTTTTACTGGATAATTCAAACCAGTCCACTAACCGGGTAAAGGTTATAAAGAATTATATTAAATCTTATGTAATGCAATATTTGGGTAATGCTAATATCATGGATATTACCATGAATGCAAAAAGTATTAGCCATAAAGCAATTAACCGGAGAGAAGAGAAGTTAGCTGATATGATTTTTTATACCCAGGTAGCCAACAATGCTACACCGGAACTCAGGGATTTGATAAAGAAGACATATCCTATTGGAGATACGGTTGATGAAACAAAACAGATATTCACCAATGTATACGTTGATGGATTTGTGGATAGCATAAATATGTTTCTGGATTATATTAAAAAGGAGAATGAATTTGACAGGAAAAAGATACCACTTGCCTTTGACCTTGCTATGTCCGGGATAGCACTACAGGAGTACTACATTCATAATGGTGAGTTTAAATGGAGAAGGGTCGTGCCGGAAACTTTTTTCTGGGACAGGTCTGCTTTAGAACCCGATCTGTCTGATGCAGCATATATGGGCACATGGCAGGAAATGGTGCCAAGTACTATATTTGAAATGGCTCCTTCACTTACTCTTGACCAAAAGAAAGCCATTGAAAGTGCAAGCAAGAATCTGACAGGTAATCATAAGGGTAGGTTGTATGTTTATCGGGTGTACTGGAGAGATTTTATGGACTATGAATTCGGATACGTTAAGGATGAATATGATTATCCATACCTGACCCGGATTAATAATACATTTGAGGGAGAGGATAATCCGAGGTATACAGATAAGGATCTGATTCCTGTTGCTGATCTTAATGAACACCAGCTTGAGATTATGAAGGGGAAGAATAAAGCTACTATGACAGTGGATTTAATGAGATATGTTGAATTTATCCCTCATGAAATTGTACCAAATGTTCCGAGTAGGAACATAAACACGCCCATGGATATTGTGATGGAATATGGTGTTTTTCCTTACCAGGATACAGAGCTTCAGAATATTGACAGTGTTAAATTTCCTATTAAAGCATCCACATGGATGTATCATAATGGTTTTGTTGACACCCCGATCAGTTCTTTGATTAATCCTCAGCGAATGATCAATAGGTATGCTGCGGTGGAACAGCAACAGATAGCATCATCTCATGGACAATCCTTGTTTTATGAAGCCTCAATGGTGGATGATGAAGCTGAGATGCAGAGCAATATGTACCAGGGTAAGCCAACAGCTATTGATACAAAGGGGCTTGGGATTATGAATTTAATGGGTAACTATGGTAATGTTGTTGGGAATGATACCTTGGTGTTTGAGACATTACAACAGATAATGAAGACCAGTATGGATCAGATTATTGGTATCAATGAGTCCATGAAAGGAAGTACACACAGGGCAGATAAGCTTGTTGGTGTTACAGAACTTGAAATTCAGAGGGCTTCTCTTATCCAGGAACCATTCTATGCTGCCATAGCGGATTTGTTTTTACAAACCATGCAAGCCACGGCTAATATCGGCAAGCGGATATATATAAATAATAATACCAGAAAACTTGCCGTGGCAATCGGAGATAAGCACTCCCAGATTATTAGTATGACTAAGGAGTATAACCTTGAGGATTTCAGGGTATTTCTTAGGAGAGAACCGGATATGCAGAAACAAATTGCTGCTGGTAACAACTTACTTGTTATGCTTAAGCAAATAGATGCTATTGATGATACAAGATTTGCTGAATTATTCAACAGGGGTACACCGGATGATATTGCAAGAGGCATGAGGGAGTATGCAACAGAGAAACAGGAAATGGCAAGGGAGCTTGCAAAACAGGAACAAAGAGAGAAAGCTGAGATGAAAGAAGAGGTTAAAGGTGCTATCAAGGGGCAGGAACAGAAAGAAATGGACGATAAAGCACTTGAACAATATAATAAAGAAAAAGACAGGGATACAACTGTTTATAGGGATGTAATTAAGACCGCAGCGAAAAATAAATAATCAGTAAATTGTGATTTTAATTGAGAAAGAATTATATTTGTGTGAAAGAATAAAAGAGATTTTCATCTTAATATGCTTATATGCGTAATTAAATAGTAAAAAAATGGCTAACACAGAAGAAGAAAAACAAACCACCGAAACCACTGAGGCTCCCAAGCCCGATGTATTTAATGCCTTGGATGGAATAGGTATTGATGTAGCTGCTTTAAAACAGAAGGCTGATGAAGAACAAAAGAAATCTGATGAGGCTAAAGGAAAACCACCCGAGGCAAAAGTAGAAACGGAATCGAAGAAGGAAGAACCGGCAAAAGAAGAACCCAAGCCTGCTGAAAAAAAACCCGAAGAAACAAAACCACCCGAAGATTATGAATTTAAGGTTGGAGAGAAAGTTCTTTTGGATGATGGCAAAACTCCCGAGGACGGAGAATACTCAATCGGCAAAGACCAGGTTGCTGTAGTCAAGGCGGGGAAGATTGAAGAAATCAAGAAGGCTGAGGAAGAAAAAAAACCGGAAACCAAAAACAAGGATGAATTTGATAATCCTTTTGTTTCAACAGAACCTGAGACCAAGGTTACTGAGATTAAAGAATTCAAGGATGCTGTTTCTTTAATTAAAAAGGAACTTGATATTGAAGTAAAAGAACTTGGTGATCTCAATAAAGTGATCACTCAATATAAGACATTACAACAAAATTTGGATAAAGCATCTGTAGATGTCAAAAAGCTTGCAGACTGGAATCAGATCATGGATAATCTCCCTGAAGAAATTTATGGAGTATTTGATGCATTCATGCGTGGCGAGGATTATATAGAAGTCATGCGTAATGAATCCAGACAGAAACCAGACTTCACTAAAGACTTTACTTCTAGCAGTAAAGAATTATTGCTGAATTATTATTATCCAGGTAAGTTCTCTACGGAAGACTACCAGGATGAAGACAAGCAATCTGAAATAGGTATTGCGATGGATTCAGCACAGAAATTCTTTGAGAGGGATAAGAAAGAGTATAAATCTTATCGTGATCAAATTGCTGAAAAGGCAAGTCAGAGGACTGAGGCAATGAAAACATCTATTGAAACCACAATTAATACCCTAAAGAAAGATGTTCCTTTTATTAAGGATAATCACAAGAAGAGGATTGAGGGTATTATTAATTTGGGACCAAGTGGTGTGATGTCGCTGTTCGTTAATGAAGATGGTACATTTAAACCGGAAGCTGGTAAGTTGGTAAGCTTGGCAGTGTATGGTGAAGATGCTATCAATTTTCACAAGGACAGGGCAGCTAAAGATGCTGAAACCAAAACAACCGAACAAATTTTACAACGTGGGACTGGTGATAAACAAAGACGTTTGGCACCAGCAAAAATTGCTGACACAAGGGAAGATGATGTCAAGAAGAAACTTGGCGAAATTATTCCTGATATGGGAGGTAGAACAATCTTCTCAAGAAAGTACGCTGTACCTGAGAAGAAATAAGTGCATTGTTTTACTTTAAAAAATTATTATCATGGCTGGAACTTCAATTCCCGCAAATAACCCGCTACTTAACCCGTTAGGTAGTACCTATGATGCGGTGAACGTTACGAATCTTATTCGTGATGCTATTCAATATGCAATTTATGATCTTGCACCGGCTCAGTATGATGCCCTCAAGATTTTAAATATGGCTCCAGTAGAATCATCTACTTTGGATGAATTTGTTTACAAGGAGATGGTTTGGTGGAGAGAAGCCCTTACGGTTTTTGTTTGGGCAAACCCAATCATTACCCTGGCTGGAACCTATGCTCAGGAATCTGATATTCCTGTACAGGTTAACTCAATTATTTGTGATCCTGCCGGAACATCTTATATTGTGATTGCGTTAGCTCATAGTGCTGTTATCAACTCCAGCACGATTACGGTAGCTGTTCAGACTGGTGCTGCTGCCCTTGCTGCAGGAACATTTGTTGCCAACGATGTTCTGTCAATACAGGGACAGTTAATAGCAGATGGTATGAACACCATGCAGAATCCTACCCGTACCCGGTTGGTTGATCGTTATAACTACATCGAGTTCTTCCAAAGAACAGAAAGATGGGATACGATTCAACTGCAGAAAATGATCAATGCCGGAACAACCAATGTCCTTAGCCTTGAAAAACAGGAGAAGATTCGCCAGATTCGTCTGGATTTATTTTCTACTTATTTCAATGGGACAAGAGGTGAGTTCACTGTCATTGAAGCTGCCGGGAATAAAAAATCCAAAACAACCGGAGGGATTTATCCCTTGATGGTTGCCGGAGGATCATCCCACTCTACGGTAGCCCTTGGTGGTCTCCAGACCGCTTTTGAGGCACTGGCATTCGATACCAATTTTAAGGCTCAGGGTGCAGTAAGGTTTATCTATGGATGTGACGAGCTTCTTTATGAACTGGCAAAAGCTTATAAGGAAGACGGAATTCGTTATGCTCCCAACGATAAAATTGCTGATCTTAACCTGACACTTTACAAGGTTGGATCGATGCAATTCGTTCCTGTTTCATGTGAATTGTTCAGAGATTCCGGGACATTACCCGCAACCTGGGCAAATAAACTCCTGGTAGTTGACCAGGATACCATTACCAGGAAAATTCTTGCTGGTATTCCTGCAGAGGAAATGGGTGAAACGGACGATAAGAGGCAAGGTGCTTATATGGATTATAAGTACTGGTGGGTAGCTGCCCAGTTGGGATTGCAGATGAACAACGTAATGGGTTCATTCTATATTGATGTGACCTAAGAGTAACCACAACAAGTAGGGGGTATATTCCCCCTGCTTGTTCTTAAATATTAATCAAATGGCTAACGAAAAGAAAAAACCAACAGGGACTCCCCCTAATGGATGGTGGTTTATGAAGTATTATGTGGATGATAAAGGGAATGTGTTTGAAAAAGGAACTTATAATTCAGAACTAACACCAGATAGTCCCGAAGTTTCTGCTTATTTAAAAGAGCAGGAGGTGGGGAAAGAGGAAGTGAAGAAGGAAAAAGGAACAACCCGAAGCACAGAATCGGAATTTGAACCAAAACCAAGTGGTGTTAAAACTACGGATGGTACGGAACTTAGTGATCACACCCTTAAGGTTATTCAGGCAATGCAAGCCATGAATGAGAAAAGGGCAGCAGAGCAACAGGAATCATTTCTTAGAGGTGTAGAAATAATTGCTTCCACTCTCAAACAGGAAAAATCTGCTTCCGGTGGTATTACATCGGATGATCTTGCCCAGGCTATTGCCAAGGCAGAACAATACCGGAAGGGTGGTCATTATTATGATGACATTAAGGATGTTGATCCAGAAGATGTTGATGAAAACGGAGCAGTATTTACTTCGTATGGTAACAGCTATTTCATTGTGGATGATACAAAACCCAATGGAAGAGCAGTTAGGACACCTTATGGCAGAGTATTCAAGTTTAAATTCCAGGGAAACAGAATAACGAGAGTAGGTCGTGATCAATCGTATTCGAGCTTCTGTGCATTCAGAACAAAATCCAAAAAGGAAATAGAATGGCTTCGTCAACACTCTCTATATGGAGTGGATTTTTACGAAGATACCAATCTAGCACTATCAGCCAATGCGGTTAAGGCACATCTTACCTCTGGTATTATCAGACAACTTAGTATGATGGATCAACCCGATTTAATTAAAAGGGCAAAAGCCGAAGGGATTCCTGTTGGTGGGGACCTTAGAATTATTCGGGCAGAACTTGCAATTAAGCTTGCTGATGAAAAATGGAGAATGGAACAGAATAAACAAACCACAACCGCATTAGGCAGTTATGAGGAACTGTTAATGCAATGAAATGCCTATTCCAGTTAGTTTAATTATTGATCAGTGTAATGCTTTACTTGATGCTGAAGATTCTGATCGCTACACATTTGATGAAGATTATAAACTTGCTATAAATAATACTCAAAAATGGCTAGTTAGTTTATTTCATAGGATATATGGTAGTAAATTTAGTGAAGAAGCCTTAAAAGAACTTATTAAAGTTGGTGTTTTTAAGGCTTCTAATTATTCAAGAATTTCAATTACCAATAATCCTAATGCTCCTACTATTTTCTGGCAATATAATATTGATGCTGTTGCTGCTGTAAATGTGGCTACTGGAGTTGCGATTGTAATTACGGGACAAAAATTCATAAGAGGAGATGTAGTTACCATTTTAGGGACTACAAACTATGATGGGACATGGGAAATTGTTGGCTCTTTTGGTAATAATATAATTATAGATGCTACTTATGTTGCTGAGGTTTTTGCTGGAACAGAAATAGTTACTTTAGTTCATAGAGTGTGGTCTATATTATCTGTTTATCCTGAAATTACTACTATTCCTGCCGTCCCACCAACCCTGCCTGCTGATTCAGACAGATCATATTTTTGTGGAGCTTTAGATGGTGCTACAACTGAGGTTGCTGTTGATTCATTTTTAAAATCTGCTACAAGATTAACAATAGAGGAATGGGTGGAAAAGGAAAGAAATCCACTTGTGCCAGGGAGTTCGTTAATTGCTAATGCAGAACTTAAAGAGTATGCTTATTTGAATTTGATTAATTATAATCCAAACAGAGCATATACAGCCGTTTCCCAAATAGATGTAGAGATTGAGATAAGCCCGGACAGAGCTAATGAACTGATTGGTATTGTTTACTTAATAATCCCCGAAGATATTTCTTTGGAATCGGATACAATTCCATTTCCAGAATCAATATTTGACCTTGTTATAAATAAGGTTATTAATTTCATTTCAATCAAGGAGGATGACCGGGTTAATCTTTATGAGATTACAGAAAGAGAGATTGCTGAGGTTGTTAATATTTTAACTTAATATTATGAGTACAATAAGACAGTTGGTTAGTAGTTTAGATATACAGCTTAAGCAGTTGCCAGCTTCAAGTAGCATCCCTCTTAACCAAGTCTATCTCTGGGCTTCATATTTTATAAACAAGTTTATATATCTGAAATCAGGAATTGTTGATTCTGGGGAATACTTGTTTATTATTCCTAATGTAGGTGTATCTGTTGTGTTACCGGCAAGTGAGGATGTGAACCTGGTGGCTGGCAGGAAGTATTCTGTTCTTCCAAGATCGATCCTTGATTTTGAAGGGGATCGAGGCATTGAATATGTTACATGGTATAATGATCTTGATCCAGCTCATCCGCTTGCTACACCATTTATGCGTACTACTTCAGCAAAAGCACATAGGTTATACTTAAGCACGTATGAAATACCAAGTCCGAGTAATCCTTATTTTTATCGTCATGGTAAATATATAGGATACCTTGGTCTTGATGATGTGGTAGTCACCCAGGTTGAAATGGGGCTTAAATGCCCTTTTGATCCGTTTTCCGGGGACTACTCGATAGATGATGATATAAGTATTATTGATGAGTTTGCAGACGATATACAGCGTTCTGTGCTTGAAATGGGACGTTTTGAGTTAATGATGCCTACTGACAGGACGGTGGATGCTGACCAAACAGGGACACAAGCAAAAGTTCCCACAACAAAAATTACGAGTGTTAATCCACAAGGACCACAAACTGAATAGCCATGGAATTTAGCAGAGAAAGACTTATAACACCGGATGAAATCCTTGCTGATGTTCTTGAGGAAGCTCAGGATTATGGATACAGGGAACATACAAGAGGATGGTACGTTTCTCAGATGCAGCAATGTCTTTCTGAATTATCATTTGATACCTTGCTTTTGAAACTTTTTCAAGATTTTGCTTTTCCTGCAGCAACATTAGCCTTGAGTATGCCTGAAAATTCATGGAATATAAGAAGGGTTTATGTTTATGATGGGCTACTTGGAGACCCGGTTACTGTAAAAAAAGTAAGATGGAAAA
>Ga0315538_1000466_pt1 | contig 25710 bp, 31 predicted proteins | sample SalMarSW160230MG_2_FD_203834 | JGI IMG/M metagenome (GOLD analysis project Ga0315538, IMG submission 203834) | Salt marsh sediment microbial communities from the Plum Island Ecosystem LTER, Massachusetts, United States - Salt Marsh Sediment SW1601-230 ...
TCGCCTGGCTTGGGCTGACAGCTCCTGCCCGCGACCTGCCAGGCGTAGAGCCCCGGGCGCTGTCCCACTGATGATCCGCATAGTGACACCATTCTAGGTGTCACCCATGTTTCTGAACGAGCCCAGGGGTATTTGGGCGGTCAGCCGGATTCGAGGCGAACCCTCCCCGTCGCCTGTCCCTCTATTCGCCCACGAACATCCTTCTCGTGACGCTGACGATCCAGCGCCACTGGAGGATCAGGTGGATGCCAATGACCACCAGCAGGGCGACAGCAGCCCACTGGTGAATGTCGATCCAGTCGCCTCTGGTGAGCGCCAGGAACTCCTCCTGCCCCGCTGGCTGGTCAGCCCCGCGTCCGCCGCGAAAGCCGTCGCCGCGAGGGATGGCTGCCCAGAGGACGAAGCCGGAGAACACCTGCAGCAGGAACAACAGTAACGCTGAGGCGGCAATCCAATAGAGGAGAGTACCTCTCTTCATCGGCCCTCGCCCTCCTTTTGTAGGCTCGTCGCCTGCCAAGCGGATGTATGGTGAGCCCGAAAAGAACTGGTGCCCCCGAGGGGATTCGAACCCCTGGTCTCGGCCTTGAAAGGGCCGCGTCCTAGGCCTCTAGACTACGGGGGCACCCACGGCCCTATTGTAGGGCATCGAGTGTCGGCCAGCAATCGGGCAGCCCTACGCTTCCAAAGGCTGTTGGCGCAGGCACCGGACAGTTAGGGGTCAGGAGGAATGAGCTAGGACGACTAAGGGGCGATTAGCGAGCGGGTGTCGAGAACGTCAACCTGGATGGCGTCGAGGGAGCCGTCCTCGTTGGGCAGGCCCCAGACTACCGCCCTGGCTCCGGGAATGAGCTGCCCACCGATCCTGGTGGCGGCGGTAGTGTGGAAGGGCGCTGGCCCTATCTGCCACTGATTGTCGTCCACCTGATCCACCACGCCCTCCAGCTTGACAAGGCCCAGTTCCTCTGGTGGGCGGATGGATTCCGCCGTGGCCACGAGGATGGCCTGGTCCTTTTGGCTGCCAGTCACCTTCACTAGTGTGCCTGGGGGCGGCGTCACCAGGGCTGGGCTCTCGGGGGCGAAGTCGATGGGGATGCCGGCGATGATCCAGCTTCCGTCATCCTGCCCCTGGAAGACCCCTTCCACGGTCACGGTCTCAGGCGGACCTTCAGGGGCGAGAAGGACGATCCGCTTGGCCACCAGCTCGCTTCCTCGACACACGCCGTCCACCAGCGCTTCGTCGGCGCACTCGCTCTCCACGCGGGCGCGCACGCCGGGCTCCATCACGAAGCTGCCAGCATCGATGACGGTAGAAGCGTCAAGCTTGAAGGTGCGGCCGCCGAGTTGGATCTTGCTTCCGTCGACCTTATCGATGATGCCGCTGATAGTGAGCGTCTTGGCCAAGTCCTCACTGCCGGGAAGAGAAATACCGATCGCTTGGGGGCCACCCGGCCCACTGATGATGGTAACCTGAGCGACCTGTCCGACGACCTCACCCGTATCGCCCTCGACGATCGTTGCTTGGTCCACCAGTATTTTGGTGCCGCTGATGATCCAGGCATCATCCTGGCGCTGCTCCACCAGGCCGGTGAAGCTGCTGATGCCCTGCGCTAGCGCCTCTGGATCCAGCTGAGTTGCTGGCTGGGATAGGCCTTGCAGCTCGATGCGCACCTCGTGGATTATCACCAGAACGCTGCCGTACTCGTCTCTGTCGCCCGCCGCCACGTTTTCGCCGATGGCGATCAGTATCTCCTCCTGGCTAGCGGAGAGCTCGGTGGCCCGGTTCAGTAGCGTGTTCGGTTCGTCCGGGTCCGGGGCTTCCCTACCAGGCTTGTTGATAATGTCCGTTGCCCGCGTCATCCGCCCTCGCATGGCGGAAAGGACGTTACCCTCGACCGGCTTGCCCTGCTGCACCAGCTTGCGGATCTCGGTCATGCGGGTTTCCGACTGATCGAGAAGGATGCCCGCCTGATCGTCCTCGTCGAAGATGAACCAGAGGCGGGCCTCTTCGGTGGCCAGCTTGAGGGGATAGAGGGGGCTATCGGGCAGGCTGTGCGAGGCAGCATACACGGTGCTGCCGCCAGCCAGGGAGAAAAGCACAAGTACGAGCGAGGCGGCGACCGCCAGCGGGCGCAAGAGGCCGAAGGCCGGCCGCCGCTCGCGAGCCCGCCGCAGGGCGATGGCCTCGCCCAGGAAGCGCTGCCAGCCCGCCTGCTGGGCGTGCGAGCGGGGGCGAGCGATGGGCATCGCCTTCAGGTTCTGGGCCGTCAGGAGGAGAGGACGTAGCTCGTCGGCCTGCTCTGGATAGCGGGCCAGGATGACGTCCAGCGGCTGGCCTGTCTCCAGCTCCTTCAGGCACTCATTCAGGATGGTCTGAAAGTTCTGCCCCATCCTATTCTACCTCCTGCGATGGAATAATCTTCCTCAGCGAAACCAGGGCGCGATGCTGGAGCGACTTCACTGCTCCCTGGCTTCGGCCCAAAACGCGGGCTACGCTGGTATTGTCCATGCCTTCCACAAATTTCAGGATGATCACCTGGCGCTGCTCTTCGGTGAGCCTCGTCAGGGCCAGGCGGAGCTCGTCCCGAGCGATGACTCGCTCGGCGGCGACCTGAGGGCCGTTCTCGGCATCAGGTATGCCCTCGTACAGGCTGACCTGGGGCCGCCGCTGGCGACGACGGCTGAGGTCGATGAGATAATTGCGGGCAATACGAAACACCCAGGCCGCCAGCGGCACTCCTCGGAAGCGGTAGCCCTTGAGGGACTCCAGCACCCGCAGGAGTACCTCCGAGGCCAGGTCCTCAGCCTGCTGAACGTCGCCTAGCTGGAGATAGGCATAGTTGTACAGCTTAGGGTAGAAGAGCTGATACAGCCAGCCCAGGGCCTCTTGGTCGAACTCCTGGGCCCTGCGGATCAGTTCCTCCTCCCGCCGGACCTGGGCGCTCTGGCCGGTGCGCTCTCGGGCCGTCGTCCCTATGCTCCTCTCCCAGGCCAGTAGCGATAACGCTTGCACACTCATACCCGTGCTGTCCATTCTCCATAACGCACGGGTCGAGGGCGGGATACGCCGCCAGGGCTAGCCTTTCCCTCGGGCTAGGCCCAGCAAGGGCCGTTGTCCCTCCTTGTGCTTCGCCGTGGCCCGAATTTGTCGATGCTACGGCTCTCTACACCCCAAGTATAAGACGCGCGAGAGGCGGCGACAAAACTTATTGGTTCGCGCCCGGTCGGTGAGCTTTCCAGCCCCGCGGAATGGTCGAGCCCCCACCAACGGCGAACCACTTGCCGACAAAAACGTGGCGGGTCGCGTCTCTGGCGCAAACAACAAGCCCGACCAGCCCACGCTGGCCGGGCCCTACTTCCGTTGGTAGCGCATGGGGGATTCGAACCCCCGATCTCCACCTTGAGAGGGTGGTGTCCTAGGCCGCTAGACGAATGCGCCGTACCGCCAATTATACCAGACTGCTCGCTGGCTGGGGGAGGAGGATTCGAACCCCCGCTTACAGATCCAGAGTCTGCTGTCCTACCACTAGACGATCCCCCAAGCCCAAGGCGATTCTAGCAGAAGGACGGTAGGAAGGCAATTCTAAGAGGCAGAGATGCCTCGCAGCCGCTCAATCGCTGTCCCTACGCGCCCCAGACAGCGGTCGCGCCCCAGGACGGCCATCGTCTGGAACAGCGGTGGCGCCGCCGTGCGGCCGGTCACCGCCACCCGGATGGCCCCGAAGAGCTCGCCCGTCTTCAGCCCTAGCTCCGCGGCCAGGGGACGGATGGCGCCCTCCAGGGCCTCCTCGTCCCAGCGGTCGAGGGCGGCGATGCGCTCGCGGACGGCTGCCAGGGCCTCGGCGGCCTGCTGGGGCTGGCCGGCGAATCGCTTGCCCAGCAGGTCCTCGATGGGGTACGCGAGCTCACCCTCGCGGAAGAAGAAGTCGGTCAGGTCGGCTGCCTCATCCAGGCGCTTGATGCGTTCCTGGATGAGGGGGACGATGCGCCGGAGATAGGGCCGGTCGATGGGCCTGGGGATGTCGGTGGGCAGATGCTCCTCCAGGAAGGGAGCTAGCTGCTCGGCCAGCTCGTCCAGCCCCATCTCGCGAATGTAGGTGCCGTTCATCCAGGTGACCTTCTCCATGTTGAAGATGGCCGGGTTCTTGACGATTCGCTCCAGGCTGAAGTGGCGGACGAAATCCTGGCGCGAGATGATCTCCGTCTTGTCGTCCAGGGACCAGCCCAGAAGGCCCAGGAAATTGAACAGGGCGTCGGGCAGGAAGCCCTTGTCGCGGTACTGGAGGATCGAGGTATCGCCGTGGCGCTTGCTGAGCTTGGCGCGGTCGGGCCCCAGGATCATCGGCAGGTGGGCGAACACCGGCGGCTGCCAGCCGAAGGCCTGGTACATGAGGACGTGGCGGGGGGTGCTGGAAACCCACTCGTCGCCCCGCAGGACGTGGGTGATGCCCATCAGGTGGTCGTCCACCACGTTGGCCAGGTGGTAGGTGGGGAAGCCGTCCGATTTCAGGAGAACGAAGTCGTCCAGGGTGTCGTTCTCGAAGGTCACATTGCCCCGCACGAGGTCGTGGAAGGTCGTCTGGCCGGCCAGCGGCGTCTTGAAGCGCACCACCGGCCGGATGCCCTCCGCCTCCCGCTCTCGCCGCTCGCCCGGCGACAGCTTGCGGCAGCGGCGGTCGTACTTGGGCGGCATCTTGTAGCGCATCTGCTCCGCTCGCACCTCCTCCAGGCGCTCGGGCGAGCAGTAGCAGCGATAGGCGTTGTCGGCGGCGATGAGCTGCTCGCTGGCCCGATGGTAGTGCTCCAGCCGCTGCGACTGAAAGTAGGGGGCGTGGGGGCCGCCGACGTCGGGCCCCTCGTCCCAGTCCATCCCCAGCCAGCGCAGGCTGTCGAAGATCGCCTCCAGGGCGCCGGGCACGATGCGGGCCTGGTCGGTGTCCTCGATGCGCAGGATGAAGGTGCCGCCCTCGTGGCGGGCCAGCAGCCAGTTGAAGAGGGCGGCGCGGATGTTGCCCACGTGGGGCTCGCCGGTGGGGCTGGGGGCGTAGCGAACGCGCACGCTCATCGTGTGGCTATTCTAGCATCGGCCTGGGGGAGCGGCTAGCTTGGGCCGTGGGGCAAGCTGCTGGCGGCGTGCTTCAGCAAGAGAGGCGTCTCGCGGCACCGCCCAACCGTCGTCGTCGGTCAGAACCCCGTGCTCCTCGTTATCGCGTCCAGCAGCCGTTTGATCACGCGCGCAGTTTGGCAACGGGCAGGTCAGCCCCTCCATAAGACTATTCTCGCATGCTTGACTCTTGCTGGGGACAAGGGTGCGCCCCCGTTAGAACATGTTTTCTTGACTTGCGGGCTTGTTACTGGTACGATCTTTGCAAACATGGAGGTGAGGAAAGAGAGACGAAAGTTGCGGAGGTTTGCGATGGAACTGGGGTTGTCCAAAGATGAAGTAATGCAAGAATGGGAGAAGGCGTGGGAGGCGGCCATAGGTACGTACTGGCCGAAGGAGGGTGAGCGGCCTGAAGGTGTCGAGGAAACCCCGCCAGGTGGCAGCTTGGGCGCGTTTGCATTGGCGCTTTCCATATTTGCGGCCAACGTAGTCAGGGAAAACAACCGCCGACTGAAGGAACAACTCGAGAAGGCTGGCGTCAGGTTCGAGTGATGCCGTATCCAGGCGCTAAATGACTGCACCTCAACGCCACGAGGTCATTCTCGGGGTTTCAGTCTCTTTGAGAACAGCGACTCTACTGAGGCAGTTGCGTCGCCGTAGCCGCTCACCGATTCAATTCTGTGGCATTCCTTTGGGCCAACCCGCTTATACGCAGCATAGCCACGAAAAAACGGTAATCTTCATCTGCCCGCAGCTAGAGTCGCAGCAATTTGACCGTACCCTCAGGCATGAGTTGTACCACGTTGAAGTGCGGCTAGACGGCTTCCCCCTGGGAGCGGCGCCTAGCCCAGGGCGACCGCTCTCTATTTCCGACTGGATGGTGATGGTAGGCACCTCAGTCTGTGACGCGGTCTTGCACGCCGAGATAGAAGCGCGGATGCGTCGAGACGGCGACGACGGCAGCGATGTGCAGGTTCGCATACTGAACACGACCCAGCGGATCAGTGCGTCGGCTGTCTTGGGTGCCGGGAACCGATGGATGGCTCCCTGGGTTATCATGCTTCTGGGGCAGGTTGAGTACGCCTTCTGGTGGCGGCCCAACCTTTACGCCCTACTGCGCCATATCACCGCCTCGATAGACCCGCTGCTGGTAACGACAGCCATGACGCTGATCGAAGAGGTGAGACGATATGATCTTCATTCCCCAGATGGGGCCTTGCAGGCCATGATCTTCTTAAGGGACTACCTGTGCCTACAGCGTAGCCTGAGTATCGTCGATGTCAGGACAGGCCGCCAGTACTAGCAGGATAGCGCTGAGCCCAGCCCGCTCTCGGCGCGCAGCCCGCCTAGCCCGCAGCGGCTCCGCCTAGCGCCTCCAGCGCCGCTGTCAGGTCCCCCGGCAAGGGCGACTCGAATTCCTGATAGCGACCGCTGGCGGGCAGGCGAAAGCCCAGCCGCCAGGCGTGCAGGAACTGCCGCCCCACCAGCGGCGAGGCCTTGCCGTACAGCCTGTCGCCCACCAGTGGACGGCCCATGCTGGCGAAGTGCACTCGTATCTGGTGGGTGCGGCCGGTGAGGGGTTCCACCTCCACCAGGGAGTAGGCGACGCCGGCGTCGTCATGTAAGAGCTCGCGCACCCGATAGCGGGTCTGGGCCGCGCGCCCGCCCTCCACCACCGCCATCTGCTGGCGACGGCGCGGGTGCCGCCCTATGGGCGCATCGATCACCCCTTGCGGCGGCTCCACCCGCCCCCGCACCAGGGCCAGGTAGAGCTTGTGCACCTCTCGCTTCTTGATCTGCTGCGCCAGGCTGGCCTGAGCCCGCTCGTTCTTGGCCACCACCAGCAGGCCGGAGGTGTCCTTGTCCAGGCGGTGAACGATCCCCGGCCGCAGCGTCCCCTTGATGTTCGCCAGCTCCGGGCAGATGGTCAGCAGAGCATTGACCAGCGTCCCTCGCGGGTGGCCAGCCGCCGGGTGCACTGTCAGGCCGGCCGGCTTGTCTACCACGATGACGTCCTCGTCCTGGTAGACGACCCGCAGGGGGATGGCTTCGGCCTCCAGGGTCATGACCTCTGGCGGCGGTAGAAGGACGACGACGTCGTCGCCGCGGGTCAAGCGATGGGAGGGCTTGCTGGGCGCCCCGTTGACGGTCACCAGCCCCTCGGCGATCAGCCTGTGGGCGAAGGAGCGCGACAGCTTTTGCTCCCAACGGCGGGGCAGGAAGGCGTCCAGGCGCTCGCCATCGCGGTCGGCGAAGAGCTCTAGCTCCCTTGTCATTGCTGCTGCCGCCGCTGGTGAGTGCCGCCAGGCCATCTCAGCAGGAAAAGGATGACCAAGACGCCCACTCCCACCACGATGGAGGAGTCGGCCACGTTGAACGATGGGTAATGGGGAAAGTCGATGAAGTCGGTGACTTCGCCCAGGCGCAGGCGGTCGGACAGGTTGCCGATGGCCCCTCCCAGGATCATGCCCACGGCGGCGGTCATGATGGCGTGCTCGAAGGGGGGATACCAGTAGTAGAGGAGGATGGCAGCCACGCCGATAACGGTAGTGATCACCAGGAAGGCATTTTGCTCCTGGAGGATGCCGAAGGCGGCGCCAGTGTTGGTCACATGGACAAAGCGGACAGGCCAGCTCTCGGGGAAGGCCTCGCCCCGCTCCAGGGTGGCCCGGACGACATGTTTGGTGAGCTGGTCGAGGGCGAGGACAGCCGCCGCAGTGGAGAAAAAGAGGAGGTCGCGCCGCCAGCGCAGGCGCAGCGGGGTTGCCCTGGTGCGCTTCGTCTGTTCAACTGGCATCAATGGCATGATAGCATTGGCCTATCTCGGCGAGCAACGAAGGGAGGTTCGCCTTATTGGTTAGCGCCTGGTGGGTGAGCTTTCCAACCCCGCGGGATGAATCCCGCGGCACCATCATTCCATTCCCGGAAGCCGCGGGTTTCTCCGCCAGAGGCGGACCCGCCTTCGGCGGAATCCCGCGGAATGGTCGAGCTCCCCACCAACGACGAAGCGGCCGTCTCCTCTCTCCTTGACCTGCCCGCAAGCGGCCTGTTAGCCTGATCTTAACAATTCTTGTGAGGTTCTTGGGCTCGCATGGCATTCGATCCTCCCGGCCGCAAGGCCAGAGCTGACCGTCAGAACCACGGCGACGTCTGGCGGGAGGAGCGCTACTCCTGACGGAGGCGTCTCTCTCGGACGCGCGTTGACCCCCTGCGCTGGCGGCGAGTAGAATAAACTAGACATGTCGGCCTGCCGCCAGGCAGGTCGCTTCTAGGCGGATCGACCGTATGGATGAATTCGGGATGGACCTGGATGAGGTGATGGAGGTCATCGACACCGCTGAGGTGCTGGTGATCCGCTTCGCCATACTGGACAAACGGTTGCTGGTCGACGCTCGCCACGACGATGTCGATGGCCCCTTGGTGAAGCTGGTGTCTAAGGCTTCCTCGGTGGAGGACCGCTTTCAAAGCCTGAGGGAGTTGCGTCCCCGCTTTCCCTTGCCTGAAAAAATCGTTTCCTTCACCTGGCCACGCCAGATGGAGACTTTTCGCCTCGCTGGCCTCTGGTCGCGCATCGTCGACCGGCTGATCGCTAGTGGCCACGCAGGGGTGAAAGAGCAGTGTGAGGCTGTATTCGGCGAACTGATGGAGGAGGAGAAGGCTGAGGTGATGACGGCCATCCGCGGCGGGCCGAACTACCAATCACTTTGGGAGCGCAGAGAGCAATAGTCAAGGAAGAAAGCATTCCAGGGGTTTTCCGCCAGGGGCCGGCGTCCGGCCCCTTGTTTGCGCCGGAGGCGCCTTCGCCTCTGGCGGAAGTACAGGGTGTGTGATGACAAACAGAATCATTGACCTCAGAAGCGATACCGTCACCTTGCCCACGCCGGCCATGCGTCAGGCCATAGCCGAGGCTGAACTGGGCGACGATGTCTGGCGCGAGGACCCCACGGTCAATCGCCTGGAGGCCATGGCCGCCGAGAAGCTGGGCAAGCAGGCGGGTCTGCTTACGGCCAGCGGCACCATGAGCAACCTGGTGGCCTTGCTGACTCATTGCCAGCGGGGCTATGAGGTGCTCCTGGGCGATGAGGCCCATATCTTCCACTACGAGGTGGCGGGGGCGGCTGCCCTGGGCGGCCTGGAGCTGCGGACGATCCCCAACGATAGCGGCGGTCGCCTCCATCCCAAAGACGTGGAGGAGGCCATTCGCCTTCCCGACATCCATTACCCTCGTACGGGGCTCGTCTGCCTGGAGAACACCCACAACCGTTGCGGCGGGGCCGTTCTCAGCGAAGCCGACATGGAGGCAGTGGCTCAGGTGGCCCATCGCTGGGGCATTCCTGTCCACCTGGATGGTGCTCGCATCTTCAATGCTGCCGTGGCTCTGGGGGTGTCCGCGGCCGATCTGGCTCGCCAGGCCGACTCGGTGGCCTTCAGCCTGTGCAAGGGCCTGTCCTGTCCGGTCGGCTCCCTCCTCTGCGGCAGCAGCGAATTCATCGGGCGGGCGCGCAAGTATCGCAAGATGGTGGGCGGCGGCATGCGTCAGGCGGGCATCATCGCCGCGGCGGGCATTGTCGCTCTGGACAGCATGATCGACCGCTTGCAGGAGGACCACGACAACGCCAAGCTGTTGGCTCAGGGCTTGGCCGGCTTGTCCTCCCTCCGCCTGGATCCGGCGTCCGGGCAAAGCAACATGGTGAGCCTACAAGTCGAAGGCAGCCCTGCCCTCGAGTTCCAAGGCCGTCTGGGGCAGGCAGGCGTGCTGGTCACCTACATGGGCGGCCAGCGACTGCGCCTGGTCACCCACTACGGGATCGAGCGCGCCGACATCGAGGAGGCCGTCCAGCGCATTCGAGCAGCGGCGGGCGTATTGACATAACAGCAACCGTCGTTGCAGCGCCTCGACCTGGGGGCAACTCTATCTCCAGAGGCAGCCGGTCCCGCGTTGGCGGGCATCGGTTTCCAGGATTGTGAGGCGGTTGAGGTAGCGGCCGTCGTCGCGCCAGGCTTCAGCTAGCCCTTCGCTCACCAGGGCAGCATCGACGGATGCGCCGTCATTGGTGAAGACGTAGCGAAGCAGGCGTCCGTACTCGTCCTCATTGCGGGCGTCGGCCTCCAGCCTGACGGTCGTTCCCACTAGCTCGCGGTTTCTCTCTGTGGCCTCCTGGTAGCACTTCTCACCCTCTTCAGGGGCGTCGATGCCGTAGTAGCGCACCCGCTGCTGCTTCCCGTCGATGAGAACATCGATGGTATCGCCGTCGATGACCTTCTCCACCGTGGCTTGCTCCAGCGACTGCGGGTTGGGGTGAGTGAAGGCGGGAGGAGTGGTTGTGGGGGTGGGTGTGGCTGTGCCTGCCGTGCCGCCGTCGGTGGTGAGCAACTGGAGAAAGCCGACGAAGGCCGCCAGCAGGATCAGCAGGGGCCAGAGGATAGCAACCCTCCTCCTTCCCGGCAACTTGGGCCGGCGGAAATACCTTGTCAAACGCCTCATTGTTCTAAGCGATTTTCGCTCGGGTCTCTTCTGCCGTAGTTCCAGTATCAGTTGACAGTGGTGTTACAATGACGTGTTCTCTTGCCCCGGCCATGTCTACTGTCCTATTCGTCTCCGGCACCAACAACGTCGGCCAGTCGGCGTGTCAGCACCTGGCTGCCAAAGGATATGACGTAGTTTTGGCCGCCAGTGCTACTGAAGCATTGCGCAGTTTGCACACTTTGATGGTAGATGCCGTCATCTTCGACACCGCCGTCCCTGATATGTCTCCTCAAGACTTTTGCCATTGGCTGCGCCAAGACCCCCGCTGTGAAGACGTGCCCACGCTGTTTCTTGCACCAGCGGCCTTCAGATGGCTACCTGACTCAGTCCCTATGAGAATAGGTCGCGACACTGTGTTGGGCAAGCCCTTCCTCTGCTCGGAGGTTGAGCAGACCCTGAAGCGGCTGCTGGGGCCGCCCGCGGTGCCCATTCCCAAGACCCTGACCGCTGGCGACCTATCGCTGGATCGCAGTCTGTTTGCCCTGTCGAGCGCGGGTAGGGCCAGCGTAACCCTGACGCCCACCGAATTCCGCCTGCTGGAGTACATCATGGAGCGGGCGGGGACAGTGGTCACTGCTGAAGAACTGCTGGAGAAGGTCTGGGGCTTCTTCCCTCACACTGGCAGCGGCGACATAGTCCGTTCCCACATGCGCAATCTGCGGCGCAAGATTGGCAGGGTGGCGCGAGGCCGAGAAGTGATTCGCACTCTTCCCAGGCGCGGCTATCGATTTACTGCCTAGGGGCGCCAGGGGGCAGGCTTTCCTTGACTTTTCCTCAAGCCATCGCTATTCTCGCGATGGATGTGCCTGTCTAGCGGCAGACGAGCGGGAGTAGCTCAGTGGTAGAGCTCCTGCCTTCCAAGCAGGTTGTCGCGGGTTCGATCCCCGTCTCCCGCTCCACCCGCTGTTAGACGTCGCAACGCATGCAAGGCGAAGGCCGCCGAAGGGCGGCCTCCTGCTTTTGAGGCAGGTGGTTCCTGTGGTCAGGATTACGGGAACATAGTTACCCCCTTCGCTACGCGCTGAGAATACCGGCCCAGAGACGGCATGAGCGCGGGTAAGCCGACTTGCCGAGCGAGCTGTATTACCGAGAACCGCGATCGCTTAAAGACAAGTACTCCTTTAGGTATATCCTCAGCTTGGAGCGGCACTTGCGGAGAGTGCTGCGGGAGTACGTGGCGCACTACAATGTGCGCGGCCTCATCGCACACTCGGTCTTGAGACTCCCACCGAACCGCCTGTTCGGGCTGACCCCCACGGGCAGGCCGGATCGTCGCTCGGCCGGTGCTGGGTGGTCTGCACCACGAGTACGATTGGGTGGCCGCTTGACCTGCAAAGAGACGGATGGAATATTGGCACCCCACAGCCAAACCTCCACCCGTATCTGGAGCGTTGACACCCTGAGCTGTCTGGGCCACCCTTGAGGCACCGTGTGCTAATGGAGATCCAGCCCCACCAGTACTGGTCATTGGCGGCTTAACCTGCGAGGAGATGGAATATTGGCACCCCACAATCGTCGAACGTTGCTTTTCCCCACTTTCGGCGAACTCACGAGGGAATGGGATGACCTGGCTCATCTCGACCCGCTTTGGGCAGTCTTAACCGAGCCAGAACGGCGGTTTCGCAAATGGGATCCCAGCGAGTTCTTTCTAAGAGGGGAACGCTCCTGCACCACTGCTCGCTCCTTCCCTGCGGGCGATACCCTACCGCCCCTGGGGAGCGAGAGCAAGCCTTCAGGCGTCCACTGCAAAATCGGCGAAAAGTCCCCAAAATGCTGGCGATATGCACTCTTCGCCTAATCGTCATTGGAAGCGATGATGCAAGCAGAAGGAACTATTGCAAATCTTAGAAAGAGGGGCAGTCTCACAATCAGGGAACGCAGCTTTGGGGTAGAGGCCAGTGCTTCCAGCCGCAAGAGGAGCTTGGCACACCACGAGTAGGACTTGATAGCCACCGGACATCCCAATGCTATGAGGTGTAGCGGTATCACCGCAACGTTGAAGTGTTCTTCTTGCAGCAACTGGATCGCTTCTCGGAGTGTCCACTCCTTCAAGTGAAGGCCCAGAGAGGAATGACCTATGCCAGCGGGCGGAGTCCAGAGGAGATACTTTCCGCCGGGACGTAGTACTCGCCTAACCTCCTCAAGGTGACGCCGAACGTCGTCTTCTCGCAGGTGCTCGATGAAATCCTTAGATACAACAAAATCGAAACAAGCGCTTGGGAAGCTCAGCTTCCTACCATCTGCTTGTAGGTAAAGGCAACCATCAGGAGTGCCGCAGCTCTTGTGACGAGCGAGCAGCACCGCGACCCTGGATATGTCCACGCCTACCACTGTATGGCCGCGGCGTGAGTAGGCCAGGCACAAATCCCCGCCACCCATGCCCACTTCCAGTATTCGGGAGCGACTCCCGACCAGACGCAAGAATGTCTTCTCTACGGAGCCAATACGCCCTTGATAGATGTGTCCTGTTCGCCCTTTTCCCCGATCACCGTACCTCAGAAGGTAATCGTGAAATTGGTCGTATGCTCTGCTGAAGGTCGCAGCTGAGCCATCCTCAACGAGTTGCGTACGTAGACGCCGTTCCAGTTCCTCCTGTCTCGCTAGCCGTTCTTGCTCGAGCCTCATCCGTATGGCCTCAACTTCGAGTAGCTTGTGACGAAGGTAACTTCAACTCCAACATCAACGCCTGCCAGAGGAGCCGTCGTGGTGGCTGCACGGTTCGGGGCCTGCCCGCCTCCTTGGCAAATTCTCTGGCGTTCCGGGGCATCTCCTCGCCGTGCAGTTGCACAAGACGAAGCACCTCTTGCGCGTCGCCGATCTCGCAATCGAGCAAGCGCGCTACCAATGCGAGAGCCTGTTTGCACATATCACGCCTCCTCTTCCCCTGACCGTTCCTCCCCTGGTTCCACCGGATTGAGAGCCCCGCCTAGTCTCGGATAGCCAGCTTTGGGCCCTCCTCGGTGTCTCGAGTATCAATGACGGCCCCTGACAGGGCCTCTGCCGCATCAGGGCTCATCACCAGTATCTTTTCGCCGGCCGCTTTCACGACTTGGTCACCTTTTCGTTCCTCGTCCAGACGGAGGCGAAAGCGACCCTCCGGCCTTGGGACTAGGCGAAGTGCCTGGCCAGGCTCGGGGTCTGCTTTCTGAAGGGTAGCGCGCAATACCTCAGCCGCCCGATTGGTCACTAGCACCATGTGTGCTGTTCTCCTTTCCTCAGAGCAAGTTCTCCACGACCGCAGACATCAGCCATCGCCGGAAAGCGAGCCTATCCCCTCAGCGGCCTAAGTCCGGCAGCGGGCATCGGTATCCTTCTCCCCGCTTGGCTTTGGCTACCGGCGCACGGAAACGACAAGACGGGGGCCCTCTGGGGTGTCTTGGCAGTCGATGGTGGCCTCCTCCAGTTTATCGGCCAGGTCGGGCCCGACCAGGAGAAGATCCTTACCCTCGCTCTGCACCACCTGGTCCCCTTCGTGTGGAACGTCCAGACCGACCCCAAAGGTGCGCCCGCTGTGCATCAGCCGCAACAGCTTGTCGCCTCGCTCCTCGTCGGTGGAGCCGACTAGCTGAGCGCGCATATCTTCGAGGATCTCGGCAGCCTGGTCAGTAACCTTGATCATATGACCTCCCTTGTCGCGTCTGCTGCCCATCATTGACGAATCAAACGAGCGCCAGGACAGGGGACACGTCTTTCAGCTAATCGTCAGCTTTGGGCCTGTTTCGGTCTCCTGGACATCTATGACAGCTCCTTCTAATGTCTCGGCCAAACCGGACGCGATCACCAGCACTCTCTCGCCTCCCGCCTCCACAACCTTGTTGTCCCCTCGGACTTGATCCAAGCCGACGGCAAAGCCACCCTCTGCCCTTGCGACCAGGCGGAGCGTCTGCCACTCCTCGGGAGAGGCCTCAGCAAGCACGTTGCGCAACTCCTAAGTAGCTCGATCAGTGACTGTCACCATGCTTTTTCCTCCTTTCTTTGGCGAGAATCGTCCCCAACGACGAAGCCAGAGCACGATCCTCTCTACCGCTGGCTGCCTATATAGCCACATCTCCGTGTGCTCGATCCGCTCTGGAGCCGAGAATGCACGCCATGACCCTTCCACTACAGGTAGTCCCTAAGCTTCTTGCTGCGCGAGGGGTGGCGCAGCTTGCGCAGGGCCTTGGCCTCGATCTGGCGGATGCGCTCGCGGGTGACGTTGAAGTCCTGGCCGACCTCGTCCAGGGTGCGGCTGCGGCCGTCCTGCAGCCCGAAGCGCAGGACTAGCAGCTTCTGCTCGCGAGGGGCGAGGGACGAGAGCACATCGGCCACCTGCTCCTTCAGGAGCTGATAAGAGGCGGCCTCGGCGGGAGCGGGGCTGCCATCATCCTCGATGAAATCACCCAGGTGACTGTTCTCCTCCTCACCGACGGGCCTCTCCAGGGATACCGGCTCCTGGGAGACCTTGATGAGCTCCCGCACTTTCTCGGACGTTATCTCCATACCCGAGCCGATCTCGTCGCTGGTGGGCTCACGACCGTACTCCTGCACTAGGCGGCGGCTCACCTGCACAAGCCTGTTGATCTTCTCAGTCATGTGCACGGGAATGCGAATGGTGCGAGACTGATCGGCGATGGCGCGGGTGATGGCCTGACGGATCCACCAGGTGGCGTAGGTGCTGAATTTGTAGCCCTTGCGATACTCGAACTTCTCCACCGCCCGGATGAGGCCGATGTTGCCCTCCTGAATGAGATCCAGCAGAGACATGCCCCGTCCGACGTACTTCTTGGCTACGCTGACCACCAGCCTCAGGTTCGCCTCCGCGAGCCACTTCCCCGCCTGGAGGCCCTCCTCCTTGACCCGTTGAAAGCACGACGTGAGGTGCCCCTCATACGGAGCCAGGTTCTCGGCCAGCCCGTCCGCTGGCGGAACGAGCCGCTTCTCGCTGCCGAAAACGGCTACCGCTAGGGAGAGGAGCTCGGGGGTCAGGATGTGAGTGACGATGGAGATATGTACTAGGGACTGCTCTGAGTCCTGCTGCCCCACCTCAAGCTCGGCCACGAGCTTCTCGACCATCGCCCGGTCGATCTGCCCGTCCACCACACTTCGGAAGCGCTTATCGCCGATGAGCTGGGAGAGGGGGAGTTTCTCCAGCCCGAGCGCCTTGACCACCACCTTCAGGGGCTTGGAGAGCGCGTGGAGGTCCCGCAGGAGGGCGACGAAGATCTCCACCCCCTGCGGCCGGCCGCCGTGCTCCTCAAGATACGCGCTCTCGATCCGGCGGATGTAGTCCCCCTCCTCCATTGCTCGGCCGAGGTGCTTTTCGTCCGCGGCCGTCAGCAACTTCACCCTGCCGATCTCCCACAGGTACATGCGGACGTGATCATCGATCCTCTCCTCCAGCTTCTCCGGCCCCAGTTCGCCCCGCTCCTCCATGTCCAGAGGGGAGCGGGCATGAAGCTGAACCGGCGCGGGGCTATTGCCAGAGTTCCCCTCGTCCTCAATCTCCCCAGCGAGGATCCTGCGCAGCTCTTCGGTAGCTCGCTTCCCAACCGTCACCTTCTTACTGCCCCCTCTTGAAAGAACCTCGCTCTGAGGCCACCACCGCCTCCACGTCCAGCACCCAGGTGTCCAGCGATAAGTAAGGCACTTCGCGCTGCGATAGCCCAAAGCCCCTGGCGTCGAACCGGATGAGCTTTCTCTTCTCCGCCAGGCGCTCATACCAGCGGCGCATCTCAGGGAACTGCCACTCCATTTGGATGTGGGTGAATGGATGCGCCATGTGAACTAGGGGCATTCCCTTCCCCATCGTCCAGAAGGCAATGCTCACCCCGTCGGCGGTCTGCGCGTACTGGATGCGCGGCTCCATGGCTACGACACTACCTCGTACACCCGCTGCCTGCCCTTGATGCCCTTGAGCTGCTTGCGGCCGACGTCGCGGAACTCCACTCCGGCCAGGGAGCCGCCCACGGTGCGCACCACCTCCGACACCAGGATCTGCCCTCCCTGGGCCCTGGCGGCGATGCGGGCGGCCAGGGTGACGGCGATGCCAAAGTAGTCCCCGGCCTCCTCGATGGACTCGCCGGTGTTGAGGCCGATGCGGACATTGATGCGTGCTTCGACAGGCTCAGGACGAGCGGAAATGGGCTCAGCACGAGCGGGAGTCTTCTCGGCGTTGTGGGCGGCGAAGGCCTTCTGGATGTCGACGGCGCAGGAGAGGGCCCTGGCGGCGCTAGCGAAGGCCACCATGAAGCCATCGCCCATGGACTTGACCTCATGGCCGCCGTGGCGGGCGACCTGCTCCCGCAGGATGCGGTTGTGCTCGGCAAGGAGGGCGTGGTATGCTTTGTCACCCAGGCGCTGGGCCAGGGCCGTGGAGCCCTCGATATCGGTGAAGAGGATGGTGACGGTGCCCTGCTCGTCGGAGTGGCGGGCCAGCCTGGGGGCATCGGCCAGGTCGGCGCCCACGAGGAGAATGTCCGTTCCCTCGCTTTGTACGACCTGGTCTCCCTCACGTGGAAAGTCAAAACTGACCCCAAAGCTGCCACCGCTGTAGACCAGCCGCAATACCTTGTCGGCTCGCTCTTCGTCGGTGGCACCTTGCATGCTGCTCCGGAGCTCTTTCAGAAGCTGAGCAGCCTGCTCGGTGACTTCAATCATGTAACCCTCCTGTCAGCACTTGCAATTTAGAAGCTCTGAGGAAAAGGTGAAAAGCGAATAGAGCGCGTGTCTATCTGGCAGCGCCAGCCAGGGAACAGATGCTGCGTTCCAGCGCGATGGAACGCAAGTCCTCAAGCTGACTTCTGAGCCAGACGGACAGGTCGTTGCGCTCAATCGTCTGCCTGAGTTGCTCCGCCCGGGCTCGCCTCTCCGCCTCCGGCATGGAGAGGGCAGAAGCTAGTGCCTCAGCCGTGCCCTCTATGTCCAAGGGATCGACGGACACTGCACCTTCGCTCAGCTCACCGTGCGAACCGGCGCCGCGGGACAGGACTAGGACGCCGTCGCGCTCGTTGACGATGGGCCCCTCCTTGGAGACAAGGTTCATGCCGTCAGACACGGGATTGACAAAAAGGATGTCATAGAGGCTCATCCCGGCCAGGGCCTGAGGATAGTTGTTCTCGTGGAACAACTCGATGGGTCGCCAGTCCCCCCGCTGGTAGCGGGAGTTGATGTCCCGTATGGCAGCGAGCACCTCTCCCGTATACCGGCGGTATTCCGGGATACCCCTGCGCGAGGGAACCAGGAAGGCCAGGAACTTCACTTGCCCTATTAGCTCAGGATGCCGCTGCAGCAGCAGGTCGAAAGCCTCAAAGCCAGCCACGATGTTCTTGCTGGGGTCCACCCGGTCCACCCGTACGAAGGTGTACTTCCCGCGAAGACATGACAGCCTGTCCTTGTACGTGTTGACTTCGGCAGACTCCATGCGCCGCCTGAGATCGTTCACGTCCACCGAGATAGGATGGTACCGGACCCTTGTCAGGTGGCCTCCTAAGCGGATGGTGAGCAGATTGAAGTCGAACTCAGCATGCGTGTCCAGAAGGAAGCTCCAGCAGGTGGCAAGGAAGTTGTAGGCTGAATCCGGTGTCTGAAAGCTAACCACGTCGTTGGCCAGTAGGCCCCGGCAAATATCTTCGGTGACGTTCAAGGGCAGCCCTTGCCAGGTCTCAGCCGGGGGCCAGGGGATGTGAATGAAGTGGGTCAGGATCGCGTCCGGCGCTTGAGCCCGGACATACAGGGGCGCCAGGTAGAGATGGTAGTCGTGGAACATGACGCAGGGGGCGGTGTCGGGCATCTCCAGTTCGGCGAGGATCGCCTCGGCGAAGCGCCGATTCACCGGCACGTAGCCTTTCTCCCAATCTTCGTGTATGTCGCGCCTCAGACTGGACCGCTCCAGCCGATGCCGGAGGGAGTGCTGCAGGAACCACAACGTGGGATTGCTCATCAGGTTGTAGTATCGCTCATACGTGGCACAGGGCGCGACGACAAACCGCACCCGCCAAGGCTCTTCCTCGGAGTCCCCGCCAACAGTGTTGTCTTCGGACTGCTGGGCCACCTGGCGGTCAGCGTCGGTCATCGCGCTGGCCACCCAGGCCACGGGGGCGTGGCGAGCAACCGCCGACAGGGCAACGGCTACACCGCCGCTGCCGTGGCAGGCCTCAGCCTCACCGCCATCGCCGGTGCGATGTTGGATAGGCCCTCTATTGCTCACCAAGATAAGACGCTTGTCGCCGAGCACTTGCCGGCAAAGCTCGCCGATATTGGCGGAACTATTGCTATAAGGATTATGCATCACGATTCTCCATCTCCTATTGCACGCAGCTTATTGGATAGACCTCAGGAGGAATTTTCTTGTCCCGGTATTCGCTGTTCCTTGTATTCGATCAGGGCCTCCAGGACTTCCTTAAGCCTGGGCCGCTCCTCTGACATGCGGCCCAGTTTGCCCTTCAGCAATCGCAACTGCTCGAGCGACAACTGCACTAGGTACCGCAATCCGTCACCTTGAGGCAGAACCGCCACGACCTCTTCGTCCCTGAGGATCACCGTCTCCTCGAACTCCCCCCCAAAAGCCGCAGGATCACTACGGCGGCGGGTCTCCAGCCTCACCTTAGCCGACATCGCTTGCCTCCTTTGCTCTGCTGTCCTTCTTGACGGCCTCGGCGACCAACTCCGGAGCCTCCTCTCGCTTCTTGGCGGCCTCTGCCGCCGCCTCTGACGAAAGGTCCTCCAGATAGGAACACTGCAGGCACTGGCGGAACCAGCCGTATATGTCGCACTCGTAGCTCATGTCGCCGCCGCACCGCTTGCAAGCTCTCAAATCAACCGTCATCATCTACACTCGATGCAAGAGCGAGCCGTAGCCACAAGACGGCTTCCTGGGACGCGTCGTTCAGCGGGAGATGACCAGCTTTGGTCCCTCCTCAGTGTTCTGAGTGTCGAGCATCGCCTCGCCCACAGCCTCCGCTATGTCAGGGGTTATCAGCAGTATCTTCTCCCCATCCGCCGTGACCACCTGGTCGTCCTCTCGCTCCTGATCCAGGCTCAGGCCGAAGCCACCCCCTGGCCTTAACAGCAAGCGCAGTGCCTGCCCAGGCTCGGTGCGTGCTTCGTCGAGAGTGGCGCGTAACACCTGAACAGCTTGGTCAGTAACTGTCACCATGTCTCCCCCTTTCTTTGGCAAGAACCGTCCCAAACGACAAAGCGCCTGGGTATTTCACAAACCCAGTGTTGTTTTGGCCACATGGACCCTCTCAGCCGAGGCCCTTACGCCAATATCTGTGCTCCCGTGGTTCCAGGAAATCCGCCCAACGGCCCTTAACGATGTGTCCCAATACCGCCGCCGCTGTCACCTTGAACGCTGGATCGGTTAGTTCATCCCACTTCTCTGGTTTTCTGCTGGTTATGAGGACGTATTCTTCGCGGGGATCGATGTCAGACCGGAACTGTAGCAGATAGTATTCCTCAGTCATTGGCCCTCTCTCTTGGCTTGCCACGCTTCTCGCCTTGGCGCTTCCTCTCTGCCGGTGACTTCACCCCAAGGATATCGGCCAGCGGTCGCTAGGGCGGCGGGTCTCCAGCCGCACTCTAGCTGACGTCGCCTGGCTCTCCTGCTACGCTCTCCTCCTCGACGGCTTCGGCCTCTGGCTCTGGAGGCTGCTCACCCTCCTTGGTGGCCTCAGCCTCAGGTCCCGACGGCTGGCCCTCCTCGGCGGGGGGTTCAGTTCTTCCGGCCAGCCGTGTCGCCGCGTCCCTGATGCTCTCTACCGCTGGCTGCATAAGTGAACGTAGCTCACGCCTTGTCTCCTCGCCCCGCCCAGGAGCCAGCAGGAGGCCCAGAGCGGCGCCGACAAAGCCGCCCATCATCAGGCCAAGGGCAAACCATGTGCTGCATCGGAAGCCCGCCATTTCATCCTCCCCTTTCCTGGACGTAACCTCTCGCCCGTCGCTGTCAGCGGGGTCCGAAAAGGCGCAAAACTAGGCCCAAGGCATAGCCTCGGGCCCATTCAGTATTAACACTATGCCTCTTTCAGTGGCCTACGGGGTTAGCTGACGGGTTCGGGTTGAAAGAGATGCTACCCTACCTGCCAGCGGCAGGATTCACCCCAAGAGATTGGGTCCCCCGTTCCCCTCACGGGGATTCAGCCCCAACGGCTGGCTATTCTTCTCTTAATGGCACCATCCTCGCCGGCTGCCGGAAGCCTTCCCTCCTTCAGCCTCGCCGTGCGATCTGGCGCTCCTTCCCCCTTCGTTTCCGGCGGCGGGTTCCGTAATGGCTTGTAGCAGGACGATGGTTCGCCCAGAACGATGCAACATCCCTCGCGACCCCGCCACGCGGGCGATTTGGAACCGCTTCCAACGATCTTCTAGGTTAGACGCGTGGGGAGAACTTGTCAAGTCTTAGGTGGCCGGGGCGGTGTCCTCTGCCTCTTGGCCTGTCAAACGGACTTCGGAGGTGATTGGTCCGAGGCCAGCTCCGCAGGTGCGTCTGATGATGAGCTCGGTGGGCATGCGCACCCTCAGCGGGTGGGTGCCCCTTCCTTCGATGGTTTCAACGAGAACATCTACCGCGCGCCGGCCCATCTCCAGGGTTGGCAAACGGACACTGGTCAGACCGATGTGCTCAGCAAGCTCAATGTCATGGTATCCCACGACCGCCAAGTCTTCCGGTACGCGCAAGCCGTGCTCTTGAGCGGCATCCATGGCGCCAATCGCCTGGAGATCGCTCGCTGCCACTACGGCCGTGGGCGGCTCAGAAAGCGAGAGAAGAGCGTCCATGGCATCACGGCCTCCCTCGCGGCTGTATTTGGCCATAACGGCGTACTCGTCGCGCACAGCTACACCCTGCTCCCGTAATGCCTGACGATAGCCAGCCAATCGGTCTCGCGCTGGCGTTCGGAAGGGCGGGTCCTCCGGCCGATCCAACAGGGCGATCCGCTTATGGCCCAGCCCGAGCAGATGAGCCGTGGCAGAGTGGAAACCACCCCGGTGGTCCACCTCTATGCAGCTGAAGCCCCTTGCATAGGTGTCGATGAAGACCACAGGGAAGGGAGGCTGCTCAAGGTAGAGCCTCCGGAGAATCCGCGGATTCAGGCTGACCACTAGCAGCCCATCAACGCGACGTGCGCCAGCCAGGGCATCCAAATGAGCGATGTATTCCTCTTTCTTCTGTACGTTGTAGATGATGAGGAAGTAGTCATTGGTCGCAGTTGCCGTCTCGACCCCCCTTAACACTTCTACAAAGAAGTACTTGGTGAAGAAGGGCACCAAGACACCGATCGCTTGGGTCCTGCCTCTGGAAAGCGCCCGCGCTACGCGGTCCGGCCGGAAACTCAGCTTCTCCATCGCCTCCAGCACCCTGCGGCGGGTCCGCTCGCTGACGGAGGGGCTGCGGTTGAGCACACGTGATACCGTGCCGATCCCGACTCCGGCAACGCGGGCCACATCGTAGATGGTCATCTTCACGGTCTAGACCCTCAGCGTGACAAGCAAAGAGCTTGAGGTACTGGCTCGAACGAGTAAGCGTCGCTTGGTAGCGATTCTCCACAGTAAATAGCACTTAACAGTCGTAAGGTCAATTGTCGTAACGAGCAGTACCAGCCGTTCCAGGTCTCTGGCCACAGTGCACAGCCGCTCCAGCTTGCCTCGGGCATAGGGTCGCGGATGGGCTTCTGCCAAAAATTTGCCGTGATAATCTTAGCGCACGACGCTAACCTTATGTCGTTCCTACGCGTTTCTATGGTTAGAATGGGATAGAGATCTAGTCGCCAAATCCCTCTTGGGGGGAGCGGGCGAATCGGCATTCGGTGAAGCTCGCAGAAGCGAGCAGGGCAAGCCTTTCAGCCCGAACCGTTTAGCTAAGCTCGCAGGCGTTGGAAAGGCCTCGCGTATAGTTGTGGGGTCTTTTTCTTGTCTGCAGCTCCGCCTCAGGCGGCGACACTCCCGCCAAGAGATGCGGAACGTAGGCGGCGGGGATGACCCCAGGTGGTGGGAGGCCCGAGGTCCACTTTCCTTGGGCCTAGGAGGCATAGACGATGGGAACCCTTGATCTGGGGTTGGCGCCGCTTGAGAGCTACAGGGGCCTCATTGAGCCGGACGCGTATCAGGAAATTCTTGCAGCGGCTCAATGTTTGAAACGCTTGCGAGTCGTCCACAGCAATGCCACGCCAAAGGGCGGCGGCGTCGCGGAGATCCTCCGCTCGCTGGTGCCGATGATGCGAGACGTAGGCATTGACGCCAGTTGGTGGGTCCTGGAGGCCGACGAGAGATTCTTTACGATCACCAAGAAGATCCACAACGGCCTGCAAGGCAAGGTGAGTTTGCTTTGCGGAGAGGATGCCGAGTGCTACTGGCTCCACAACGAACGGGCAGCAAGTGCCATAGAGCTGGCTTTCGGTTCACCGGACATCTTGGTGGTTCACGACCCCCAGGTGATGGCGGTCCCCGCCTTCCTGCACAACGGGACCCGCACGGTGTGGCATTGCCACATCGATCTCACGGCGCCCGCCGGGGACACTCAGGCTTGGCTGCTGCCCCTCAGCCAATACTATGCCCGCTGTTTGGTGAGCATGCCGGAGTACGCCGCCGCCGGGCTCCCGCTGGATCGCACGGTGGCTTTCCCTCCGGCCATTGACCCCTTCGCGGCCAAGAACCGCTACCTGCCTCTGGAGGAGGCCCGCGCTAGGCTAGCCGGCCTGGGGATCGACTGCCGACGTCCCCTGGCTACCCAGGTCTCCCGCTTCGACCCCTGGAAGGACCCCTGGGGTGTTGTGGATGCCTACCGGCTAGCGAAAAAGCGGGTGCCTGGGCTACAGCTGGCCCTTGTCGGGGCCCTCACCGCTGTGGACGACCCTGAAGGCGTGGAGGTATGGCAGTCAGTTTGTTCGTACGCTGGCGACGACCCAGACATCCACATCTATGTCCAGCCCGAGGTCGGGGGTGATGACACCACTGTCAACGCTTTCCAGACGGCCTCTGATGTCGTCATCCAGAAATCGATACGGGAGGGTTTCGGCCTGACGGTGACGGAAGCGATGTGGAAGGGCACGCCGGTCATTGGAGGCGAGTGCGGGGGCATTCGGTTGCAAATCGAGGACGGGGTCAACGGCTACCTTGTGAGCAACGCCGTCGAGTGCGCGGAAAGAATCGTCGACCTGCTCGATGACCCCCATCGGGCAAGGGTGATGGGCGCCGCCGCCACAGAGAGCGTACGACGAAGGTTCCTGATGCCGCGGCTTCTCCTCGACTACCTACAGCTCTTTCAACAAATTGTGGTTGGACAGTTCTGTTAGCCTGACAGTGTCGGTCATGAGCAACTTTCGGAATCTGCATAAGCAGTTCCTGATGGACACCTGAAGGCTTGCTTGCGCTTTCCCGAAGATGGAGAGTGCCACTCAGAGGCTCCCTCCGGCCAGCACGTCCTGATTGACAATCCGGGCCGCTTGGCGGCACTGGCCGCCGACCGATAATCTCCTGCTTCTCAGGCAGGTCATCGGGGGGAGGGTGCCGCGAAGCCTGAGGGAACTAGGGCGGGTCGTTGATGTCGAGATGGTGCAACAACTCGTCTTCCGACCGGAACACCATCTGGCTGTGGTAGGCAAAGAACGGGCTCGGGGGTATCCGTTTGGGTAGCCACAGCGCGTACACTTTCTTCCCCCCGCGAAAGCCGTGCACCATTTCGCAAATCACACCAGCCGAAAGAGGAATGTAGATATCCGGGATCACCTTTCCTACCTGCGGAATGTACTTCGCATAGGTCACGCTCGGGTAGCGAACGATGACCAAACTGCTCTGGTCAATAAGGATGTGGTCGAACTTCACAGTTTGATCGCCTACGTCTCTGGCCAAGTCCGACAGCTGCTGACGAGTGTATCGCGAACCCGGTTCTTGTTTCCGCACCTTCGCTGTTCGGAGTTGGCCGACGTAATGTGCATCGTCCACGGAGCCCGGATCAAAGACAACGTATCCCGTCCTTCGTAGTCTGCCCGCTAGCCTTCGAGCTCCCTTCATCTGCGTGTCGCTGACGTAGCTCATCGGATAGCTAATGTATATTCTCTTTGCATCTGGTCTGAAAATCAGGTCATGCAAAGTCTGGGCGGGCTCGGCGCGCGCTACGACGAAGTGCGGCTTCCGAAGGCGCTGGGCCCAGCGAGAGGTGTCTCCAATCTCGCGATCCCTCCAGTGGAGTATGTCCATCAGAGAGATATCAGGGAATCTCTTGTGAGGATCAGCCTCAAGGCCCTGGTGGATATCTTTGATGTTGTGAGCGATGGTGACAAAACAGTCAGGCGATAACAGTTCCAGGAGGTGCTCTGGGAAAGCCTCAATGTAGGTGCTGCGCCAGTAGAACACGGCATGAGTTGCGACAGCTACGGCTTGGCGCCCGTTGTTGGCGTCCGTCCTTATTTCGTTCAGGCGACTCGCCACCTCCCTGTAAGCCTGGTCAAGCAGCTGCACGCGCTGGGCAGTCCAGTTCAGAATAGTCGCCTCGTCTGCTCGACCGCCTGACAATTCCCGCATGACCTGCCACATGTCTATGATTTGAAGCCGACGGTTGCGTTCCTTCGCAAGAGCTTGAACCTGACGCAGATACTCGATCCTGCCGCTGCCGCTAGTGCCAGTGACTACAACGGTACGCATTGTCATACCCTCTCACTTCCAAAAGGTGCTGCCGTTGGAAGCGACGCTATCGCTGACCTGGCTGGCTGCGTCGCGTCGCTTACTGCGTGGCTGGGCATCGGATCTCCCAGGTCGCGAGCCATCCCTCTGCCCTTGTAGGTACCACCATCGGTCATGCCGGCCCCATCCTACTCGCATGCATGGAGGATCGCAATGGAACGGCCAGTCGCCGGACGCGGTTCAGCGAGAGGGTCATCGATCCTATTCGTGCTTTTAGCCCTGGACGGTCGGGGCGACAGGGCGGCGCCGGCGTGTGTTTGTCAACCCAAAACAGCGCCACTGTGATGATGAAAAACGGCGCCACCCCTAGGTCTTGGCCTTCTCCCTTCTGCGCAGACTTTCTTTGAACCGGTAGGAGTCACCCTGGAACTCGATGATGTGGCAGCGGTGGGTGAGGCGGTCAAGGAGGGCTCCCGTAAGGCGGGCATCCCCA
>Ga0315538_1000468_pt1 | contig 25646 bp, 27 predicted proteins | sample SalMarSW160230MG_2_FD_203834 | JGI IMG/M metagenome (GOLD analysis project Ga0315538, IMG submission 203834) | Salt marsh sediment microbial communities from the Plum Island Ecosystem LTER, Massachusetts, United States - Salt Marsh Sediment SW1601-230 ...
AGCCAAGCTAAAGCGCCCGGTAAAATCTCAAAAGCCCGATAGAGCCATCTCTCTTTCGGGCTTTTTAAATCAGTTGCCTTGCCCAACTTTAAATAATATTTTTCCTTGGGAAGCATAATCAGTAGGCTACAAGAGAATAAATTGGAACGCTCTTGAAAACCTAATTAAACAGTGGAATTATGTTTTTGAAACTTATAATTTAGCTTCTTTAATATATGATATACCTATTAGTTAATAAGATATTACTTATTGTCTGTTTTAATTTTAATCAAATACCGCCCTACTCCAGTTCTTAGAAGAATTAAAAATCCAAACCAAAGCACATACCAAGCAATAAATATAAAAATTTGACTTAAGATATCTGGTCTTAGAATAAAATTTACATTACCACTAAAAACAAAATTAGAAAGCTCTTGGTGGACAAGAATGCCACGACCCAGATTATTCCGAGCTCCACCAACCCTACTAACTATGCACTTATCTAATACATTACGAACATATTCTCTATCTTCATTATTCAATCCCTCATCATTCAATTTAGATAACTGGAAACTTTTTTTATTAACATATTTTCGATTTGCTTCGATATAACTACCATCACAAGATAAAGTAAACCAAAAGGTAGTTGTAGCTATATTATCCTTGTTATAATCTCCAATTTCAGTATAAGGCACATCAGTTGAAATATCGTGACTTACTGTAAGTTTATGCCTAATTACATCTAATGGAATGTCTGGAAAATTTACAGACCTTGATAATTCATCAAGCCATTTTTCAAAATCTTCAAGAAATATATTTTTGTTAAAATTAACTTCATTATCTCCTTCTTGAAATTCTACCGGTGGTATATCTTTTGATATCTCTAATTTTTCTATCTTCTGATTAGAAACATTTATTTCTTTAACAAATGTGACTTCGTGAATATGAATACAGGCAAAAATTATAGGAGGAACAATAAATAACAAACAAATAGATAATCTTTTGCTTAATCTATATTGCATAAGAATTATTTATCATCTTTAATAAAAAAACCAATAGTTTTTTCTCCAATAGCTATAACAGCCAAAGATACAACAATATATCTCCAAAGAGTTAAATCCTTAACCATTATCCCTATTATAAATAAAGCCAATATAACTAATGTAGAATTAAAAAACGGAATATTCCATGTATTCTTTTCTTTATTTAGATAAAAAATAATTACCACAAAAAGAACTAATATTGCTAAAAAAATTTTGTCCATAAATTAAAAATAATTTTAATTATATAAAACCCTCTCGGTCGGCCTAAATGGTAGCCCCGATAGGCCGAAATTAAATTATCCTAACCCTTCTGTCTGATTAATCCGTCAATCCAACCTCTAATCTGATAAAAGTTTTGGCGGCTGTTAACGCGTAAATCGAGAGTACCATAAGGAAGTGAATTACAAGGACGTTTTCTTTTACTCGCTCTACTTATCTGACGCTTAATACAAAAACGTTCTTGAGGAAGATTAGTAACTTTTGCCCAATAATTTATAGCTTTTTTCTCGTCAATACTTGGATATATATGAATAGACACCCTAATCCTATTTTCAGGAGCCTGAATAACCTCTCTTATAAAACGCATAAATAATCTAACCATATCATGGTCAGAATTAGAAAAACAAACATATGGGCTTCTTAATTGTTCCGCTTTCTTATATCCCTCTCCCAAAAAAGAGCGGTGCCAACTAACAATAACCCCTGCCTAGATAAAGAAGAAATCTGCTTAATCGCTTCTTCTCTAATTCTTTTATTCTCGGCCTGGACAAATTTATGCTTTCTTTGATTACAAGCTAATAATTGATCGTGGGCTGCTTGAGTTCTTGACTCAATAATTTTCTGGATAACCCGAGGTAATTTTAAGTTTTTACACCATTGACTAACTGAACTTTTGGCCACACTTAATTCCTTTGCTATTTCGTTATAGCTTTTGCCTTGTAGGCGTAAAACAAGTGCTTTTTGGTATTGAGGATGCATGACAGTAGCCCTGCCGGGAGTCGAACCCGAATTGCTTGATTGAAAATCAAGTGTCCTAACCATTAGACGACGGGGCCGCTTGACTTTATTTTAGCAGAAAAATTGAAAAATATCAAGAAAGTTGATAGACTGATTAAATATGGTCATTCTTGGCATTGAGACATCTTGCGATGATACAGGTATTGCTTTAATTGAAGGCGGCTCCCAAGGCTGCCGGATTTTGTCTAATATCGTTTCTTCGCAAATAAAAATTCACGCCCCTTATGGCGGAGTAGTACCTAATTTGGCCGCGCGGGCTCATTTAGAAAATATTAAACCTTGTTTGGAGAAAGCACTCCGATTAGGATTTAGGAATCGCTCTTCTAAAAAAATTGGTCTAATTGCCGTAACCATTGGACCCGGATTAATTCCCTCTCTTTTAGTCGGCACTAACTTTGCCAAGGCCCTGGCTTATGCTTGGCAAAAACCAATTATGGGAATTAATCATATTGAAGGACATATCTACGCTAATTGGCTTAACCCGGCCAGCCAGATAGATTTTCCGGCTCTCTGCTTGGTGGTTTCTGGCGGACATACTCAGTTAATCTTGATGAAAGGACATGGAAAATATAAATTACTCGGCCAGACACGGGATGATGCGGCTGGCGAGGCCTTTGACAAAGTGGCTAAATTATTAAATCTCGGTTATCCGGGCGGACCGATTATTTCCCAAAAAGCCAAAAAGGGTAATCCCCGTGCTTTTGATTTACCCCGACCGATGCTCAAGACCAATGACTTTGACTTTTCTTTTTCCGGTTTGAAAACAGCGGTTTTGTATTTGGTAAAGAGGCAACATCAGGGACTGTCTCTAAGATACAGTCCTTCCAAAAAGGACTGTATCTTAGAGACAGTCCCTGTTTCTGATATCTCTGCTTCCTTTCAACAAGCAGTTATTGATGTTTTAATTATTAAAACAATTAAAGCGGCTAAAGAATATAAAGTAAAAACAGTGATGTTGTCTGGCGGCGTAGCGGCTAATCAGGAACTGCGCCGGCAAATGGAACAAGCAGTTAAAAAAGAATTGTCCAAAGCTAAATTCCAGATGCCGGAGATTAAATTATGCACTGACAATGCCGCCATGATTGCCTCGGCGGCTTTTTACAAAAAAGGGCCAGCTCTGTTAAAACAAAACTGGCTCAAAATTAAAGCTGATGCAAATTTAACGATACTGGGAAAGGTCTTTCGGAATAGGCATCCGGAAACGAACAATTGAAAGGAAATCTGCCACAGACATAACCTTACAATCATCGTCCACGAAAGAACAATTAAGAGGCCCCTTAAGCAACTTCTTCTTTATTTCTTCACATTCTTTTGTATTAAAGACAGTTTTTTCAGTAACTAAAGCGACGTCAATCACATCTTTAACTACACTTTTAATGTAGTCATACACTATCCTACCTTCAGGATTTAACACTTTTTCTGCTACTGTTCCTGTCATAGTTAATTTCCTCCCTTCTTGAAAAAAAAGGTTAAAAATAATAAACTAAAAAGAACTTACTTTCCATTAAAAAGAATAGACTATATCTAGCCTATGTCAACTGAATTATCTAAAACATACAATCCTAAAGAAAATGAAGCTCGGGTTTACCGACAATGGGAAAAGTCGGGCTATTTTAATCCCGACAAACTTAAAACTAAAAAAACAGCCAAGAAATACAGCATTGCCATTCCGCCGCCAAATATTACCGGAGAACTCCACATGGGACACGCTTTAAATAATACTCTCCAAGATGTTTTAATTCGCTGGAAAAGGATGCAGGGATACCGAACCTTATGGCTGCCTGGCACTGACCACGCTGGTATTGCTACTCAAAATGTAGTGGAAAAAGAACTAAAAAAACAAGGACTGACGCGTTATGATTTGGGTCGGGAAAAATTTTTGGAGAAGGCCTGGGCTTGGCAGAAAAAATACGGCCATTTAATTCTAGAACAGCTAAAAAAACTTGGCTGTTCCTGCGACTGGAGCCGGACTGCTTTTACTATGGACAAAGACTACCAAGAAGCAGTCAACACAGCCTTTCTATATTATTATCAAAAGGGCTGGATTTATCAGGGAAAAAGAATGGTTAATTGGTGTCCTCGTTGCCAAACCAGTTTATCTGATTTGGAATTGGAATACGAGGAAGAAAAAAGCCATTTGTGGTATATTAAGTATCCCCTGCTTAAAGGGAAAAAACATATTATTGTGGCCACCACTCGACCCGAAACAATGTTAGGTGATACGGCCGTGGCCGTCCATCCGGACGATAAAAGATACAAAAATTTAATCGGTCAGAAAATAATATTGCCTTTGGTTGACCGAAAAATCCCTATTATTGCTGATAAAGTAGTTGACCCGAAATTCGGCACTGGCGCTGTTAAGGTTACCCCGGCTCACTCACCAGTTGATACAGAAATCGGTCAAAGACATAAATTGTCCTCCATCCAGGTTATTAGCGACAAGGGTCGAATGACCAAACAGGCCGGAAAAGACTTTGCCAGCTTAACTGTTTTAGAAGCCCGCCAGAAAGTTGTTGAAGAATTAAAAAAACAAGGTCTTTTAGAAAAAATTGAAGATTATAGTCATCAAGTTCCCCATTGCTACCGCTGTCATAATGCTATAGAGCCATTGATTAGTCAGCAGTGGTTTCTCAAAATGGATAAATTGGCTGAAAAGGCAATTAAGGCAGTTAAAAGCGGAGAAATTAAATTCCATCCTAAACGCTGGGAAAAAGTGTATTTTGACTGGCTTAATAATGTCAGGGACTGGTGTATTTCCCGTCAAATTTGGTGGGGGCACAAAATTCCTTTAGAAGGAGTTAATGATGTTTTAGATACTTGGTTCTCTTCTGCCTTATGGCCTTTTGCCACACTTGGTTGGCCTAAAAAAACCAAAGATTTAGAAAAATTTTACCCAACCGACACTTTGAGCACTGCTCGTGATATTATCAATCTCTGGGTCGCCCGAATGATTTTTTCTGGTTTAGAATTCATTAAAAAAATTCCTTTTACTGATGTCTATATCCACGCTACGGTCTTAAACAAAGAAGGCAAAAGAATGAGTAAATCCCTAGGCACCGGAGTTGACCCCCTAGAGCTAATAAATCAATATGGAGCTGACGCTACCCGTTTTGGTTTAATTTATCAAACCTTTAAGGGTCAGGATATGAAATTTTCAGAAGACAATATTTTGATGGGCAAGAAATTCGCTAATAAAATCTGGAATGCCTCAAGATTTGTTTTAAGGCAAATTAACAAAACAAAAACAGCTGGCCAATTACCTAAGAAGCTCAGTCCAGCCGACAAACGAATCTTAAAACAATTCAAAACAACTAACCAAAAAGTAACTAAAGATTTAGAAAACTTTCATTTTGGCCAGGCCGCTCATCTGCTCTATGATTTTTTCTGGCATGATTTTTGCGATAAATATATTGAAGCTTCTAAAAAACAAAATACTGCTCAAACCAACCAGGTCTTGGCTTATCTTCTTTTAAATTCCTTAAAACTTCTTCATCCTTTCACGCCTTTTGTTACGGAAACAATCTATCAAAAATTACCCTTTAAAGAAAAGGAGTTTTTAATGATTGAAGATTGGCCAAAGTAAAGTTTACTTCGTAAAGGGTTCAAGTAATATGCACTATCCTTTTTACATTCTTCTTGGTCTCTTACCTAGTCTTGTCTGGCTCTCTTTTTACTTAAGAAAAGACAAACATCCGGAACCTAATTCCGTAGTTTTACAAATTTTTATCTATGGAATGCTTTTAGCCCCTTTGGCCATTGTCTTAGAATTATTATTAATTTGGCTTCTTGAGCCTAGCATTGATTTTTCATCTTTGCTCTCTCGAACAGGCCAAGGCAGTCTCCTTAAAATTATTTTAGCCGCTACCTTGATTCCCGCTTTAGTCGAAGAATATTTAAAATATTCGGTAGTTAAATATAAGGTGCTCAAAAGTTCAGTATTTGACGAACCAGTTGATGCTATGCTATACTGTATTATAGCTGGCTTGGGCTTTGCCGCTGTGGAAAACTTACTGATTATTTTCAAAAATACTTCTTTTCCAGATGCCCTAACTGTAATTAGTCTCCGTTTTCTCGGGGCCACCTTAGTCCATGCTTTAGCTTCAGGAATGGTTGGTTACTGGTTAGCTCTAGGCCTGCTCTATACCAAACAAAGGAAAAAACTAATCTTGACCGGCTTGACTCTTGCTATTATTTTCCATAGTTGCTATAATTACCTTACGATAACTTTCTTTAATCGGGTAATCTTTGAGCAAAAAATAATTTTTCTCTCGCTGATTGTATTTCTTTTAATCTTTGTTGCCTTTCTTGTCTCCTATTATTTTAGAAAACTAAAAAGACAACAAGCAATTTGCAAAATATCAACTCGATGAACGATGAATAATGAACGATATTGCCCGCCTTGCCTTGGCGAGGCAGGTTCTTTGTTCTCTATTCTCTGTTCGCTAAATATCTATGGCAAAAAAATCATCTTTTTTTGAAAGATTAACTGGGGCAAACTGGTCAGAAAAAGAATCTTTTGAAGAAAAGCCAAAAAAGAAACCAGTTATCAAAACTAAAAAAAATAAAACCACTAAAGATATGGCCGCAGAAAAAGACGCTTTTATCAAAGAAGAAACCCCTGTTGAAAAAAAGGGGAAAATTTCTCCTCCAAAAAAAGAATCAGAGGACTGGCTGGCTGAATCAGAGGGCCAATTAACCATTGATGTTTATCAAACACCTAATGAAATAGTAATTAAGTCGACTATTGCCGGAGTGAGCCCGGAAGATATTGATATTAGTATCACCAATGATATGATTACCATCAAAGGCCGGCGGCAAAAAGATGAAGAAGTTAAGGAAGAAGATTATTATTACCAAGAATGCTATTGGGGACCTTTTTCTCGTTCAGTTATTCTACCGGTTGATGTGGAAGTTGACCGAGCCGATGCCTCAATGAAAAATGGCATTTTAATTATTCGGCTGCCTAAGGTGGAAAAAGTAAAGACCAAAAAGATAACTATTAAAGCTGAATAGAATTAATAAACAGCATCAACATAAACAATTGGTTCTAATTAAGGACTGATTGTTTTTTGTTGTTGGCTGTTTATGGTCGTGTTATGATAAAAGGAGTTGCACTCCCAGGACTGTCCTGGTAACTCCTAAAAAACTCCCAAAAAAACTATGAAGAAAATTAGCCGCTATTCAATCACCATTAGTTTAGTTATCTTTATTGGCCTTACCTATTTAATCCTTGGTCTGCAAATAGTCAACAGTCAAAAAATAGCCTGGGGGGTTAAAATAGCTAATTTTAATCTTGGTCGTTCTCATCCTCAAATAGCTCAAAAAGAAATAAAGGAAAAGTGGCATAATTTTGCTGAACAAGAATTAACCTTTCTTTATCAGGAAAGGAATTGGTCAGCTAGCTTAGCTGATTTGGGATTCCAAATTGATGAAACGGCCACCATCAATCAAGCTTATCAAATTGGCCACCAAGCTAATATTTTAATTAATCTCAAAGACCAATTAATCGCTTTAATTGCCGGCTATCATTTAGAACCAGTCTATAAAATAGATGAGAAAAAATTTCAAGAAAAAACAGGACAACTCTTTGAGGATATTGAAAGACCAGTTCAAAATGCTTCTTTAGTGTTCAATGAAGAAATTGATGATTTCTCCCTTTGTCATTCAAGCCAGGGAACAACCATTGACCGAAAAAAATTATTACTTGATTTATCGCAAAGAATTAAATCTTTTTCTGAACAACCGATTAATTTACGACTGATTCTTGCTCAGCCAACAGTGGAAAACGATGAAGTTGATTCAGCCCGTGAAAAAGCCCAACAAATTTTAGCTGACCAACCCTATCAAGTAATTCTGGAGGAAAAGGTCTGGACGATTAATAAAAATAGATTGATTGACTGGATTAAATTCGAACCAATCCCAGAAGATGGAAAAGACGACCAAATTCTCGGTCTCTTCTTAGACAATGAACAAGTCAAAGAATATCTGGAAGAAATAACTTCAATGATTAACCAACAGCCGATTAATGCCCGCTTGGAAACAGAAGATAATCGGGCAATTGTTTTTGTTCCCGCTCAAAATGGCTATGGCCTAGAAACAGACAAAACAATTGACCAGTTAATTCAAAACATTCTTGCTCAACCGCCAATTAAAAAAACAACTATCACTGCCCAGAAATTACTGCCCAAAATTGCTCTGGGGCAAACCAATGATTTGGGTATTAAGTCCTTAATCGGCCAGGGTACTTCTAATTTTTCCGGTTCGCCTAAAAATCGTATTCATAACATTAAAACCGGCCTGGCTAAATTCAACGGCTTGATTTTGAATCCCAATGAAGAATTTTCTTTTAATACTTTTTTAGAAGGCAGTGGCCCGGAACAAGGTTTCTTGCCGGAATTAGTCATCAAAAAAGAAAAGTTGGTTCCCGAATACGGCGGCGGTCTTTGTCAGGTTTCAACCACTCTTTTCCGAGCGGCCATTAATAGCGGTTTAGAAATTACCGAACGAAGTCCTCATGCTTTTCCGGTAACATATTATAATCCCCAGGGGTTTGACGCCACGGTTTATGAACCCCGTCCCGACCTCCGTTTTATCAACAACACGCCAAATCATCTTTTAATTCAAGGATTTGTCCAGGGCAGCCAATTAACTTTTAGTTTTTATGCCACTGATGATGGCCGCCAGGTTAAAATCAAAGGACCTTATGTTTTAGAAAAAAAAGAAGACGGCTCCATGAAAACCGTCTTGACTCAAGAAGTTTACCAAAACGGAGAACTGTTCTCCGAACAAACTTTTTATTCTAATTACGATTCGCCGGATTTGTATCACAGAGAAGAAAGTCAAGAGGAAAATTCAGAAGAATAAAAAAAGCCCGTCCAAAGCGGGCTTTTTTAGATAAGAAATTATGTGCGGACGGTGGGAGTTGAACCCACATGAGATTGCTCTCACTAGGTCCTAAACCTAGCGCGTCTGCCAATTCCGCCACGTCCGCCTTTTTTTATTTTAATCCCCTTTTATTCAAAAATCAACACTATTGACATTTCTAATTTTATTGTATATAATACAGACAATAGAAATTTGGGCAAAAGGGACTTGAATTTCTACGGTTCCTTTAAATAAAAATAATAAAAAACTCTGAAAAGGAGGTAAGGAAATGTTAGATAAATTGAGATATTTTTGGCAAAGAGAAGGATGGTTTACTTTATCTGTGGTAGGGATAACTAGCGGAATTTATTTTCTTATTCGCGAGTACCCCATTCAAATTTCCATAGGGACAAAACTACTTCTTGGGTTTGTCGTACTGCTTTTTCTAATAATAGTAATAGGTGGAGTGTCCATCGCAGCAAGAAAAACGACCGAAGAAGCCAAAAAAACAAAAGAGACCGAGGGAACCAAAGAAGGAGTTCAGCTTTTAGGCGGTTACATCAGAAATGTGCCAGCTAATATGGTTTGGGTTTTAAGAAGATCTCTATTCGGATCAAGTATTGAGACACTTGAAGGCTACAAGGCTAAAAGTGAAGGGTGGAGATTTAAAATTCTCGGTTGGCATGAAGATCTTGGCCTTGTTGATTTATCACCGCAGCCAAGAGACCCAAAGGCAATCACTATCAATACTCAAGATAACCAGACAGCCATTATTGATTGGCGGATTGAAACATTTATTCCTGATGGTAATAGCGCTATTAAATTTGCCGGCAAAGTCAACGGCAATAGGGAAAAGTTTGAGGACCAGAAAGCAACTGTTATATTGAACCAGTTGTGTTCACAAAAATCTCAGGATGATCTTACCAGATTTGGACCCAACGAACTCAAAGATGATATTACCGATCCAGCTAAAGGGCAATTTAACAAGGAGATGGCAGATTTAGGAATTCAGGCCCGGGCATTGGAAATCAAAAAGATTTTAATGCCTGAAGAGGTCAGGGCAGCGGCTGAATATGAAACAGTAACTAAGAAAAGAAAGGAAGTAGCTGTCGTCAAGGGCGAAGAGCTGAAAACAATTATTGCAGCCACAGAAGCTGATCCAACCAAGGTTGTCATGGCTGATATGGCTCGGGATATGTTGACCAATTTGGCTGATGTGTTTGTCAATGCCTTTATAACGCAACAAGAAACAAGACAAGGCAAGGAGGTAAAAAATGATGAAAAGAATAAATAAACATAAGACCGCATTGACTGTATCAGCAGGGTTGTTCCTTATAATAACCATTCTTTCTTCTATGGTAGGTGGGTTGCTTCAGTTTTTTCTTATCTTAGCGGCTTTCATCCTACTTCTCGGCATATTCATCGGAGGAACAGTTATTTTTGGCTGGGAGAAATTCTGGTGGGGACATTTCAAGCCCACAGCGGTTATCCCTATTGCCTGGGGACTGTTCCATTTAGCTTTCGTCTTCATGCTTCCGGATGTCCCGGGAAAACTCTGGACCCTTCACTGGAAACTGATAATTGTCATTGAAATTTCTGCTTTTGTTCTTTGTATGCTTCTGAACAAAAGAACTACCTTTGAAGAAAGGACTTCGCGGAAGCTATTGTCAGCTCATTATGTCTATTTTTTTATCGCGGCTGGGATAATGATCATCTGTCGGCTATTCTTTGGAGAATTTGCCGCTAATCTAAATAGGACAGTGCTGTCTAAATTGGTAAATTCAAAGGTAGAGCTTGTAGCAGAAGATACAGAAAGGTTAATCAAGGCCTACCGAGCAAAACCCGCCTTAGAAAAGTTGGACGAGCTTCGTCAAAAGGCAAAAAAGTTAGGCCGGCTTGATAAGAAGGAAAAGAAGGAATTCTTCTCTGAATTTAAGAAGATGGAAGCCCGGAAGGCAGAAGTTCGAAAAGAATATGCGGTGCCAGAGGATAAAAAAATAAATTGGCGGGAATGGTGGCCGTTTGGTAAATCAGCTGAAGCTCGGATTGAACCTTCCCTCGCTGGTACCTTTGGAATGCCAGCCGCAGCTATTCAAAATCCTGACGGGTCTTGGAATGTGGTGGTGCCGGCCGACCAGTTAGAAGTAGGTTTCACCATTCAAGGTAAAAAAGGACAAATAGTGACGATTACGGCCACTGGTCAAGTCAATGGCTGTAAAAATCGCTACGATGCGGCATTTGGCTGGACTGGTCCGGAGGGAAGAAAATGGGATTTCGACAAAAGAAGAAAGCGACCCTTGGGACCGGGCTCTCTGTTTATGGCTCTTGGCGCCAAGGTCGAAGAAAACGGAGAATGGTTTTACGTAGGAGAAAAGGTAAAGTTTCGACTTCCCCGGGACATGAAAAAAATTTATCTCGGAGTTAACGACGATACCCAAGACCGCCACGGCCGATTCAGACCAGACTGGTACAAAGACAATGAAGGCAAATTCATCGCCAAGGTAGAAATAATATAAAAAAGGAGGTTAAAAACCTGAAAACCAAGAGGCAAAGAAGCATCCGCTTCTCTGCCTCTTTTTATTTTGTTATAATGTTATAAAAATGTATCAAAACAAAACTATTTCTGTCGTCATCCCCTGCTACAATGAAGCTAAATCAATTGGCAAGATCATCAAGTCTTTACCCAAAGAGATAGATGAAATTATTGTCGCAGATAATAATTCAACTGACAGGACTGCTCAAATAGCTCAAACAGCTGGCGCCATAGTTGTTTTTGAGCCAACACCAGGATACGGCAGAACATATAAAACAGGGTTAAGTAAAGCAAAAGGTGAAATTATAGTCACCTTAGATGGCGATAGCCAATATCCCACCGAAGAGATTATTGATTTAATTAAGTTCTTAATAGATAAAAAGATAGATTTTCTTTCTGGCTCTCGTTTTCCTCTTAGTAATCCCGAATCTATTAGTAGAACTCGGCTAATCGGTAATAAAATTCTCACCTGGCTGACTAATTTCTTATTTAAAACAAAAATCAAGGACTCTCAATCAGGTATGTGGATTTTTAGAAAAGATATCCTGTCTAAATTTCAGCTTGTTAGTAATGGGATGCCTTTTTCCGAAGAAATAAAAATTAAGACCTTATTAGAACCGAAACTACGCTTTGCTGAAAAAAATATAAACTATTATCCCAGAATAGACAAGTCCAAATTATTTCCTTTTAAAGACGGCTTTAGGAATCTTATTTTTTTATTCAAACTGCGCTGGCGATATGGAAAAAGGAAAGAAAAGATTTTATTACCACTTCTTTTTATATTTTTCCTTTTTGCCTTTATTTTTTATCTCATTCAATTTTCATCCCCTAATCTAGCTGGCGTTGATGCTTATTATCATATTAAATACGCTTTTCTTTACCGGACTTTAGGCATTGAAGAAACGCTAAGTAATTATAGTTTAGCTGGGGAATATACTACTTTAAACCAATACCCAACCGATCTTTCTTTTCTTTATCATATTCTTTTAATACCCCTTACCTATGGCAATCTAATCGTAGGAAGTAAGATCTTGGCGATTATCTTTGCTTCTTTGATTTTTTCCTTATTTTATTGGATCTTAAGAAAATCTCAAATAAAATATAGTTTCTTTTGGACTCTTTTGTTTTTTACTGCTTCCAGCGCTTTTATCTCCCGTTTAACCCTTTCGCGGCCTTTTCTTCTATCCATTTTAATTTTAATCTTAGGATTTTATTTAATTATTAAAAAAAGGTATGGCTGGCTTTTTATTTTGTCTATTTTTTATGCCTTAAGCTATGCAGTTTCTCCTCTTATTTTAGTTATAGCTTTTCTTTATATCATAGCCGAGTATCTCCAAATTAAAAAAATTGACTGGAAACTTTTGTTTTATCCATTTATGGGTATCTTAATCGGCTTAATTATCCGACCTGATTTCCCTCAAGATTTTTACACTATCTTTGTTCAAAATTTTTATACTTTTTTTTATAAAATCAAAGGCGTTTCATTAGATATCGGAGCAGAAATGTCTCTGATTAGTGCCCCTTTAAAAACTAACTTGATTTTGCTTTTTTTATTTAGTCTGGCGCTGGCTTTTATAATAATAGACCTAATTAGAAACAGGATTAAAAAAGGTAGATTGTCGCTTGTTCGCCTTTATACTTGTTTTTTAGCTATTTTCTTTTGTCTATTGACTCTGATGAGCCAGCGATTTTTTGAATATTGGACCCCTTTTACTCTTTTTTTGGCTGCTTTTACTTTTAAGGATATTTCTCGAGATAAATATTGGAGAGATCTATTTAAACAGTTTCTCCAAATAATCGGCAATTTTTTTAGTCGACTAAGACTTTTTCTTTTTATTTTCCTTTGTCTAATTATTATCTTGAGTGGTTATATCAATATTTCTGGAGCTTTTAATCTAATGGAAGAAACTATTTTCCCTTTTGACAAATATCAAGGAGCTGGGCAATGGTTGAAAGAAAATACGCCGGCCCAATCAATTATTTTTAATGCCAGTTGGGATAATTTTTCTCAATTATTTTTCTATAACCACCACAATTATTATATTATCGGTAAAGACCCTACTTTTATGTATGTTTATGATAAAGAGCTGTTCTGGCTCTGGAGTAATATAATCAACCGGAGCATTATTTGTTCTCAATCTGAAAAAGAATGTCCTGATGCGGTTTATACTGAAAAATTTTCCCAGCGGAGGCAGAAAATATATCAAATTATCAAAAACAAATTCCAGAGCGAATATGTTTTTATAGACAATCGGTCAATGTCTGACCAATCTCAAAAACATCAGGTATTTAAAAAACTCTTGGAGAACTCCCCTTTATTTGAAAGGGTTTATCAATCTCAAAAATATCCAGAAGTGATGATTTTTCAGTTAAAATAATTGCCGAGGGAGCAAAGCTCCCAATGGGAGCTTTGCTCCCAAACGCTCCCAAATTGACAAATTGATTCAAATAAAAGCCAGTCAAGCAAAAATAAAGCTGCTCGCCTGGCTTTTTTTACTTACTACTAAATATAAACAGGACCAAACACTTTTTCTTTAGCTATATTAAAGTCGTCCTATTACAACCGTAACTATGGCTAAGGCAGCTAAAGCAATAACCAAACCAACTACTCCAGAAATGAGCATTTTCCTGGCCGTGCCTTGTCTATCTTCGTCGCCGCTAGCGGTGGCCCACATAATTCCTGCTATAACAATAATTAATGCGGAAATAAGACCAGCAATGCCAGCTACCCAGTTAACAATACTTTTTATAATCTCTTCAACACTTTTATCAGAAAGGTTGCCTAAATCGCTCGGCGGCGGTGCAATAGCAAAAACAAAACCAACACTGCCTAAAAACATAAAAGTCATTAGCGGGAATAAACTAATCAATGTTTTCTTTTTAATAATTTTCACTAAATTTCACCCCCTTTCTTTATAAAGATAAATATTAAGTTATGGTTATACCTAAAATTTCTAATAATGCCTGTAATAGACCCCAGGAAGCTAAAATAATCATTAGCCCGATTAAAGACCATTGAATAGTTTTGCGAGCAGCGGCTACTTTCTCCTCACTACCCCCGGAAACCATATATTGAATTCCGCCAATAACGACCATTAAAACAGCTACCGTAGCGGCAATACCAGCTATCCAATCAGCGATACTAAGAAAAAGTTCAGTAAAACTATTTGTCCCCAGCGGGTTATCTATCGCAATATTCGCCGCTTCAACATTAATTAAGGGCAAACCTATTGTCAAAAGCCCCGAAATTAGAACAAGTAATAAAGAAAAATTTTTAAAAGTGTTTTTGGACATATATTATTTATGGGCAACTCGGAAATTCATTCCAAAAGTAAACAGCATCCCAGGCTTCAGTAGTTCCGGAAGTGGCAATGCTTTTAATTAAAGTGTCAATCAGCATCCAGCTAATGAAGATAATGGCTAAGCCAATAACTGTGTTGGTGAAAATACTTCTGGCTAAAGCGACTTTTTCCTCACTGCCGCCAGAAGTTAGAAAAATAACTCCCGCCGCCACAAACAAAAGGACAGCCATAGGGATAGCTAAATTAAAGCTAAGAAAATTGATAATATTACTGGCTAAGTGCCATAAATCACAGAGGGTGCATTTTTCACTGGCATCTATCTGACCATCATCATTAATATCCCGACCGCAAGGCACTATTGGGTCAGTAACAAAGCCGGCATAAACTATATTAGCCGCAAATAAACTGATTAAAATAGAAAAGATAATCAGAACTTTTTTCATCAGTAATTAAGGACTCTAATCAAGGGCAGTCCTTGATTTTGTATCCTTTACTTCATCAAAAGAGTTATATCACTGGCCGCTTTGTTAATCGCTTTTTGAATGGTCGCGACGCCTAATACTACTGATTCTATCACATCAGCCAAAATAGTTTCAATAGCCGAGTTATCCACTTGCTCCCAAGAATAGGCCGTCAGAGTTTGTTCGGCAAAAACGCCTAAGTCCGGGTCATCTTTTTGCCCAAGGATTAAATCTCGCCGGGCGGTTGGTTTTTCGGCTAATTCCAGATATTTTTGGGCATTTTCTTTATCCGTCAGCCAAACAATAAACTGCCAGGCCTCATTAGGATTCTGGCAATTATGAGAAACAGTTAAGCCCCAATAATTAGCGTAATTAACATTATTATTTGAAGCTTCAATTTGCGGCATAGGAGCAATGCCAAAATTCAAATAAGGTGACGTGGCTTGAATAACCGGCATCTGATAAGAATAATTCAACATCATGGCCGCTTTTCCTTCAGAAAAACTATCCATAGAATAATCCATCCGAGTATTCCAGGTATAAACTGGCTTTAGAGGATTAGCCAAATCAGTATAGAATTCTAAAGCTCTTTGCCCCGGATAAAAATCTTTTCCATCAAGGTTAATCTTTTGGGCAAAAGTCGCTTGAGTTCTCTGTTCATTAACCATTTGAGCGCCGGACTGGAGCATTAAAAGAGCCAAAACATCAGTTGACCGATTAACGTTGCGGGCCGTGCCCAAAGCAGCGCCCGCTCGGATGATATTGTCACGTTCATCTTTAATGGTTAATTTTTCCACATCAGTCAAAAATTCTTCCCAAGTTGTCGGCGGTTGGGGAAGACCAGCCGTATTAAAAATGTCTTTATTGTAATAAAGAGCTAAAGTATCAATACTTAAAGGAAGGGCCGTGATATAGCCATTTGAAACAAAATCAGTGTAAACCACATCAACAAAATTATCAGCCAGTTCTTTGAGAGTAATTAATTCTGAAGGAGCGGCCCAAATTTTATCTTCATAACGAGTCGGCCAGGTATGATGGAGCATAAAAATATCCGGACCGCGACCGCCAGCCATGGCTTCTAATAAATCTCTTTCATAGGTCTGATAAGTTTTTTTGTAATAATTAATTTTAATTTTAGGAAAGGACGCATTAAAATCTTCAATCAGCGGTTTATAAATATCAGAATCATCAAAAACTCCCCAAAATTCTAATTCTACTTCTTTAGATATAGGTTCTTTACATCCGGGCAAAGCCGCGGTTAAACCCAAAAAAATAATCGGGACAATTAAAGTATAAAGAGTGGTCGTTTTGATTTTAGACACAGTTATTTGAAAATTTATTTCTTAAAAACCATTCCATAATGCTGATTGTCCATGGTCAGCTCTTGAAATAAAGTTAACCCTTCATCTTTAATTAATTTCTGGGCTTCTTCTTTTGAAATAAACCAGCCTTGTTTAGGAGCCAAAGAAGAACCGGTAATCCATTCGATTAAAACTAATTGCCCGCCTTTTTTTAAAACCCTCTTGGCTTCTTTTAAAATGGCTAATTTTTTTTGTGATTGAAATAAAATGTTAGCTAAAAGAACTAAATCAATTGAATCTTCGGTTAATTTTGAACCAGCTGAAATCTCCAGATTGCAATGAATCGTCTCAATATTATTCACTCCCTCTAATTGAGCTTGACTGTTGACTGCTTGCAAGGCCTCCTCCATTACATCTAAGGCATAAACCTTGCCCTGATTAACCAAGCCAGCCAAAGGAAGACTAAAATAGCCATGACCACAGCCAAAATCAGCTACTCGCATATTATCACGAAGAGTTAATTGTTCTAAAATTGCTTCTGGTTGAGAAAAACCGCCTGTACCCTCGGACATAAAATTTCAATCCAAGGACTATCCTTGGCATGATTTAGATATTAGAAATTTTGTTAAATGCAGGCTATAGACGCCACTTTATCTCCTTTGCCCATCCTCATTACTTTGACTCCTTGGGTAGCCCGACCCAAAGAAGAAATATCTTTAAGTTTAGTTTTAATCACCTGTCCCTTTTGAGAAATAGCAATCAAATCCTCTTGTTCTTCTCTTAAAATTCGGCTAACCACAATATTGCCCGTCTTGTTGGTTATCTTAGCTGTTTTAATACCCAGACCGCCTCTTTTTTGTAATTTATAATACTTCAAATCAGTCTTTTTGCCAAAACCATTTTCTGTAACAACCAACAATTTATTATTTACTGTTGGCGGCTCTTGGCTTTTTGTTATTATCTCCAGACCAACCAATCGGTCGTCTTTTCTTAATCTAATTCCCTTGACCCCGGCCGCGCTGCGACCCATTGACCTAATATCGCTTTCTTTAAATCGAATACTCTGTCCCTGGACAGTAACTAAAATAACTTGGTCTTGACCAAACGTGAGTTTAGCCCATTTTAATTTATCTCCCTTTTTCAGATTAATGGCCGTTAAGCCGCTTCGACGGACATGGCTAAATTCTTCTATTTTAGTTCTTTTGATTATACCACTTTCTGTGGCCATCAACAAATATTTGGATTCTGGTTTCCCTTCATTTGATTTAACGGTAACCACCGCCGTAACCCGTTCCTGGGAAGATAATTGTAAGATATTAACAATAGCCTGGCCGCGAGCGGTTCTATGCGTTTCCGGAATCTCATGGGCCTTAGATTGAAAAACCCGACCTCGGTCAGTAAAGAACAAAACATTGTCATGAGTGGAGGCAGATAAGAAATGACCAACCGCATCTTCTTCCCGAGGAATGATGCCAATAATCCCTTTGCCGCCTCTTTTTTGAGACCGATAAGATTGGGGATTAACTCTTTTAATATAACCACCCTGAGTCAGAATAATGACGCACTCTTCTTGGGGAATTAATTCTTCATCGCTTAACTGACCAACTGGTTGACGATAAACTTTAGTTCGGCGGCTATCAGCATATTTTTCTTTCATTTCCTTAAGTTCTTTTTTAACTACGGTCAAAATCCTCTTGGGACTCTTAAGTAAGGTCTCTAATTCAGCGATTAATTTCCTTTTCTCTTTTAATTCGTCTTTAATTTTCTTTTGCTCCAACCCAGCCAGGGTCTGCAGTTTCATCTCGAGAATGGCTGTGGTTTGCCGATCAGTTAATTTAAACTTTTTCATTAAATTCTGATGAGCTATTTCCCGAGTGGCTGATTTTTTAATCGTATTAATCACCGCATCAATATGTTCTAAGGCCTTGCTCAATCCTGTCAAAATATGAGCTCTTTCCTTGGCTTGTTTTAGTTCAAAACGGGTTCGCCGAGTAACCACCTGCTGACGATGTTTAATGTATTCTTCTAAAAGACCCTTGAGAGATAAAATCTGCGGCTGCAAACCATTGACCAGAGCAAGCATATTTAAATGAAAGGCCTTTTGTAAATCAGTAAGCTTATATAACCGATTAAGAATTTTTTGCGGCTGGGCATCAGCCTTAAGTTCAATAACTACCCTGACGCCATCTTTATCTGATTCATCACGAATGTCTTTAATCCCTTGAATTCTTTTATCCTTGACTAAATCAGCAATCTTAATAATTAAATTCGCTTTATTGACTCCGTAAGTCATTTCCGTAATTAAAATCTGGAATTTACCTGTTTTTACTTCAACGATTTCGGTCTTAGCTCGCATAATAATTGGTCCTCGTCCCGTACTATAGGTCTGAATCATTCCTTGACGGTCATAAATTGCTCCGCCAGTCGGAAAATCAGGTCCTTTAATAAATTGAAAAAGATCTTTAACCGTTGCTTGGGGGCGCTCAATTAAAAGAATAACCCCATCAACTATTTCCCCTAAATTATGAGGAGGGATATTAGTGGCCATACCCACGGCGATGCCCATGACCCCATTCAATAGTAATTGAGGCAGTTTGGCTGGCAGAACTACCGGTTCCTGCCGCGTCCCATCATAATTATCAACCCAATCAACCGTTTCTTTGTCAATGTCCAATAACATCTCTTCAGCCAACTTGGTCATTTTTGCTTCGGTATAGCGAAAGGCAGCAGCGTTATCTCCGTCCATTGAACCAAAATTTCCTTGACCATTAATCAAAGGATAACGCAGAGAAAAATCCTGAGCCATTCTGACTAAAGAATCATAAACCGCCACATCACCATGAGGATGATATTTCCCGAGCACCTCGCCAATAACCGTAGCTGATTTTCGATACTTAGCCGAACTATTTAATCCCAAGCCATGCATGGCATACAAAATACGGCGATGGACTGGTTTGAGTCCATCGCGAACATCAGGCAGAGCCCGGGCCACAATTACGCTCATAGCATAGTCCAAGTAGGACTCTTTCATCTCCTCGGTTATTTCTCTTTTTTTGATGTAGCCTATTTCTCCGCCAACTGGCGGATTTTTTTTATTTGTTTTTTCCATTATTGGCTTAGAGGCAATTTAGCTGGCTTGATTTCTCTTGGTTCTTTTGACGCCTGCTCAATATTTTCTTCCTGGCTCTCCAGCTTTTCAAGTTCTTCTTCTAAATCCTTTTCAAAAAATGCGCCGATACTGGCTTTAAAAACCTCTTTTAAAGAAGGTGTTTCGTTTTTTAATTCCTCTAATGGTTTTTTTATTTCTTTAGCCGTCTCGGGCAAAGAACTCTTTAAGGAAACTACCCAAAGAGAAACAATAAAAATCATAGATACAAAAACAGCCAACCAGAGGATTTGCAGACGGAGATAACGCGGCTTTTTTTGAATTTTTTGGATGAAATCAATTAAAGACATAATCTTGCAATTTTTTAGGGCTTAAGCACCACTACTTCCATATCCTTGCCAATCAAATCTTTCTTTTTGACGGTTAATTTATCAACGGCTGGTTTTTTATTTAATCCCATTTCTTTTAAAAATTCGGCTAAACCAGCTAAATCTATCTTTAAGCCGGCCAACTTATAGTGCATCGGGATAATCAAGTGCGGCTCAAGTTGCTCGGCTATTTTTATTGCTTCTGGGGCATTAAGAGTAAAAGTACCACCAATAGGAATAATTAGAATATCTACCTGGCCAATTGCTTCTAATTGCTCATTAGTTAATCGTTCCTGACCAAAATCGCCCAGATGGCAAATTCTGATTTTATCCATTTCTATTAAATAAATAGTATTGAGACCCCTTTCCTGACCCTGTTTTTTGTCGTGGAAACTGGAACAGCCAATAATCCTGATTCCTTTAATTTCATATTCTCCTGGATTATTGATAATAAAAGGACCGCCGCTGATTGCCTTAACATTATTATGGTCATAATGGTCATGAGAGACAGTGACAATATCAGCACTACCGCGTGGCGGAATCAGGCCAATACTTTTATCAAAAGGGTCAGTAATAATAGTTAAACGACCACCTTGATTAGTAATTTTAAAACAAGAGTGGCCATACCAAGAAATAGTCATATAAAAAAATTTCTAATTTCCAAACCCTGCCAAGGACTGTCTTCGTATTTGCTTTTTCAAAAGCAAATACGAAGACAGTCCTTGGATTGATAGAAATTAAGACTTAAGAATTCCAGTTTTATTTTATCATATTCTTTCCCTCTTGCCAAGCTAATAATTTCAAGTTATACTTTAGGTTAACATGACCAAAGAAGAATCGGAATTGATGAAAGAATTATTAATTAAAGATAGGCAGGCGCCTCATTTGCCCCAATCCGGAGATTTGGTTAAGGGACAGATTATTAAAATGAGCAAAAACGCCCTCATTCTTGACTTAGGCCCCTTAGGCATGGGCATTGTTTATGGTGGTGAATTACGAGAAGATAAAGATATACTCAAAGAATTAGCTGTGGGCCAAAAAGTCTCTGCCTTAGTTTTAGACCCGGAAAACGAAGATGGCTATGTTGAACTTTCTCTCAGAGAAGCTGGTTTAGAAAAAGCCTGGCTGACTTTAAGAGAAAAAAAACAAACCGGCCAAACAGTCACCGTTAAAGTAATTGAAGCTAATCGCGGTGGATTAATTATTAAAACAGGCAGCTTAATTGGTTTTCTGCCGGTCTCTCAACTATCCAACGAAAATTATCCCCGGGTAGAAGGCGGCGACAAAGATAAAATTCTTGAAGAGCTTAATAAATTTATCGGTCAGGAAATAAAGGTTAAGATTATTGACCTAGACCAAAAAACGGATAAATTAATTGTTTCGGAAAAAGCAATATGAAATATCTGCTCAAAAATTTATTGATTGCTTTTCTGGCTCTATTAACTATTGCCGGTTTTTTTACTCTGTTGAGCAGCTCAACGGAAAAGCCAACCGAGATTTCTTTAAGTCAGTTAGTTGAACAAATTAATCAAGAACAGGTCTCAACTATTGCCATTAAAGGTGACCAGCTAGAAATTGAATTAAAAGACGGCGCTAAAGAAAAAGCCACTAAAGAAAAAGAGGCCTCTTTAACCGAATCCTTGAAAAATTACGGCCTTGATTCAGAAAAACTTAAATTAGTCAATTTAGAAATAAAAGGCGAAAGCGGTCTTGGCTTTTGGTTAGGAGCTATTCTGCCTTTTCTCTTACCCCTGCTAATTATTGGCTTCTTTTTCTGGTTTATGTTCCGTGGCGCCCAGCGCGGCCAGATGCAGGCTTTTACCTTTGGCCGTTCCCGAGCCCGCTTAGTTAGTCCCAACAATAAAAAAGATAGAGTCACTTTCAAAGATGTAGCCGGTTTAAAAGAAGCTAAAGAAGAATTACAAGAAATAGTTGAATTTTTAAAAAATCCTAAAAAATTTGTTAATTTGGGCGCTAAGATTCCCAAGGGAGTTTTATTAGTAGGAGCTCCGGGTACCGGAAAAACTTTATTAGCCCGGGCAATTTCTTTCGAGGCTAATGTTCCTTTCTTTAGCGTCTCTGGTTCAGAATTTATCGAAATGTTTGTAGGAGTTGGATCAAGCAGAGTCCGTGATCTTTTTCAAACTGCTAAAAAACATGCCCCGGCCTTAATCTTTCTTGATGAATTAGATGCTATTGGCCGGCAGCGAGGAGCTGGCTTGGGCGGCGGACATGATGAAAGAGAACAAACCCTAAATCAAATTTTAGTGGAAATGGACGGTTTTGATCCTAATACCGGAATTATCTTAATTTCGGCCACAAATCGCCCCGATGTCTTGGACCCAGCTCTACTACGACCAGGTCGCTTTGACCGAAGGGTTGTCTTGGATTTACCTGACTTGAAAGACCGCAAAGAAATTCTTAAAATTCATGCTCGAAATAAACCGTTGGAGGAAAATGTTAATCTGCGGGAAATTGCGGAAAGAACACCTGGTTTTTCCGGCGCCGATTTAGCTAATATTGTTAATGAAGCAGCTATCTTGGCGGCTCGTCGGGATAAGAAAAAGATCAGCCAGGACGAACTGCGTGAGTGTATTGAAAAAGTTCTTTTAGGACCAGAAAGAAAAAGCCATATTCTTTCCGAAAAAGAAAAAGAAATTGCCGCCTATCACGAATCAGGTCATGCTTTAGTTAATGCTTCATTGACTCATACTGACCCGATTCAAAAGGTCTCTATTATTGCCCGTGGTCAAGCAGCTGGTTATACCTTAAAACTACCTATTGAAGATAGACACCTTCACAGCCGTTCTGAATTCATAGATGAATTAGCTGTTTTAATAGGCGGTTATGCGGCCGAAGAACTGGTCTTTAAGGAATTGACTACTGGCGCTTCCAGTGATTTACTAAAAGCCACGGAATTAGCCCGCAAATTGGTAACCAAATACGGCATGAGTGAAAAATTAGGACCAATGACTTTTGGTGGCAGAGAAGAATTAGTTTTCTTAGGCCGGGAAATCGCTACGGAAAAAGATTATTCTGATGAGGTAGCCGCTCAAATTGATAAAGAGGTAGCTAAGTTTATTGATGACGCTTATCAAACAGCCAAAAAAATTCTCACGGAAAAAAGGAAGAAATTAGACCAGATTGCCAAAGTGCTAATTAAAAAGGAAACTATTGAAAGAAAAGAATTCGCCAGCTTGATGAAAAGAAAAGTTTAACCAGAACCTTAACAAACAATTTAAACTAGGGGGCCTTATGAATATTCTCAATATGACCTGGGAAGATTTTATTGTAATTGCGGCGATTGCTATAGCTATGGTCTATCTATTTATAAAAGTACGGCGCTCGGAAAAAAGTGAAAAATCATTATCGCAATCGGAGGTAGAATAAAATGGATTATTTATTTGTAATACTCCTTGCCGCTATTTTACTTATTCCCTACCTTCTTAACCCGCTTTCCGCCTACGGAAAACTTCCTCAATGGCTAATTAATTTCATTAATCGATGGACAAAAAGAAACGATTTCTATAAATAGGATGGTTTATCAAATCATTCTATTTTTTTTCAAAAAAAGATTGACCAAATGATTAAAATTGGATAGAATAATAATGTTTTGGGCGCATAGCTCAACGGCGGAGCAGGGCTCTTATAAGGCCAAGGTTCCTGGTTCGAATCCAGGTGCGCCCACAGGATTTTCTATCACGGGCGGTTGGCGCAGTTGGTTAGCGCGCGTCATTGACATTGACGAGGTCAGAGGTTCAAATCCTCTACCGCCCACCAACGGAATTGTATAAATACACCAAAAAACCCGCTTTAACGGGTTTTTTGCTTGCTTTTTTGCTTAATTTTTGGTATTTTATGTTTATGGGGCCAGTAGTTCAGTGGTAGAATATCTCTTTTGCGCAGAGAAGGTCGTGGGTCCGATTCCCATCTGGTCTACCAGATTGGATTTTGCCTGATTAATTGATAACTGGGGCATTTCCATCTTCATCGACAAAAGGAATTTCTTTAGTCAGCCGAATTGCTTTTGTTGGACAAACATTTTCGCATAATCCGCAAAAACAGCATTTATTGATATCGATTTTAGGCTGTTTTTTTATAGTCCCGTCTTCTTGTTTAACTTCTACCATTTCAATTGCTTTATTGGGACACACTTGAACACATTTACCGCATCCCAAGCATTTATCTGGCAAAAATCTATGTTTTCCCCTATAGCCGTCAGGAATAGAGAGAGATTCTGCGGGAAATTTTACGGTTAAGGGCCTTTTAAATAAATTTAGGAACAATTTTGGGATAATTTTAAACTTCATAATTTTGAGATTTTAGACCTGAGATTTTATCTATCCATATCCGCCGGACATGGATTTAAACTCCAATAAATTACGGGAATATCGGCTACTTCCGCTCCTTTCAACAAAAACTCTAAGACCGGAATTAAATGAAGAAAAGAAGGGCCTTTAATTTTAACCCGCTCGGGGTTAGGTCCGGAATTGCCTTTGATATATACAGCTCCTTCACCTCTGGCTATTTCATTCCTAAGATATATTTCTTTATCTGGTAGATTAAAAGTCGTTCCGACTTTTAATTTTTTGTTAAGAAAATCTCCCGAAGGAATTTTATTCAGCAATTGCTTGATAATTTTAATGCTTTCTTTCATTTCCAGTAATCCCACTTTAAACCTTGAATAAGCGTCGCCGTTTTTCAAAACAGGCAGATTAAAATCTATTTCTTGATATATTTCATAGGGTTCGCTTTTTCTTACATCATCTTTAAGCCCGCTGGCTCTTAAAACAGGACCGGTGGCTCCTAATCTAATAGCATCTTCCAATTTTAGAATCCCTATTCCTTTGGTTCTGACCCCAAAAATAGGGTCTTCTTCTTCAAAATAGGAAATAGCCTGTTCTATTTTGCCTAAAACTTTCAAAATTCTGCCTTCAATGTTTTGAGGCAGCTCCCTTCTTAAGCCGCCAGGGCAAATATAGCCCGCCGGATATATTCTTCCACCGGTAAGAGCAGAAAATAAATCTAAAATATAGTCTCTATAGCCAAAAGCTATTTTAAGACCCGTATCAAATCCGGTCGCCGAAGAAAGAGCCCCAAACCAAATAAGATGAGATTGAATTCGGGATAATTCAACTAAGATTACTCTGATGTATTTTGCTTTTTTCGAGACTTCAATATCAGTTAATTTTTCCACCGCTTCGGCAAAAATTAAATTCCAAGCCAATGGTTCAAAAACGCAAATCCTATCAGACAAAACCGCATTCTGCCAAATATCTCTGTATTCCATTAGTTTTTCGAATCCCCTGTGTAGATATCCCGGGTCTGATTTAGCTTCAATGACCATTTCTCCAGTCAATTTTATTCTGACTGAAAAATTGCCCGAGCCGGGGTGAGCCGGGCCGAATAAAAATTCTTGGTATTCTTTTTTGTCTTTGTTCATATTTTAACGGTTATCAAAATATCCTTTTTCTTTTTTGTTTCCTTTGCTATAAAACTTCTCTCTTATATAATTTCGCCAATCAAAACTTTTCAAAAATGGAGACGGCCCTGGCCAATCTTCCAAAAACAATTCTGATAAATCCGGATTGCCTAAAAAAATTACCCCAAAAAGCTCGTGGATTTCTCTTTCGTGAATTTGAGAAGAGTTATAGATTTTTGAAACCGAATTA
>Ga0315538_1000473_pt1 | contig 25531 bp, 16 predicted proteins | sample SalMarSW160230MG_2_FD_203834 | JGI IMG/M metagenome (GOLD analysis project Ga0315538, IMG submission 203834) | Salt marsh sediment microbial communities from the Plum Island Ecosystem LTER, Massachusetts, United States - Salt Marsh Sediment SW1601-230 ...
TCTTTCCCAAACCTACTACATCTGCTAAAAATACTCCCCCGTATTCTTCTAATTTACCCTTGGCATCCTTGACGGCTTCCCGCTGATATTCAAGGTCCATAAAAGCATGAGGCACATAGTGAGTGAATATTTCTTCTTGATCAATGTTTATTTTTTCTTTCAAATATTCATATAGGTATTTTAGATATAACTCGTATGGTGTTATTGTATTATTTAGCCATGTTTTGGTATTGATTGTTTCAAGATATTTATCAGATACATCAACTGAATTATTCCAAAGTTCATTAAATTTTTTAAGAGCAAATTTATAATCAGATATGTTTTTAAGCTCAACGTTAAACTCAAGGTTATCTATAAGACCTCCCTGTGAAAAATTGCTTGAACCAGTAATTACTCTTCCTACGTCACGATCAGCTTTAACAAAAGTCATAATGTAAAGTTTGGCATGGATATTCTCGGTAGGATAAGCTTTTATTTCTAACTTGCCACTTTTAAGCCATTCAATAAATTTCTGAACACCTTCTTCAACCTGTGCTTTATCCTCAGATTTTTCCATTTCGTTTATAACGTTATTTGAAAATTCCTCTTTTGTCTCAGCATGGGAAAAATTAATAATATTCTGACCTCCTTGTGTTGTGGGCACGGCAGACAGATTTTTTGACTTTTCTATTAGTTCGTAGCTCTGTCTGCTCGTTTTTATGCCGATTAGAATTCTGATTTTTTCCGTTTTTTCTAATGATTTATAGAGAGCATAAAAACCACTTGTATAAAAATATCCAGCTAAGACATCAAAGTACTGTGAATCTTTTAGTGTTTTTCTGAATCTATCGGCAAGAGTTGAGCCAGGTTCGTTAGTAAAAAAAGTCAAATCACTATTCATTTATTAGCTCCCTTAAATATAATCCATTTAGCCGACCGTTTATTAAAAAAATGTATATTATTAAATAAATTAAGTCAAATAAATGAAAGCAAACTTTTAACTGTCAATTGTGTTTGAGAAATTGCCTAAACTTGCCTTTGGATAAGGTTGACTAAAAGGAAGACAGTGAAAATTTACGTATTTTCTTTGGAAAATTGGTGCCGCAGGAGGGACTCTAACCCACAACCTAAGGGTTAAAATCCAACTCCTCTACTTTTCTTTGGGTATGTAAAATGGGACTGGACGAAGCCTGTAAGTTTTTATTTCAAATTTGAATATTCAACTAATTTTTTATAGCCAGAATCTAGCCATTTTTTCAATATTTCTAATTGTTCTTCAGCTTTTAAACAAAAATAATGATTCTCTTCAAAATCAAAATATGTTACATATTTTTTCATATCTTTTTTCCAAATAAATTCATTTTTTTCTCTAGACTCAATAGTTTTAATTGCATTTTCATTAATAACTTCACACAGCAATTTTTTTCCATCATAATAAGTCCCTACCCAGCAAATTTGGTAATCATTAAAATGCAAATAGTAACCTAACCATGTATATCCGAAAGACCTTCTAGTGTCTTGTCTCATAAATAACTTGATTATATTGCCTTCTTATGTTATCATGAGCATAATCTTAAAGGAGGACACTCATGAGAACAGGAAGACCGAAACAAGTTATCATTCTATCCAAGGAAGAAGAGGAGCAGCTAAAGTCCATTACGGACTCACGCTCCCTTTCCTATGGGTTGGTGACCAGGGCCAGAATCATCATCATGGCTGCTGAAAGCGCAACCAATAAAGCCATCGCCGAGAAAATCGGATACAGTTCCCAATCCGTGGGCCTGTGGCGCAGGCGATTCTTGGAACAGGGGATCCAGGGCCTTCATGATGAGCTGCGGCCTGGTCGACCTCGGTCCATCTCGGACAAGCAGGTTACCGAACTCGTTCGTAAAACCCTCCAAACCAAACCCAAAGGCCGCACCCACTGGACGACCCGCTCCATGGCGGGAGAAACCCAGATCTCCCGGCCTACAGTCCAGAGGATTTGGAACGCCTTCGGCCTTCAACCTCATCGTCAGCGCCATTTCAAGATTTCCACCGATCCTTTCTTTGTTGAGAAGGTTCGCGATATCGTCGGGTTGTATCTCAATCCTCCTGATAAAGCCATGGTCTTATGTGTGGACGAAAAAAGCCAGGTCCAGGCCTTAGACCGCACACAGCCCCTCTTGCCCATGGGGTTGGGATATGTCGAGGGCGTGACGCATGATTACGTTCGGCACGGCACCACGACACTGTTTGCGGCCCTCGACATCGCCACCGGCAAAGTTCTCACTCAATGCCGACACCGTCACCGCCATCAGGAGTACCTCAGCTTTCTCAAGCATATCGACACCAATGTGCCCGAAGACCTGGACATTCATCTTGTTGTGGATAACTATTCAACTCATAAACATCCACGAGTGAAACGATGGTTGGCTGTTCATCCCCGATATCATGTCCATTTCACCCCTACCTATTCTTCTTGGTTGAATCAGGTTGAGATCTGGTTCAACCGGATAACCCAGCAAGCCATACGCCGGGGGACATTCCGAAGCGTGAAAGAACTGGTTGCCAAGATCAATCAATTCGTTCAGCATTACAATTACCATACTAAGCCTTTCGAATGGACCGCCACGGCCGATTCCATCCTCGACAAAATTAAAAGACTATGTCAAGTTATTTCCGAGACGCAACACTAGCGATGTGCGCAGTATGAAAAGGATTACTATTATTGAGCCTGGGATGAATGCGAAGAGCGAGCCAAGAGCGAGCGGGAGACACAGGATAAAAAGGATTATCCCGACATACATAGGGTGGCGGACGTATTTATATGGGCCTGTTGTGCAGACTTTATGTCCACGGTCTTTCTGGATTCTTACCATGTCTGAAAGGTAAGAGTTTTCTTTCATTGCCCAAATGACTATAAAAAGTACAGGGATGAAACCTAAAAACCCGAGAGTTTTCAAAGTAATTGGCACCTGTGACCACCGGAATCGGACTGCATCAAGTCCCATGAGTGCAAGCAATATCATAAGGAGGAAAGTATAGATAAGGATAATTTTCTTGTCCCACCCTTGGACATCTTTTTTGACTGACATTCGCTCTTTGAGCAGGCCCGGGTTATTTTTTTTTAACCATATTACTACTCCTCCTACACATAAAAGGTAGAGGATGAGAAAAAGCCAAGCTTCAGGCCAGTTGAGGGTGCCTGCTGGCACGAAGACTAAGGCTAGGAGGAAAAACAGTGTTACTATGGTCTTGACTATTCTTTTTACTTTGGGGGGATTTTTACTTGGCATGACGTATCCTTTTTGTAGTGAAATAATTTATAAGTGAATATCTTCTTGATTATAGCAAGTTCTACAATAATTAATTTTGTAAGGATAGTCCAGAAAAAATAGAACCGTCCCCAGAACTAAATTTGCCTGCGGTGAAAAATGCTCATATAATATATGAGTTCATTATATTATTGAGTTTTTATGTCACAGCTGGTTAGTAAAACTAAAGACTGCTGTGGGAGAGACTATCACATCGTCCTGCTGTCTGAGGTGTGAAATTTTTAATTGAGGTGTCAAATGTTTAAAAAGGGTTTTTTTCTCGGAGTGATTTTGGGCCTTTCGTTTTTCTTATTGAATGTGACAATTACATCGGCTCAGAAGAAAGATCAATTGAATCAGTTCCGTCAATTGTATCAGGAACTTTCTACACCAAATGAGTATCGTACTGCATCCGGTGCTCCTGGTCCCAAATACTGGCAGCAAAGAGCTGACTATGATATCTCGGTTGAATTGGACGATGAAAACCAGCGGATTTATGGTACAGAAACCATAATCTATTTCAACAATTCCCCAAATCCTCTCACATACCTCTGGATGCAGCTTGATCAAAACAGGCGTGCCAAAGATTCCATATCTGAAAAGACTAGTGCCGGCCAAATATCAGATGCTATGAATTTTCGCTCTCTGGAAAGAATGCACAGTGATTTCGATGGAGGTTTTAAGATCGAATATGTGAAGGATCAGAATGGAAATGAACTTCATTACAAGGTGGTAAACACCATGATGAGGGTGGATCTTCCCATTGTTTTAAAGCCTCATACGAATTATTCTTTTAAAGTAAAGTGGTGGTATAACATTAATGATAGGTTAAAACAGGGAGGTAGATCCGGATTCGAGTATTATGAGAAAGATGGAAATTATGTTTACGCAATTGCCCAGTTCTTCCCACGGATGGCCGTATACAATGAAGTAGAAGGTTGGCAGCATAAACAGTTCCTGGGTGGAGGTGAGTTTTGTCTCCCGTTTGGAACTTATAAAGTCAGGATAACCGTTCCTTCGGATCATATCGTGGGTGCTACCGGAGTCTTGCAGAACAGCGCTAAGGTGCTTACGGACCACCAAATGGCACAGTTAAAAAAGGCACGGATGGATTCCGGTCATACGGTTCTTATTGTCAGTCAGGATGAAGCTGTTCAGAATGAAAAATCGCGTTCTAAAGCAAAAAAGACCTGGATCTTTAATGCGGAAAATGTTCGTGATTTTGCATTTGCAAGCTCACGGAAATTCATATGGGATGCAATGGCTGTGAAATTCGGCGATAGAACCGTTCTAGCCATGTCTTTTTATTCCAAGGAGGAAAATCCTCTCTGGGAGATGTACTCCACCAAGGCTGTAGCCCATGCTCTTAAAGTTTATTCAAAACATACCTTTGACTATCCTTATCCCGCAGCCATATCAGTGTTGTCGGGAAGAGGAGGCATGGAGTACCCTATGATCTCCTTTAACGGCGGAAAGCCAGAACCCGATGGGACCTATTCCAAACGCACGAAATACAGTCTTATCGGTGTTATCATCCACGAAGTAGGTCACAATTTCTTCCCGATGATCGTGAATTCCGACGAGCGCCAGTGGGCATGGATGGACGAAGGCTTGAATACATTTATGGAATACCTATCGGAACAGGAATGGGACCGGGAGTTTCCAGAAAGAGAAGGACCTGCCTACCTAGTTATTGATTATATGAAAGGGAACAGAGCCTACAACGGAGATTTTAATATTGGTGTTCCCAGCAGAGCCAATATCTCTCCCATCATGACTGATGCCGATTCGGTTTTCCATCTTGGAAGTAATGCTTACGGCAAGACGTCTGCCGGGCTGAACATCTTGCGGGAGACAATTCTGGGACGGGAGTTGTTTGATTTTGCGTTTAAAGAATATGCCTGCAGGTGGATGTTCAAACATCCGACGCCAGCCGATTTTTTCCGTACGATGGAAGATGCTTCAGGTGTGGATCTGGACTGGTTTTGGCGGGGATGGTTTTTTGGGACCGATCATGTAGATATGGCCATTGATGATGTGAAATGGTATAAGGTCAATACAGGGAAGCCGAAACTGGATAAGGCTATTAAATACGAAAAAAATAATCGAAACCGTCGGCGCTATATCAGTAACATCCGCAATAAGGATGATATTGCTAAGACTGCCCTGGAAAAAGATAAATCTCTGACTGATTTTTATAATAAATATGATCCGTTGGAAGTGACTTCTCAGGATCAAAAGGAATATAAAGAATATCTTGATTCACTTACAAAAGAGGAAAAAGCACTGCTCGAAGCGGGATATAACTATTATGAGATGGCCTTTTTTAATATCGGCGGGATGGTAATGCCCCTGATTCTGAAGTTTGAATATACGGATGGGTCTGAAGAGGTAAAAAGAATTCCGGCAGAAATCTGGCGAAGGTACAACGATTATGTGACGAAAACATTTGTTACAAAAAAGGAGATACGACACATCACATTGGATCCTTTCCTTGAAACTGCTGATGTGAATACGAGAAATAATGTCTGGGAGATAAAAGGAAAGCCGGATTATTTTACAGTTAAAAAAGCTAAAGAACGCACAGAAACGAATCCCATGCAGCAACCCATAAAGAAATAAAATCAAAATTCTGGGGACACTTCTACAGTGTCCCCAGAATTCGCAGAACTCGTACTAAAAAACAACCCAATGCTTTACTTGGTTAAAAAATTTAGATGTTTCCCGTCAGCAAAATCTGCAGCAGACAAATTTTACACAATCTATTTGACATTACCAGAAGGTATTGATATGATGCGATGTTTATTATAAGAATGCAATAATAAAATACGGTGAATCCACGTAAAATATTGAGATTAAATATCAAAAAAGGATTATAGTAGGAAAATTTATCGATAGAGAAAGACCCAATTTTATCGAATCACGTAACCCCTGGATTGAGGAGGCTATGTTATGAGTATTGTACGGATCCCGTATGATATAAAAAAAGTAAAAGTTCCCAGGGGGGAAGTCCATATCATAAAAGATCGATGTAAGGGATGTGGTTTTTGTATAGAGTATTGTCCAAATGATGTTCTTGAAGTATCGGATGAATTTAATTCAAAGGGATACCATCCCCCAGTGATTGTAAAGCCGGAGGATTGTCTGAATTGCGGTTTATGTGAAAGGATTTGTCCCGAATTTGCAATATGGAGTACGCTGGAAGGAGAAGTGGAGGCAAAAATTGAGCACTAAAATATGTTCTAGAAAGATTTATCGATGCTAGTATGGAGGCATTTGATAAAGAATATGAGTTAGGAGGATGTTTAAATGGCATGGGCAATAAACTGGTTATACAAGAGCTTAAATTGGCTTAATTATAAGTGACAATCTGCAGATGAAAAGAATAGGCGTATATGTTTGCCACTGTGGTGGTAATATATCAGAGGTTGTGGATGTTAAAAGAGTAGCTGCATTTGTAGAGAAGCAACCTGATGTTGTACTTGTAAGAGATAATGAACATATGTGTTCTGAGGTAGGGCAAAAACTTGTAATAGATGATATTAAAGAATATAAATTGGACAAGGTTGTTATAGCTGCTTGTTCTCCTCAATTTCAAGGTCCTACTTTCAAGGCTACTCTGGAGAAAGCAGGCCTGTCTCCATATGTTTTGGAGATGGCCAACATTCGTGAGCAGTGTGCTTGGCCGCATTTTGATTTTCCTGAAGAAGCGACAGATAAGGCTGAAAGTCTTACAAGTATAGCAATAGCAAAGGCAAGATTGGATGAGCCGTTAACAAAAAAGACTTTCCCTATTGGCAAAAGAGTGCTTGTTATTGGAGCTGGTATAGCAGGAATCCAGGCTTCTTTAGATTTAGGTGATGCGGGGTTCTATGTTTATCTTGTTGAAGAAAATCCCTCTATCGGTGGTAAAATGCTCCAGCTTTCACGAACTTTTCCCACCGAAGATTGTGCTGCCTGTATACTTTCGCCTAAGATGGCAGATGTACCTGCCAACCCTAATATACGTTTACTTACCTATTCAGAAATAGAAGATATTAAGGGATATTTGGGTAACTATGAGGTTACTGTTAAGAAAAAACCGACCTATGTCGATCCGACTAAGTGCACTTGTTGTGATGACTGTGTTGATGTTTGTCCTGTTGCTGTTCCCAATGAATTAGATGAGGGACTTTCAACAAGGAAGGCGATTTATTTAGCTTCTCCAATCGCTGTTCCTCACTCCTATGTTTTAGATGACAAAGCATGCCTAGGCACATTTCCATTAGCATGCAGCAAATGTCAGGAAGCGTGTGATCCAGGCGCAATTAATTATGATGTATATCCTGAAGAAATAAAGTTTATAGTAGATACTATTATCGTGGCTACAGGTTATGATATCTTTGATGCCACTCAGAAAAAGGTTTATGGTTTTGGAAAGTATGAGAATGTTGTAACTGCATTGGATATGGAGAGAATGATAGTCCATGCTTCAGAGGGTAATCCTATGAGGCCCATGGGAAAAAGGATTGCCTTTATTCAATGCGTTGGATCAAGGGACGAACAGGTAGGGAATGAGTACTGTTCAAGAATATGCTGTATGTATGCCACTAAGCTTTCTCAATTGATTAAGCGTTCTGATCCTACAAGAGATGTATATGTTTTTTATACTGATCTAAGGTCTTATGGTAAAGGTTTTGAGGAGTATTATAAAAGGGCCCAAAGTGATGGTGTTAAGTTTATAAGGGGGAGGCCGGCAGAGCTTATTGAAGATTCCCAGACAAAAAAGATAACTCTAAAGGTAGAGGATACGCTAACTCGAAGTATAATAGAGTCAGAATTTGACCTTGTAGTTCTTTCGGTAGGGTTGGTTCCCAATAAAGGCACAGAGAAGATTGCAAACCTCTTAAGACTTGCCAAGAGTCCGGACGGTTTTCTTCAGGAAGCACATCCCAAGTTCAGGCCTGTTGATACTCTCATTGACGGTGTATTTTTGGCAGGAACCGTTCAGGGTCCTAAAGACATTCCTGATACAGTAGCTCAGGCAAGTGCAGCTTCTTCCAGGGCTATAAGGTTAATGAACAAAGGTGAGTACGATGTTGATCCTGTTATGGCATTTGTTCATGATGAAGCTTGTGATGGATGTGGGCTCTGTCTTGAGCAATGTCCTACTAATGCTATATCCCTTTGTTCTCGTCATGGAAGTTTTGACAAATCTCTTTCTGCGGAGATCGCAGAAATTAATGAGTCTCTGTGTAAGGGATGTGGGAGTTGTATTGCTTCATGCCCGAAAGATGCTTTGGACCTGCACTGTTATACAAACGACCAAATGCTTGCACAGATCAAGGCTGCCCTTGCTGATAAAAAAGATGGTAAAATCCGTACACTAATTTTTGCGGATGATATGGCATGTTACAGGTTAGCAGATAACGTCGGGACAGCAAATATGCCTTATTCACTTGATTCTAGGATAATCAGGGTCCCAAGTAGCAGTAGGGTTCCGCCAAAGATGATATTGCAAGCTTTCCTTCTTGGGGCAGATGGGATTCTCCTGGGTGAAAGCGAAGAAAAATCCAGTCCATATCCTCACAGTGTAGCAGCAATAAAATCAAACATTTCCAAGGTAAGAGATATATTAGAAAAAGAGAAGATAGACGGTGGTAGAATACATCTTGTTGAATTTGTTACTGTTATGTTGAAGGGGTTTGTCGACAATATAAACAGTTTGTCAAGGTTTGTTAGAAGGTTGGGCCCAATTAATGCTGAAGAATTAAAGCGGTTGGGCAAAGATATAGACAAAAAATTATTCGGGTAATATTATGATTAAAAAAATTTCAATTTCCTCTGAAAATGTTAAATTTTTAGACAAAATTAGCAAGCTTAGTGGTGAGGTAATAACAAGATGTGATCAATGCGGCATTTGTTCTGGAGGCTGTCCAATGGTTGGTGAGATGGATATTACTCCCTCACAGATGATGAGAATGGTTCAGCTCGGGCAGCAGGATGTTATGGAGACAAAGGTAATGTGGATTTGTGCTTCTTGTTTTGCATGCACAGTAAGATGTCCGCGCGGTTTAGATTTAGCAAAGGTCGCTGAAGCATTGAGGCAGGTAAAGCTGAGACAGGCTGTCGATCACATTGATATAAAGGATATATCAGATAGTGAAATCAAACGGCTTCCACAAATTGCTATGATTAGTGCCTGCCGCAAATTTACAGGATAGAAGATGAAAATACCATATTTCCCAGGCTGTACGCTTAAGACAACAGCAAAGAACTTTGAGATATCTGCCTTGGCGGTTGCTAAATCAATGGATATTGAGTTAGTTGAGCTTCCAAGGTGGAATTGCTGCGGGACTGTTACTTCTCTTACCAGCGATGATTTAATGCGCCACCTAGCCCCTATACGGAATCTTATTCGTGTAGAAGAGATGAACGATAATGGGGATATGAAAGATGAATACAGATTGGTAGCGTTGTGTTCTATGTGTTTTAATGTTTTGAAAAGATCAGATCTACGTGTGAAGGAAAATCCGGAAGAGTTAGAAAAAATTAATAACTTCATGTATCTGGAAAAAGGATACGATGGAAAAGTAGAAGTTATACATTTTTTAGAATTGCTACGGGACAGTGGATTTGATAAAATAAAAAATAAGGTAAAAGTAAATCTAAATGGATTAAAGGTTGCGCCTTATTATGGCTGTTTGATGTTACGGCCAAAAGAAATAGGTATAGATGATCCGGAAGATCCTACAATTCAATCGGGTATCTTAAATGCTCTTGGTGCAGAATCTATTGATAATCCATGTAAAACGAGATGTTGCGGCAGCTATCAAACAGTACGCGATAGGTATGCAGTTTCTGAGCTTACATACGACATTATTACTCGTGCGAGAAAAGAAGGAGCCGAACTTGTCACAACGAGTTGTCCACTTTGTTTATTTAACCTTGCAGACAGGCAGAAAGAAGTAATTGAAAAGCATCCTGAATTTAAGCCAATGCCGGTGTTGTATTTTACCCAACTTATGGCCCTTGCCTTTGGCTTAGATGAGACATACTGTGGTTTTAATCAAAATTATATAGATCCGCGGCCTTTATTAAGAGAAAAAGATCTTTTAAAGTGAGGAAATATCATGGTTGAAAGAAAGATAAGCATAATGGATAGTGTAAGGAGAGCAAGTCAGTCAGTGATTGCAGGCGTAGATAAAAAAGACATAAAACACTGGGTGGAAATCCATATTATGGGCAAAGCCTATAAAGTGCCTGCTGACTTAACTATTATGCAGGCTATTGAATATGCAGGCTATAGGCTGATCCGGAGTTGCGGTTGCAGGGCCGGCTTTTGCGGCGCCTGTTCGACTGTTTATAGAAAAAAAGGAGAATACAAACTTCAGACTGCTATGGCTTGCCAGACAAGGGTTGAGGATGGCATGTTTCTTGTCCAGATACCGTTTTCTCCTGCGGAAAAACCCTTGTATGACATTAAAAAACTGGAATATGAACCTTCTGTATTCCTGAAATATTTTCCTGAGGTTGCAAGATGTCTTAGCTGTAATACTTGCACAAAAAGCTGTCCACAGGATTTACAAGTTATGGATTACGTTCAGGCTGCTCTAAAGGGTGATTTTAAAGCTATCGCAGAGGACTCGTTCGAATGTATTCAGTGTGGGCTCTGTGCACTTAGGTGCCCTGCAGAGATTGTACAATATCATTTAGCCCAGTTTGCAAGAAGAATGTATGGAAAGTATGGAACTCTCAGAGATAATAATAGTGAAAAAAGAGTAAGAGAAATAGAAAAAGGTGAGTTTGATAAAGAGTTTGATAGAATTATGAATTTGAGTGCAGATAAGCTTAAGAATGTTTATACAGAACAACAAAATACGAGAGAAGTTTATTAAGGAGGCTAAAAATGGGCGAGCTTAAATTTGTTGGTGGATATCCGGTTTATATGCGCGAATTAATCAAGCTTGTTGAAAAGACACGTTCAAAAAGGATAGGAAAATTACTTCCCCAGATGAAACCACAGGAAAGAGTGGATATTTTAAATCTTTGCCATCCAGATTATGCTCCAGGTGGTAAAAGAGCTTTGAGAATAGGTCCAAATCTCGGGGATATTGTTTCTAATGAAATAGCTGATTTAATCGAGGCATATCCGATTATTGAACCAGACAAGATTGATTTTAGTAAAACAGATTTTGAAACAGATATTTTGATAATAGGCGGCGGCCTTGGTGGAAGCAGTGCTGCGCTGCTTGCAAATGATTATGGAATTCCAACAGACAGGATACTGCTTGTAAATAAATTGAGGCATGGTGATGCAAATTCCATGATGGCTCAAGGTGGGACTCAAGCTGCTGACAGGCCAAATGATTCTCCTGTAATTCATTATATAGATGCTATGGGTGGAGGCCATTTTGCAAATAAACCTGAGGTTCTTAAAGCACTTGTGGAAGATGCTCCTGGAGTAATAAAATGGCTTGAGGATCTTGGTGCTATGTTTGATAAGAATGATGACGGGACTTTTGTGGAATTAACAGGTGGTGGTACTTCGAGGAGAAGACTGCATGCCTGTGCTGACTATACAGGGCTGGAGGAATTAAGAGTGATAAGAGATGAGTTCAGGAATAGAGATATCCCAGTTATTGAATTTTGTCCTGCAATTGAACTCATCACCGATGAAGAAAACAAAGTAGTTGGAGCAATATTGTGGAATATGGAAACAGAGGAATATAAAATCGTTAAGTCAAAGGCCACTATTCTTGCTACAGGAGGTTTTGGAAGGCTTCATATTAGAGGATTTCCAACAACCAATCATTACGGCGCTACCTATGATGGGCCTGTCATGGCTTACAGAACAGGAGCAAGACTGAAAGATGCCGATACGGTTCAATACCATCCTACGGGCGCAGCATATCCACAGCAAATAATTGGGCTTCTGCTTACCGAAAAGCTAAGGACAAGCGGTGCTCAACCGCTCAATAAAAATGGAGAAGAGTTTGTCTTTCCTCTTGAGCCGCGCGACGTGGAAGCCGCTTCTTTTATACGAGAATGTTATATAAGAAATAATGGAATTACAACACCTACAGGAATGAAAGGAGTATGGCTGGATACGCCTCTCATAGACATTCTTAATGGTAAAGGTAGTACAGAAAAGGCTTTCCCTGCTATGGTAAGGATGTTTAAACGATTTGGTATTGATATGATAAAGGATCCGGTGTTGGTTTTCCCGACTCTTCATTATCAGAACGGTGGTGTAGAGACTGATCCCAAAGGTTCTACAAATATAAAAGGTTTGTTTGTTGCTGGTGAGGTTTCAGGTGGTGTGCATGGTAAAAACAGACTGATGGGAAACTCGACTCTTGATTGCATGGTGTTTGGAAGAAGAGCAGGGAGGTATTCAGCAGAATATGTGAAAAAAGGCGTAAATGTAGGCAAATTGGGTTTAAAACACGTAGAAAAATATATCCGAGAACTAAAATCTGCCAGGATAAAAACAGATCGAAGGGCACCAATGCTACTGCCTGACTATAGAGGAAAAGCTGCCCTTGCAAGAGCAATCGATATATTTTAATAAGTCAAGAAAAATTTATGAGACTTTCCCATATTTTACGCAAATCAAATGAATTTATTTATAAGGAATAGCCAAGTAGAATCCATTAGGAGGAGGGATTCTACATGGCAATTAAAGATGATGCCTATGAAATTAAGATTATAAAAGCTAAGATTCCCAAGAGATGCTTATCTCCTTTCGTCGTTCTTTGAAAGGGGAGGTATGGCAGTATCATCGTGAGGAGCTCGGGGAGAACTGATGGCTTCTTCTAAAGAATATGTTCTCATGCAAGATCCGCGGTTTCAGCCCATCGTGTCATGCTAAACGCCGTGAGGAATGGGGTAACCTGTCTGCGTCTACATGTGCCGTTGGCACGGCAGACAGGTGCAACGCACAGGCGGACGCTGACGATATACCTTGCACATGGCAGGGATTTTAATTCAAGAAATGGGCCGGAAAAGTCTTCAGGAATCAATTGTCAAGTCTCCCTGATAATCAAAACCCTCTTTGGGATGTAGACAAGAGTTTCAAAGAAAATAGGGAAGGTAATTAGGAGCGGAGTTAAATCCACCGAATTAGCCATTCAAAGAAAAACGTAGGCCCCGGCTCTTCATCTGCCTGGCTTCACATGGGTGCTCTTGGACCCAAAAAGGTAGCGATGTATACTGGTTTGTCCCCGGATTATGTGGAACAGTCCAATCTCCGGATCAATCTCTACCGCTTTCTCAAGGAGCTTTCACGGGAAAATTACCTTACAATAGGCGCGCTTTACAAAACGAGGATGCTTACTGTTTTGTTCAGATAGTGCTGGCCGTGAGAGTTGCCATAGGCGAAGCATTCGGCCAGGAGTTGGGCAAAAACCTTACAAAAAAGCTTTACGCCCTTTTGAGAAGACTTGGTTTCAAAGGGGTATTTGATACTAACTTTGGGGCAGATGTCACGATAATGGAAGAGGCAAGCGAGTTTGTACAGCGTTTTAAGCAGATAAAAAAACTGGGACTCATACTCTTGTTAATACATATGGTGTTAAAAATGCAGCATTTTTAGCTTTGCCTTTTATGTTTTTTCCATTTGCATTTATTCCTATATTAATTGGTAGTAGAATACTTGCTTCTAGTTTTTGGTTACTAACTCTTTTAACAATTCCAAGTTTTTTTATCCACCGCTTATCATATGAATTACAGCAATTTTTGAATTATCAGGTATAAGTGTTTCTGGAAAATTACTACGCAAAATTACTTTATCATTTATTTTAACTACAACTAATGGAAAAGTATATTTCATTCTTTTAAGCAGCTGAGTCACTGTTTCATTTTCAACCCGGTCAATTTTTTTACTATTTACCTCAATCACTTGTTGTCACCCAGAATTATTTCAAGTGCAAGATTTACCTGCCAGTTTGCAAATAAACAAACGCGTGGAGCCATTAGAATATCTTCATCGCTTGATTTTGTTAAAACCTGCGATTCTACATTGCCTCCTCTTAGTTCTTAATCTCGCCTAACCCAATGCCGAGCTAATCCAATCACCGACATAATGTGTTGCTATTATAACTGCCACTGCAATAGCCGCGTGTTCTACGATCGCTCTCCATGGTTTTGCTTTCTGCTCTTTGGCGATAAAGAAACTAAAAATGCATAACAATGATAAACCCCAGGCGATGCTTACAATAATTGCTGTGGAGAGTTGAAATAACAGGAGGGGAACAATAAATGTCAATGTAAAGACGAATTTAGACAAGAAAGTGGAGAGTGTTGCTTCCCATATCTCTTTGTTAGTATGCTTATTCTCTGATTCTTCGGAGAGATGGATACCTAGTGCGTCTGAAAGCGCATCTGCTATTGCTATTACCAATACGCCACCGATAACTACAAGTTTTGAATGAGTACCAGAATGAAGACCTACCATTAGTCCCAGAGTGGTGATTATTCCAGAGGTCAAACCAAAGCTAAATCCTGTCTTTAGTGAATGTTTCATTACTCAACTTCACTCTCTTTTCCTAAGGATTTCTTCCTTTATTAGATTCTACATACTAATATACACCCATCAGCATCATAGTCAATAATAAAATTACACTGTAGTTCCCCCCTTTTTTTCTATTAGGTTGGGTATTTGAGGATGGCTCCGCTCTAGAGAAGATTTTTAACGCTATTCCCATAAACCTTTCTCTATTACGGGAAATGGGATGATTTCTTTGATTTTTTGTCTTGATTTTTCCAGTTGTTCACATAATTTCTAGCACTACGACTGATTTTGACGGGAGTGTTGTGAATACATTATTGTTTTTCAGCTGGACGGCTTTGAAAACTGTTGGCTTGAGTGTTTCCGGGCTGTCAAAGGTATTGTGAGTAGTCATTCTAGAGGCAGTTAAAAGACGGCCTGTGATGCTCTTGGCCTCGTAACCGCGCAGTTCACAAACAATTTCTGCAGGATTATTAGGGTCAAGATTGCATAGAGATATGTGAATCTTTCCAGCTTTATTGCGAGATGCCGAAAAACTCAGGGATGGAATACTATTGCCTGCAAACTTATACTGTTTGCACTGTAAATCTGCTGGCAGAAGCATTGCATCCTGATGAACCTTGTACATTTCAAAGACATGATAAGTTGGGGTAAGGATCATCTTTTCAGCCTTGGTCAGGATCAATGCCTGTAAGACGTTGATTGTCTGGGCAAGGTTGGCCATTTTTACCCGGGCACATTGATTATTAAAAATATTTAGAGTCAGTCCTGCCACAAGAGCATCACGTAGCGAATTCTGCTGATACAGGAATCCCGGGTTGGTACCGGGTTCGACTTTATACCATGTGCCCCATTCATCCACGATCAGCCCAACTTGTTTTTTAGAATCGTATCTGTCCATGATGGTAGAATGCTTTGTGATAAGTTCATCAATGAACAGAGCTTTTTTGAGCGTATCAAACCATTCTTTCTCGTCAAAATCAGTTGCAGAGCCCCTGTTTCCCCAGCCGCCGAGAACTGTGTAGTAATGAAAGCTCAGCCCTGCCATGAGTGAGTGGGCCTCCCGCATCAGTACATCTGTCCAGTGATAATTTTCACCGTAACTACCGCAGGCAATTTTATAAATCCTGTTGCCGGAAAAATTACGTATGTAGGTCTGATAGCGGCGGTAGACATCAGCGTAGAACTCAGGTCGCATGTTGCCGCCACAGCCCCAATTTTCATTGCCGACACCGAAGTATTTCAGTTTCCATGGTTTTTCCCGGCCGTTTTTTCGCCGCAGGTCGGACATAGGACTCTGGCCGTCAAACGTTATATACTCGATCCATTCCTGTATCTCTCGAACAGTGCCGCTGCCCGCATTTCCGCAGATGTATGGTTTGCATCCCAGTTGCTCGCAAAGATCTAAAAATTCGTGTGTGCCAAAATGATTGTTCTCTGTAACTCCGCCCCAATGCGTATTAACTATACTAGGACGTTGTGCATACGGTCCGATCCCGTCTTTCCAGTGATACTCATCAGCAAAACATCCGCCGGGCCAGCGAAGAACAGGAATCTTTATACTTTTCAGTGCGGCTACCACATCATTTCGTATGCCTCGTGTGTTCTTGATCGGACTATCCTCGCCAACCCAGTACCCTTCATAGATGCATCGCCCCAGATGCTCTGAGAAGTGACCGTAGATATTTTTGTTAATGATATGCTTAGCTTGATCAACATTAATGATTAATTTATTCACTGTTTTTTGTTCCTTTCCTGTTTCATTTGTGGAAAACACCCATCCTATGCTCACCAGCAGAACAATTACTAGAGAGCTCATTATTGCTTTTATGTTCGTCATTTTAATCTCCTTATTTTGTTTGCATATGTTTATTGATTGAAATTGTAAAAACAAAATACTGCTAAGTCAAACAGGGACTATATTTTAATAATTGTTAAGACAATGATAAAATGTACGATATAGCAATAATTGAGCAGGATTATCATCTGAAATATTGCATGAAAACAAAAAAAGGAGTTATGAAAAATGAAGAGAGCGACAATTATAAGGATTATGCTTGTTTGTGTGGCGCTCGTTGCTTTTAGCAATGGATGCGGGAAAAAATCTATAAAAGATTACTCCGTAAAGCCGGTTCCTTTCACTAATGTGCATGTTACTGATCAATTTTGGCTTCCCCGTATGGAGACCAACCACAAGATAACTATTCCTTTTGCTTTTAAAAAGAGTGAAGAAACCGGGCGTATCGACAATTTTGCTGTTGCTGGTGGATTGAAGGAGGGCACTTTTTCAGGGATTTATCCCTTTGATGATACGGATGTATACAAGATTCTCGAAGGTGCTTCCTACTCGTTAAGCCTTTATCCTGACCCGGAACTTGAAAAGTATCTGGATGATTTGATCTTAAAGATTACTGCGGCACAGGAGGATGACGGCTATTTGTACACAGCAAGGACAATAAATCCAGATCCGCCCATCCAATGGGTCGAAAAGGAGCGTTGGGCGAATTTGAGAATGAGCCACGAATTATATAATGCCGGACACCTGTATGAAGCCGCTGTTGCTCATTTCCAGGCAACCGGAAAGCGTACTCTGCTGGAGGTTGCGATTAAGAATGCTGACTTGGTTGATAGTGTCTTTGGCCCAGGGAAAAGACACGGCACTCCCGGCCATCAGGTAATCGAGATAGGCCTTGCCAAGCTGTATCGTGTGACCGGTAGAGAAAAGTACCTGAAACTGGCTAAATTTTTTCTGGATGAACGCGGTTACCCTCACGGCCGTAAGCTTTATGGAAAATATGCCCAGGATCATAAGCCTGTAGTCGAACAGAGCGAGGCAGTCGGGCATGCTGTCCGTGCATCTTATATGTATTCTGGAATGGCGGATGTAGCGGCACTTACTGGTGCTTCCGACTATGTGGAAGCCATAGACCGGATCTGGGAAAATGTTGTAACGAAGAAACTTTACCTCACAGGAGGTATAGGTGCCAGGAACAGTGGTGAGGCTTTTGGTGACGATTATGAACTTCCCAACGAGACCGCTTATAACGAGACTTGTGCTGCCATCGGCAATGCTATGTGGAATCACCGGCTTTTCCTCCTACATGGAGATGCCAAATATATTGACGTGCTGGAACGGATTCTCTATAACGGCCTGATTTCTGGAGTTTCCCTGAGAGGTGATCGGTTCTTTTATCCCAACCCACTCGAATCCCATGGCCAGCACAAAAGAAGTCCATGGTTTGGCTGTGCCTGCTGTCCCGGGAACATAACCCGTTTTATGCCCTCTTTTCCCGGATATGTCTATGCGTTTGGAGACGGCATTCTTTATGTTAATCTTTTTGTCGGAGGCAGCGCTGCCATAAAGATGAATAAGCATAATGTTGGAATAAAACAGGAGACGAACTATCCATGGGATGGAGACGTGAAGATATTCGTGGACCCTGAAAGTACCGGGGAATTCGCCATATATGTCCGTGTTCCGGGTTGGGCACAGAATAGACCACTACCCAGTGACCTTTATCGATACCTGAGCAGGAGCGGGGAGGAAGTAAAGCTCAAGATCAACGGCAGGCAGATTGCCCTTGATATGGATAAGGGTTTCGCACGCATCCGGCGCACCTGGGAAAAAGGCGACGTGATTGATCTTCACCTGCCGATGCCAGTCCGCAGGGTATTGAGTCATGAAAATATTGAGGATAATCGGAGAAAGGTCGCTCTGGAGCGTGGGCCGGTTGTGTACTGTGCGGAATGGCCGGACAATCATGGATATGTAAGCAACCTGGTTTTGGCGGATGATGTTGAGCTTGAGGTCGAAAAGCGCACTGAAATGTTAAAAGGTTTGGATGTAATTAAAGGAAAGGTTATTGCTTTACAAAGAAGCAAGGACAGGAAGTCTGTAGTTAAAAAAGAGCAGTGCTTTGTGGCAATTCCCTATTATGCCTGGGCTCACCGTGGCACCGGAGAGATGGCAGTTTGGCTGGCGCGAGATGAGTCAAGAGCACGGCCTCTGCCGGAGCCGACGATAGCCTCGACCAGCCGTGTAAGTGTTTCCAGCGATAAAAATGGGGTGGCGGTCAATGACCAGTGGGAACCGAAGAGCTCCAATGATCATTCGAAACCCTACTTGCACTGGTGGCCCAATAAGGGGACTCAAGAATGGGTCCAATATGATTTTCGGAAAGCTGCAAAGGTTTCTGCTGTTGAGGTTTACTGGTTTGATGATACCGGTCAGGGAGAATGCCGGGTGCCCAGATCATGGCGGGTCCTGTACAAGGACAGAAACGAGTGGAAACCAGTCGACAATGACGATCCTTACGGTGTGGGAAAAGATAAATACAACAGGGTGACATTTTATCCTGTCAGAACCTCGGCATTGAGGCTTGAAGTGCAGCTTCAGCCGAAGTTTTCTATGGGAATTCTTGAATGGCGAGTGGAATAGGATTAATTACGATGAACCGATTAATAAAATGGCTGTTGTTTGGAGCATTTATAATAATGGCTTTTATCGCATGCGGAAATAAAAAAGCCGCGGATTATCCGGTTAAGCCTGTTCCCTTTACGGACGTGCATGTAGACGATGTTTTTTGGCTTCCGCGGATGGAGACAAACCGCAGCGTAACCATTCCCTTTGCTTTAAAGAAAAATGAAGATACCGGCCGTGTAAATAATTTTAAAAAAGCCGCAGGATTGATGGAAGGAAAATATGAGGGCAGAAGATTCAATGATACAGATGTATACAAAGTCATGGAAGGTGCAGCCTATTCATTAAGCCTTGACCCTGATCCGGACCTGGAAAAATATCTGGACAGCTTGATTGAAATAATCGTAGCCGCCCAGGAAGAAGATGGTTATTTGTATGCAGCCCGCACCGTTGATCCGGAAAACCCAGCACCGGGTGCCGGCCCTGGGCGCTGGACAAGGCTTCGGGGAAGCCATGAACTCTACAATGCCGGACACATGTACGAAGCCGCTGTGGCTCACTACCTGGCTACTGGCAAGCGCAGCTTTCTGGATGTGGCTGTAAAGAATGCAGACCTGCTTGTAAAAGAATTCGGACCTAATAAAAGACGCGACTTCCCAGGCCATCAGGAGGTAGAGATAGGTTTGGCAAAGCTCTTTCGGATGACAGGGAACAAAGAATATCTCAAGCTGGCTAAGTTCTTTCTTGATGAGCGGGGCCATGCTCATGACGGCGGGCTTTATCCTGAATCATCTCCTTTTGCCATTTATAACCAGAAGAAATACATGCAGGACCACAAACCGGTCCTGGAGCAGAATGAGGCGGTTGGACATGCTGTCCGGGCATCTTACATGTACGCCGGAATGGCGGATGTGGCAGCACTCACTGGAAATGTTGAATATGTAAGAGCTATTGACAGGATCTGGGAGAATGTCGTGTCAAAAAAAATGTATCTTACAGGCGGTATCGGGGCCCGGCACACAAGCGAGGCATTCGGAGATAACTATGAGCTGCCCAACTTTACAGCCTATACTGAAACCTGTGCGGCCGTAGGGAATGTAATGTGGAACCACCGCCTTTTCCTGCTCCATGGTGATGCAAGATATATCGATGTTATGGAACGAGTTCTTTATAACGGCTTGATTTCCGGAGTGTCGCTGAGCGGGGACCGTTTTTTCTACCAGAACCCGCTGGAATCGAAAGGAAAATATGAACGTAGCCCTTGGTTCGAGGTGGCTTGCTGTCCGGGAAACATTACGCGTTTTATTCCTTCATTTCCGGGATATGTATATGCTCAAAGGAATGGCATCCTGTATGTTAATCTCTTTGTCGGAGACACAGCTAAGATTATGGTAGAGAATAATTCCGTAGAGATCAAACAGGAGACGCACTACCCATGGGAAGGAGTGGTGAAGATAACAATCGATCCTGAGCGCAGTGCGGAATTTACGCTGAATATTCGTATTCCAGGCTGGGCACAAAACCTCCCTGTCCCGAGTGATTTGTACCGCTACATGAGAAAGAGAAATGAGGATGTGAAGCTTACAGTCAATGGCAATCCTTTTACTCTGGATATAGAAAGAGGCTATGCACGAATCCGGCGCCGCTGGAGAAGAGGTGATGTTGTCGAATTAGATTTCCCCATGCCTGTTAGGCGTGTAATTTGCAATGAAAATGTGAAAGACAACAGAGGAAAGGTTGCCTTAGAGAGAGGCCCTTTGGTGTACTGTGCTGAGTGGGTTGATAATGGTGGAGGGGTTCTTGACCTGCTTTTGCCTGATAGTATAGAGTTAGAAAGCAAATATCAGGAGGATATGTTAGGAGGTATAGTAATAATAAAAGGCAAGGTATTCGAATTGAAGAAGAGTGATGATGGAAAATTCACAGGAAGAATTGATCGGGAATTGATTGCTATTCCATACTATGCCTGGGCCCATAGGGGAGAGGGTGAAATGGCCATATGGCTTCTGCGCTTTTAGGTATAGGAATTTTTTCTTCACTGGCTTTGAACGACTCAAAAATCATCTTCCCGCCAACGAATGAAAGCAATCCAAATGCTATCCAATGGTCGAATCCAGAGGTAAGATCCTGAGCCCAGTAACCTAAAATCCACCCAATAAACAGCATGAGAGCCTGAAAGATCCCAAAGAAAGAGGCAATAAGCAGGGCATGTCTTATACGGTCGCGAAGCGACAGAGTACCAAGGCCTTGGCCGTGGGTGAATGAGTTATCCTGAATCGAAGATTCAGGTCAAGCAAAGCTTGAATTGTTTTAAGTACCATGGGCTTGCCCGTGAGCATCTATGTGCATCTTTTTGATGGCTATGCCACATGTAATAGACACGGCAAATGCATCCATTGCAAGACCGATTGCTATAACGACAATAGATGTAAGTGACATTCTTCAGGTTCTTGTTAATTTGCGTGTTCCTTTTGCTGAAACCAATGTGTGGTCTTCAAGCAAATCTTCACCAGCATCAGCATAACAGGTACCTCAATCAGCACACCAACTACCGTTGCCAGAGCCGCACCCGAGGATAACCCGAAAAGCATTGCGGCAGTGGCAATTGCTACTTCAAAATGATTTGACGCTCCAATCATAGCGGAAGGAGCAGCGTCCCTGTAGGAAAGCTTCAAAACCTTAGCAAGTCCGTAGCCGAGCCAAAAAATCAGATTTGTTTGTATGAAAAGAGGAATGGCGATCCAAAGTATCGTCAGAGGATTCGCCACGATGACTTCCCCCTTAAAGGAAAACAGAAGCACGAGTGTCGCAAGCAGGGCCGTAATGGTTATCGGCGAAAGAATGTGGAGAAACTTCGCTCTAAACCATTCTTCACCTTTTGATTTGATGATTAATTTCCGGGAGAGATATCCGGCAACAAGCGGCAAAGCCACATATATGCTAATGGAGAGCAATAGCGCCTGCCAGGGTACCGGCAATCGACCAACCCCAAGCAGGAAACCGCCAAGGATTCCGTAGAGTAAAAGCATGGTCAAGGAATTTATCGCTACCATAACAAGGGTAAGGCCATCGTTTCCCCGGGCCAGGAATCCCCAAACCAGCACCATTGCAGTACAGGGCGCAATCCCAAGGAGGATACAACCTGCCAGATAGCTGCGCCAAAGTGGGACTTGAAGCATTTTTACGCCTTCGTGAAGAATAACCGTTCCAGCCCCATGCTGCGCACTAATAGGCAGATCCAGACCAAACGGCATTTTAACCAAATCCGTTGCTTCAGGGCCGATGAAGCCTTTGAACAGCACTCCCAGAAACAGTAGTGCAATTCCGTACATGGTGAACGGTTTGATGCACCAGTTGAGAAAGAGAGTTAGAAACACCGGTTTTCCGTTTTTGCCTGCTTTGACGACCGAGTTAAAGTCGATTTTCACCATAATGGGATACATCATGAAGAAAAGGCATATTGCAATGGGAATGGAGACAATTGGGGCTCCGTTTACGCTGATTGCCATATTGTCCAATGCCTTGGAAAAATTTGGGGCAACCTTCCCCAAGGAAATTCCCCCAACTATACAAAGACCAACCCACACGGTCAGATAGCGTTCAAAAACGCTCGACATTTTTCGTTCATTTGCTTGTAAGCCTTCATTCGCCATAATTGTGATCCTTTCTCTTGGTTTTCGTTCCCCGTATTAATCTCATGCACAGCAGCGTTTTCACGATTTGCCTCCATTTTTTAGTGGTTCTGGCAAGATTTCAACAAAGGTTTTTATCTGGTCTTGCACTTAGCGGTAGCAATCTAATGCTTCCTGCTCATCAGTAGTCTCCCTCTCAACAGCTCAATTTTTTAATCTGCGATCCATCACGCATAACCACGCTGTCGTTTTCGATCTGATCAATAACCCATTTAAGTATTGCAGAAACCGCAGGATTAGATTTCTTGGGCGGCAACGAGTAATACATCCACTTTCCTCGTTTCTCTCCCTCAACAAGTTCCGCATTTCGAAGAATGCTCATGTGCTTTGAGACTGTGGATGGCACCAATCCCAATAATTCAATAAGCTGACAAACGCATAGTTCGCCTTGTCGCAATGCAGCCAAAGCACGTAAACGATTAGGATCGGTAAGGGCCTTGGCTGTTCGGATCGTCTTTTTCATGTCGGGTCTCCAATCTATTGTTCGTTCGTCATTTCGTCACATATCGAATTATACAAGATGCCACGCCCTGTATCAAGACTTTCACATTGATTTAATACAAATGCAAGATGTGCGAGAGACAAGAATGCAGGCCAGCAACGATGAAAATTACCTCTGTAGTTCTTCTGGCCCACTTCTCAAAGACCGTCAGCTTATTGAATGCTTTGCCAACCCAGTGTGCGGCAAACGCCAGCAACAGTGAAAAACCCAATACAGGTAAGGTGGTTCCAATTCCATATAGCGAAGGCATAAGGAATCGTGAGCCGTGCTTCATGGCAATAGAAAACATGCTGCCAAAGAACAGGCCTGCTGAAACAGGGCAAAAAGAAAGGGCGAAGACAATACCCAGTAGACCTGCGCCCCACGCGCTTGATTTTTGCGCATAGTCTTGGATTTTCTCACGTCTTGTAGCATGACATGATGGACAGAATCCACGGGTCTTGGATGATTCCTTTCATGACCATTTTTCAATAACGCGTTTGAGCTCATCTTTTTTAATAGGCTTAGATAAATAATCATCCATACCAGCTTCCAAGCAACGCCTCTGATCTCCTGACATAGCATGTGCTGTCATCGCTATGATAGGAATATGTTTTCCAGTCGCTTTCTCCTTCTTCCTAATTGCTGTTGTAGTTTCGAAACCATTCATCTCTGGCATCATTAGATCTAAAATTGCCAAATGAAAATGCCTATCCTGCTCTATTGCGTTTTTCATCTGTTCAAGCGCTTTTAGTCCGCTTTCTACACTGACTACCTTCATACCCCAATTTTTTAGCATCCTTTCAATTATAAGCCGATTTGTTGAATTATCATCTACAATCATCACAGAGTAATTTTTCAAATCTTCCTGTTCTAACAATGCTTCCGGCTTTTCTCGTTTTTTTAAACCAAGCCGAGTTGTAAAATGGAAAGTAGTTCCTTTTCCTACTTCGCTTTCAACCCAGATATGACCTCTCATCAATCTTACATAATTAGTCGAAATAGCAAGGCCCAGGCCTGTCCCTCCATATCGTCTTGTCATGGAAGTATCTGCCTGAGAAAACGGATCAAAAATAATTTTCTGTTTTTCTGGAGGGATTCCTATTCCTGTATCTTTAACAGATGTATGAATAGTAACTTTGTTTTCTGTTTCTGATTCGAGCTCTATCTTTACCACTATTTCTCCTTTTTCTGTAAACTTTATTGCATTTCCAACCAAATTGATAATTATTTGACGAAAACGTCCAGGATCTCCCACCAGAGAATCAGGCACATCAAAGGAAATATCACAGATTAATTCCAAACCCTTTTTCTCTGCTACAACACCATATGATTTCAATGAATCGCCAATACTATCCCTCAAGCTGAATTCGGTTGAATCGAGTTCGAGTTTCCCTGACTCGATCTTTGAAAAATCCAGAATATCATTTATGATTGCAAGAAGTGAATCTGCTGATATTTTGACCATCTTAAGATATTCCTGCTGTTCAAGAGTAAGGTCAGTATCCAATAAAAGTTCTGTCATTCCTATAACACCGGTCATTGGTGTTCGAATTTCATGGCTCATATTCGCAAGAAATTCGCTTTTAGCACGGTTAGCATCCTCTGCGGCTTTTCGCTCTTTTTCTGCTGTGATATTTCTTATCTGAATCCTGTATAGTCCAAAAATAATTGAAATTATTCCAGCTGCTACTAAGAGTTTAAACCACCAGGTTTGCCAGAACGCTGGAATAATTTTTATATTTAATGACGTCCCTTCTTCATTCCAAATACCATCGTTATTCGATGCTTTAACTCTGAATGTGTACTTCCCCGGACCCAGATTGGTATAAGTGGCAAACCTTTGAGCGGCGGAAGTGTAAATCCAATTCTTATCGAATCCTTCCATCCTGTAAGTATACTCATTTTTATCAGGAAAAACGTAATGCAAAGCGGCAAACTCAAAAGACAACATGTTGTCTCTGTAGGAAAGCTCAATTTCATCGGTTTCTGTGATGGACTTTGTTAATGGTGATTTTCTATCCTCTCCTCCCTGGATGGGCACTACTTTGTTAAAGATTCTGAAATTCGTTATCACGACAGAAGGGATATACGGATTATCCTTAATGGTTTCTGGATAAAATCTATTAAATCCGTTGATTCCACCGAAGAACAGCTCGCCTTTGGGGCTTT
>Ga0315538_1000475_pt1 | contig 25499 bp, 19 predicted proteins | sample SalMarSW160230MG_2_FD_203834 | JGI IMG/M metagenome (GOLD analysis project Ga0315538, IMG submission 203834) | Salt marsh sediment microbial communities from the Plum Island Ecosystem LTER, Massachusetts, United States - Salt Marsh Sediment SW1601-230 ...
GTCGTCTTGTAGAAGGTCTTTACCTTTTCCTTCCAAGACAATCCGCCCGTTTTCCAGCACGTATGCCCGGTCGGCTACCTCCAGGGTATTTCGGACATTCTGCTCGACCATGAAGATGGTAATCCCCTGCTCACGCAGGTGCTTTATGGACTCGAGGACTTCCGAGAATAATTTCGGTGCCAGGCCATACGACGGCTCATCGAACATGCACAGTCTGGGATTGGACATTAAGCCCCGACCTATGGCGACCATCTGCCGTTCACCGCCGCTTAACTTCTTAGCTGATTGCTTCCGTCTTTCTTTCAGCACCGGAAAAAGTTGATAGACCTGCTCCAGCGTTTCCGCCCTCCGTTTCCAGGCTTGAGAGGAATACGCTCCCATCTCCAGGTTTTCCCCCACTGTCATGTCGCTAAAAAGCTTTCTGCCCTCGGGTATTTGACAAAGACCCCGCTGCATAATTTTATGAGGTGCTAGCCTGTCTACTTTCTGGCCAAGAAACTCCACACTACCGGAAGCCGGGTGTAGTAAACCCGATATTGTATTAAGCAGCGTCGTTTTACCGGCGCCGTTAGAGCCCACCAAAGCCACTATCTCTCGTTCATTGACTTTTAAAGACACGTCCTCTAAGGCTTGAGACTTGCCATAAAAAACATTCAGGTTGTTAACTTCCAGCACGGGTCTCCTCCCCCAGGTATACGTCAATAACTGTCTTATTGCAGCTAATCTCGTTGCATGTTCCTTCGGCAATCTTCTCACCATGATGGAGCACCATGACCCGCCCGCATATGCCCATGATGGCCTTCATGACATGCTCCACCATGAAAACGGTAATCCCGTTATCCCGAATCTTTCTTACCAGTTCCATAGCCTCGCTTACTTCCGTGGGAGTTAGCCCGGCCATCAGCTCATCAAGCAACAACAGTTCGGGCTTGGTGGCTAACGCTCTGGCTACTTCAACCCGCTTCTGGTTTTCCAGCGTTAAGTCTTTAATCGGGGTCGCACTCATTGCCGACAGCCCCACAAATTCTAACGCCTGGCTGGCTTCCCTGGTGGCATCTGCCGTCGATACACGGTCTTGACTCCCGAAAAACGCCCCCGCTAATACATTCTGAAAAACCGGCATATTGACGAAAACTTTAGTCTCTTGAAACGTCCTGGCAATTCCCAACCGGCAGATTTGGTGGGGCTTTAAGCCGTTGATCTTCTGGCCTTTAAATCTTATTTCCCCTGAGCTAAGAGGCAGAGCCGCCGATATTAAATTGAACAGCGTTGTTTTACCAGCTCCGTTGGGACCAATCAGCCCCACGATTTCGCCCTGCTCAACATGGAAGTCGACGTGTGATACCGCCGCTAACCCTCCAAAATACTTAGTTACGTCCTGGCCTTCAAGCATTGGCATGCTGCTCTCCCTTTTCTCCTTTCCGTAACCTCGTCATTAGCCCTCCCAGCTTACCTTGCAACGTTGGCACCAGCCCTATTATTCCATTGGGCAGGAATAAGATAACCACCACCAATATAATACCAAAACCGAGCATAAAATACGTGGACCACTGGGCTCTTAGCATTTTTTCTAAGTAGCCGAAAATAACGGCACCTATTATTGGACCACTGAGGTGCGCCATGCCCCCAAAGATAGCCATGAGGATTGGCATGAAGGAATAGAATAAACTGAAGGCAATATTGGTGTTGATATATATAATGCTGGGCGCTAAGACTACCCCCGCTGCTCCCATGAATATACTGCTGACGGCAAAGTAGAGAACCTTAGTCCTGGTAGTATTGATGCCCATATGTTCCGCCGCTTCCTCGTTTCCGCCGATGCTCAGCAGGGCCAGGCCGTATCTGGAACGCCGGATAAAATAAATAACGAGCACCGTCACCACTACCAGGACGAGCATTGTGTACAGGAGGGTGGTGTTATCTATCGGAGTGATATTCCAACCATGTCCATGGTATATTCTGGTCTCCAGGAATTGGACAAGTTCGGTCAAGAATATAACGAGTCCAAAGGTGAAGATAGCAAAGTATATGCCCCGCAGCCTCAGCGTTACCAGGCCGACCAGAAGAGCAAATGCAAAGGATATGAGACTTGCGATAACTATAATAACAGGGAAGGGCAATGTCTTCTGCAGCAGGGCCATAGTATATATGCCAAGACCGAAAAATGCCGCTGGTGCTAATGACATGTAACCGGTAGTGCCGGAAAACATAGCCCAGCTCACCGCTAGCACGACATATATGAGTATAATAGTCAGCACGCGGACATGAGATTGCTGAGTATATAGAGGAAAGGTGGCTACGAAGGCTACGACTAGAAGGAGGAATCCCACCAGGAGGAACCTTCGGTGTGTTGATATAAATCGGGTTATGTCCATTTTTGCTTTATTTCTTCCCTAAAATACCAGTTGGTCTGACCAGCAACAAAATCATGAGCATTGCGTAATAAACAGGCACGGTAAGAACCGGCTGCCAAAAGCCGGCAACCAGCCTGGAAACGATACCAATTATGATGCCGGCAATAAAACTACCCGGGACGCTACCCAGTCCTCCCAGGACGACCACAATGAGGGCGATTACGGTATTTGAAAAGCCCATGGTTGTGCTGACTGACGATTTTATGCTTATCAGTGTGCCAGCAACGCCTGCTAGCAACGCACCCAACCCGAAGGTGAAAGCCAGAATCATATTGGTATTTACTCCCATCAGTCCCGCCGTCCCCGGATCTTCCGCCGTGGCTCTGATCGCTCTTCCCATGCGGGAACGGCTCAAAAAAAGATAAACAGCGATGCCCAGGGCTAGAGCGATTGCAAAGGTTACAGGCTGGTTGAGGGTAAATTCCATCCCCCGAAACGACACTATATCGGGTAGAATAAAAGTCGGATATGACCTGCCACTCCATCTTATTCGGGCTATGTACTCCATGATGTACATGACACCAAAGGCAGCTAACAGAGCGTTGCCCTCAAAGGCAGCCGGCGAGGGCGCCCATGCTTTAAGAGTTCTGAACAGAGTTGATTGAAGCACAAAACCGATGGCAAACAACAGGGGTCCGATGATGACCGGTGCCAACAGGGGATGAATGCCTAACCCACTGAGGGTAAAGGTGAGCATGGCCCCCACCATAACAAATTCGCCATGAGTGATGTTTAGCACCCGGCAAACGCCATACTGCAGACTTAACCCCATGGCTAGCAAGCCATATATGCTGCCTTGGAATATCCCAACTATGATTAACTGTAGAATTCTCTCCATAACGCCGGCTTCTTATCCTTACTGTCTTTGGTTGATACACACAAGGACAGGCTGTCTAGGAAGACCTACCGGGAAAACTACCTCCCGATATCCTTCCAGGCAGCCTGCTTACTATCCTAGACTCTTTCATAATGCCAATTTTTATCCTTATTTTATTACATTTTGTTGTCCTTGGCTATCACATACGGGCAGGCTGTCCAGAAAGACACTCCCGGGAAACTACCCCGATATCCTTCCAGACAGCCTGCCTTCTATCCTAGACTCCTTGCTTTATTTTATGTCTAGTCTTAATCCTCCTAGTGTACTAGGGGAGCCAGGCCCAATCGTCTTCCATGGCTTTATAGGCTGCCGTAACGTCGTAGTTCGGAAGGGTACTGGTGATGCCGGAATAGCCGATTATTTCGAACATTCCGTCTTGCCACTGGCCAATCTGACCCGTTTCGCACTCGTAAGCGACGATTCCACCACCGAGGCCACCTCCGAATACCGTGTACCAGGTATTACCGAAAACGGTTTGGCACGGATTTGTCTCGTTAAATGAGGCCATGACAGCTCTTATAGGCCCGTTGGTGAGGTCCCCGACCTCCTCTACGGCAGTCTTCCACATCTCCATTCCTGCCGCGAAGATGGGGAGGCCCCAGTAGTCCAGCAACTCAGACCCATGGGTCGCATTATATGAGTTCCCACATGGCGGATCGTAGTTTGCCCAGTCGTCCTCGATCTGAAGTCCTATTTCAGCATACATTTCAGCCATCGTCATCGTCGGCGTCCCGACGGCGATTGTTGTGTCCTCATTAGACGTCCCAAAGGACATTATTCCTTCAACCGTTGCATTGCCCCAGGCGTTAGTGAAGTATCCTTGGCTGGAGCCCGGTCCGAATATTATAGCCGGCGGGTTGAAGCTGTAGGTTTGGGCTGCTACAAACAGGGCCGCCACATTCCAGGGATAGGTATACGCGCAGAAGATGTCATACGGTGTCGTATTCAGAGCAGCTTTAGCATCCTGGATTATCCCGTTTGCTTGTTCCTGGTCTATAAAACCCATGTCAAACGTGTGTTCAACACCAGGCAGCGGTGAACCCGCAGGAAGAACATTCGCTTCACCAAATTCATCTATGGTTGTCTGGAGATATTCCAGGCCGTGCTCGGCCCCCGCCCCTCCAATGTAGGTTACATATGCCTTCGGGTCACCGGTTACCGCTGCGTCCATGATGCCTTTCAGGACTGGTATCTCGTACCAGTTAGCAAAGCTCAGGTTGATCCACACGAAGGGCCAATCATCAAGAAAGTCCTCGTGCTCCCAAACCATCTTGCTGGCACCGCCCTCGAAGCTCATGAGTATGACGCCAGCTGCGTTGCAGACAGGGGCCAGCGTGTAAACAGTATCGGTACTCGGGCCGCCCCATATGACGTCAGCCCCATCATCTATCAATCCCTGTACCACGGTTCCTATGTCCCATGACCCAACGCTGAACTCTTCCACCACGAGTTCCAGGGGTACTGGCTCGGTGCCATACGCGCTCAGTACGATCCCACCTTCCTCGTCATTGACTTTATTGACGAACCACCGCATAGCTGGTCCGCCATGGTAACATTCAAAGACTCCCATACCTTCGTCCGTGTCCCTGGCGGTACCAATCATGATGCTCTCTGGCGGTCCTCCGCCGCCGTCACAGCCGATAAGACCAATGCTGAGAGCCAGCACTACCGCTAATGAGATAAAAAGTATTTTACTTTTCACTGTTTTCTCCTCCTTTCTTAAAACTTTTCGAAACTTTGTCGCATCTTTTCATCATCCAGCCATACACACCCCTCCTTTCATTCATAATTCAGTTCTGCTATCTTAGATAATCTTCCCGTCTAAAACTGCGCCTCATCACCTCCTTTCATTTATATCTATAACTATATAATACGATAATTATGTTAAAATCCTGTTAATTTTAAGGGTACGCCACGATTTTCTGAATTTTCAGTTCGATTTTGGGCATTAATGATTATTTTGCAAGAGCTTGGTTTTTTGGTCGCAGTTGCCAGTATATCATCCACCCACGCACTTGTCAAGGTTTTTGAGATTCTTTCCTGGAACTTCATCCTCACTCGCTAAAAGGTCAGAGGTAACAGTTAGTCTTTTCCGAAACTCGAGTGTACCATTTTGCCCCATGGCGCTGTCAAGGGTTTTTGCCGAATTTTTTTGTCCGAATTCCCCCGAATTCTCATCGGGTCGGTTAAAAAGTCAGTAAATTCCCGATATTCCTTTCCCACTACTCTTGTCTCGGTAATACCTGCCGGGTCATATCCTGTTAAATCACCCACGCCTTGATGATACAGGCTTGTCAGGACGAAGCCTGCGCCGGGCTATCAGCCCAGCACTGTGTGTAGCCTTTACAATGGATTTTTACTTCAATATAATAATAAGGTAGGCGATCAGGTGCTATGGCGTTACGGGACGAGGTGTTACCTGCCATGGTGAACAGTGCTGGAAAAAACGCCGGTAGCAGACATAATATTGAGCAAAAACTATAATTTAGCTTCAGGGGTGTAGCTCAGTTTGGCTAGAGCAGCGGTCTCCAAAACCGCAGGTCGCGGGTTCGAGTCCTGCCACCCCTGCCAGGCCGAGGTGGTGGAACAGGTAGACACGCCATCTTGAGGGGGTGGTGGGCGAAAGCCCGTGGGAGTTCAAATCTCCCCCTCGGCACCAATATTAGATTGCGGGGACTGGGAAAAGGCGGTAAAATTTATTCAGAGCGGAAGTAGTTCAGCGGTAGAATGCTTCCTTGCCAAGGAAGAGGTCGCGGGTTCGAATCCCGTCTTCCGCTCCAGTAAATTTTACAGTTGTGGCGGTGTAGCCAAGAGGTTAAGGCAGGGGTCTGCAAAACCCCGATACGGCGGTTCGAATCCGCCCGCCGCCTTCTTGAGTTGTCGATTACCAAGCCGAGGTGGCGGAATGGTAGACGCGGCGGACTTAAAATCCGCTTCCTGCAAGGGAGTGTGGGTTCGAGTCCCTCCCTCGGCAGTAAACTAACCCCGTGACCATCCGGTATGTTAACCATGTTTATCATTTGAAGGCAGTACTTTTCTGTCATTGACTTATGCAATATTGCGAATTATACTTTTCTAACTACGTGAACGGAGGCAAGGCATGAAAGAAGTTGATAAAGAGTTAAAAACAACAGAAGCCCCCCAATCCGTAAGCAATGTGGAGAAGAGTGATACAGCGATGAAGTTGGTGGCTGAAATGCTGGCGGCGAAGCTCGTTGAAATTAAACCCCAGCTTGATTTCACCACTGAACTGGGCTTCATCTATCCAATCGTTGAGCAAACAGTAAATGTCAAAGGCAAGGAGGCAGTATCACTTTTGGACTCCCTGACTGATAAGGGCATACTGAAAAGGGCTTTCTATGATAAGCTCCTCAGTTGTCCCCGGTGCCAGTCAATAAATTTAAGACCAAGCACCCACTGCCCTAAATGCAACTCGGGAGACATTGCCCGGGGCAGAATCCTTGAGCACATGGCCTGCAACTATGTCGGCGTTGAAGACGAATTTGCGACCAAGGGTAGATATATATGTCCCAGGTGTAAAGTGGAGCTGCGAACTATGGGCGCCGACTACCAGAGCCGGGGAGTGCTGCGAAAGTGTCGTGATTGCGGCGAGATATTTAATGTGCCAATAATCAAATGGCGCTGTCTGAAATGTTCCTCGCTTGCCGATGAGGATGCGGTTGGCGAGGTAAATGTCTATTCCTATAGCCTCGATGAAGCGAAGAAAAACTGGCTGGATTTTGAAATCCAGTCTAAAGTGCAGTTTGTTGAATTCTTGAAGCAGCGCGGCTACGAAGTAACGGAAAACGCCATAGTGAATGGAAGGTCGGGGGCAGAACATTGTATAGATATACTGGCTACCAGGGATGACGGCGTCATCACCCATAATATCGCTGTCGGGGTTGTGATTGCCAGGGATAAAGTAGGACTGGACAAGATATTGGATTTTGATGTTAAAGCCTACGATAGCGGCATTCACGATAAAGTAGTTATCGTCATCCCCGGGTTAAGTGAGGAGGCGGAGAAATTTGCCAGCTATCAGCGAATGAAGGTGCTTGGACCCAAGGACCTGGAGGTAGTGCTGACTGGTAGTCCCCAGCCAAGCCAGGAAATAGTGAGGGAGCCCTTTGAATTTAAGTCCAAAGCACAGCTTGTGCAATACCTGGATAAACAGGGCTATAAAATAAAGGAAAATGCTGAAGTCACAGGCCGGTCTGGCGCTGTCCATAAAATAGACATACTGGCTACCAGGAATGAGGGCATCATTACTCATCGTATTGCTATTGGTATAGAGGCGGATGAGAAGCCGATGGGGCTGGATAGGGTATTTGACTTCGACGACAAGGCTTATGACGCCGGTATTCTGGATAAGGTCCTCATTGCTGTTCCCGGACTCGACAAGGAAGCCAAGCAGTTTGCTCGGCGTCAGGGAATCAGGGTTTTTGAGGTCGAGTGACTGTAACCACTTAGAGAGGGAAATCCTAAAGCCTAAACGATATCAAGGCCCAAAACACGAATGCTCAAAACAGTCGGGGCGGGCCCCGACCCTCAACCTGCTGTCATTTTGAGGGAGCATCTCGTCTTTGCTCATTATAGACTCCGCGACTGAAGAATCGTATCCCTGACGGGGAAATCCTGAATCCCAGGCATCAAATCCTAAACAATATCAAAGCACCAAATACCAATGCTCAAAACGTTTAGGATTTAGTCGCAGAGATTGCCACGCCCCGTCAAACCTGGGCTCGCAATGACATCCTCTCCTTGTCGTTGTGAGGTGGGGGTTCTTCGATTACGCTCGGAACAGGCTCCGCAATCCCGGCGTGCCCCCCTTGTCATTGCGAGGAGCATAGCGGCGAAGCAATCTCGGTGAGTCTGTTGAAGCTGGAGATTGCCACGCTTTGCTCGCAATGACACCTTCATATGGTACGGCTGATACTATCTTCCTATTACTGATGGGTGATTGACGGCTACGAAAACTTAGCTATACTTATATTATAACCTATATACGATGGATCACTAGAATTGAATCCAAATAAAGAACGAAAGGAGGTGAAAAAGAGTTCTACTATTATAAATATAAAACCAGATTACTTTAGCCAAATCTAAGAACAAATATAAAGAAAGGAGGTAGAAAGCATGAAAATGATGCATCGTGGAGAGAAGGGTTTTACCCTGATCGAACTGCTAATCGTGATTGCCATTTTGGGCATTATCGCGGCTGTGGTTATCCCTAACATCGCCGGTTTTATGACATCGGGACAACTGGCTGCAGCCAACACCGAAGCGGAAAATGTGAAAACAGGGTCGCTGGCTTACTTTGCTGAATATGGTGTGTGGCCATCGACTTCAGCCAACCTGACGCCCGCCTATGTTTCAGGAGTGCTTAAGGCTACCTACACGTTCGACTCGGGCTTCGGGTGGATGCTTAATGCCACTCCCACCGTGGGTGGCTGGAGTGGAATCTCGTTTACCGGAGGCGTCCCTGGCGACTCTGGGCAGCATGGAAAGTGGACGAGGACATAATAAGGAAGAAGCTAATAAAGTGATTTGGAATAACTTACCGGCGGAGCTGGTCGATACCAGCGCCGCCGGTAAGCTTTTATATTCGAGTAGTCATTAGGCAGTAGTGGCCAGTAGTCAGCGTTCATTGTGTCATTGCGAGGAGCCGTGTAGGCGACGAAGCAATCTCTTCCTTTACCATTCAAATCCTGAACAATATATAAATTCAAAAATCAAAGATAAAAAGTAAAAATTACAAAACAAAGTCAATTACAAAATCAAGTGTCCAGGTATTTTCAGCCGGCTATTTTTAAATTTTACCCTGTCACTTTGCTTTTTATATTTTGACATTTGACTTCGTTTGGGATTTGTCGCGAAGCTTCCATTGATACTATATTCCTATTACTAATGGACGGTTGCATTACTAATGGGCGATTGACAGCAAATATGATTACGCGATATTGTATCGTATATGATGAATCAATGAAGCTAGTTCTAAGAGAAGTAAAAAAGATAAATAATAATAATGAAAGGGTTTATGAAAGGAATGCAGAGCGGGGAGAAGGGCTTCACCATTATTGAGCTGCTTATCGTGATTGCCATTCTGGGCATTATCGCCGCCGTGGTCATCCCTAACATTGGTGGCTTTATGACTTCGGGGCAGCTGGCAGCAGCCAACAGCGAGGCAGAAAATGTGAAAACGGCATCGCTGGCTTTCTGTTCCGAATATGGTGTTTGGCCCGTGACTACAGCCAATCTGACGCCCACCTTCATTTCGGGAGGGCTTAAGGCTACCTACACGTTCGATGCAGATTACGGGTGGATCCTTAATGCTACTCCTACACCAACCGGTTGGAGCGGAATCCAGTTTACGGGAGCCGCCTCCGGTACGGATGGGCATCACGGGCAGTGGACGAGGACATAATAAGGAAGAGGCTGGCTGGGTGATTTAGAATAACTTGCCGGCGGAGCTGCTCGATGCCAGCGCCGCCGGGCTTTTTATATCTGGGTAACCAGTAGTCAATAATCAGTAGGCCAGTAGTCAGATTCGGCGGTCAATGGTAATCAACCAGCGTCCGGCAATTTAAGAGCTGGAAGTTAATGACTTTGGAGGGGCAATCCTAAACAATATAGAAATTCAAAAATTAAAAATAAAAAGTAAAAATTACAAATCAAAGTTACAGGTATTCTCAGCTATCTATTTTTAAATTTTGCTCTGTCATTTTGCTTTTTGCATTTTGATATTTTACTTTGTTTGGGATTTGGAATTTAGTCAATAGGAGATTGCCGCGCACCTTTCAGGTGCTAGCAATGACAGAAGCCAGCCCGCCTGAGAGATCAGGCAGCTACAGAAATTTGTGGTGACAGGTAAGTTTTTCCAAAGTTCTCCTTCTTGGAACGTTCGTAACCCCCCTTGTCCCCCTTAGGATAAGGGGAATATTTAATAATTGGTATATTCAAGCTCCTTGGTGGATATTCATTGAGCGGGATATTTAAGCCCCCTTATCTTGAGGGTGATATTCTACTAAGCAGGGAATATTTAAGGCTCTTTATCGTGAGGGGGATTTTACTCAGCGGAATGTTTAAGCACTTTATTATAGGGGGTATTTGGGGAAAGTATCATTATGCTAAGGATTTCTCTCTCAAATATAAAAGGGGAAAGGGGAGTTATGAAAGCGAGAATCTTTGTTTTGATAGAAGATGTTGAGGGAGAAAGACTTAATTTTAAGATTGAATTTGTAGAAAAGTTGAACTATTACAATCTGGAGCGAAGCAAGGCTGCGTTATCTGCTTGACTATAGTTTTACCTTGCCGATGAGTTTTTCCACTTCAGCGCGGTCATTGCAGGCAACAAGCAGGGTTTCACCACTGATGATTCCCCTGAGATAGAGGCTGACCAGGGCTTCATCAAGCGAAATCATGCCTATTTCCCGGTGGGTACGGATTACATTGGGTAACTGGTAGAATTTGCCTTCCCGAACGAGGCTCTTTACTGCCGGATTGCCGAGCATGACTTCTACGGCGGCTGTCCTTCCTGAACCATCAGCCCTGGGCACAAGTACCTGACACATCACACCAACAAGTAGAGAAGCCAGCCGTGTCTGAGCCAGGTGTCGCTGGTGAGGCGGGAACAGGTCTATTACCCTCTCTATGGCCTGATAAGTGCTGGGGGCATGGCCGGTAGTTAATATAAAGTGCCCGGTCTCAGCTATGGTAAGGACAGCGTCCGCAGTCTCCGGATCTCTCATTTCCCCGACCAGAATCACATCAGGGTCCTGCCTTAAGATATGCTTTAGAGCATTAGCAAACGATAGGGTATCGCTGCCCAACTGGCGCTGGGTCACAGCACATTTAATGCTTTCGTAAATATATTCTATGGGGTCTTCAATGGTAACCACATGGCGCTGCTCATTAAGATTCAAGTGCTGAATCATAGCTGCCAGGGTGGTACTTTTACCGGAGCCGGTGGGTCCGGTAACTAATACCAGCCCTCTTGGCTTCATGGCGAGCTCCTTACATATTGCGGGCAACTCCAGTTCATCCAGGGTGGGAATTTTTGGCGGCAGCAGGCGCACGGCAAGGCTGATGGACCCGCGCTGCTGGGCAGCATTGCATCGCAGACGGCCGACCTCAGGTAATGTATAGCCGAAGTCAAGCTCCAGATGGCGGTGGAATTCTTCTCTCTCCTCAGGCGAGGTTAGCTGGAGAAAAGCCTCGTTTATATCCTCAGCAGTTAGTGGGACTACACCGTTTGCTGGTTCCAGGGAGCCGTTGATACGGAACGCTGCCGGGCTGCTAGTAACCAGATGTAAATCGGTAGCCTGCCTTGATTTAGCCGTCCGAATCAATGAAAAAATATCCATACTTTTTCCTTTTATAGTCCACTACATAAACACTACACAATTTTACCGCTCATTCAGCCCTTTCCCTTTTGTCATTCTGAACCCCGACTTGTCGGGCGAGGAATGTCACATCCTCTTATTTAATTTATAGTATAGCGCAGTTCTCAGTGTCGTCAATCACCCATCAGTAATAGGAAGATAGTATGAGCCTCACCATATGTGGGTGTCATCGCCAGTAAAAGGTGGCATTCCCGTTCTCAACAGCACGCCGAGATTGGGGAGCCTGTTCCGAGCGCAAGTGAGGAATCTCACTCCTAGCAATGAAAGGGAAAAAAGGTGGCTTGCCACGACTTTTATGCTGCCATCGAACAACATTACTTTGGCTAAGTTAAGGAGAACGAAAAACTAAATTTGCCGCTGCTCTCGGTGACGGATGAAATCCAAACGCTGAATCTGCCGCTGTCCTCTAAATCACTGGCATAACTGAAAATGTCACCCTCATTTGAAGCCGACCCTGTTACAGTTATTATGCTACCTCCAAGATTAACACTGCCCAGGGTTATTTTATCTCCCGCCAGTTTTACAATCTCGTCCAGGTCTTCGTGAACTGTAGCACGCCCCCGCTCCATACTGGAAGCTCTGGCATTAAGTTCATTGGCAGTAGCTTCTAACGGCCCGATCTTCCCTTTCAACGATGCTATCTCCGCCTGCCGTTGGGCAACGCTGGTCTGAACACTTACCACTTCAGAACGCAATTCCTCAGTGTAGGCACGATTACTCTGGGTAAAAATTACGCCGAAGATAATCAATCCAACACCAATGACAGTACCAACGGGGACGAGGACTCGTGCTATAGAGAAATGCTCGGGCAAATAGGCCTCGGGCAGGGCATTAAAATTCACTATTGAAAAGTTAGATTCCTCTTTTTCTGTCAGTAGCTCCTTGAGAGCTAGTCCTAGATTGACCATGAATTCGTTAGGGTTGAAACCATCTGGGATGTCCACAGGTGAAGGCAAAGTTGACACCGGATGGCCTGATCTCCCAACCACTGATTTCCAGGTATCCGGTGCTTCTGCCAGGTCGCCGCAGGCAAACACGGGCACAGTCGGATCCAAAGGGTGCTCCATATGGCTGGAATTATAGAAGGCAATAGTTCTTTCGAACTCTTCAGCGATAAGCGGCAGATTTTCCTCTAAAGATGCAGTCTCGCTGGGCATGGATAACCTGCGGATGACTTGAGGGAGCCTGTCTGCTATAACCATCACATCCAGGTGATCTAACCTGACATTGACAATGATTGCCCGGGGCTCATCAGGGATTCGGCACAGGGCTAAAGGAGATAGGTCCATAATATATGGACTAACACCCGCCTGACGCAGCGTTCTGGCCAGTGCATCAGTCAGATTACGGGGGAAGGTGGCCAGGAAAACACGACCCTCTCCCTTCGGGGCAGGAATGCTCTGGAATGCAAAGTAGACCTCTTCTAAAGACGTTGGCATCGTTCTTGTTGCCTCACGCTTTACCGCCTCAGGAAGTATCGCTTCAGGCAACTCGGGCAGGGCTATGATACGATACAGAGAATCGTGTCCGCTTACGGCGGTTATGACCTTGCTTGTCTGTGCTCCTGTCTCTTTAAATATCTGTTTAACCTTGCTGGCTACCCCGGCTTCATCAACGATGAGTCCGTTGCTAACCAGACCTGGCTCCAGTGGCAAGCTAGACCACTTTTCTACCCGTAAACCCGCCATTACGAGCAGGGCAATGTGAGTATCTCTAATATATAAGGTAGTAACTTTTTTAGCCATTTTCATTCACCTTCTGTAAGCATAAATATCCAGTGTGATGGTAGCTTCGACCGCTGTCCCGACACCCATATTTACTCCCTTCAACGCAGCGCTCCATGGTAGCTCAAAATCATCGCCAGTTCTTATAGCGTAGATAAAGTCAAGTAGGTCATCCATACTACCCTTGACCTTTAATACAAATGTGCCAACAGAATAGGCAACAGACCCTACTGTTGTGCTACTCGGCTTTGACATGCTGAGGTTGGTTAAGTCCACATTACAATCGTCAGCAATATCGAATAAGTCCTCACCGTATTCAATACACTCCACTGATTGAGGGAATTTTTTCTGACTCGTGTCAAGCAATGATTCGGCTTTGTTCCGTCTGCTTTCCCATTCCTCCTTATCGTTAGTGAGCTTAGTCAAGAGAGTTTGCTGCGCCGCCAGGCTAGCACTCAACTGCCGCTGCTCGGTAACCTGCTGGGAGTAGGTTCTAATCAGACTGACAAAGATAATAGCGAAAATGATAATTCCTATAATCACCAAAACTTTCTTACTTATTTTTATTTTCATAAATTACTCCACAACGCTTTTCTTAACGATTTTGACGTATTCGCCATAACATACAGTTATCAACTTAGTTTTGCTGCAATACTCACCATACTATATTTGCCATATCTTTTCCCATATCCTCTTTAATTAACATATCTTAAGGGTAACTCACTTCAGCTAACCGCACAATCACCCAAAAGTATCAATTTGATTAGAAAATTGTCATAGGAAAAAAGTTCCCTGTCAGGTAACCTTTACCGAGTAATTTGTTATGATGCCGCCCGTCGTTAGCTCGCTGCGGAACGAGAGTATGATATAGACTAAATTGTAGATTTCTGTGGTGGTTTTCAGTGTTATCGTGGCTGAAGTATCATAGGGCAGTATACAGCCCTCGGGCATTTCAAAGGTGTCAACATCTACCCCATCGGTATTCCGGGGAAGAGTCAGGGGAGGTAAGGCATTAGAATAGCAATTGAAAACATTGTCCTCAGGATTCCCAGGTGGATCACTCAGCCAACTGTCATTCACTTTTATGGAACTACCCGCGTAAAACCAATCGCCTTCGCCGACAAAATAGGTCAGGTGGCTCTTGTCCTCCTCGGTGATAACGGGGGGAGCCAGGAAGCCGCTGATGGTGAATCCAGGATCATCACCTCCGCCAAGATAACTACGATAACGCAAGTCGTCAAACAGGTAAAGCTGGCTTTGTTTGAGCGCCGGGCTGCGGTAGAAGATAATCAGCGACCAGCCTGCATAACTCCATTGATATCTGGTTTGATAACTTTCACCAGGTCTTTCATGAGCTGGAGTGGCCAGGGGATAGCCTGTCTGGCCATCACCGTCAAGGTCAAAGTAATATTCATCATAGCCCGGTCTTGGTAGATTCCTCACCTCATCGGCATGCCCCAGGGTAAAAGTAACATCGCCACTACCATCGCTCTTCATTGTCTCCTGGATATATTCCTGGACAGTCATTCCCCCGGATACCTCGAGGTCAGTGATATCTGCAAAGCATGAGTATACCCAGGAGTCTGGTGCGCCGGAGCAGTCTGAGGTATTCACTATTTGCCATTTATCGGCGGTTATTGTTTGTGCGTAATCGTCGACATCGAGCTTGGCAATGTTGACCTTAGCCGATTCCTCGACCAGAGCTGTCAGGTTGGCCTCGGTGGGACTACTGGGATACTTCAAGTCCGGAATCTCGTTCCACTGCCACCCCTCCTCCCAATGACACTCCCACACCCAATGGCCACTTCGCCGTACCCACCCACACACCTCTTCCGGTTCCTCTACGATGTAGTGGTAGTCTATCCACCCCGACCAGTAGAGGTAGACGTCTTCTATGATGGCCTCTTCCGGAATATACCCCGGGGGAACAATACCCGACTCCGGGATTAATTCCAGCCCGATGCGCTGGGTGGTGCTGTCGCTCTCCGCGTAAAGCTTATTTCTGTAGTATCTGTCGTTGCCACTTGTTGCTGTTGCTTGCGACAATCTATTGCCTGCCACAGTATAGTCCGATGATATGGTGGACTTGAGTTTGCGGAACTTGGTTTTGGCGCCATAGGCTTCAATCTGGACTCCGCCTGCTTCCGATACAATCTTATAAAGCCTGATGCTGTCGTCCCAACTATAAGTAATGTCCGGAGTAACTCCTGTGGTATCAACCCAGGAGGACACAAGCTCGGGAATTTGCCCCTCCGGTCCCGTGTACTCGAAGGTGAATGTTACTACCATCGGGGGGCCAGTGATAACATTGGGAAAGTCCTCAAGAGGGACAGAGGCAAAGTCCCAGACCACGGCATAACCGCCTTTATAGAGGGAGACAACCGGGTCAGTGTAAAAAGGTTCGCCATCGAGGCTACAATCGCCATCATACTCGAAGCCGGGAGACAGCCATAGCCCTATCGTTTCTACATCTAAGTCATCATCCTGGCCGGGCTCCCAGTCATAGACTATCTTGATTTCGTATGTTGATTCGGTGCTGCTGGGATAGCCGACTATTAGCAGCTTCTCATCCTCGATAATCTGTCTTGCCACGCTTGGGCTTGGCATGTCCAGGTCCTTGGGAATCCAGATGTTCTGGATGGTAACTCCTACATCCTTGTCGTTTACATCCAGGTCATAAGGATAGGGATAGTCGGACGAATAGTCGTACTCATCGTAACCTACCCCGAGTAAGTCTTCGACCTGGTCATACCTTATGTACCAGAGGGCATCCTCAACGCCGGCGTCGGCGGCATATATCTCATCAATCTTTTGCTCATAGACTCGACCACTGCTAATGCCGGTGCCCATGAAGTTCACGAGGGGGGTGAGGATGAGCATGCCTATAAGGAGGAAGATTAGAGTAAGGATTAGTGCCTGCCCCTTTTCATCTCTTATCGGTCTTTTGGCAATAATTTTCATCCCTTCGCCCCAGATTTTTGTAGTTGCTTGATTCCTCAATGCAGTCTACATTTGTCAGATATAAGTATAATGTAATCAGCTTTAGCGTCAATCACCCATCAGTACTATGTTTTGGTAATAGAATAGGCCATCAGTACTATCATTGCGAACCCCGGAAAGGTGCATGGCAATCTCTATTGCCCCCGCCGAGATTGCTTAGTCCCGATAAATTGGGACTCGCAAGGGCATGGGGTGCAGGGTAGGAGCAATATATGCTGTCTGCCCGCTATGAGACCGGTTTGGGCAAGACTTCATATACTCTGGATTCACTCGCTTCTTGCCGGCCAGCACCCGCTGTGGCAGTCACCGTCAAAATAAGCACTCTACCATTATTGAGGGTAGCAGGTTGTGAGCCGCTATCTATGATGGTAGCAGCGTCAGCCTGAGTTTCGGACGTCCAGGTACCTGTTGTGTCGATGCTGGTGGCAGTAACTTTAATACTGTCATCAGTGGTGTTTGTCGTCCACTCGCCCGTACCCGAGTCGTATGTAGCATCGCCTGTTGTGGTGACCGAGATGCTTCCTGCACTAACGGTTATTCTGCCATAGTCAGGTGTAGCTTCACCGCTAATTTTGAACGCATCACCGATTTCGGGCAGGCTAAAGGCACTGCCGCCACCTAATTTACAATTAGTTTCGTCAGGGTTAACAAATTCCAACGCGGGAATCTGGCCAGTTTTTTCCGAATCAAAAACATCATCGACATAATAACTCCCTCTAAGGCCAGAGCTATTAAGGCTAAAAACGACTTTATGATGTTTATTCGTTTCAAAATCGATCCAGCGTAGGACCATCGGGAAGCCCGAATCTCCGGTTACTTCAATGTCACTAGCTGTGTAGGCATATAAGCTAACCCAATAGCCGGCCTCTTGCACCTCCCTGACCACGATCATGTGGTTAGAGGTACGGGTACTCAGGGTAAACGTCTGGTAAATAGCCGTGGTAACGCCCGTGGTGATAAGACCCGTAATAGCGACAGCTATTATCAGCTCAAGCAGGGTAAAACCCCTTTCACCTTTCTTTAGCCTTTTCATCTCCCTTTGTTTAAGAGAAATTCCAAATTGTAAAACTCCAATTTGTAATTTGCGATTTCGGAACTCTCTATGCCTCTTTAATTACCGGTCTACCTTATATTCCTCCAATGTGATTTTTACGCCGTCAGCCCAGTTAGGATTGTCGTTAATAAAGGTATGTATTATCTCATACTGGCCTTCCTCGTTCTGGCACTTAACCACCAGCGCTACCTTCTGAAGGCCATTGTCCGTGTCTGCCGGCATATCATTTTCGCTATCCCACGGTATACCTCTTATTTCCTCAACAATTTCACCGTCACGGTCGACGCTCCCAATAGCGTAACCCTCGGGAATGCCGCCAATTTTTTCATAGACGGGTTCGCTTATCACCACCTCATCTATCACCAGATCAGCATGGTAACCCTGACCTTTAATATACTCCATCTGCCTTCTGGCCAGGCTTTCGGCAGTTGTGCGCTCATCGGCCATGAAGAGAACCGTGGAGGCAGTAGATAAGGAGGCCAAGAATGCGATAGTAATTACCCCTAGAAGAGCTATAGCTATCAGCACCTCAACCATAGCGATGCCCCTGGAGTTGCCTTGAAAAGCTCTCCTTAGCCGGCTATTCAGTCTTAGTTTTGTCATTTCTGCAAAAATTCCTATATATGTCCCGTTGATAACCCTCATCCGGGAACCTGGCTACTTAACTTAGCCCTCCGTAGACGGAATACATAGCCGAGAACATGGCTAAAACAATAAAACCAATCACTAAACCCAGAATTATCGTCATAATTGGCTGAATAAGCCCCACAGCCGAGTTGGTCTTATCATTAGCTTCCGCTTCAAAACTTTCGGCTACGGTGGTCAGCGTATGCTCGAGATTACCGGTTTCTTCACCGATGCTTACCATTTGCACCATCATGGGCAGGATAAACTGTTCCCTGGCCATAGGTCGGGACAAGCCTTCGCCTCTGATCAATTTTTGCTGAATTTTGGTCAGACTCTCATGTATAACTTTATTGGTAGTACCGCGAATGGTTATGGCCATGACTTCCGGGAGAGGTAAGCCAACCTTGATCAATAATGACATAGTCCGGCAGCAACGAGAAAGCTCACCAAGCTGGATAATACGCCCGATCAAAGGAAAACCAAGCATCGTATTATCAAAGCGGTATCTCCCGACTGGGGTCTTGGTATAGATATAGAGTATGCCAACAGCAATTAAAAGCCCGAGCAAAATATAAAGCCCATAAGTTTGAAGAAAACCAGTAATGGCGATAAGGATTCTGGTGGGCGTAGGCAATGCAGTCCCCATTTGAGCGTAGAAGCCGACAAAGGTGGGAAAAACAACGGTGACCAATATCCCTATCACGGCAATAGCTACAACGACCACGATAATGGGATAGGTCAGGGCACCTTTTATCTTCTTCTGGGTGACATCTCCCCTCTCTATATGATCGGCCATTTGCCTCAGCACTACCTCCATATTACCACCTTGCTCACCGGCAGCTATTGCCCGCTGGTACATTTGAGAGAAAGCCAGGGGGTGCTTGCCCACGGCCATTGACAGTGAAGTGCCACCACGAATATCAGAGGCTATCTCGTCAATTATTTTTTTAAAGGCTGGGTTAGTTATCTGGTTTTGTAGTAAATCTAAAGAAGTAACAATATCGGTACCGGATTCAAGTAGTAAAGCGAATTGGCGGGAAAACATGATTAATTCTCTTGGCCTTATCCGGGCAAAGCGGGATTGTATTTTTTCTTTATCAAGCAGGGGACGAATTGCCTTAAGGCTGACCAACCGATAGCCGCCATAGTTCAACAGCTCGGCTGCTGCCGTTTCACTGGAAGCTGAAACCTTGCCCTTAATTACTTGATTACCTTCTTCAGCATAAGCTACATATGTAAAATCCATTTGTGACCTCCAATATACTAAGCTGTAACATAGGCATTGCGCAGTACCTCGTAAGGAGTGGTAATTCCTGCCTTTACTTTGCGCATACCATCGTTCACCATCGATATCATACCCTCCTCAACTGCCTGAGTTCGGATAGCACTACTGTTGGCTCGATCACAGACCATAGTTCCTATCGTGTCGCTCATGGTTAGAATCTCAAAGATTCCTGTCCGCCCCCGATACCCGGTATAGGAGCAGGACTTGCAACCGGTACCGTAGAGGAACTCGGTCTGCTTCTCCCCCATTTCTTTTTCATAAGCCATCTGCTCGACCAAGGGAGCCTCAATAGAGTGACTGCAATCGGGGCAGATACAGCGTACCATTCGCTGCGCGACGACACCAATAACAGCCGAGGCTATCAAGAAAGGCTCTACTTTTAGGTCAAGGAGACGGGAGAGCACACCGGCAACCTCGTTGGCGTGGATAGAAGAAAGCATCAGGTGCCCGGTTAAGGCTGCCTGGACAGCTATGTTTGCCGTCTCGGCATCGCGTATCTCACCAACCAATATTACATCGGGGTCTAGACGTAGTATAGACCTCAAGCCGCTGGCAAAAGTAATGCCAGCCTGGGGGTTAACCTGAATCTGGTTAATATCTTTAAATCGGTATTCAGCAGGGTCTTCAAGCGTCATGATGTTTCTTTCCTGAGTATCGAGGGAATTGATTGAGGCATAAAGGGTGGTCGTTTTGCCAGCTCCGGTAGGGCCGCTAATCAGAATCATACCGTAGGGAACCTTGAGCATACTATCATACCTTTCCAGTGTATCAGGTAGCATACCGAGCTCTGCTAACCCCAGGGTGGCCGTTGATTTATCCAAAAGCCGCAGGGTTGCTGTTTCACCGTTGACAGTAGGAGCGGTGGCGACTCTGATGTCTATCTCTCGCCCTTTAGCCTCGGTAGAGAATTGCCCATCTTGAGGACGAAAATGGTCAGCGATATTCATTTCAGCCAGGATTTTAATACGTGAAATGAGTGCTCGATGTACACTTACAGGTAGAGACATCATATCTTGAAGAGTGCCATCCATACGGTAGCGTATTCGCAATCTATCTTCTTCTGGTTCAATGTGGATGTCAGATGCGCGGGATTTGACTGCCTCTTCAATTATAAGATTGAGAGCCTGAACCAGAGGGGTATCGGTAGCAGCACGAAGGGCAATCTTCTCATCAGAAGACTCATCCGGGATAGAGACACGAGAAATCTGCTCTTCAATTTCGTTGTAGGCTTTGTAATTGAAGTCAATAGCGTCCCTGACCTCTTGGGCAGTTGCAGCTACAGGCCTAATCCGCATTCGGCTCTGGGCTGCAAGAGCCTCCAGTGCAAAGATATCAGTCGGGTTTGCCATAGCTATTTCCAGTGTATTTTTATATACACTCAAGGGTACGGCGTTATACTTTCTGGCCATCACCTCGGGAATCAATCGTATGGCCTCAGGCTGGGGCGTCTGCCTCAGTGGCTTACCCTTCGGCTTAGCTAATTTAGTTTGTTCCTCTGGCTCGACAGGCATCTTCCCATCCAGAGGTTTAGGAACTAATTTTTGACCCAACCCGAGGATTTTTATATGCTGGTGCTGGGCAAATTGCTGTGCCTCGGGGCTAAGCCCCACTGATACCACAATGACCTTCTCATCAACGCCAGCCTCGTAGGCTTTAGTGTCAAATAACATTACCTGGTTCAGGTCTACTTCTTTATCTCCATTCAGGAAATCTATACCCAGCCTATGCTCAACCTGGCCGTCTTCGGTGTGGGCTATTAAATCAAAGGTATACTCAACTCCTGACCGGCCCTTAATTTTGGCATTCTCTTTTACTTCATAGCCCCGGTTGGCTAAAGATTTGACCAGTTCCTCCTTTGTCTCAAACCTAACCGGCTCCTCGGGCTTAACTGGCTGCGCGGGCTTCACGGTTAGTAGTTGCTCAATTTGTTCTCCATTAATAACCTTCATTCGCTGTTTGCGAGCCAGCTGTTTCATCTCCTGAGTAAGTTCAGAGGTGGCGATAAGAATCCTGTCAAGGATGCCGCAATCATAGGCTTTATTGGCAAGGCTGAAAATAGAGGCAGCTTCTATCTTACTATCACCACCAGCAGCAATGCCGATGGCAATATTGTAGCTCGTAAAACCATCGTCTTTTTGAGCCAGCATATCAAAGGTATGCTCAATCCCTGAGCTCCCGAGGAGCCTAGCTCCCTCGGTTACTTCATACCCCTGCTGCTCCAAATAATCTTTAATCTGTGCTTTTAGCTTTGGACTAATTTCCATCTGACGCACCTTCCCATCCACTTTCTCCGATCCGGTTGAAGTGTAATTCGCCATTTGGCTAACGTCGAAACTATTAACCATCTCTTACCCCAAGCTAACGGGAACATAATAATCTAGCTTTTCCACAAGCTAAATACAATTTAGCACATCCTATTCGTTTGTCAATAGGACTTTTGGGGGAGTACCTTGTGGGCTGTCGGAGATTGGGGACGCTGTCTGTTATTGTTTTCCAGGGTGTGATGCTTTAGCCTTGCCCTGTGTCTAAGGAGCCGCAGATATGTTAGCTTGGCAATTGCAGAAGGAGGTGTTCACCCTGACTCGTGGGTCACTGGTTCTCTGAATCACTATAATTGGCTATGAAGCGGCATTTAAATTTCATCAGAATCTTCGAATTCCTCTGATAACCTTCCTGGTTTTGCTTCTGGTGAAATCCAGCCGCTGTGCAAAGCGAGGGCAACAGCGTGGGCTCTATCATTAGCATTTAGCTTACGAAGGATAGCGCTGACATGGTTCTTAATTGTTTGCTCGCTGATTGACAAGATGCGGGCGATTTCTTTATTTGAGTTGCCCTCAGCAATGTAGGTTAAAATCTCCGTTTCCCTTTTGGTAAGAGGAGCGACTATGCCTTCCATAGTTCTACCAATACCACGAAATTGGTTTAATACACGCCTGGCAACCCTCGGTCTAGTCATCAGGCTTTCATTTATGGGGTATTCACCACGGTGGGCTCTTCTTATAGTGTTAGCCAATTCTGCGGCATTGGCTGTCTTACTCAAGCAGGCTGAGGCTGCAGTCTTAATAACCTCAAAAAGCTCCTCATCATCAGGGTCGGGGCTTAGCACTATGACTCTGGTATTCGGATAGTATTGGGAAATTTTTCTACCCAGCTCAACCCCGCTGAGGCTAGCCAGGTCAGAGCCAAGTAGAGCAACATCGGGTAGATTAGCTTCAATTAGTTCGAGTGCATTCTGAGTGGGGTCGCATTCCAATACCTCCAGGTCAGGTTGTGTAGCCAGTGTCTGGCGCACCCCAGCTCTGAAAAACGGTTGTTCATCGATTACCATTACCTTGATCTTATCCATCACCCACCTCCTGACTGAGTTTTACATTGTTTAATTTAAACACCCTCTTGGTTATTTAGATTTATCTCCGGTGACTTGTATTATCTTATACTATCTTATACTATAATGTAATCCTCTTTGGTGTCAATAGTCCATATTATATCACCCCACACTGCCAAGTATTTTGGGGGTTGACAAGTGCTATTGAAATAGTATAATAGTAATAGGCTAAAAGTACTATCAGTGAGGTGGTGTAATGAATCGGCGAAGGTCTAATATAGAGATAATAGCTGATATGCTCAAAGTTGGGGAAAATGGCGCTGGCAAGACTGAGATTATGTATAGCGCCAATATGAGCTATACCCAAATACAGAAGTATCTGGGTTTCCTCTTGAGTCACGGGTTCATTAACAAAGTGAAGGTGGGCAATCCTTCAGTTACCTATCAGGTAACGGAAAAAGGAGGAGAGCTGCTCAGAAATATAAACTACATAGTTGAAGTACTCGAGTTCCGGAATGGCAATCACAATAATGGCAATGGGGCTTGAGGCTCGAATATTGTGGAGTTATAGAAGGGGTGCCTGGAAGTAGCGTGAGGTCACCCCTAATTTAACATAAAAATCTAAAATCTAAGGAGTGTTATGATAGGAGCGGTATATGTCTGAAAAAAGAATGCTAATAGTAGATGCTGAGCTGGTGAAAAAGATAGACGACAACCGTGGTGATATGGGCCAGTCGGAGTTCATCAACTTTCTTATTGAGACTCAGTTGAGGCAAAATGGAGAAAATAAAAAGAAAGACGACGTAACCCGAGAAGAATTTCACCAGTTTCAGGAAGGAACGAAAGAGCTATTGCGCAATTTTCTGGAATTCTTTATCAGCTATGGGTTGGAGCTAGGAAAGCAACCTGGCGATGATGAATTCGAGCAATTAGCCCAGAAACTGCAAAGTTTAGGTAGCTCGGCAAAAGTAAAGAGCTCCTGACTTTGTTCCTCGCATTTTTCTCCGCAATCACATCCTCCACAGCTTCAAATAGAACTATCTTCTAGAACATAATCTCTTCCCAAGCTATTCGTAGCCCTGTCATACTATATTCAGATAATGATAATGAAGTCCTCCTTTGTCATTCTGAATGACAAGGAGGGAAACGGGGGGTATAGCTATGACAGGTCCCATTGATTTACTGCACGAGGGAAAGAAAGATGAGCTATGGCAGATGTGTTGCGGCTTTATTGGCCTCAGCCTGGAGCAGTTTATGGCAATTCAGAAGAGGTTGCTTCTGGAGCAAATTGAGCTATTAAAGAGCTGCGAGCTGGGCAAGAAGGTAATGCGTGGTGCCATGCCTGAGACTGTGGAAGAATTCCGGCAGCGGGTACCATTGACAACCTATGCTGATTACTTGCCTGAGCTTGCGCAAAATAGAGAGGATGTGTTGCCGGCCAAGATTGCCAGATGGGTACGAACTTCGGGTCACACCGGTGAATACGATGTTAAGTGGGTGCCCATGTCCGAGGATTTTCTCGTTGAATATCAAAAGGCTGCCGTTGGCATTGTGCTTTTTGGTTTGTGCAACAGGCGGGGTGAAACTTCACAAGTTAAGGAACATTTAAAGCTGCTATATATGGTAGGGCCTCCAGAATATGCAAGTGGTCTTGGTGTTGTGTTAACGCAGCAGGCACTTAATTATGATTTATTGCCTTCGAATGCGGATGAGATAGTATCCTTTCAGGAAAAAATACAGGCTGGCTTCAAGGAAGCTTTGTATCGAGGGCTTGATGGCTTTGGCGGCTTGTCCTCCGTCCTGGTTGCTGTAGGAGAGCAGCTCAAGCAACAATCGCGAAGGATAAGTATCCGCTCTCTGTTATCTCATCCAAATGCTCTGTTCAGGGTGACCAGGGCGCTAGTCAAGAGTAAATTAGCCCGTCGCCCTCTGTTGCCTAGGGACTTATGGTCGGTTAAGTTAATTGGCGGTGGTGGCGCAGATTGTGCCGTTTTTGGGAAAAGGGTAGAGGAGCTATGGGGGCGACGCCCCTTGGAGGCATACGGTGGCACAGAAGGGGGTCTTTATGCTGCGCAAACTTGGGATTATGAGGGCATGGTCTTTTTCCCCAACCTGAACTTCTTTGAATTTATCCCTGAAAGGGAATGGTTCAAGTGGCAACTGGACCATTCCTACCAGCCGAAGACTGTTTTGTTGGACGAAGTTAAAGCTGGGGAGATTTATGAGATAGTCATCACTAATTTTCATGGTGGCATTATGACGAGGTATCGGATGGGCGACATGATAAAGATAACCTCATTGCGAAATGAAAAACTCAATATTGATATTCCTCAAATGGTATTTCATAGTCGAGCTGATGAACTCATTGATATCACTGGTTTTGGTCATTTGACAGAAGGACTAATCTGGGAAGCAATTGAGGGCATTGCCATCCCCTATACTGATTGGACAGCACACAAAGAAGTGGTAGGCGATAAGCCGATACTACATCTCTATCTTGAGCTTAAGGATGACCCTATCGTTAGCGAACAAGCTGTGGCAACAGCGATATATGAGGAGCTAATAAAATTGGACAGCGTCTATCACTACAATATTTACAGCGCTTATGGTGATCCAGAAACTGTGCTCGGTCTAAAACCTGTAGTAGTTACTTTTCTTCGCCAGGGTGCCTTTTCCAGTTACATCGCTCAGCGGCAAGCTGAGGGCGCTGCTCTGGGTCACTTGAAGCCGCCGCATGTTAATCCTTCAGAGGCAGTGCTTTCACAGCTCGGGACTCCCGAGGTCGTGGTGG
>Ga0315538_1000476_pt1 | contig 25488 bp, 19 predicted proteins | sample SalMarSW160230MG_2_FD_203834 | JGI IMG/M metagenome (GOLD analysis project Ga0315538, IMG submission 203834) | Salt marsh sediment microbial communities from the Plum Island Ecosystem LTER, Massachusetts, United States - Salt Marsh Sediment SW1601-230 ...
ACCAGAAGGCAAAGGCGCCAAACTCTTTTGCAGCAGCTTGGTCTGCATAAACCTTTCCGGTGGCGGCCATATAGCGAATCACGGTGGGGGTTACGTCAGCCCAAGAGATGCCGTTCTTCAATTCAAAGGCAATTACAGCAAAGGTTGGCCCCCAATTGATGATGGGGTGAGCGAAATAACCCACTGTATCACCTGCCAGGGTTTCGATCAGGCGGAGTTCGGAGCGGTTGATGTTGTTCTTACTTTTACCTTCGAGTTCGTAACGCCACAGAGCTTCGTCCCATTGGCAGTTTACCAGGTAACGATTACTGGCCAGTTGGTATAAATCCGCGATGAAAGCCAGGTCACTAGCGATAGCCGGGCGGACATGATAAGGCTCCTCAGCGCCCTGATCTAATTTTGGAATTTGTGGCTGGTAACCCAGACGACCTCCGCCCAAGGATAATCCCATCTCGTAACCAAATTGGCGATAGTAATAAGGGATTCCGGTAATGACCTGCATCTTTTCTCCACGCAGCGCGCTCCATTCATGAATCAGCTCAAATTGGGCGCGTACCAGGCCACGGTTGCGATAATCAGGATGCGTACTTACCAGCTCGGGTCTACCGACACCGAATCGAATGCCCGCATAACTCCAGGTTTGTGAGATAAGGTTGAGGGAGGAGACAATCTTGCCAGTCTTTGTATCCTCTACCAGCGTGAAATCACTAACTTTGAAGGTCGGGTGAGAGCCTTCCATTAAGTCGCGCGTCCAGGCGCCCACGCGTTCATCTGGTTCTTCTTTCTCCATATCGCTCAAAATACAAGCGTTATAAGCTACCAGCGAGTCGGTATCGGCCAACGTGGCACTTCGAAGGATCAATCCATCCCCCAGTTCGCGCGGGAGATTGCCTTCCTTGATTTTTCTGGGTTGCATGACTTTTCCTTTATACTGATCAAGGTCCGTGGAATTCGCACGTGAGGTAATTTAATCAACCAGGACACCCCGGATTCCTGTTTGATTGAATTATTTAAGCCAGTAACTTGAGCGAGTCTACCACCGGACTGGCTTGCGTCAAGCCTTGACCAAGCGTGCATCCGGATGCCAAGAAAGGCGAGGGGTCAGGTGATAATCGTCACTTACATAACAGAACACGTGTCCCTATGAATCTCTGAAGCGTTAAGGTATATCTAGGTTTGAAGCAAGCCGACTCGAGTGATGGCTATGTAATTAGCTTTAATCAGGGTGGAGGTTGAAGCCCTAGAAGAGCTTGTCAGAAATCAGAGCGATTGGAAGGAGGTAGAAATGACTAAACTGAGAACGATCGAGGATTTTTTATCGCAGAAGCGTCTAGCAATAGTTGGAGTATCACGAGATCCTCAGGATTTCACTCGAAAGGTGTTCAACGAGTTCCAGAAGCGCGGATATGAAGTCTTTCCAGTCAACCCCAAGACTAGCGAAATCGACGGCGCAAAGTGTTACCCACGCTTGCAGGAGATCGTTCCTACCGTAGATGGAGCCCTTTTAATGACCGTCCCCGGTGTCACCGATAAAATCGTACGCGATTGCAAAGAGGCTGGCATTCCGCGGGTCTGGATGCACCGGGGTGAGGGCATCGGAGCGGTAAGTGAGAGCGCCATCCTTTATTGCCAGGAGCAGGCCATCGAGGTGATAGCGGGCTTCTGCCCATTTATGTTCTTACCAAATACAGGGTTCTTCCATCGTTTGCACGGTTTCGTGAAGAAAGTGGGCGGAAATTATCCCAAATAACTTCCAAGATACCTTCCTGTACTGCATCTGGCGTAAGGGACAGCATACTAAATAGAAGTTAATTCCTATGCAAATCTCGTACACGCGACAAGAAGCGCAGTGCGACGCTAGCACAAAGCACTTTTCCAAAGATTAAGCCGTAATTGGGCCATAAACCCAGCTTATATGCATCTCATCAAACCAGAAGATATGAGTCAAGGTCGTGCATGCTTAAAATAGCGTCTAAGAAAATGATATTAAAAGCAGATAGATCAGTTAGCTGAGTCCAACCTCTAACTATCTATGAGCACTAGATCACTAAGTAAGCCTCCTATCTCGCAAGAAATTGGCAAACTCACCCTCAATCTAACCTACATACTGATTGTTCTAAATGTGTGTCGGATTAGATGATCAAGAAAAAGATCGATGTGGTTAAGGCGCCTTAACCACGCTTTGAGATAGGGAGATCGTTTCGTGCTTGTGAAAGAATACCCAAGTAGACCCAATTGAAGCTGCGTAAAGCGTTGCGGTAGCTAAGAAGAGTGGTGTGAAGCCGTAGGAAGCCTGCACCAGCCCCGATATATATGGTCCAACAGCCCAGCCCACCTGCCAGGCTAATTCGATCACGCTGTTAACGGTGCCTTGCTCTCTTTCTTGGATTTGTTGCATCGCGAAAGCGTGATACAAAGGGACTGCCATATTCATTAAAGTACCTCTCAGCAGGAAGCTTATCGACACCAACCAGAGAAATGGCGAGAAGCCCACCAACATCAAGAAAGCCAGACTACCCCCTTGGGTAAGCACCACAGCCCGGATTTTGCCCCCAAGTTTGGTTGCCAGGCGTGGGCCTATTACAGACCCTACCCCTGTCAATACAGCCGAAAGGCTGAAGAGCAGACCCAGCTGCTTATCCGGAAGTGAAAAGCGGTCCAGGAAGAAGACGTTCATATAGGGGATAAGAATTGCAGCCCCCAGACCGATCAACATGTTGGGGAGAGCCAGTTTGAGTGTAAGAGGACGCCGGAGGATCTGGGACAGCGCAGATTTGGGTTGCCCGTCAACATGTTGTTCCGGGCTGGTCTGAGGTTCCTTGATGAGTGTAAGAGGTATAAGGGTGAATAAGCTCATTACCACGCTGACCAACAAGACGGCTTGATAGGCAGCGGCACTGCGCGCAGGAACGGACAAGAGATTTCCAAAAAGACCCGGTAGCTGTCCGGCAAACAGGTTGCCGACTGCCCCCGAAAGAGTCATCACACCAAAATTCAAGCTGAATAGTAAGGTACGGTTATCTTCATCAGAGACTTTCATCATGAAGGGGGCCTGACTGAGGTAGTACAACATGTTTGCCAGACCGCCTAGAAAGGCCATCAACAAGATCAGCGTTGGACTACCCACTGAAACTTCAAGCCCCATACACACGATGGATACGGTCACGCCAACCAGCATGGCACGCTTGCGGCTGATGCGATCAGAGAGCATGCCAATGGGAATGCCGAGCAACAGGGCGCCTACAGAAGGCATTGCATTGACCAATCCTAGAAAGTCGCGCCCAAAACCGCGTTCTAGAATGAAGAAATTGAAGAACAGGTTCCAGGCGCTGAAAACGATGCCATCTATGATGGTGGCGATCAAAAAGAGGCGCGCTGAGCGGTTAAATGAACGGATTTGTGTTGTTAGTGAACCCGCAGGGTTAGAGAGCCGCATAGCTTAGATCTTTGGTTTCTGCAGGTGCCAGGAGGTAGCTTGTTCGAAAGCGTAGGCAGCCCGCAACACCTGCGCTTCAGCCCAGGGACGGGAAATGATTTGCAGCCCGATTGGCAACCCCGTGGAGGTTAAACCACAAGGTAATGATAGGGCCGGCAAACCGGTCAGGTTGAAGGGCGCAGTGAAGCGGGTGAGGATACCAGCCTGTTGCACGGCGTCGGGTCCGTGTAAGGATGGAGCCGCAATTGGAGTGGTGGGGGTCAATAAGATGTCATAATCTTCGAAGAACTGTTCGAACTGGCGTCGTATTAGAGTCTGCCTACGGCGCGCCAGGATATATTCAGTGGAAGAATAAGCTGCGCCCGATCGCAGGCGTTCTAAAACATCCGCGCCAAATCCTTCCGGTTGTCTCTGTAAGCGCTCAGCGTGAAAGGCGGCTGCGTCACTGGTGGTCATTAAGCCGTTCGCTTGGGCAGCCTCACGCCCGCCCGGGACATCGACCTGGCTGACCTGGGCGCCAAGATAGGTAAAGATACTCCCGGCGGCGCCCATGGCTTCCAATACCTCTCCATCAGCATTGGTGAAGAAGAGGTCGTTTGCCAGAGCTACACGCCAGCCATGGACACCGGCTTGCAAACCCTCGAGGTAGTCGTCGACCGGGCGGTCGGCTGAATAAGGGTCGAGCGGGTCATAGCCGCAGATAGATTGCAGAAGGATGGCGACATCAGATACGCGCCGGGCCATGGGACCAGCGTGATCCAGGTTCCAGCTGAGCGGGATCACGCCTCGCAGGCTGACGCGCCCATAGGTCGGCTTTAACCCTACTATGCCGCATAACGAGGCGGGGATACGGATGGAGCCGCCGGTATCAGTTCCCAAAGAAGCCAGGCACAATTCAGCCGCCAAGGCAGCCCCAGAACCACCAGACGAGCCTCCCGGCGATCGATCGAGCTGCCAGGGATTGTGACAGGCGCCAAAGTGGGGATTGTCGGTGGTGACACCCAGGGCGATTTCGTGCATGTTTAATTTTCCGAGACATACTACTCCAGCAGCATTCAACATCTGCATAACGGCGCAATCTGCCTGGGGGAGGTAATCGCTGAAGAATTTCGACCCCACAGTGGTGCGAATCCCGGCAGTCTCGTAGATATCCTTGATAGCAATTGGAATGCCGTGCAGCCTACCAAGATATTCACCGTGAGCGATGGCCTGCTCAGCTTCCCTGGCGCGGCGCAGTCCATCCTCGGCGGTAATGGTAATGAAGCTATTTAAACGAGGCTCCACATTTTGGATGCGTTCGAGGTGGGCCTGAGTCAATTCCACTGGCGAAACATCGCCCTGGGAGATTAATTTAGCGGCATCAGCCAGCGTCAATTCGGTTAATTTCATTTACGCCATGACCTCTTGGTTTGTTTTACTGACCATTTTATCCCTGGATAAAGGAAATGGACGAACTCGAGCGGTTCACCAGACATTTAGAGCAAGGCGCACGAAGCATCGAAATTATTGCCTTCTTACTATTCATCTCTCCGTATGGCATCAACCATTCAACAACTGCCCTAATGCTGCCCGTACCTGTTGTGAACTTTCGAAATGAATGGCGTGCATCCCTGTTTGCCCGGCCGCATCCACGTTTTCTGGGGTATCATCTATAAAAACGGCCTCGTCTGGTGCCACCCGCAGGCGATTAAGCGCCAACTGGTAAATGTGTGGGTCTGGTTTGGCAAAGCCGACTTCCGCCGAGATGATGATCTCGTCGAAGGCGTCTTCGATTTGCCAGGTTTGCCTGAGTTCCCGGCGGAGATCGTCCCAGGCGTTGCTGAGCAGGGCGGTCTTGTATTGGGGGCGCAAAGAACGGACGTAATCGACCAGAGCATCGTCCAGGATATCCCCACCCCAAAATGCGAGCGGCACTGAAGGGAATTCTTGGGCTGAGAGATTGAGTATCTTGCGAACGGCTTCCCAATGTTCTTGAGTAGTAATTTCTCCCAAGGTTGCCTGACGAGCGCTCTCCGATTCAAAAATCAAACGGTCAAGTTCGTCAGAAGTCACGCTCAGACGAGCGGCCAGCTTACAGCGAAAAGCGCGGTTCTCGGTGCGTACTATGACACCACCGAAGTCGAAAATAACTGCCCGAATTTTCACTTTGCTCCTTTGGGAATTCACCGATTGTGATCGATCATGGAGTCCCTTGGTCCTATCAAATAACACTATGCAGGCAATCGTAATTAGACGATTCACTCCCCATGCAGCTGATAGATAGGTTTGAAGGTGGGGTGAAGCCCCACCTTCAAACTCAAGAAACCTCTTTTTTATGAGGTATTATAGGCCGCTAAATTGTAAACTATTCTGAAGATCGAAATTGATCTCTAATCTTCCCGGTATACAACGCAGGGGATAAAAGTTCGCAGCCTTCGTCATTGTTTCTTATGTCCGGTAACACTATTCCCCGGCGATCTGCAAAGGTTTGCGATAGGTTGTATAGCGTTTATAAGGACGAAAACCAACGCTTTCATAAAGCCGTAGCGCACCATTGAGGTTCTGAGTATCGACGCCCAAGGCAGCCTCTGTCATGCCCATGTCTTTGAACATCTGCAAGCTGCGAGTGAGTAGAGCTCGCGCCAAGCCCTGCCTGCGCCATGGGCGCCGCACGGAGATACCTTCGGTATAACCCCGCTTGCGGCTGTATTCCTCGTTTTCTTTTTCATCGACGAAGTTTAACACCATCCCGGCTACCTGGTCACCATCCCAGGCGACTTTCCATAAATGGGGGTTGAAAATGGGTTCCTTTAACCAACGTTGGTACTCCTCTTCAGGAGCGGGTACAAAGCCCCAGTGATCGCGGAAAGCTTCCTGGCTGGCGTCCCAGATCGTGCGGTAGTGCTCAGAGAGAGATGACCTGATTTCAAGAACAGGCGGCATAGGGGTGATTTCGATAGGTTCCAGGAGTGATCTTTGCATAGAGAAGGCAAACCGGACAGCCTGGTACCCTTCGTTGAGTATCAAGGCATCTTTGCCCACCTCGCTGTCGGAAGTGAAAACTTCGAAGTAACAAGTTGTGGAAGTCTGGATCTGACCTGCTTCTATTAATTCCTCAGCGATACGCCGAAGACGAACTTCGTTATAGCGCAGCATCGCCCGCCCGATGCCCTTACGTCGCCATTCGGGGTGTAGGAAACAAAGATGGAACCCTAACCATTCGCCATCATCGTTAATGTTCCATTCAACTCGACTGTAAGCAATCACCTGGCCATTCATCTCGGCGAAGAGCATGTCCTTATAAGGGTCGCTATTATGTAAATGTTCGTAATAACGCGCAATGTCTTCTAAAGTATCTGAGCGCTCGATTTTGTCTATAGTTTTCGTAGCGTTGATGATCTCCAAAATATGAGCATAATCCTGTTCGCCACTAAAACCCCGGAATGAGAGTCCGGATAAAACCAGTTCATAAGGAAGATTTATGTTATCTATAAGTATTTCTTTCGTGTTCATATTATCTCCAAAATTTTATTGATCAGGACTTGGGCAGTTGAAGGATACCTCCGGGTTTAAGGATGGGCGAAGTCCGCCCAAACACCCGGGAGACATCTAACTGTCTAACTCCTATGGATAGTAATCGACTCTGTAATTGACACATTTATAAAATTACAGGTTCTTCGACCATTTCAGGCTCGGCACTACCCTCCGGCAGCTTGAATTTTAACCAGACAGGGATGATAGCCAACAAGCCAAGCCAGGCAGTCACGGAAAAAGGAAATTTAGGATTGATTCGTTCCCAGAGTTGAGCGCCAATGGCAGGAGCGGGGAGGGAGACCACTCCCAGGCTGGTGTTGAATAACCCAAAGGCAGTGCCGCGCACTTTTTCGGGTACTGCCTTGCTTATCAGCGATTGGTAAGCTGGCGACATCATACCCACACCCAAACCGAGCAGCGCCCAGGCCATTGCATAGCCCCAAAAACCGGCAACCCGCAAGAAAGTCAACAAGGCGGTGAACTGGAGCAAGAATCCCAAAACAATTGCCAGCCGCTCACCTTTCCTGTCAGCCAACCAGCCAGCCGGGATAGTGATGAGCATCATGAAGATGCCGAAAAACGATTCAAGCCAGCCAATCTGCTGGATCGTCAGACCGCCGATGTCTCCAAGGTAAAGCGGTAAGAGATTGAAGGACAGCGAGAAGGCCACATCGCGCACGCCATCTGTGAGTAAGATCCAGGTTACCAGACCCCCTGCCATGACCAATCCCATCATCATGCCAAGGTTGGCGCGCAGGCCAAGGAGGGTCAGCTTTTCGGGATTGGCTTCTTCGCCGCGGGCGGCCAGCCGGGCCATCACAACCCGAATGATCGTAGCCAGGGTATAAAGCAGGCCAGCGCAAACCAGCATGAACTTAAAGCCATAGGTATCGGCCAGCCAACCACCGAGAGGTGGACCAACCACCCCTACAACCATGAAAATGGTTTCGGTGATGCCAAAAACCCTGGCGCGGTTTTGCTCGGCGGATTGCTCGGCGATAAAAGCTCCGAAGCTGGGTCCAATCAGCGAACGCGTGACGGCCGAGAAGCCCTCACCCAGCAGCACCCATTGCCAGGTGGGTGCTAAGATCAGACCCACATATGAAAGCACGCCTGCCAAGCTTCCCATCGCAATGCTGCGTAATCGTCCCAATGAATCGGAAAGCCAGCCACCTAAGATCTGCAAGGCCAATGGCACTATCTGAGAAAGTGTGAAGAAAAAGCCAATCTGTATCACACTGGCATCTAATTCTTTCAGGTAGAGCGGCAGCAGCGGGCCATACATGTTTCCACCCACATTCGCCAGAACCATTGCCACCATGAACAGCATGAGCCATTTATTCAGCAAGGGTGCTTTTACGGTCAGGTTTTGAGTGTGGGCCTGAGCCAAGTCGCTTTCTGCCTGGGCTTCCACAGGCGATATCCCTTCAGATGTCATTTAGGATGCTCCCCAAGTTCAAGTCGAAAGTATATATTTGCGAGTTCTGGTCTAGCGCCGACTTGCCACAGAAGGATCGGGTGTGTTGATTAGCCATTGCCAAGTTGAGAAATTGCGCGTCTGGCATAACGCTCGGCCAGGGTTAATACAGCCGTTCTCTTGGGTTCGATAAAGCGACTCAGGTCAATAGCTACATCACTCGATTTCAAGAATCTTAGCAAGCGCGTCGTGTGGGCGGCCTCTCGCAGCTTGCTGTACTGGTTTTGCATTAAGACGTAAACGGGATCGTAGGAAGTTGTTCCCGCTGATTGAGTGATGATTTGCGTCCGAATAATGGGTTTCTTGGATGCGGATATCCAGTCATCAATCATATCGATGGTAATCATGATGGGTTCCTTTCTTTCTCTCCGGGAAACCGCGCGTATAGATTTCTAACCGTTACGATGCAATTTTCCGGCGCGTTTAGCATAACGTTCAGCCAATTCGAAAACCCACAGTCCAACCGGGATGGCGATGAATCCCATAAGCAGGGTTGGCCAGATGTAAGGCCAGAGCTGGTTTGAGGCAAGACCTTCCAAGAATGCCCGGCGGGTACCATCCAGCACATAGGTGGCCGGACTGAACACTGCTAATTTTTGCAGGGTCACCGGCAAGACATTTACTGGGTAGTACACACCAGAAACCAGCAGCAACAGGGCGATAATGACATGTGTCATCTCAGCCCCTCGTTCGGGGAAAAGCAGAGGCAATATCGAGCCCATGATGCCCACTCCGACGAAGGATAGACTTCCGGTAATCAGCATTAGCGCGCCGCCAAGCAGATTAGCTTGACTCATATCGATATCAAACATTACAACAGTTACTACCATGATCACTCCGGTAAATAACAGGCTGTATAACACAGCGAAGAAGGTTTGCCCGGCCATGTGCGTAATCCGGTGGATGGGAGCCATCAGGGTGTATTCGATGGTACCTTCCCAGCGCTCGATGCTGATGACATCGGTGATCCAATAGAAGATCGATGAGAGGTAGCGCCACACCAAGGTGCCGATCACCAGGTATAGCACCAGGTAACGGCCATCAATATTCTGACCGCCGCCGATCTGTTCCATCCCCAGTCCAATGTAACTGACCGAGAGGCTGTTGGCGATGGAGTACACCAGCCAGACCAACTCCCAGGACCAGTAGCGCTTGACCAAGTTGGCGTTGCGCTCCATGAAGGCGTATGTTGCTCTAAACTCATGTACAAGTGTTGTCATGCTCATTTTTCAAATCCTTTCTGAAGACACCAATAAGAATCGGGTTCCCAGGTTTCCAATCTCTGCTCAAGGATTGCATTAACTGCCCTTCCCAGGCAAAGCCGGTTTTGCGGTCGGAGCGAAGAGTACGCCAAATGTGGATGCACAATCCATCAGGCCGACCTTAGAGAGCCTCTATTCAGGTGGTTTCATCCTTGACCAATTCCTTTCCAGTCAGCTCCAAGAACACCTCTTCGAGAGTAGGCTCGTGTCCGTTTTGTGGGATCATCTTCTTCAAGGCCTGCGGCGTGTCGAGCGCCACGATCCTTCCGCCATCGATGATTGCAATCCGATTACATAAGATATCGGCTTCCACCATATCGTGGGTGGTGAGCAGGATAGTGGTTCCGAAGTCGTGGTTCATTTCACGCACCACTGCCTGCACTTCCCGTTTGGAGCGGGGGTCCAAACCGGTGGTCGGTTCATCCAGCAACAAGATACGCGGCCGGGAGAGCAATGCTCTGGCGATGGCAACTTTCTGCTGCATACCCCGGGACATCTCTTCCATAGGTTGGTAGATAGAACGTTTCTCCAGGCCCAGGCGGGTCAAGATTTCCTGCACCCGGCGCTTGGTCTCGCGCCCTTCCATACCGTACAGACGGGCCCCATAGATCAGGTTTTCCATGGGTGAGAGCTTCTTGAAGAAGCTGGCCTCCACCGAGACGCGGTTGATCAATCGTTGAACTTGCATTGGCTGCCGTACCACGTCGTAGCCCATCACCCGGATGGCACCGCCATCCGGCAACAAAAGGGTGGCAATCAAGCGTATCAGAGTGGATTTGCCGGAACCATTGGGGCCTAATACCCCGAAGATCTCACCTTGGCGTACCGAAAACGAGACCCGGTCAACTGCTACAACAGCGGGTTTGTTCCCGTTCGTGCCGTTTTTTGTACGCCTCAATTGTTTCCAAAACGGGCCGGCGGGTTTTCCAAATTTTTTATAGGCATCTTTTATGATGATTGCATCAGACATCGCACACCTCCATATCCAAAAAAAATAAGCCACAGGGCACCCCTGTGGCCTGAAGATGGGTTCTGAGAGTTTAAAAACAAAACGGCCGCAGGGCTGGAATGCACCTGTGGCCGAAAAAAGGCATAATGCCGACTTACCGATCAATCACTAGGCGCACTCCGACAAGGCAATGCCAAACCGCTGACGCCAGCGGCATTGCGAGTCCGAATATAGCTGTTGAAGAAAAGGTCTGACATTAAGTGCGTCTCCTAGTCAGGGATTTGATTGTGGGAGTCTATCATGAGATTTGGGATCGGTCAAGGCATTAATCGCAGATTAATGTACTCCAATACGGTGGGATTTTCAATCTACCGCAAAAGAAGATCGCCCAAGACCCGCAACCCAGTTTTTTGGCTGTGCTGAAGCAAAGGAAGGAATAAATTGTGGCTATAGCTAGGTGTGGCATTAAGCTGGTATTGGTCGATAATCTCTCCTTGGCGGTTGATGAACTGGAAGGTGAGGCGATCTTCAGTGGCTTCAACCAGCATGGCGCCATAATCCTGATTGTAGCGCACCTGGCTGCCAGGAACTGGGGTATGAAAATTATATTTCGATTTGCCGCCCAGTCCGTTAATGAAGTAAGGAAAGCCGTTCAATTCGATACGTTCGTAAGTGTGGTCGTGACCGGAGAGGACCGCGGTTGCGCCCCAGGCCTGGAAGGGCCACTGCATCCACTGGATGTTGCCATGCTCTCCAGAGGAATAGGGAGGATGGTGCATGTAAACTATTTTCCAGGGCGCGTTGGAGGCAGCCAAACGGCTAGCGAGCCAGGCAGCCTGTATCGAGCTGCTGCCAACCCCATCGGGCTCGTGAGAATCGCTGTCCAATGCAAAAAAGTGGACAGGTCCCCATACAAAATCATAATAGCGCTCGTTTCCGGGCAGTGTGAAGTAGTCAAGATAAGGCTGAGCTCCCGAGGAGACCCAATCATGATTGCCTAAGGAAGGGAAAAAGCGGTTGTCCTCAGCGCCATCTCCGTAAGTGCCAAGGTAGGGTGAGATAAAAGCGTGGTAGAACTGACCGATGTTGTCATCGATAGTGGCTGCGCTCCCGCTGGGATAATTATTATCCCCGGTTGTAATAATGAAGTCCGGAGCCCAGCTGCTGACCAGGTTGGCTACATCGGCTTCGTTCTGGCTACCGCTACCATAATCGCCGATCACGGCAAAACGAAGCGTAGCAGTAGCAGTGACAGTTGCTGGTAAGCCAGGTGTGAGGGCGGGGGAGGGTGAAGCTGTGGTGGTCTCAGTCGGAGAGGGGGTTATGGTTGGAATATCATTGAGGGTAGGCTGAAGGAGCAGCGTTGGCGTTGTCGTTATTTGAGGCAGTGGCGTACCCGAGCCTGCTAAAGGCTGGGCAGGGTTACAGGCAGCCATCACAATCGTAATTAAAAATATGCACAGAGGAGCCATGCTGTTTCTCCTTGATACGAGGAATGAGCCCATAATCTTCTGTTTATTTCTTATCCAGCCGATAAACCGTCCCCTGGTGGTCAAGTAAGTAAACCTCACCGGTCTGGTCTTCACCGAAAGAAGTAATGTTTGCTACGCCTTCAAAGAGAAGCTCATTTTGCCAGGAGCCATCTGGCGCACGTCTCAAGCCCCAAACATTGCCTGAGCAGTAATCGCCGAATAAATAGATACCCTGCCAGGCAGGTAGATTGGTTCCGCGATAAACAAACCCTCCTGTCACCGAGCAGCCTTGAGAATGGTCATATTCCGTAACGGGATCAGTCAAATTCAGGTTGGCGGAGGGTGTGCCTTGATAGGAATGAAAGCCTTCCCGGTAATTCCAGCCAAAGTTAGAGCTACCCGGGCTGTTGGCTGGCAGGAAATCGATCTCCTCCCACTTTGACTGTCCAACATCTCCAATATAAAGGTCACCTGTTGAGCGGTCGAAGGAGAAACGCCAGGGATTGCGCAATCCATAAGCCCAGATTTCTGGCAGGCCTCCACCGTTTCCGAAAGGGTTATCCGCAGGGATGGCGTATGGGTCGCCATGATCGACATCCAGGCGGAGGATTTTTCCGAGCAGGGTGTCCAAGGATTGGGCGTTGCCTTGCGGGTCTCCGGCGGAACCGCCATCACCTAAACCAAGGTAAAGGTAGCTATCCGGTCCAAAAGCTAGCATGCCGCCGTTATGATTCGCATACGGTTGCGCCACCCTCAGCAAAATCTTTTCGCTGGCTGGATCAGCCAGGTCTGGGTTGTCAGAGACATGAAATCGAGCGATGACCGTATTGCCGTTGAGATCGGTGTAGTTGATGAAGAAGAAGCCATTTTCAGCATAATGGGGGTGGAAGGCGATGCCTAACAAACCCTGCTCAAGCCCGCTCGAACCTACGCTCTCGTGGATATCCAGAAATGGGTCGGGAGCCAACTCACCACCCTTGATCAGGCGGATTTTCCCACTTTGCTCCAATACGAACAACCGACCAGAAACATCGTCAGAGTTAATCAGACCTACCGGCTTGTCCAATCCAGATACGAAAGCATGCCACTCATACCCGGAAGGGTCAGGCAGGGAAGCTGGGGTAATACCTTCGGGGGTCTGTGTGACCGTATTTGTAGAGGAGGCTGGCGGTGTGGTAGGAGGTGGGGAGATTGTTGGGGATTGCGGGAGAGCAGGAAAGGCCCCGGTTTCACTGAGCGGTTCTGGGCTGGTGGCACTTTTGGAGGGCGTCTGAATCGCTGAAGTGATTTGGTTTTGAATGGATGATGAGGTTGAGAGGGGCTGTTCTTCTGAAGAACCAGGCGAACAACCCAGAAGCGTCCCGATGAGGAAGGATATGGCGACGAGGCCTCCAAAACTGCGAGGGCAACTAAAAAAACGATTTACCGAAAGTCGAATCCTTGGCTCATTGCTCATCCCGGAATTCAGCCTCAATTACATCATCATGGGTACTATCATCTTGGGGATCATGCCACTGACCTGGGATGGTGCGAGTGAGTTCAGCCATATGTTCAGCGACTACTTCCGGCGGGCAAAGCTCCACAAATAAATATAAGCCCAACCAGATCACTGCAGCGTCGTCAATTGGCCCTGGGGCGAGGTCAGGGAAGATCAGATAGACGAATGACCCAAGAGGGATAAATTTGAGGAGAATATTGACGCGCGGGTCAGCCATGAGTTGCAGGATGAGCTTGACCCGCATTGCCAAATCTTGAAAGACATTGCCTTTATGAGGCGTTATGGTACGATCATCTTTATCCGGCATGTTACCTCCAATTCGAGGCATTATACTATAGCCCGATCTGCGAAAATCCACCTTTCCACTTCAAGGCTTTATCTCGAATAGCTCGCCGGCGCTATTGCCTTGTACCTCTGGGAAGTAAAACTGCCAAGCCCGGGCTGGCAAAACCCGGAATTCGCCTGCTTGCAGGGCGACCAGGGTGTAAGTCAGCTGATAAGTTCCGGGAGGTAGACTGCTGGCAGCCCAGGCGATATGGTCGTCGAAGATTTGTGGTGTGCTGAAGTACCACCAACCCCAGCCATCCAGGAAAGGCAGCTGCGGGTCGAAACTGGGGGCGGACCCCTGCTGGCTGGTCTTTAAGCTGACATCCAGGATTTCAGATCCGGCGGGAATGTAATCTTCTACCAGCAGGTAGTAAGCTGTTTCCGGTACGGTCAAGGTCAGACGGACATTCACCATTTCACCAGCCTTGACGAGATGAATGGGAGTGCAGTTCTGTTGGGGACATTCGTCTGCTGCGGGGTAGTAATCCCGGGAGAGGCTAATGCCCTGGTCGAGTGGCACCACGCCTTCGACGGGGCGGTCGACGCTGAGGCGAGCAGTGTAATACAACTTGCCAGGTCCGGAGTCTCTTTGGATGATGAGGGCATTGGGTGCATGCGGGTAAAGCTGGCTGATAGGCACCTGGGCGTTAATGGGAGTCAGTTGAGTCTCAACGGTTGCTTGTCCATTAGCAAGGGGATCGTCGTTAAGCCTGGCCTCAAAATTGAAATCGCCGCCTAATTCACCAGTGCCCTTCATGACCTGGGCTAATGCCATCAACGCCCAGGCGTTATCATATGTGGAAGTCCACCCGCCGGAAGGGCGGCGTTGAGCCATCAAATAACGCAGGCTATCAGCAACAAGAGGGGAAGCTGGATTTTGCTGAGCCAAAGTGTATAAGACCACAGCAGTGGTGAAAACTGGCGTGCTCATATTTCGCCAATCAGGTTCCCGGTCTTCCCAATGCGACCCTGTAGCAGAACGTATCGCTTTGGTCTCAAGATCTGATAGCAACGTTTGAGCGCGCTCGTCTCCCGGGGAGAGGTTTTCTATGGTGAGAGCCAATAAAGCTTGGGCCCAAGGGTTGAGTTCCAGGCGTGATTCATAAAGAGCTGCGGCGCTACCAAGATCTCCTGCGCCGGCTACGGCTAGCGCGTAGTGTTCGAAGGCCAACCTATCGAATTGCCAGGCTTGACTGAGCATCTGTGGCGCTGGCAAACCTGCCTGTAAGAAGCTTATGGCTTTTTGGATTGCAGCGCGGTCAAAAGTTATCCCGGCGTCGTGGGTGCGGCTTAAACCAAAGAGCACATAGGCTGTGAAGTAGGCATCGCTCTGCTGGTTTTGCCACCAACCCCAGCCGCCGTCCTCGTTTTGTCGGGAGAGCAGTTGGGTAAGACTTTCATCCAGTGTTTGATCCAAACGGATTTGCAGGGCAGGAGCTTCCAGGCTGAAATCCTGTAACATGCGCAATGTTTCCAGATTGGGCAGAAAACGTGAAAGCACCTGCTCTGTACAGGCATAGGGATAGTTTTCGAGGGCTTCCAGGGCGGTTGTCATCGCGGCGGCAAGTGAAGGGGCCAGCTCCAGGGTTAATTGCCCGCTTTGAGGATCAAAAGAACGTGGTAGGCTGAGAAGTTCAAGCCGCTCGCCTGCCTGATCGATGGTACCAGCGGTTCCAAAAGTCTGTGGAGCAGTAAAGCGCAATACAGGCAAGGCTCCCCCAGTTGGTCGAGCCGCGTCTTCTAACTCGCCAGCCTGCACAGTGAAAACCAAGTCGATACTTGGCACATCCTGGGATATTCCCCACCATTCCAGGCGGTGGCGACCACCTGCGGACAAACTCACCGGTTGCGAGGCAGTGTTGGGGTCGTCGAGGTCGAATCCACTGGCCTGTAAGGAGACCTTGCCTTGCAGATCACTATCAGTGTTATTTTGCACAACAGCTGCCAATAAAGCATGGTCACCTACCACCAAGAAGCGGGGCGTGACCGGCCGGATCAACAGATCTTTGGTGGAAACGATCTGTGCCTCAGCCTGACCAACTTGCGTATCGGTGGTCAATCCTCGCAGATCGACCTGCCAGGTTGTAAGATTATCAGGCAGTGTCATAGTGACTTGCGCCTCACCGTTTTCATCGGTGAGGATGTCAGCATTCCAGAAGGCTGTGTCAGGAAACGTCTGGCGGATGACCGGTGGGGGCAGCAGCTCGCCACCCCCGCCCCCGCCGATCCCTTCAGGCGCGATAGCGCGCCGTTGTGAGTAGACGGCTAAGTCTAGCCCGGTGCGCACGCCTAGAGGTTGGTTGCCGTAGAAGGCCGGTAATATTTCTTCGGAGTTGGTATCGGCCAACGTCAGGACTGCCAGATCCACGACCGAGAGCGAAAATTCGCCACTGACGGGATTTCCCTGAGCATCGCTGAGACGGGTGTCAAAATTGATAGTCCCCCCCGGGCTGCTGCGTTGTGGATCGCTCGTCAAAGATACCCGCAAGGTTTGCGCGACCGGTTCCACAGCTAAATTGAGATATCCCTGGCGGAAGTCTGGTCCCTCACCAGCATAACCTTTCAAAAGAGTGACGGCGAGGTATACATTAGGAGCATCTTGATCATCGAGAGGCAAGGAATAATTCAGTCCCTGTTCATCTAACCTCAGCACTTCGTGATGGAACACCACGCCCCTTTCCACGGTCACCAGGGCAAGAGCCCCCTGACCGAGGGGGTTGGGGATAAACACCTGGGCGGTGTCACCAGGTTTGTACACCAGCTGATCGGCGGTTAACCGCAGGCGCTGGTTAGGTAAGTTAGGCCAGACAGCCTCGCCTGGCCCCGCTACCCAAAGCAGAATCTGGCTTTCAGCGCCCCGTTCGGTTTGCTCAAATCCGTATACAGCCAGCTGATAGGTGCCTGGATCAGGGGGTGTAAAAGCTAAGCGGGCGACACCATCCGGTCCGGTAGTGAAATCGGCGCTGCCAATCGGTGTGTAATGGGGAATATAAGTCGGGAAGGGTTTCACATCGCCGGGCTTCGGGTCTATGCGGTCCCAGACGACCTTTTGGAAATTGGCGCGTAGGGTGCGTTCACCCGCCGGGTTCAACTCCCAATCGACCACCTGAACTTCGAATCCGATTTCAACGTCAGCCCGACCGACCCAGGTGTCAGGTTGCAGGCCAATGTAGAAATCTGCCGGATTCACCAATACACTGGCCCGGGCGCTGACTGGAAAGCCACTTTCGTCCTCAGCCGTGACCTCCAGGGTATATTTTTGGCGGCCCAGATGTGAAGAGCCATCACTTGTTGAAGTGGCAAACTCAAGATTCAAAAGACCGCCTGGGTCGGTCTGCGCTTGCCCTTCTGACACCAGATCTCCAAATTGACCCAGTGAAAACCTGGCATACGGATCCAACCAGCTAGAATCGGACAATCCGACCTGGTAGCCGGGCAATTGAAAATCCGCAGGCGCTTCGTACAATGACCATTTCACCGCCAGGTTCCCAGCGGGCGCGTCGAAGAAGTAACGCGCCGCCACCGTGACGGTCAAAGGATCACCTGCCAGGATTTGATCTGTGGCAGGCGTAATATTCAGGTTTATCTCAGGTTTGCGATACTCGGCTACCTGGAAGTTAATCGTGCTGAGATACGTATCTTCACTGGAAAGACGGTATAAACCTAATGAGGCGCCTTCAGGTATGGTGTAGGAACCGTGAACCGTGCCAAAGGCAGAAAGAGGCAGATCAAAGCTTTCGATTTTTTCACCCGCATCGTTATAGAGCGAGAGAGTCAAGTTGGACTGATCGACCAAAGAATATCGTCCATTAAAAGCCTGGCGAAAGACCCCCCGAAAATAGACTGTCTGTCCGGGGCGGTAGATTGGCCGGTCTGTATACAGGTAGGTCTCGAGCCTGGGAGGGGTATAATCGGTAGATATCCCAAAGTTCCAGCCCTCTAACCCCTGATCCCAATTTGATAATGCCAAGGCGAAATCATCCTCGCCAGGTTCCCCCAGTACAGCAAAACTTGTGCTGTAAGGGTCCTTTTGGGGAGGGATGGAGGCCTTAAAAACGCCATCGCTATCCGTCGAACCAGACGCCAGGAGGGTGCCATCTTCGGCGTAAATCGCGATAGGAGCGTCTATAACCGGTGTGCCTTCGCGCAAATCCACTACCCAAACCAAGGCATCGGTTGCGCTTAATTTAAAGGTCAAATGCAAGTCGCTTACCACCAACAAGTACGGTCCGGGGTAAATCTGTCCGTTCTCGAGATTGAACTTTAGGTAGTAAAGACCCGGGGTTAATGACCCGCTCCCTAAAGAAAGCGGGATATCTACAGCTTGGGTGCGGTTGGTGGGCAGATCCAGGGTTCGCGCAATGGTGCGTTGATTCTCCGGTTGGTAAGACTGGCGCAGCTGGTAACCTCCTGGAGCGATCATGCCCATGAAGTCGGTCATAGGTAGCTTTCCTAAAGAAAGCGAGAGGTCAGATAGGTTGGTGGCCTGGACTCTCAGGCTGGATTCCTGAGGGGTGATGAACAAGATGTCAGATCCGGACGAAACTATGAGATTGGGGTCTAGTGGTTGGGTGTGAAAATTTAGAGTGAATTCCTTACCCAAACGCCCATACCAAGCGTCGGGCAAGTTGGGGGAGATGATCAGGGTATATGCCGAAGAGGGCTCGAAGCTGGCAGTTAACCTCAAAGTTCGCCCATCGTCATCTGTGTACGCTCGCAGATTGGGCACCTCAGGTTCGAAGGTGATAAACTGCAGCACATCTTTGGACTGGATGGGGGCGTCGAAATAGATGTTCACCGCGGCGTAAACATTCCCCAAACCTCCCTGGAGAGGTTCGCTTCCGAGAACCCGCAGGGGTGGCGCTGTCCGAAAGCTGCTGCGCCACCCAGAAAGCAGAGAAGTGCCCGCGCTGGTTTGGGCCTGCTCATCCAAGACAATTGTATATACCGTATTGCGCTTTAGAAGATTTCTAGGGTTGAAGGTCAGTATAGTGGCATCTTGGTTCCATGAGAATTGACCATCCAGCGCCTTTGAGTTCGGATCTAAGAGCGTGAAATAGCCCTCCACACTGTTCGCGTCCATTGGCTGGTTGAAAGTGAGGTTTACATCACTGTCCAGATGCACGCCTTCGGAACCAGAGTCTGGAACTACTGAGAGGAGCCGAGCAGGCAAGGTCGTAAAAGCCCAGGATGCAGGGTTTTCCAGGGGACCACCTGCTGCGCTGGTCAGGTCTGGGTTAATACGAACCGTGTAGGTTCTGCCGCCAGCCAGGGCCGGTTTTGGATAGAAAATATAAGTGCTGGTGTTGATCCACTCTGCCTGCCCATCAGAAGCAGGCATCAGGGTGAATGCCTGGGGGAGAGATTCCGGGTTGGCTCCCAATGGAACCACAGGTTGGTTAAAGGCGGCCACAATAGCCGAAGTTGGATTGACATTTTGAGTTTCAGGTTCAGGTAATCGTTGGGATAGACGCAGAAATCCGACTGTCTGGAATTTGAGGTTGACGGGTTTGACCAGTGCAAGGCCATTGGTCGCTTTGGCGAGAGTGCTGAAGCCGATCTCGAGTTGAGAATCAGGGAGTAATGGGCTCCCAGGCTCATAAGTAAGGGTGGCCTCATCGACCCATTTAATCTGACCAGGTGGTCCGGTAAAAGCGCTTTCCACGGAAGCCTGGTCCATTGCTTGGTTGAAATAAAGCGTGATCGGGGCGTGCAGCGAAATTCCCTGGTTGGGACCCGGATCACTTTCCACGAGGGCAGGAGGTAGAGGGTTTGGAGTAGGCGTGGGTGGGGGAGGGGGTGCCTCCGTGACGATTTCGCCACCGCCTTGGGTTGGGGTAGGCGGGAGCGGGGTATTCCCAGTCACGAAAGGCAATGAACAGGCTAGAGAGAGGCTGATCAGGATAAAAGGTATTATGCGTAGAAGGTGCTGCGAGTGGCGGTTGGGCATAACAGCTCTCCTATAAAGGAGACGAATAACCAGGGCTACAGGTTCCTTGGTGGGGATTATACACGATGCCAGGTGAGGCGGAAAATTACGGGTCAGGCAAGGATGACCTTATACTTTTTCCAAGCCTTTCTCCAAATCGTCAAGGATATCTTCGATGTTTTCCACACCTACAGAAAAACGCACCAGGCCGTCAGTGATACCCATGTTGATACGCTCGCTGGGCGGGACGCTGCTGTGGGTCATGCTGGCAGGATGCTGGATCAAGCTATCCACATTACCCAGGCTGACTGCCAAGGTAGCCACATGAAGATTGTTCATCAAGGTTTCGCCGGCTATTAAACCCCCGGCGAGCTCAAACGATAACATGCCGCCGTAATGAAGCATTTGTTTTTGCGCAATATGATGACCCCGGTTGCTTTCCAGACCAGGATAATGTACTGCTGCTACTTTAGGATGGGATTCCAGGTAACGGGCCACAGCCATAGCGTTATCACAATGTCGTTGCATCCGCAATTCGAAAGTTTTTAAACCCATGTTGGCCAACCAGGAATCGAAGGGGCTTGGCGCCGCGCCCAGCGTCTTCATCATCAAAGCAAGATCCGTGTGGATAAAGTCAAGATGAGGACTTACCACAACACCTCCAATGATCACTCCGTGGCCAGATAGATACTTCGTGGTCGAATGAAGCACGGCATCAGCCCCCAGAGCCAATGGTCGCTGGCAATAAGGGGTAGCAAAAGTGTTATCTACCATCAACCAACACCCATGTTGATGTGCGATTTCAGCCGCGGCTGCCAGGTCAACCACCAGCATGGTGGGATTGGCGGGCGTCTCCGCGTAAGCCAGGACAGCTTCAGGATGAGCCCTGAATGCGGCTTGCCAGCCCGCGGGAGTGGTATCTTTTAGCCAAACCACGTTAATGCCAAGCCGGGGTGCCATTTCATTAAAGAAGTTATAAGCGTTACTGTATAAGGACTGCTGGACGATAAGGGTCTCGCCTACTTTGGCGCGCCCCAGAACGGCAGCAGAAATGGCGGCCATACCGGAGGAAAACGCCTTTCCAGCGACAACCTGGTCCAATGGTTCGCCTGGACGGGTTCTCATCAAGTCTAAACTCTCTAATAAGGCGATTTTGCGGGCATAGTGAAGAGGGTTCGGGTTGGTTGTACGAGTATAGGTATAGCCAGGTTGCTCGCCCTTATAGATAGCTGCTCCTGTAGCTGTGTCTGGGAAACTAAAAGTAGCGGTCTGGTAAATGGGAGTCACATGGGCGTGTTTGGGGTCACGGCCTTCACCGTAATGCAATACCAGAGTGCTTAACCCCTGTAAGTTTGAATTTTCAGTCATAGGGCTCTCCTTAACGATCCTCGAAATCACGGAGAGGGTATTATACGCCTCATGGGTGGGTACTGCTGGTAAAGCTAAAAGGCAAATGCTTCGTTTTCTTAATGGGCCGTATTTGGTACAATTAACCGACTGGTTGGGGAACCCAACCAGTTTTCAAAACGTTTGAGTCGTATCTATGAGAAACTATTCGTCAACAACTGCTCTCCGGCGACCTCTGGACATCCTTCCCCAGATTCTGGCCGCGCTGCTAGGTGGTGCCGTCATTTTCGTAATTGCATTGGGTGCCCTTGCTATTGGTTTTGAGGTTTACTTTGCAGGCCGGATATATCCTGGTTTTTCGGTGGTAGGTATAGACCTGTCAGGTTTAAAACCAAAAGAAGCTGCCACGCGGTTGCAAAACCAGCTCGAATATCCAGAACACGGCCGCATTTTATTACGAAGGGAAGGAAAAATTTGGTTGGCTACGCCGGCAGATGTGGGATTCTATTTAGACCCAGAATCAACCGCCCTTTCGGCGTATCGTCAAGGGCGTCAGGGGAACCTGGTTGTGCGTTTATGGACACAATTCACAACCTGGTATTACGGAAAAGGGATAACGCCCCAATACGTTTTTGACGAACGAGTGGCCTACAATTATCTCAAAGACGTCGCAGACCAGATTGATCTCCCTGCACTGGAGGCCTCTCTGAGTGTGGATGGCGTGAATGTGGTGGTCACCCCAGGACAGATCGGTCGCACCCTAGATATTCCGGCTTCGCTTGAGATGCTCAGGAAGCAGTTGCAAACGTTGCAGGATGGGGAAGTTGCCTTGACCGTCTCAGAAATCAAACCAGCTATAATTGACGTTAGCGAGCAGGCCGCCCTGGCCCGCCAGATTTTGAGCGACTCTTTGACTTTGGTCGTTCCCGGAGAAAGCAAGGCTGATGCAGGTCCTTGGATATTCAAGCCAGAGGACCTGGCGAGCATGTTGACCATCGAGCGTGTGCCTTCACCTGAAGGGGACCGCTATCAGGTTGGGTTGCAAGAAGAGGCTTTGCGATCTTTCTTAGAGGGAATTGCACCCGAACTGGTTCGGAACAAACAAAATGCCCGCTTTATCTTTAACGATGACAACCGTCAATTGGAGCTCATCCAGCCGGCAGTCATTGGCCGCAGCCTGGATATTGAAACCACTATCCAGGCAATTAACCAGAAATTACTGGCCGGTGATCACCATATTTCTCTAGATATGGCTTATTCCGAGCCTGAAATAGGGGACGACGCCACAGCCGAACAGCTCGGCATCCGAGATCTGGTAAGTGTACAGACCTCATATTTCTACGGCTCGAGTGCCGATCGCATTCAAAACATACAGACAGCTGCTGGCAGGTTTCATGGCTTACTGGTGCCCCCAGGTGGGACTTTTTCGATGGCCGATGTCTTGGGAGATGTCAGCCTGAACAACGGTTATGCAGAGGCCTTGATCATTTTTGGGAATCGTACCATCAAAGGTGTGGGTGGCGGCGTTTGCCAGGTGAGCACCACCCTGTTCCGCACGGTGTTCTTTGGGGGCTATCCGGTTGTGGAACGGCATCCGCATGCTTACAGGGTGTACTACTACGAGCTGCGTGCAGATGGGAGTGTAAACACCAGTCTGGCAGGTTTAGACGCGACTGTATATGTACCGCTAGTGGATTTCAAATTCATCAATGACTCGCCGGGCTGGCTTTTAATGGAAACCTATGTCAACCCGGCGGGGCGCTCCCTGACGTGGAAATTCTATGCCACCTCCGACGGACGCCAGGTAGATTGGGAAACCAGTGGTTTGATGAATAAGGAAGAGCCCCCAGATCCACTTTATGAGGAGAATCCCGACCTGTCAAAAGGGGAAATCAAACAGGTAGATTGGGAAGTGGAAGGAGCCGATGTGAGCATCACTCGCACGGTCACGCGCAATGGCGAGGTGCTCTTCAAGGACACATTTGACACCCATTACATGCCGTGGCGATCGGTGTACCAGTATGGTTCTGGAACCAAAGGCATGCCTCCTGATCAGGATAAGCAGGATAAAAATAAAAACAAAGACAAATAAGCGCTATACCCGCTAATCTGATCTTTCAACTATCTCTAGCTCAACTGCCAATCCTCATACGAAAGCGGCTTCCCGTTTTCCATATAGGGTTTGAAGGAATCAAGCACCCATTATTTTGCATCCCAAACCCCATCGGTTTGACGGAGACAACTGCCAGTCCTAGCAGGTGAGGATGGAACTGTGGGTGAAGATCGAGCGTTTGGTTGGGTTCGAGAGGCTTTATTCCGGGATGGCAGCTTGGATTTGCACCGGAGCCGCACGTTTTGTATAACGTTGCATCCAAAACAAAGCCAATAGCATAACCAGCAGAACTGGCAGGTTGAGCAGGTTCAGCAGGGTCCAATTGGTGCGGAAGATCACCGTTCCGGCGGATAAAGAGGTAAAGGCCTGGATTGTGAATATCATGAAATCATGGGCAGCCTGTGCGTTAAAACGCTCTCCCAGGCGATAGCTCTGGGTTAGCAGGGTGGTGCCTCCTATGAAAAGGAAATTCCAGCCAATCCCCAGCAGGATCAGGGCGCTCCAATAATTCAGCATGCTGCGACTGGATATGGCCAGCAGGACGCATACCAGCATGCTGAGGGCGCCACTTGCGGCTACCTTAAGAGGGCCAAAGCGGGTGGTGAGAAAACCGGTCACCAGGGAAGGAAGGTACATAGCGATGATATGGCTTTGAATCACCGTAGTAGTCTGGTCGATAGAAAGCTTATCGATGACGTGCATGCTGATGGGCGTAGCGATCATGATGAAGGTCATAACTCCGTAACCGACCACTCCAGCCAAAACGGCAACCAGATATGACCGCAGCCACCTTCGCCGTGGAAAATATCGAGAAAACCGTTGACGAATTGTCTGCCAGAGGCGTGAAATTCGAACAATACGATATGGGGGATATCAAGACTGACGCACGCGGGATTGCCACTATTGGAACCAACAAATCAGCCTGGTTTAAAGACACCGAAGGTAACATCCTGGCCTTGGTCGCCATGTAACCTGCCTTATGCCGGGCTGAGACTCAATCGTTTTCTGCGATGATCCGAAACCAAGGTTGCTCCCCCGGCCCATCTGGGTGACCGACATCCGGATACAGTTTGTCGTTCACCAGGCGGTAAAAGGGAGTCCTGCGGGGCCATTCTGGATGCCCAACATCTGGATAGAGTTTATCATTTAAGATGAAGTACCAGGGTTTCGACTTCTCCCCCTTGGGATGGCCGTAGTCAGGATAAAGCTGGCCTTCCACCAAGCGGAACCAGGGAACGACCCTCTGCCCCTGTGGATGTCCGCAATCGGGGAAGACTTTCTTCATGCTGCTACCTGAGCACCGGTTGCCCTTCGCTCAATTGAATTATATCTCGATCTTTGGGAATCCCCGTGGTAAAGGTTAGATATGGGGGTGTTGGGCGGGTTGCGCCTGCCCAACACCCCCATATATCTACCCCATCACGGCAAATCCCAGAGAGCCTTATATCTCAGGGTTTCAACCCGCAGCAGGCCTCTTTAAAGGGGTTGGCTTGTCCAGTCATTATCGGTATGGAGGATACAAATACTTGATCGCAATCATGCAGGCAGCAGAAATGCGATCCCCTGGCTTTTCCTTTGTTTGGGATATCATTGCAAAGCCATCTGATATATAATTCGGGGAGGAGGGCAGCAGCCATGCAAAATAAATATCAATCAAAATGGATTTGGGGGGCCGTAATTTTCTCCGTGGTCTTTCTGGTAGGGGCATGCCAGCTGTTTTCGCCATCGCCGGCAACCCCAACATCACCTGGCACCCCGGCCGGTTCAGAGACCTTTGAATCCGCCACCATTCCACCTCCAGTGGAGACCCCAAGCGCAGAGGCAACCATAGCGCCATCGCCGGTCGCCATACCTACCAGCCTTATGCCGGCCTTTGCACCATACCAGGAATCGCCCGTGGAGGTCGTCCCGGTTATGTACCAGGAGCCGGTGGCGGCAGATCTAAGCAATGTCCGTAACCCCTTCATTTTATCGGATCTCCATCTCCAAAGTTTGAAGCGAGATGGTTTTGTGGTCACCCCCGGTACAGAAAAGGAATTCTTCACCCTGTACGAGAAAGCCCGCTACGATAACCTGCCGGTCTTCGTCACCAGTGATTCACTATTGCACGTTTACCATTTGCTGTTCGATAAGGTGTTACGCACTTCCGAGGTGGAGCATTTTAT
>Ga0315538_1000477_pt1 | contig 25480 bp, 15 predicted proteins | sample SalMarSW160230MG_2_FD_203834 | JGI IMG/M metagenome (GOLD analysis project Ga0315538, IMG submission 203834) | Salt marsh sediment microbial communities from the Plum Island Ecosystem LTER, Massachusetts, United States - Salt Marsh Sediment SW1601-230 ...
CATTTTTGCCCTCCTTTGTAGTAATAGTTCAGCTTTTCTAAAACGTTAGCGCTGATTATACCATCATCAGAAGCTAAATCACCAATAAAAAGGTATCAGGAATTACTTCTTTTCACTCTCAGGGACAAACCTTTGGTATCTTTTAATCAGGGTGTCACAGGTTCGAATCCTGTACGGCCTACCAAGCATCACTTTTGCGAAACTGATCTGCTCCTTTTCATCATTTACTTTGGTAAGGTTCAGCCGGCAGAGTACCTTCCTCGACTTCAAGTCCTCTGACGGCAGGACTTTGATTCCTAGTTTTGCAACGAGGTCTGCCTTCTCTTCGAAAGCCGATTCCATCAAGTTTCGGTCACGGAGAGCCTTCAATTCCTGCCGCAGCAACTCCGCTTCCAGGGCGCTAAGACCTTTGCTTGCCATCTGCTTCTGCAATCTGGCAATCTCGGCCTCTGCCCGGGCAATAGCTTGGCGATGTTCCGTAAGTTTGGCTTGCACCTCCTCGGCCGCATAGAATCCCTTTTCCCAGCCCTCTTGAACTTTGCTGACCCGGAGTTTCACCTGGCTGATCTTCAATTGCTCGACTCGGATAAGCTTCTCCAGATCTGCACTGTGGGACAACTCCGCGGAAAGTTGCTGTTCGAGCCAGGCATCAGTCGACATGATGGTGCAGATCTCTCCCCAAATCTCATCGTCCCAGGTTCCCGGAATGAAGCGATTGAAGGTGCAAGTATTCTGGAGCCATGGCCGATAATGCGCTCGGCAGAAGTAATACACCTGGTCAGTACCTCTCTTACGCAGAACAGACATAGGTTTTCCGCATTGCGGACAAAGCATCCGGGTGCGGAACAATGCTTGTATACTTTTCCCTCGCTTGCCTCTGCCACGACCCCTCTCCCTCAGATTGTTATTAGCCCTTAGCCACCGCTCCTTGGTAGTAAGAACTGGCACTTTGAAAATCACTTTCTCATTGTCAGGCTTCGGCCGTAATAGAGTTCTCTTTACACCAAGAGTCAGATCCCCCAGTGGCTTGTCAGGGTTCGGAACACGGCTATTGGCGTTGTACTCAGCCTCTCCCGTGTAGCACCTGCGATGGACTATGTCAATTATCGTCGTGGGAGCCCAAGATGTTCGATAAGGGGCGCGAATGCTGAGTTCATTCAATTTGGCGGCAACCCAGTAAGCAGTGCGATCCTCGTCTCCGACCCAGATGAAGATCTGTACCACGACCCAGGCTGGGCTTCCCCAGACTGGCTCTCCGTCAGGTCCCAATTCGTCTGCCACCCACCACGCACTGAGTACTTTAGCTTTTCCCGTTCCAGCTTCGAAGATTTTGTCGGCCCGGTAGATATAGCCATAGGCTGCTCTCTGCGAGGGCACTTTGCCAGCTAAGATTCGGCTTATATTGCCAGCAAGGGCACTTTCCCGATTCGTCTTCACCCGCAGATAGTTGCCCAGAGATATGCCGGACCGTGCAAACATACTGCCGATGTCGGTGCCGCTGGGAGCATCCCCATATATGAACCGGATTCCATAGTACTGGCATTCCTTCTCGAAAGCTTGGCGGTGGTAGTCATCCATTGAAAGCCTGCCCAGAGTTGGTATGATTATTCCAGAGATGCGCCTCCGTGGCACCAGTTCTGTCCGCAGCCAGCTCATCCCAGGACGATCAAGATCCTCGCTGGTATGGACATCATAAATGATGTATTCCCTTGGAATGATAACATCTGCCTGCTTGGCCAGCTTTGCACAGGTCAGTAGATATTCTGCCAGACGGTCGTTCTCTGCCTGTTCCCTTGAAGATTGTCTGGCATAAGCTGCCCACCAATGCCTCAGAGTTAGATCGCACCCTGCTACACCGAACCCTTGTGCATAAGCCGCTGCCTTCGCTGCTTCAAGAATATATCGATCCAACCGCTCCTTGCTCATGAATTCCATTGTTGCCATTTTCACCTCCTGAATAACCAACTACTTATCGTACCTGTATTTTCTTCGCTAACCGGTGATTCGGAAAACTCCCAGTTACTAACCACTTCATCGACCTCGTGCTGCCCCCCTTTCACTGACTGCGACCATAGACACCGCATTGCGAATGCAAGTGCGAGCAGCCGTGCGAGGGATTCATCGTCGTCATCACCAAAGTATCGCACAGCAAGGTCACGGGTCTTGGCAATGAGGTCATCACCTATTTCGATGTCCAGCTCTACCGTCTGCACTGCAATATCTCCAAAGACGCCTGAGGCTATCTCTGATCAGCCGTCTTACAGCTATTACGCCCTGCCCTGGCCATAGAGCATCGGCCTCTGCTGCAATTTGACTCATCAGTTCTTGTGTTATTTTGAACCTTGCTTTTGCCATAAGTCCAACCTTTTGTTAATATGTTGAATAGGCATACGGAAGAGGGAGAGCCCCCTATTTCGTTGCCAAGGGTGATAGGCGTCACTGGCGCCTATCACCAATCTTCCCTACATTTGACGTATCATTTCACATTTCATCAACGTCTCTAACAGCTAAGGCTCAAACTGTACGATAAACTCCTGTCCACAATCTTCATGGGGGCATGTATACCTATCCGCAACGGGTAATCTCTCACCAGCTATTAGAATGTCGAGAACCCGATTGCAATAAGGACAGGTGGTAGAAACACGATTACTGCCCTGTCTTTGAGCTAGAGCGACACCTATTCCGATACCCGCCATAAGAGCTAAAGCCCCGAGAACGGCGAAGCCACCCCAATCTGTTCGTCCATGTGACTCTTCGTAGCGCTGCTTGGCGAAGTCGAGTAGCTTTTTTTCTCGCTTCGTCACTGGTAGATTAGCTTGATTTGGATTAGGCATATTATATCGCCCAAAATACTATAGTATTTTTCAGCTTATTTATACCATAGGACTGAATATTTGTCAAGAGGGCTTCACGGTTTTGTGGGGTACCAACGCTCAACAAGACGATGGACCGCGACTCACTAATTAGAAAGGGCCAGTACGGCTTACTGAACAAAACAAGTTTTTGTGCAATTTCATAGCCAGTTACATTAAAGTTTTGCCACATCTGGCTAAGCTATAGTTATGCTAAGAAACGAACTCCCAGCTCAAGAAGGGACAGGTTTGTCCATCGACGATATTCCAGATGTAGGAAGGGTTGATCTCGCCAGAAGCGACTGCGATTATGTCCCAGGCTGGGAAGGTTGCGATGTCCTGCATTTCCGCCGTAGTCCTGCCCGTCCCGCCATCCGAAGTAGGTTGTCCGCTGGTTTCGGTATCCCAGAAAGAATTGCTCACAGTGCTGCCCCATTCATTCACTCCTACCAGACCGCCAACACTATTTTCGCCATTCACACTGCCGGTGGAATAGGAGTCGGTCACAGCACCTTCCTCAGGATTACAATGCCATCCCACCAGACCGCCAACACGAACCTCACCAGTCACGCTGCCTGTAGAATAGGAGTTGCTCACAGTGCCCTCATTCTTTCCCACGAGGCCACCAACATTCGAATAGCCATTCACACTACCAGTGGCATAGGAGTTGTTTACAGTGCCCATACTCAATCCCACCAAGCCGCCAACAAACGAAAAGCCGGTTATGTTGACGTTCTCGACACCCACCTCACTGACTGTTCCGCTGGAGGAAAGGTATCCAAACAAACCAAGTTGTAGAACAAAACCAGAGTCGACGCTTGAGTTCCGGATTTTATGACCATTGCCATCAAACTCTCCGGCTAAGTAAGGGATGTAGAAGTTGGCCTGGGTTTCTAAATCAAGGTCATTTGTCAGTCTGAATTTCAGTGAATCATCCTGACCAAAAGCGAGTAGCTTTTTGAAATCACTGACATTGCTTATCAAATAGTAACCATCTTCTTGAGAAAGACTTTCATTGACATCCAGAAATTTACCGTTAGCCAGCCATTGCTCAAAGTCTTTATTGAACAAAGCTCCAATAGTGATTATGTTCTCGCCATTAATCAGAACCTCATCGTAATTATAGTAGGAGTTGCTCACAGCGCCCCCATAATTCCATCCTACCAGACCGCCAACACTATTTTCGCCATTCACACTGCCGGTGAAATAGGAGTTACTCACAAAGCCTGTATTCTCTCCCACCAAACCGCCAACAACTTCATCGCCAGTCACCCTGCCGGTGGAATAAGAGTTGCTCACAATGCCCCGATTCCATCCCACCAAACCGCCAACACCCCCCCCCGCCAGTGACGCTGCTGGGGAATAGGAGTTGCCTGCATCACTACTACTAGCTCCCACCAGTTCGTCAACCCACACCAAGCCGGTCACAGTAGCGTCCACCACTCCGATATCTTCGATGACTCCGTTCGGCCCGACAGTAGCAAAAAGACCAGCACTATACTCATCAGGGCGGTTTACAAACAAGTCACGTATCTCGTATCCTTGTCCGTCGAAACTACCCATAAATATGTGCCAAGTTCCAATCGGCTGCCAACCCTTTCCCCGATTTGCTCTCGGGCTTGCCAGCTCCTCATAACCTGGAGTAGTAGCGTCAAGGTCGTTCATTAGAGTATGGTTGCCGCCCAGGTTGTACCTGACGGCATCCAAATCATACCAATCCCGTATTTCCAGGTTTTCTGGAATTTCTGGGGCGAAGTTAGCGGTGATGGAATAGTTGCCGCTCATGATGATGGTGGTTGTGGCGCCAATGACATTGGCAATGGTACCTACGTCGCCACTCCAGTTGGCAAAGCGGTAGCCCCCCTCAGCCTCCGCCATCAGGCCGACCATCGTTCCCGGGCTATAGGTAAACGTACCTTCTCCAGGGATGATGACCGAACCTCCAGCCCTACTGGCAATGGTGAGGTCATAGGAAGGAGCTGACAACCAGCTTACAATCCCGACAATTAAGGCTATCGTAATCAACAAAGTGATGACTACTGCCACGTAGCGGTGCCTCCTCGAACTAAGTAGTATCTTCATCTTCCAATTTCTTAAATAAGAAGGATTCTTTTCATTGGCTTTCCGATAATTCAATCATACTCCCAAGAAGCCTCAAATAGAATACATTGTGCTGGCTGACCACATGGGTAACAGTGAACTACGGATTTTAGCAAGTTCCTTTTCAATATACGCTAGGGGAGCAAGATAGGCAAGAGATTGGTGCGGGCGGTTGGATAATACCCATTCAGTAAGAAAATTCAGTTGACATGTTCCATCTTACTGCTCAACTGAGTAACAATTCAGGCTAATGTGCAATTTTAGCCTCATGTGCACTGTCGTGTTGACCCAACTGCCTGAGCTCTAATAATAGACGGTCACACCTCTCGCCTGAAGCTGAGGTATGTATATAGTGATGGAAGCTGAGCTTAGCGGATTTCCAGTTAGGTAAACGTGGTCCCATGTGCCAAGTCCTATGTTGTCCACTAGGGCGCTAATATCGCTTATCTGGTTATTGTTCAGGTAGAGCACCATCAGGTTGGTGAGGTTGGCAAGAGGGGAGATATCGCTTATGTGGTTATCCCCGAGGTAGAGCTCTGTCAGGCTCGTGACGTTGGTAAGAGGGGAGATATCGCTTATCTGGTTATCCGAGAGGCCAAGGCGTGTCAGGTTGGCGAGGTTGGCCAGAGGCAAGATATCGCTTATCTGGTTGGACTTGAGCTCGAGGAGTGTCAGGTTGGTGAGGTTGCCCAGAGGGGAGATATCGCTTATCTGGTTGACACTAAGCGCGAGGAATGTCAGGTTGGCGAGGTTGGCCAGAGGCAAGATATCGCTTATCTGATTATCCCAGAGGCCCAGGTACGTCAGGTTGGTGAGGTTGCCCAGAGGGGAAATATCGCTTATGTGGTTAGCCCCGAGGTAAAGCTCTGTCAGGCTGGTCAGATTGGTCAGAGGGAAGAGATCGCTTATCTGGTTGAAGCAGAGGTCGAGGAGTGTCAGGTTGATGAGGTTGGCCAGAGCCGAGATGTCGCTTATCTGGTTATCCCGAAGGTAGAGGTAGGTCAGGTTAGTGAGGTTGGCCAGAGGCGAAATATCGCTTATCTGGTTCCCCTCAAGGTCGAGTTCTGTTAGGTTGATGCAGTGCTCCAGCCCGGTGAGGTTGGTGATACTCTTGAGCGAAGCAGAAAGGCTGGTGAGTCCAACCAGGTCTGAAGGGTAGATGGGCCCTGTGGGCTTGCCGATAGCTTCCCTTATCGCCGCCTCAAGGTTTGGGTCGGGGAAATCCACCGGTGTCCCGGTTTCTGCCTGGGCCAATAACACCCTATAACCAATGGCGGCGGGAACCTCGTAGTCTGCAATATCGTGCCCTAGCACCTCGACTCTGAATCCTACATCAGCCTCCACACCTCCATATAGCTTCCACCATGGGGTGTCAAAGAGGTCTGCCTCGAGTTCCAAGTATCCTCTGACCTCGGCGTAAGGACCAGTTACCCCATATAGCAACAAAGCTAGCTGGGGTCCCAGATAGCCTTTTACTTCACAACCGGCTGTCAATGACGGTGTGTCCCACCCGAACGATACGAAGTGGTCTGTCACCGGTGACCACGTGCCTTCCGCATAGCTCACACCGACCGTTACATCTGCAGTCGAACTGATGCTTGTGGCAACATCAGTAGATACCTCAGCATCGATTCCTACGTTGAAAGTCAGCACAGGTGCAAACACTATGGGCACTGGGCCTGCCCACAACGTGATGGGCGTCAGGTACTGTCGATAAAGTTCAGCTTTTTCGTGAAGCTCAGCGATAGTGACCTTGAGCGCTATCTGCAATTCGGCTGCCTCTGATGTTGTCACCAAGAAATGAGCCTCTCTTAACGCCCAGTCCTCGACCTTCAACCCGATGTCAACGTCTACGTTGGCACAAAGAGAGCCGCTGGCTACTACTTGATCATCCTTTGTGCCCGGGTCCTCATCGGCATCGAAAAGAACCACGTCGTCTATGTCAATGTACCACCCAGTGCAGCTTTCGGTGAGTGCTGTCAAGTCCTTGCAGCCCGTTGAATCAAGCTGGACGTTGGCATCAGGTGATAGAGTACACTCCTGGCAGCCCTGACTCGCTACCATCTCGAGGGGAGTTGTGCTGCCATCTGGTAGCAGAGACCACGTACCATGAATGTCGCACTCCTGGATGGCATCCTCAAGAGTGGCCGGAACGGTCTCTACCACAACCTGGTCGCCATTGAACACCACGTCCGTCACTTGTCGCAGAAGTCCGTAAGGCGTCATATTGCTTACTCCAGAGACGATCACATCCCCTACAGACAAAGAGCTGAGTTGGCGTGTCGTATCCGTAAAGTTGAGCACTGAGAAGTCTTCTGATGCCACAGAAAGGCAATCTAGCGTGGTCTGGCCCAACACCACCGTGGTTGATGGCACGATAGGCTGGTCGGGCAATTCTGCGCCAGCAACGGGAGCGAAGATGGAATACTTGCGGAGATAGCCACCATCCCGCCTGTCACTCACTTGTCCATGGCAGAGGTTCTCTTTGAAATCAATGTTACAGTTGAAGTTGAAGCCCTTGACGCGGTCATTGATCACAATGAGGTTGCTTTTGCTTAGCATCCGTACTGCTCGTACAGTGCCTGTGTCATAACCATCGGGGGCAGTAAATCGATAGACAACAGAGCCTGTGTCGACGTACAGTTCGGTTCCCTGAACGGGGTCGTGGAAGAGATACACGTGACCTGCTTGAGACTGCTGCGCGGTGTCCATTGTAGCGGCCGCAGCTACTGGGTTTTGCAGTGTGACCACGGCCAGATTGCCTGCCAGCACCCCTATGATTAGCAAGCACGATAATAGGGACCTGAGAACTACTGCGGTAGGTTGTCTATTCTTCACTGCTACCTCCCTTGTTCACTGATCAATATCTACATCGTTATACTTCGGCAGGGTGCAGATGGGATCTTGCACTCCTCTATGCGCGGAAGTAAACATCGTGAGAACTTGGAGAACCGTCTGACGCACACGCATGACCACGGGCATTACCTTCCCATACGAACTAGTGCTATTGTACCAGTTGGACTGAGGAGAATGTCAATATACCTAACTTTACTTTTCTTGCCAATCAGCGGTTTTTTCGCATTGCTGTGGGAGGTGGACGATAGACCGGGATAGGTCACACACCACGATGATTAGATGCCTCTTGCTGGATGCACGCGATCTTCGGCATCACTGTTCCGTTGTAGGTATAGCTATATTGAGGGAAAGGGCTATATTTTGTCAAGTACATAGCTGATAAAACGAAGGGTTATGTAGGTTGGTCGATTATGGGGGGAAGAGTCACAAAACGCTAAAAAGTGCAATGCACCTCCGCCCACTTGATATTTAATGATTTATGGAGGCTAGGATAACTGAATGATTGGTTTGTAAGAGCGAACCAGCACTCTTGGTATTTATCTTTCCTTGGGCAGGTGGAACGCAAGCACAGACACTTTCACTTTCCGCCCAGGATCCCCTGGAAGATGAAATGCGAAGTTGTGCCAGGTCTCGTCCTTAGTTCCGACGTACTGGACGTGACAAGAATGCTGTTGCGTAGTCTCCACGATCTGCTTTAGAACGCTGGAGAAGTCTTTCCGGTCTACGAAGCAGACGATAGCCGTTTTAGAGTCTCGCCAAGTGAGGTAGCTCAGGAGTTGGTCTATCTTCTCCATGTGCTTCTTGGGGCCGTCCCACCATTGGCACTCGGCCACGAAGACGTTGGACTTCTCGTGGCGGATTAGTATGTCAGTCTTACCTGATTTATTGAATGTCTCCCCGGTTGCACTTCCCTCGAAGCGAGGCTCTAGCTGAAGGATAAAGTGGTCCCTTAAAGCCTCCTCGTCCTTGTCAGCGTACGTACTGGGAAGGCGCTCAAACACCTTGCCAGTGTCATGTATGACCTGGAGGATCTCTTGGTAGATATCATCACCAATAGCAGGTTCTGGTTTGCTCGCTCCCTCAAGCACCGAAGGTTTCGGGACAACCTTACGACGCACCTCAGGTATTCTGAATGTCTGGGGAACGTGCTCGCTTCTCCTTACTGGCACTCCAAGGGAGGTGGCCACGTCTATCTGCTTCTTCAACTGCTCCTTCCGCTCGGTAATCGCCTGGTTTACCTGTGCTGGCAGCTGATGATTATAAGCTTCTACATTCGTTGCCACGTTTTTGCCTTGCTTGCGAATGATGCTGAACACGTACTCAGCATCTCGCTTGATGCGCTCAGGGTCTCCATAGAAATCTACAATGTCAAAGCAAATACAGCTGCCTTCCAGTTCAACCGGATGAGTGTTGAGGATGCTAGGATTAGGCTTGCAGTGAAGCAAATCTTCAGTACCCTCATACGGGATGTGATAGCGTATTACTTGCTTCGGGTAACTCTCCCCGCCAACAACGTAGAAGTCGGGCTTTGAGAACCGTTCAGCCGGTATCTGCTCCTCTCGCATGGTCGCGAACATATTGTCGAATTGAATCTGAAGCGGCTCAAGCTGAAACTTGGTAATGAGGTGCCGGGCATATTCTTCTTCGTTAACGTTTAGAAGATAGTCCGCAGTCTCACCCTGAACCGTACCCTTCATCTTAGCCAGCAGCGAATTTAGGTACTGCGACAGATCCTTCTCAAAGAAAACATTCATAGTTCCGTATCTCTTCGTCCTTCACTCTCTACTCCAACCTTTGGCAAGAAATCTTCAATGTTCTTGGGCGTGCAGTAGTAATTCTCTCAGCCCGTAACCCATACAATTATAGCAAGAGACAATATTTGTGGGCGAGTCTAACGAGAGCGAGAATCATTATCTAACGCCTTGGTTCAAAACAACCCTCTGCCATGGAGGGTTAACATTCTGAGTGAATGTTTAGTCACAAGAGCAAGCTTGTAAGAGAACCTTTAAAGCGATGCTAGAGACGGTTATACAGTAAAGAACTCCTCCAGTGTTCTTAATGACCAACTGAGCGAGAAGATGGGAGGAATCGGTGGAATCGGTGATATTGGTGGGATAGGCGGGATCGCTGGAATAGGCGGAATTGGTGGTATGGCAGGTATAGGCGTGGTTGGTCCACCTCGTGCGCCTTTGGTAAAACCGACGGCATCGCCATGTTCGTCTCTAATGTACCCGTCATGGAACCAGCCTAAATGCTTGCCTGAATAGCTTACAATGTTTTTATCATTAAGCAAGGCTAATGGTCGGCCATCATAATCATAGAAGATACCTTCCGATACGAAAACCTTCGCGATACCGTTTTTGTTAAAGATGATTAACTCGTCCACTTGAGCATTATGATCTATTTGCTAAAAATTCTATCACAAAATCCAACATCTAAGAAGTATCGTCAATATTCTCTGGATAGCAAAAGTCATTCTCTTCTACTCAAAGACCCTAAGGTTGAACAAAACCGAGGATTGTGTAATTTAAGGCTGATTGACTTTGCCATTTTGGGATGTTTCAATATAGTATTGGCATAATATAGTCTCAGCAAATTGGTTCGTGTGCCAAAAGAGGGGAAACAGCATATGGCCGAAGGACTCTTCTCAGAAAGAGAGGGACTTGCTCCCCAACCTGAGACTCATGCTGATGATTACTTACCGCCTTGGGTGCGAGAAGACATAACCAACGCGATTAAGGATTTTGTTGAGAACAATCCTCCAGTAGCTTATGCTCATCTAGATATATACTCGCTGTTTCGACCTTACATTTGGAAAGTGCTACAGAGAGAACCCCCGACCAGTCCGGTAGGTGGGCCCTGGGCTATGTATATACCTCGGACATTAGCACAATGTTCTTGGTGGCAATTTTACGATATTATTGAACAAATATCTGAGCGTATGAACCGGCAGTGGGGGGAGGAGTACATACCAGCATTCTCAGGGAAGGTCAACACAATTCTTGCCCGTGATGGTATCCCTTGGAGGTTAGATCAGCAAGGTCGTGTGATACGCGCTCTTCATCCCCAAGTCGCAAGACAAATTAAGGAAGCACGGGCACTTCTGACAAATCCAAGGTTCCGGGGCCCAGATGAACAGTTTGAGAGAGCCATCGGGTATATGAGCAAGCGCCCTGAACCTGAAGAGGAGAACTGCGTGAAAGACGCTATCGGCGCCGTAGAAGCCGTCGCCAACATACTTGCAGACACAACTGGAGTTCAGTTGAACAGACTTCTTGACAGAGAGCCTTTTTCTTCAGGGATTCCTCCAACAATGAAAGAGGCTGTTGAAAAGATTTATGCATACAGAGGTGCCACGCCCGGTGTCGCACATGGACAAGTCGGACCTTCTGTTGTGAGTCTTGCAGAAGCAATGTGGATTCTGTCCATATCAGCGGCAACCATACTATATTTTATCCAGAAGTTTCAGTAAGTATACACACCTCGCATATATCAAACAATAGTCAGTATTGTTCACCTTTGCTATTCTGGGGACATAATACCTGATTTGTAGCAGGCCTGATTGGTATGGTGTCCCTGGAATTTCGTTGTGCCTCTTTATTTTCATTATTGCTTGACATGTCTACACAATTTGATTATGCTCAAATTAGTGGTGTTCGATTCGGTTAAGTTAGGACAATGCTGACTCTAAATATTAAACCTGGACACAAATCGGTCAAAGCATACTATGAAGCTATCAGCAGCCTCTCTGAACTTGGTGTGTCACATGAAGGCGCTGTATCACCGGCATTTGCCTCTTTACTCCGCCATTGTGCCAATCAGTTCAACCAGACGCTTGTTGAGAAGTACCCGTTAAAAACCAGCAACCATGACCATATCCTCTTCATAGATGGCGCACTGGTTGATGCCTTTAACCTTCCCCATGGCTTCTGGGAAGCTAAGGATACCAGTGACAACCTGGATAAGGAGATAAAGAGGAAATTTGACATCGGTTATCCCAAGAATAACATTCTGTTTCAGGCACCAAACCGCATCATCATATGGCAAGACGGGCAAGAGGTTTTCGACGAGGACATTTCTAAACCCGAGCTCCTTATAGAAGGACTCAAAGTCTTCTTTGAATACGAAGCACCGGCCTTTGAGCAGTGGCAGAAGGCAGTCGAAGAATTCAAGCTCAAGGTACAAGAATTAGCAACCGGATTACTCCAACTCATTGAAAGAGAACGCAAGACCAACAGCCTCTTTATTCAGGCGTTCAACGACTTAATTCAACTGTGCCAAGAGACCATTAATCCCAATATCTCCATGCAAGCAGTCGAGGAGATGCTTATTCAGCATTTGCTCACAGAGCGCATTTTCCGCAAAGTCTTTAATAATTCCGATTTCGTTGAACGCAATGTCATAGCCCACGAAATCGAAAAGGTCATCGCAGCCTTGACTTCACAATACTTTAGCCGTAATGATTTCCTTAAACCACTTGACCGCTTCTATGTCGCTATTGAGACGACCGCGGCCACTATCGACGATTTCTCGCAGAAGCAGAGCTTCCTTAACACAGTTTATGAGAAGTTCTTCCAGGGTTTTTCAGTCAAGATTGCCGATACTCACGGCATTGTCTATACACCGCAGCCCATCGTGAAATTTATAGTCAAATCCGTAGAGCATATACTGCAACAAGAGTTCGGGCGTTCCCTTTCGGACGAAGGAGTGCATATTATTGACCCATTCGTAGGTACCGGTAATTTCATTTTATGGATTATGCGCGAAATAAAACGCTCAAGATTACCCTACAAGTATGCCAGTGAGCTTCACTGCAACGAGGTCATGCTTCTGCCCTACTACATCACCTCGATGAATATTGAGCATGAGTATTATGAGGTCACCGGAAACTACCAGCCGTTTGAGGGAATCTGCCTTGTTGATACCTTTGACCTTTCTAAAGTAAAGCAACTCTCGTTTTTTACCAAAGAGAACACTGCAAGGGTTAAGCGGCAGCAGAATACACCCATTTTCGTCATCGTTGGCAATCCCCCTTACAATGCTGGTCAAGTCAATGAGAACGATAACAATAAGAACCGCAAATATGAGGAAATCGACAAGCGTGTTTCTCAAACTTATGCAAGGGGTTCAAAAGCTACTTTGCTCAGAAAATTGAATGATCCCTACGTTAAAGCCATACGCTGGGCATCCGACAGAATCGGGGATGAGGGAATAGTTGCCTTTGTGACGAATAATAGTTATATCGATGGGGTTACCTTCGATGCAATGCGAAAATGTTTATCACAAGAGTTTAGCGAAATCCACGTTTTAGATTTAGGTGGGAATGTCCGCGAAAATCCTAAACTCTCGGGTACAACACATAATGTCTTCGGCATCCAGGTTGGCGTGAGCATAAATTTCTTTATTAAAAAGAAGAAGACAGATAAGCCCAAACAAGCGAAAATATATTACTCGCGCCTAGATGAATTCTGGCGCAAAGAACAGAAATACGACTTTCTAAACAATAAGCAGCACATGGGTAATATTGAGTGGGAAACAATAAAGGCAGATGCAAAATATAACTGGCTAAATACAGGAATGAGAACGGATTTTGAGTCGTTCATACCTTTAGGCACAAAAGAGTCAAAAACCTCTAAAGAGATAAATGTCGAGGCTATTTTCAAGCTATTTTCTCTCGGTGTTGCTACTAATCGTGATGAATGGGTTTATGACTTCCGGAAAGACAAGCTAGAAAAGAAAATAGAGCATTTAATCAATAACTATAACTTGGAGGTATTCCGATTTTCCTCAAATACCGAACCTGTGACTATTGATGACTTCGTTAATGATGACCCCAGCTATATAAAATGGACTGATAGGCTTAAAATATCGTTGCAGAAACGCCAGACTATTACCTTCGATTCTTCAAAAATCCGGCTCTCAATGTATCGTCCTTTCTGCAAACAAGTTTTATATTTTGACCATTTACTCAACCAAAGAAGATACAGACAGCCAGTAATTTTCCCAGACACCTTAGCGGAAGCTGAAAACCACATAATCATTGTCCCCTCGTTCGGCTCAAAACAGGTCTCATTTTTCATGGCTCAGTTGATACCTGATTTGAACTTCTTTGCTGGCTCTACACCAATACAATGCTTCCCCTTTTATACTTATTCGAAAGACGGCAATAATCGTCAGGAAAACATAACTGATTGGGCACTAGCTCAATTTCAAGACCATTACCATGATAACAGCATTTCAAAACTGGATATATTCCACTACATCTATGCTGTTCTGTACCATCCACAATACAGTGAGAAATACGCAGCTAACCTTAAAAGAGAATTACCTCGCACGCCATTTGCCCCTGATTTTTGGGAATTCGCCAAAGCTGGGAAGCAGCTCGCAGGGCTTCACGTAAACTATGAAGGACAGACCGAATACCCGCTAACGTGGTTAGAAAACAAGGATGCTAAGGTTAATTATCGTGTAGACAGAATGACCTTATCTAAAGATAAAACCCAGATTATCTATAATGATTTTCTAACCCTTGCTGGTATCCCGCCTGAAGTCTTTGAATACCGACTGGGCAACCGTTCTGCTCTCGACTGGATTATTGACCAGTATCAGGTAAGTACTGATAAAAGAAGCGGCATAGTCAAGGACCCGAACAAGCTGGATGATCCGCAGTACATAATACGTCTTATTGGCAAAGTAGTTACTGTTAGCCTAGAGACGGTGAAAATAATAAACTCATTTCCTGAGCTTCAGTAGCATGATCCCTATTGTGAAGTAGTATTTCCACTGGCTGAACTTTTCGTCAATTTGTTTAATGAGTGCATCAGCGGTTGAAGCTGATCGGTCTCATAACCCAGAGGTCGTTGATTCAAATCCAACCCCCACCACCAAGACAAAGCTAAGGAGAGCGGTAATGCTCCCATTCAATTTTTGGGGCTGACAACCTGATTTGTAGCAGGCCTGATCGGTATGGTGTCCCTGGAATTCCGGACAGGCCGTTCGCCACCGCTTATAGTGCTGGCTCACTATCAATTCAGTCAAATGTTCAAATATCTGATTGTTTGATTGTTTTGCACTACAACCACACAACCCGATAGGAATCAGCTAACATTCTGCTACTGCCAGCAACCTTTACGTAAGCCGACATAGCTTACGAATCCTAGACTTTTAAGTATTCGGTAGTGTATCATTTTTAAATCTAATTGATAAATTTGGTAAGATAGGGCAAACAAAAGGTGAGTATAACTATAAGAGGCGTGAAATGTTTCCTTTAACTGATTCATCTATATTACTTCTAGCTTTATTAATGATTGCCTTTTTTGGACTCGGGTTTATGGTGTTGATGGGAATATTGATATTTAAAATATTTGACAGAAATCATACAACCGTGCAAACGGCAGCCCCGCCCACACCAATGCCCCGACAGCCAGACGCAAATCAGCCAGACCAATTGGTAACAAATATAGGGATTTGGGGGCTTGCAATTGCTTTCATAGCGATTGCACAAGGTCAGTATTTATCTGGTCATATTATGGGAACAATAGTTCTGTATATATTTGCTGGAATATTGACCGCACTGGGTTTCCCTCGAGTTCGTCAAGTGATACGGATAAGACAGGTGAGATGGTTCTTTTATGGTTTTGTCGTAGTCCTTGCCATACTCGCCATACTTAATCGCTAACCAACCACAACCGATAAGAACCAATTTTCAAAATGATATACTGCACTTTGTTGATTGACCATAGTATAATAATATATAAGACTCAATCCGAGTCTGTAAGGAAGGTGACACATGAGTTGGTTAAAAAAGAAATGGAAAAGGGCATTGCCCTTATTATAAGTATAATCTTCACCTACATAGCGTGGGTGTTGATTACACACCTTCTGTAGGGCAGTATCCTTTCCTTTAGTAGCTAAAACTGGGAGGGTAGGGTTCATTCTTAGCCTCCCAGTTTCTACTATCATCGCTATAAGCTCACTCTTAATGATCTTCTAGATTTACATAGAAAGAAAAGGTAAGATAAACTTATAACGCTCTGGCTGTTTTTACCAAGGGATGTGTGAGGTTTACAAAATCTTCAAAACAACTAGTGAAATCCGAGGAGACCATATCCATATGGTACAACGTCGATTAGTCCAAACGCATGGAACAAGCTAGAGGCTAAGTATGAGAGTAAAATTGAAGTACGAAAATGAATATTTCCCCCATCTGCTTCTTGTATAAAGCGGGTTAGTGACCCGCTAGATCGATATGGACATGAGTAGAAAAAATCCAACAAGTCCCCTTAGAATTGGTTTTGATTACCAAGACATTTGGGGGCTCTGTTTATGTGCACGATGGCTCTGCAACCCGGAGAGATTCAAATGGATTAGGTTTGAAACAATTCCTGCCGAAGTCACAGATAGAGCTTTCTACCTAGATGACATTGTGCTGTGCACGCAAAATGATTTGTATCACCTTTACCAGATAAAACACAAACAAAATCCGGCCGCGGATCACTGGCGTTGTGACACATTATTAGAACAAGAGGTGAGCTCAACCGGGAAAGCCAAAGACTCTCTGATTCAGAAATGGTTCCGGTCCTATTCCAGGCAAGAATTAAAGGGAAAGATCGATTACGCAGCTTTCGTGACAAACGGCGCTGCCGCAGAGAAAATCAAGAAATGCCTAGTTGACGGAGTAATTGACATTGAAAAAGTACAAGCTGGATTTCCTGACGTCTATTCAAGGATAAAAGAGCAACTCGCCGATGAAGGTGAGCTCTATAATTTCTTTGCGAATTTCAAATTCCTTTTTGGTCAAAAGGATGCCGAGGAATTGGAAAACGAAGCACGCAAGATTCTTTATGAAAGGCTAAAGGTCACAAAGAGTGGAGTCGATAACTTACTTAATTGGATTCACAAAGAATGCCGGAAACAGTATACCACTGAGCTGACCCTGCAACGAATAAGAGATTGGTGTGAATTTGACATTCCCCAGCCACTAAACGAGAGCTTTTACGTGCCCGAAGATTTTGAATTGTTTGATGGATCGCTTCACCAGAAGATTCTAGCAGATTTGCAGTTTAAGGAAGGTGGAATCAAAGTTATTTATGGTAAGCCGGGGAGCGGGAAAAGCACATATATCTCCAAACTCAATCAGGTGCTCACGTCAAAGGGAATAGTTTCTATACGGCACCACTACCACATTTCACCGATTGACCCGAATCCTTTAGAAAGACTCCGGAGTTCCAGGGTTGAAGAAGCTATCAAAGCCCAGTTCAAGGAACATTCTGAAGAATTGGAAGACTTAGCGCACCAGAATTCCATTAATGTCCCGCTACAGAAATTCATAGGTAGACTAGCCGCCCATTTCTACGAGCGGGGAAAGGCATTTATTCTTATTATAGATGGGTTAGACCATGTCTTAAGGTATGCCAGCGAACATGACTTACAGAAGCTAATCAGAGAAATTTGTTTTCCTCAGCCTGGATTGTGGATAGTTTTTGGCACTCAAGAGATTGCCAAAGGATACTTGCCACAGGTTGTGTTTGACAAATGCCCAGAAGAAAATTGGATTGAGATAAAAGGATTAGGGCAAAAGGCTTTGACTAGCATTGTTAGAAAGAATCTCATCGGACTCAATCTCCCAAAGGATGATCGTGGAATAAGAGAGTTCAACGACAGAATATTTGAAGTGACTCAAGGAAATCCCCTACACCTACGATACACTCTTAAACAATTGAAGGCCTTTTTGGGAAATAAACTCGTCACAATCTTTGAATGCACCAACCTTCTTCCCTACGGGGATGATATTAGCCAATATTATGACGCATTGTGGAGACAACTTCCTGAGTGTGGAAGAACCATGGCACTTATCATTTCGTGCATAGGCTTTCATCTCACAGAGATGCAGCTTTTCGATCTAGTGAGTTCTATTGAAAACGACCCATCGAAAATAAGTGAGGGGTATAAATCCGTTACTCACTTATTATCTCAGGATAGGAGGGGTATATCTGTCTTCCATAGCAGTTTTGAATCCTTCATATTCGCTCAACCTGAATTCCAGCAACAAAACAAAGGTATAAAAACAAAAGTAAAGCATTGGCTGGAGAACTCGAACTACGAGGAGCTTAAATGGGCAGAATTGAGAAAGCTTGCTTATGAGCTAGGCGACCCGGGGCCAATACTTGAGATAGGAAAAGATTGGCTCGTTGATGCAGTATGCTTTCCGCGAGAGCCTCAGCAAATAACCTCTCAGTTAGAGTTGGGTGCTAAGGCAGCTTTCAAGAGCAAATACTTTGGTAAAGCGTTTGAACTCTCCAGCTTAAACACATACTACCGAAATTGTGTGGAATATATGGAAGAGGAATATGAGGATGTGTGGGAAGAGGCATTCAAGGCGAGCAATCGAGGCCTAGGCGATATCGATTTGAACGGAATCTCTGGTAGACAAGTACAGCTAGTTATGCAGCAAGCTGAAAAGCAAGGAAACCATGAACTCATTGGTGAGGCACTAAGTATTTTTGAAAGACAACACGAAGGCTTACAAATTACTCCTAAAGGGGAGATTGGTGGTGGGATACCCCGAATACCCGTTTATTTAATTAATGTAGTTGTTCTTGATCATCAACACAAGGTCAAGCGTGTTCATAGGTATATAAAGCAGTTCGTACCGTCTGGTTGGGCAGAGGAACTATTCGCTGCTTACATTGACGCTTTATTAAGAACCAGTCAATTTTCCAAAGTGCAGGAGTTATTGAAGCTGGAACTCATGCCGGGTGAGAAACGATCAATCTTGGACAGATGTGCAAAGCACGATCTTGAATGTGGGGGGCATCATTTTCTGGATGTAATCGTTCAGCAAGATCACCAGAGTTTGAGTTATTTCTGTTTGCTGTATTTACTCCTTAAAGTCAGGCAGATTAACTTCATTCCTCCGCTACCAAGCTACGAATTATTCCCAGACAATGTGCCGGAATATGAGACAGGCAAGCGAGATGAAAGAGCGAAGATGTTCTCGGAGAATTTCATCTTGGGAGTGATTTATGGATTAACAGAGAAGGGAAAAGAACTACACGACTGGATAGCTGGCATTGAACCAAGATGGGCTTTAGAGATAATGTCTCAAATTTTTACCTCTTCGCTGACCTTAGCTAGGCAGGTCAAGGAAGGCAAAGCCATCTCTTTCAAAGAAATATTTACAAGTCTTGCACGTGTCAGCCCACTTAGATGGCCAGAACACAGAGACCTGTATGAGCTGCAAATATGCTTACGTAGATCGTTGTCTTTTATTCTGAGGCTCGTTTATTCATTGAAATGTACCATCGAATCAAAAGTCAAACTAAACGCCGATGAGATGGAGCCGATGATTGGAGGGCCATACTTCGATCGAGAGGATTTCTTGCAATTCCTGTTAAGCCTGGAGTCTCCACTTTTTACTAAGGAATCATACGAGCAGTTTATTTCTGAGGATAAAGCTAAGTGGGAAAAACTGGTCAATAGCTTCCCGGAGAGAGCAGGACATTACGTTGACCTAGTGAAGTTAGCATCAATCCATAAAGATGATGCAAACCGGGAATTATTTCTCAGATTGGCAGCTAATAACTTACTTGGTTACGGCTATCACAAGGACATGTATCTCGACGGGGTGCTTCAATCGATTGAAATCTGCCATCGGATGGGCTCGCCAATGACAATAGACTGGATTAAAAGAATGGCGTCAATTGTTGAAAATGTTACGGAATATACAGATGGCGACGAGACACACGATTTCCCTAGGGAGTTGGCCGATGTGTTATCCAAGGTTGGTCCCAGCTTGCTCTACAAATACTACTATCAGAAGGCTAATGATGAAGATTTATTTTTGGCTCAAGATATCTTTAAGTATCTTTTGCGGCCTTTGCAATTTAACAAACAGGAAGATATGGCACTAACCATGACAGCATTGGATAAAGACTCGTTTGGTGAATTGATATCTTTATCTGCTAACCATGAAGGCGCGGCGCAAGCCTTACACAATATAGAAAATTACTTCGGGCATATAGAGTGCCCGGAAGAAGAAAGATATACTGATTCTTTACATTCGACTGAAGGAGCTGCGGATTACTCAGCAATCACGCCGTATAAATTAGAGGCGCATCTAGAGGCATTCGAGACTAGATGGGACGAACGTGAGTTTCTTGTTCCATGGTCAAAACATTGGCTCGGCAAAGAAGAGCCCATTAGAAAACAGGCTTACCAAGCGCTGGTTAATCTAGTAGAGAAAGATGGTCTCTTTAATGCCGAAGGTGAGGTGTTAGATGTCCTTTATCCCTTAGCCTATGAGTATGACAATACCAGGGCTTTTGAATATCTCTGCTGGGCTCAGGCGAATGATTATGGTTGGGAGCTTTACTGGACGGATAAACGTAAAGCCGAAAGAAGATGGGATTTTGTCAGTAGACATTATGCAGATAGGCATATCGAGTTTCTTGAAAAAAGCATTGTCTATTCAGGGACAAAGTATGGACGAGGTGGAAGATACTTTATCCCAGTTCCACGGGCGGTTGAGTTCCTGGCGTTATTTGGCAGAATTAATGAGATGGAAGAGATTACAGAATCAAGTGTCAGGTTCGCTGAATCGCTTATGGCTAATGTTGAACTACCACTTTCTGTGTGGATTAATCTACCGAATGTTGATGAACTTGATATCCTACTGCAAAGGCTGATATGGCCAAGCCCTCTGGTACGAGAAAGGGCAGCCACAGCATTGGCCGGACTGCTGAGATTTACACCGAACAAAGAACAAATCTTTGAAAGGCTCTTGAATTGGATAGGCAGACAAAAACTCGAAAGCATTATAGCAATAGGGTTGCTCCCTTTGCTTAAAGCTGCAGAAGCGAAGGATAACACGGTTGATTATGTTGATACGCATAGATTGTCGAATGTCTTACCATTTACTTCGGTGGTTATTGAAAGACTTTTAGAAGAACTGGCTCAGTTGTTGAGCAGGCCCATTGATTTCAAAGTCAACAGGAAGACAATCAATGCCGCTCCAGCAACCTACACTACCGGTGATTTCTTTAGTAAGTATATTTCCGGTTTTCTAGCTCCGATTTATCTTAGTCGTGGTGGAGGAATTGAAAAGAATACCTCGCGAGGATTTAAAAGACAGTGGGCATATACGGCAGAAGAGATAATGAAGGCTATGGGTTTGAAAAAGAATCGCGAAGTGTTAGATTTCATGGGAGGCTACCACTCACCTTATCTAGCAGGGATGTCAACAATACAAAGTGAAGTCTATAGGTCAGCATTCTTGCGAGTGTTACAGCATTTCTGGGACCAAGGCTTGATTCCTGACTATGTTTACCTGGAATATGCCTACGCAACGCTACCGGTGGACCTCTCCTACTGGAAGGTTAAGCCAGGTAGAGCACCAAAATGGTGGCCCAAGCTACAGCCTAGCGAAGAAAGACCCGACAAGGGCATCAGCTTGCATAAGATCAGTTTTGAAAGAGGGATTGACCAGATAGTCAACTCTGGGGATGAGTTCAAAGTTCTGGGACTTGACGGTACCATTGAGCCAGGTGAAGGTTGGGCTACTGGTACTCTAGACGCCTCGGTGATACTGGTAGCTTTTGGGTACAAAGTGATAGGCCCCAACATTCCTGAAGCGAAAGAGGTGGCCAAAGAAATTCTATATTCACCGTCCGTGGTGCTCAAGCCTACAACCGCTTCACCTTTCAATTTCCTTGAGTCATATGAGGACCACATTATTATCAGCGATTCACCACTTAAAATCGGTGACTTAATAATTTATCCAATTATAGCGAGAAATAATGACCTAGTAATAGCTTTGTGGCAGTGGTTTAGAGGTTATTCAATCCCTTTTGGTCTGTATGACGGCCTACAAGATGGGTTAGTTATAGAAATCGAAGATGAAATATGGAATTATGTCAAAGATGGGCATACAGTAGCCAGAAGCAGTAATTGGCTGGAAGGGTTAAAAGAGAGGTACGAGGAAGATCTAGGAATACCAAGCGGTAATTATATAGAGATAGAGTCATCTTTTTTGGAATCCTATTTGAATATGAACAGGTTGAGGCTCGGTTACGTATTAAAAACAACTTACAAATATAAAGAGTATGCTTACAAGGAAGCAAAATCCGTTAGTGACTACAGACTTATTGAAGTCAGCCCACTCATATTTACCCAATAGAAGAGTACCCAAGTTCGGAGTGCCGCTATAAAAAGAGCAGGAAAACTATGTCAGAAAGGCATATGGAGTGATGGGAGTATGCTGAAGACTATAGCACAAGACTGCAAAAGGACTCCTCATGCAATTTGGATACGCTTGCAGAGATTAAAAGAGATACCGGCAGAGATTCCTTACACGATTGAAAAAACTCTTTCACCATAAGAGACCTGCAACGCTAACTTCCGAGGATATGCCATTGCTCAACAATTAGCCAAATTGTTCGGTTAACCTACTTGAACACCGTGGGATGGTCAGGCATTTGCTAAGACATTTCAAGAATGATTTGAATCTTATCTCTTTGCCCTTCGGTGTCTTCTGAGCCAGATTACCAAAGGCAGAATTGAATTTATCCCTTAGCGCTTAAAGGCGGCTGGAAAACCGCACAATCCGCTACTCTGTGTGAACCGCACCGATAACCGCCATAGCGGATACGATCGTTTAAGATTTTCGTGGGTGCACTAACAACTCTCACCTGTTGAAACCTAAACTGGGACTGGTTAAAACAAAGCCTGAAACTGGTTAAAACAAACCCCGAAACTGGTTGAAACGTTTCAGGGACGTTCTTGAAAAGTACGAATGAATATCAATAATGCGGGGAAAAAGGGTAATCGAACCTGAAACAGGCACGGAAATCAAAGGATAAGGGGCGGAGCAGATATTGAAGATGCAAGTTGGCTGAATATAGGTAACAAAACGATGAAAAGTGTCCCAAAATGAGATAAACTGGTAATGTCCGGGCGGTGGACCATTAGCCTAGGCAAAAGGAATAGGAGCACGTGGTGAAGGAACATCTATTTGCTTTGTGAAACATGGATAGAAAGCAGAGAGAAAGAGCAATTCTTAATATGGTCTATTCAAAAGACCGGATTGATGAAATTATCGCTGGTGAGAATCCAGACTTCAAAATCAGAAACAGGCATCAGCAAAATTTCTTTGGGGTAGAGATAACTGAACTCTATTACTCAGAATCAAATGCCAGACTAGATAACATACAAGGGTATCTTGGTGAGATAATCAATGGCAAGCAATTTCGACATAGAAAAGACATAAGGAATTTAGCCGTACAACAGTTTACGCTAAAGTCTGATGGAAAACCTGACCAACAAGTTGAAGGGATTATGCAGAAGTTTCCGTCCGTTTCTGCTTATATCCAAATGGTGGTCGATACCATTAATCGGAAGGGTACAAGAATTCAGGATTACATAGAAGATCTGACCCACGTGAACTTGATTATTCACGATACCGGACGCAGACTCATAGGGATTCCTCGGTCAGATTTCTACCAAATCTTTTTCACACCATCACTCAGAACCGCACTACGTGACTCGGAGTTTAGCGAGATCTTTTTTGTCACGATACTCGAGAAAAATACGGATAGATGGGTGTACATCCCCCTGAAGATGCTATTATTCGTGTCCCAATTATACATGTTCGATGGTGTACTACAACGCTATTACCATCACTTAAACGTGGGGACTCCAAAAGAAGAACTTTCACTTTTCGCGTGCTACCTTTATCAAATAGGGACAAAAGGAATTTATATTTCAGACACTGCAGGCGACTTTGAAGTAATTTGTGGCAAATACGGAGTTATTTTGACCGACAAAAAGGGCCTAATTGTAAGGGATTATGCGGACTATCCGTTACCTCCAAGTGCCATGCTTTTTACTGACAAAGATAAAGGAACATTCATTGACGATGCCTTTGAAAAAAATGTCAGTGAATTTGCTCATGATAATACATTCGAAGGGGGGTTCGTTTTTGATGTTAATAATCCCGAATTCCAGGTACACCATACTAATTAAGCCTACTACAAATTAGGTATTACGCCCCCAGAATACCCCTTATAGTTGCGGAATAAGTCCACTAGGTGGAGTTGATTTAGGTAACCTAGCACCAATCCTACGAATTAAGGCAGCAGTTTTTTTATCTACACTCCCATCCGGATCTATTTCAATTAAATCGTTGTCCAATTTCAACTTGTCAACTAAGCGACGTAACATAGAACGGAAATACCCTTCTGCTGCATCAGTATATTTATGCAAAATATTAAGTTGGTCCATTTTAAATAAAGATAACTTAGCATGACCAACATCTATCTCATTACGTAGAGCCATTGCAGGCATGAAATTACTCTCAATCTCATCTTTAGAGTAATCTAGTTTTGCCAACCCAATACGCACTGCGTCTCTGGTTTTTCCATCACCCTTAGGTGGGAAAAGAACCTCCAGAATCTTGCAGTAGTTAAGTATAACCTCAGCCATAAAATCCGAAGGTGAATTTCCTGCTTCACTCAATCGGCAGGCTACGTAGAAATGTTGTAGCGCGGCTAGAACTCGTCTTCGCGCAGGATGAGTATTCAAAAATTCCATAGTAAACCAGGCAGAATTCACCTTCTCCTCTTGTGTCTCTTGAGTAGTGACCTCAAAGCCAAAGACTTCTAGTTTATGTGCCCAACAAAATGTGGTGTTCCTAATCTTTCCTTTCACACGTTTAATAATCGGTGGCTCCGCAAAATTTAGATTCAGTATGGGTGGAAGCCCATAGTATACGGCTTCAATCAGCCTAACAAGGTCATCTCTCTCTTCATAATACGTTCGTATGTAAAGCCGATTTCCCCTTAGCCTTATCGTAATATTAGGCTTCTTAATAGTGACATTCAGCGGTTTTAGGAGCGGTACAGAATCTACATATGACCTACCAGTATTTGCGTCATATCGAATTCTTGCGCCACTTCCACGCAAAACGGTTCTCCCCCTACCAGAATGCTTCCCTAAAGCCTCTGTAGGACAGAACAGGAATTCTACATACACCGTATTCGGAAAATCTAAAGTGCCACCTTCTTCAAGTAGAAAGGAGCGCTCACGAAGTTGATAAGTTAACATCTTTACTTTTCTCCTTTGACAATATTCACAATGATATTATCAGTACTCATTAGCACTGTAAACACCTTTTGCCTCCGTGAACCAATAGGAGTGAAGCACAACAATGTGACGTTTTGTGGCTCCTTGACTCCAGAGCATGTCTTGGACGCCGGACAAAGGATTGACAGTTTCTTAGATTGTAGTATAATCGGGTTCTATTACAAATAAGCTCTATGTGATATACTACTTCAAGACGAACGTAGGGTTGGTAGTCAGGATAAACGCTCACTCCGGCACGATGCAAAACCTGAAGGAGATGCAAATCAGAGAAGAATACTCAATATGGGGGGTCAAATGGCAGCCAAGAAACTAGTCGCAAATTCAGTGCGGAAATCCCAGTTCGTAGTCGAAGTCATTCTTATCATTTGCCTGTTGTCTATAGTGCTGCCTAGTGGCATAGTGCTTGCTGATGATCATGGAGTATGGCCCAACTGTACATCTGTCTCCTGTCCGAGCACAACATCTGGCACTATCGAAGTCCTTGGTGACGCCGATACCTTCTGTTTCTCCGGCCAAGCAGGGACCACCTATCG